>OIKA01000534.1_pt1 | contig 8543 bp, 6 predicted proteins | sample 1583621 | NCBI WGS metagenome assembly OIKA01 (sample SAMN02674606, study PRJEB24791) | human gut metagenome, SKBSTL068 | isolation source: stool | host: Homo sapiens | place: USA | reverse complement strand
GTGGCCAACTACGACGTGGAGCAGGCCGAGCGGGGCATCGTTTTCATCGACGAAATCGACAAGATCGCCCGCAAGGGGGACAATCCGAGCATCACGCGCGACGTTTCGGGCGAAGGTGTGCAGCAGGCATTGCTGAAAATTCTGGAGGGTGCGGTGGTCAATGTGCCGCCGCAGGGGGGCCGCAAACACCCCGACCAGAAGTTCATCCAGGTCAATACGCGCAACATCCTGTTCATCTGCGGCGGAGCGTTCGACGGCATCGAGAAGCGCATCGCCCAGCGGCTCAATACCCGGGCGGTGGGTTACGGTCGCCTGGGCACGGGCAGCATCGACCGCAACAACCTGATGCAGTACGTCATGCCGCAAGACCTCAAGGCTTTCGGCCTGATTCCGGAGCTGGTGGGCCGTCTGCCGGTGCTGACCTACATGCAACCGCTGGGGCGGGAGGCCCTGCGCTCGATCCTCACCGAGCCGCGCAATGCCATCGTCAAGCAGTACGTGCGGCTGTTCGAGATGGACGGCGTGACGCTCGCCTTCGACGACGACGTGCTGGATTATATCGTCGATAAGGCGTTGGAATTCAAGCTCGGAGCCCGCGGTTTGCGTTCCATCTGCGAGGCGATCATGAACGACGTGATGTTTGAAATCCCCTCGTCGGGCAGCCGCCGCTTCACCGTCACGCTTCCCTATGCCCGCTGCAAGCTCGAAAAAGCGAATTTTATGGAGCTCAAGCGGGTCGGATAGGCCGGAATTGTTGTATATTTGTTCAATCAAACGAAGCATAATTCAGACTACCTATGGCTACAAATTCCAAACTCATGCGCAGTGCGGACAACATCCGTATCCTGGCCGCCGCAATGGTCGAAAAGGCCAAATCGGGACACCCCGGCGGCGCGATGGGCGGAGCGGACTTCATCAACGTGCTCTACGCCGAGTTTCTGCGGTACGATCCCGATGACCGGACGTATCCTTTCCGCGACCGTTTTTTCCTCGATCCGGGCCATATGGCGCCGATGCTCTACGCGACCCTGTCGCTTGCCGGTGCCTACACGAGCGAAGAGCTGCAGCAGCTCCGTCAGTGGGGCAGTCCTACTCCCGGCCATCCCGAGGTGGACGTTGCGCGGGGCGTGGAGAACACCTCCGGCCCGCTCGGACAGGGTCATGCCATGGGCTTGGGCGCAGCCATCGCCGAGCGTTTCCTGGTCGCCCGTTTCGGCGAATGGATGGCGCACAGGACTTTCGCCTACATCTCCGACGGAGGCGTCGAGGAGGAGGTATCCCAGGGCGTGGGCCGTATCGCCGGCCACCTTGGGCTGAATAACTTCATCATGTATTACGACGCCAACAACGTGCAGCTCTCGACCCGCGTGGACGAGGTCGATACCGAGAATGTGGCGATGAAATACGAAGCCTGGGGCTGGAACGTGCTCACGATCGACGGGCACGACGTCGATGCCATCCGTGCGGCGCTGACCGCCGCATGCGACGAGCGCGAGCGCCCGACCCTCATCATCGGCCGCACGGTGATGGGGCGCGGCGCGAAAGCTGCCGACGGAACCTCGTTCGAAGACAAGGTCTCCACGCACGGCCAGCCGCTGACGGCGGCCGGCGCCGACATGGAGGCGACCGTCCGCAACCTGGGCGGCGACCCCGCCGATCCGTTCGCGGTCTTCCCCGAGAGCCGCGAGGTGTACGACGCGCGTTGCGCGGAGCTGCGGGAATGGGCCCGCAAGCTGCGCGAGACGGAGCGAAGCTGGCGCGACGAGCACCGCGAACTCGCCCGCAAACTCGACCTGTTCCTCTCGGGTGAGGTGCCCGAAATCGATTACAAGGGGATCGAGATGAAGCCCGACGGAGCTACGCGGGCGGCGTCGGCCACCGTGCTGGGGCTCTATGCCGAGAAGGTGGAGAACATGATCGTCGCTTCAGCCGATCTCTCCAACTCGGACAAGACGGACGGGTTCCTCAAAAAAACCACGGCTTTCACGAAAGGCGACTTTACGGGCAAATTTTTCCAGGCCGGGGTGTCGGAGCTGACGATGGCCTGCGTGATGAACGGCATGGCTCTGCACGGGGGCGTGATCCCCGCCTGCGGCACCTTCTTCGTCTTTTCGGACTACATGAAGCCCGCCGTGCGACTGGCGGCCCTCATGCGCCTGCATGTGATTTATGTCTGGTCGCACGACTCGTTCCGCGTAGGCGAGGACGGACCCACCCACCAGCCTGTCGAGCATGAAGCCCAGATCCGGCTGATGGAGCACCTGCGCAACCACCGGGGCGAACGCTCGATGGTCGTGTTGCGGCCCGCCGACGGGGAGGAGACCATCGCCGCATGGCGGTATGCGCTGTGCGAACACCGGCCTGTGGCGCTCGTGCTGTCGCGTCAGAACATCAAAAACCTGCCGACGCTGCGCCTGAGCCGCCGCGAGGAGGCGGCGCAACTCCAGAAGGGAGCCTATATCGTCATGGACGCTGCGAAGCCCGTGGTGGTGATGCTCGCCTCCGGGTCGGAGGTGGCTACGCTCGTCGAGGGCGCCCAGCGGCTCGTGGCCGAGGGGATCAATGTGCGGGTGGTAAGCGTCCCGAGCGAGGGACTCTTCCGCGACCAGCCCAAGTCCTATCAGGATACCGTGCTCCCGAAAGGCATCGTCCGCTATGGCATGACCTCCGGGCTGCCGGTGACCCTGCTCGGCCTGGTGGGGGAGCAGGGCATGATCCACGGTCTCGACCATTTCGGCTACTCGGCTCCCTACAAGGTGCTCGACGAACAGTTCGGCTACAACGGCGCCACGGTTTACGAAGAGGTGAAAAAGTTGCTGGCGAAATAATCGGCAGCTTCCTGCCGAAGCGAGAGATCCGGGCCGAAATGCGGTCCGGATTTTTCATTCGCTTTCGGGTGCCTGCCAAAGCGGTGCCGAGCGGACAGGATGCCGCCGTCGTGCGTTATATAATATAAAGGTATGAAGCGTGCGGCGGAAATCGTATATGCAGTGCGTCATCTGCCTTGCACGTGTGGTTGTCTCGGCTCACGCGACCGGGGTGGACGACGCGGTCCACGGTCGTTTGGGCAGCAATGCGATCGACGAGCGGGGGAACAGGTCATATGCCTGTTCCCCCGCTTTTGCAAGGGTTTCTACTGTCGTGGCAGGACGCGGAAACGCCGGTCTCAATGCCCGTGCTCGGCTTCCGCGGCTGCGGCTTCCTCGGCGGTGCGGTGCACCGTCCCGTGGGTATGCTCCGCCGGCGCATAGACCGAGTAGAGTTTCAGCGGCTCCTGTCCCGTGTTGAGGATGTTGTGCCATTTGCCGGCCGGAACGAGGATCGCAAAGTCGGCCGATGCCTCGCGGACAAAATCGAGCCGGTCGCGGCTGTCGCCCATCAGCACCCGTGCCGTTCCCTGCTCGATACGCAGGAATTGATCGATGCCGTGGTGCTGTTCCAGCCCCACCTCGCCGCCGACGGGAATCGCCATGACGGTGAGTTGCAGGTTGCCGCCCGTCCAGAGCGTCGTGCGAAAATTCTCGTTGGTCAGCGTATAGCTGTCGATGTTGAGCACCGTAGGCTCGGCGCCGTAGTCCCGGAGCTCGACATCGGTCTGCTGCGTTTGGGGTTCCTGTTGCTGCCGGGGTGATTGCGCCTGCCGGCCGCAGGCGGAGGTGAGCAGCGTCAGGGACGCTGCCGCCATAAGAGTCGTCGCTGTTTTTGCTTTCATGGTCGTAACGTGTTTGATCCCAGTACAAATATAGTTAAAATAATCATGCGGAGAGGTGTTGCGTGTCCCTTTTTCGGGTGGCGGCGGATAATCCCGCCCATGTGTTGCATGGTAGCGTGGAAACGGCTTATCGCGCAGGGTGCGGCCGACGGCGCGGCGCGCACGGGTATGACCGACGATGTGCACGAAAAATGCGGCCGTCCGAGACGGCCGCATAGCGATTGACCGGAGAAGGGAAGGCCGCACCGGGCTGCGGCACGGAGAGGGGAGCCGCCGGGCCTGCTTCACAGCGGCGAAATCCTCCGTGCAGCGGGGTTACAGGCCGAATTCCCGCCTGATCCGCTCCACTTCGTCGAGTTTCTCCCAGCCGAAGAATTCGATCTCCCGCTCGGTTTCCCGCCCGTGCTCCCATACTTTTTCGATGCGTTTGAAGCTGCGGTTGCCGAAATGTCCGTAAGCTGCCGTGGCTTCGTAGATCGGATTCTTCAATCCGAAACGGCGCACGATGGCTGCAGGCCGCAGGTCGAACAACCGGCCGATACGCTCCGCGATCTCGCCTTCGCTGATGCTCAGTCGGTTGGTGCCGTAGGTGTCCACGTAGATCGAAAGCGGTCGGGCGATGCCGATGGCATAACTCAATTGCACCAGCATCTCGTCCGCGACGCCCGCCGCGACCATATTTTTGGCGATGTGGCGGGCGGCGTAAGCCGCCGAGCGGTCCACCTTCGAGGCGTCCTTGCCCGAGAATGCGCCGCCGCCGTGCGCACCGCGGCCGCCGTAGCTGTCCACGATGATTTTGCGTCCGGTGACACCCGTATCTCCGTGCGGCCCGCCGATGACGAACTTGCCCGTGGGATTCACGTGCAGGATATAGTCGTCGCCGATCAGTCGCGCCAACTTATCCTTGGCGCGTTCCAGACGGGCCTCGACGCGTGGAATGAGGATCGTGCGCACGTCCTCGCGGATCGTAGCCTGCATCCGCTCCTCGGCCTCTTTCTCCGTGAGGCCGTTGCCGGGCAGGATGAACTCGTCGTGCTGCGTCGACACCACGATGGTATGCACACGCAGCGGTTTGTTCGTCTGTTCGTCATACTCGATCGTCACCTGCGACTTGGAATCGGGACGCAGGTAGGTCATCTCCCGCCCCTCGCGCCGGATGACGGCCAGCTCTTTGAGGATGACGTGCGAGAGGATGAGCGTCGCGGGCATGAACTCGCGGGTTTCGTTGCAGGCGTAGCCGAACATGATGCCCTGGTCGCCCGCCCCCTGCTGCTCCTCGTCGGTGCGCACAACCCCCTGGTTGATGTCGGGCGACTGCTCGTGGATGGCCGAGAGCACCCCGCAGGAGTTGCCGTCGAAGCGGTAGTCGCTGCGGGTGTAGCCGATGCGGTTGATTACGCGGCGAGCCACCTCCTGCACGTCCACATAGGCCTCGGAGCGCACTTCGCCCGCCACGACCACCAGACCGGTGGTGCAGAGGGTCTCGCATGCCACTTTCGAGAGGGGGTCGCGACGCAGGAACTCGTCGAGGATGGCGTCGGAAATCTGGTCGGAAATTTTATCGGGGTGCCCTTCGGACACCGATTCCGATGTAAATAAAAAGCCCATTGTTATACATTGAAAAGGTTAAACGTATAAAATGGGAAAAATTGGCTGTTTGGGAATAAAAAAATGCTGTTTTAGCGATTTTTTATTGTGGTTTGCAATCAGTCAAATCTTTCCACATCTCCTCCCGTCCGGGAGGACTGCAAATATACGCATTATTTTCCGAACCTCCTCCTGCCGGGCCGGATTTTATTATTTTTTAACAATAACGAGCCCCCCGTTTGCGTTTGGAGTACGACAACCGAAAAAGCCTATGAAATAAACTGCCTACGAGTATTACACCCATTAACAAACGTTACAAGATGAAAAAGGCATTTATATTTTTGGGAGTGGTCGCCGTCGCGGCAGCAGCCGGCGGTGCGACCGCATGGACCGTAGGCCGTACGGCCGAGAGCTGTGTGGAGTATATCGAGCGGGAGGTGACGCGCACTCCGGCGCTCGGATCGCAGTTCACCGCTTATCAGGCGGAACAGTACCCCGACCTGACTTACGCTGCGGAGAATGCGGTCAGGGCCGTGGTCAATATCGAGGCGGTGCAGCAGGTCGAGGTGCAGCGCAGCCGCCGTTACGACCCCTTCTTCGAGTTCTTCGGATTCGGGCCCGGCGGATCGCGCGACGGGGAGCCGCTGAGGCAGGAGCGCCGCGCCGGGGGATCGGGCGTCATCATTTCGGAGGACGGCTATATCGTGACCAACAACCACGTGGTCGAGGACGCCACCCGGCTGCGCGTGAAGCTCAATGACGGTCGTACGTTCGATGCCCGGGTGATCGGCACGGACCCCACGACGGATGTCGCTCTTATCCGGATCGATGCCAGCAATCTCCCGACCATTCCTTTCGGCAGCTCCGACGCCCTGCGGTTGGGCGAGTGGGTGCTGGCCATCGGTTCCCCGTTCGACCTGCAATCGACCATCACGGCCGGCATCGTGAGCGCCAAGGCGCGGCGGCTGGACGTGATTCCCAATGAGTTCCGCATCGAATCGTTCATCCAGACCGATGCGGCGGTCAATCCGGGCAACTCGGGCGGCGCGCTGGTCAATACCCATGGCGAGCTGGTGGGGATCAACACGGTCATCAAATCCTCGACGGGCAGCTACATCGGCTATTCGTTCGCGGTGCCGGAGTCGATCGTGCGCAAGGTGGTGGTCGATCTCAAGGAGTACGGCGTGGTGCAGCGCGCGATGCTGGGCATCCGCTTCCAGCCCATCGATCAGCGTTTTCTGGACGAATCGGGTGAACGGCTGGGTATCACCGAGCCGGGCGGCATCTGGGTCGCCTCGGTGGAAGAGGGCGGTGCGGCTTCCGAAGCCGGCATCCGCAAGGGCGACATCATCCTTTCGATCGACGGGGTGACGCTCGGCGAAGGCGCACGCCTCGAGGAGCAGATCGGGAAGCACCGCCCCAACGATCGGGTGAAATTATCGGTAAAAAGAGGCGACCAGGTGAAACAATTTGAGGTCACTCTGCGTAATAAAGCAGGTAAAACAGAACTCCTCACCAAAGAAGACGTCGATGTAATCGGGGTGCTGGGCGGCCGCTTCGCGGATACCGGCGCCAGGCTCAGCCGTGAGCTGGACATCGAAGGCGGTGTGCGCGTCCTGTCGGTCAAGCCGGGCGGCATGCTGGCCCGGGCCCGGGTACGGGAGGGTTTCGTCATCACCCATATCAACGACCGGACGGTGCGTACCGTCGGCGATCTGCAGCGGATGACCGACAAGGTGCTTTCGATCGACGGGGTTTACCCCAACGGTCGCGCGGCGAGCTACACGTTCGTGGAGTAGCGCTGCGACAGCGGGCCTGTTTTACGAAATGATTTTTGGAATAATTTAGGAAGGAAGAAATATGCGTCAGTTAAAAATCACGAAATCCATCACCAACCGCGAGAGCGCCTCGCTGGACAAGTACCTCCAGGAGATCGGCAAGGAGGAGCTTATCACGGTTGAGGAGGAGGTAGAACTCGCCCAACGAATCAAGAAAGGAGACCAGGAGGCGCTCGAAAAGCTCACCAAGGCGAACTTGCGTTTCGTCGTGTCGGTCGCCAAGCAGTACCAGAATCAGGGACTCAGCCTCCCCGACCTGATTAACGAAGGCAACCTCGGGCTGATCAAGGCCGCCGAGAAGTTCGATGAAACGCGCGGTTTCAAGTTCATCTCCTATGCCGTGTGGTGGATTCGCCAGTCGATCCTGCAGGCATTGGCCGAGCAGTCGCGCATCGTGCGTCTGCCTCTGAACCAGGTGGGATCGCTCAACAAGATCAACAAGGCGTTCGCCCGCTTCGAGCAGGAGCACGAGCGTACCCCGTCGCCCGAGGAGCTGGCCACCGAGCTGGAGCTGCCCAAGGAGAAGGTGACCGATACGCTCCGAGTGGCCGGGCGCCACGTCTCGGTCGATGCCCCCTTTGCCGACGGCGAGGACAACAGCCTGCTCGACGTGCTCATCAACCCCGATTCGCCCAATGCCGACCGCGGCCTGATCAACGAGTCGCTCTCGACGGAGGTGGACCGGGCGCTGGAGACGCTCACCGAGCGCGAACGCGACATCATCAAATACTTTTTCGGCATCGGCTGCTCGGAGATGACCCTCGAGGAGATCGGCGAGAAATTCGACCTCACGCGCGAGCGCGTGCGTCAGATCAAGGAGAAAGCGATCCGGCGTCTGCGCCACTCCTCGCGCAGCAAGTTGCTCAAATCCTACCTGGGCTGACCCCGGGGAGGACACAAACGAATCCGGCCCTGCAGCAGCGGGCCGGATTTTTCGTTTGCGACCGCAGCCGGTCGAACGCTGTCGAGACGCGTTACCGCAGGGAACTAAAGCGATCGGACGCGGTCAGTACCATCTGTGCCATCTATTGTAGTCGGTCCATCCTCTTGCTCGGAAATACCCCCCCCCATGAGTTTCTGAACCCGAAGATCGCGGCTCAGGACGATGAGCATTGCGATGAGCAGGAGCGCTGCGACCGCAGTTGCGAACATCATCGTGAAGCGGCCCAGGATGGCCAGCCACAGGGTCGCGGGTATTGCGCAGCAAAGGGCGACGGTGCAGAGGAAAATCAGAATTTTGAGGTTGCGTATCATTTTCGGACTTGTTACCAGTTGATGGGTTCTTTACCGATGCTTCGGAGGTATTCGTTGGCACGTGAGAAGTGACGGCAGCCGAGGAATCCCCGATAAGCCGAGAGGGGCGAGGGGTGGACGGCCTTGAGGATGCAGTTGCGCTGGGGATCGGC
>OIKA01000509.1_pt1 | contig 8884 bp, 6 predicted proteins | sample 1583621 | NCBI WGS metagenome assembly OIKA01 (sample SAMN02674606, study PRJEB24791) | human gut metagenome, SKBSTL068 | isolation source: stool | host: Homo sapiens | place: USA | reverse complement strand
GGCTGTCGCCTTCGCCGACATAGATGACGTTCTGTACGGTGTCGGTGGCGAGGATGAAAAGCGATTCCTTGCGCCCGCCGATGCCGAGTCCCTTGCGCTGGCCGATGGTGTAGAAGTGCGCCCCGCCGTGCTCGCCGATCTTCTTGCCGTCGCGCACGGTGTAACGCCACGGTTCGGCCAGCGCCGCGAGTTGTCCGGTCGTCGGCTCTCCCTCCGCCGGGACCTCCTCGCGCACGTATTTCGGCCATGCGGGGAGTATTTCGTGGATGTTGCCCTTTTTCGGGGCGAGCTTTTGCTGGAGGAAGGTCGGCAGGTCGACCTTGCCCACGAAGCAGATGCCCTGCGAATCCTTGCGTTTGGCCGTCGCCAGGCGATGCTGCTCTGCAATACGCCGCACCTCCGATTTGAGCAGGCTGCCGACGGGGAAGAGCGCCCGCGAAAGCTGCTCCTGCGAGAGCTGGCAGAGGAAATAGCTCTGGTCTTTGCCGGGATCGGAGCCCGCCAGCAGCTTGTAACTCGTGCGGCCGTCGGGATGCGTCAGCGTCCGCTTGCGGCAGTAATGGCCCGTAGCGACATAGTCGGCTCCGAGAGCCAGCGCCTCCCTGAGAAAGACGTCGAACTTGATTTCGCGGTTGCAAAGCACGTCGGGATTGGGCGTGCGTCCCCGCTCGTATTCGGCGAACATGTAGTCCACCACGCGGCGGCGGTAGGCATCCGACAGATCGACCACGTGCAGCGGGATATCGAGCCGCCGGGCCACCATTTCTGCGAAAAGACGGTCGTCGTGCCACGGACAGTCGCCTTCGAGCGTGCCGGTCGTGTCGTGCCAGTTGACCATGAAAAGGCCGATCACCTCATGCCCCTGTTCTTTGAGCAGACAGGCCGCCACCGACGAATCGACGCCGCCCGAAAGACCGATCACCACGCGTGCCATATCTTTCCTGAAATTTGGTTGTCCGAATGAAATGTATCTTGTCGTTTTGTCCGAAGCCGCTCCCTTAGGACGCAACGGACGGGATGGAGCACCGGGTTCAATCGTGCCGGTCGAGATCCGTCAACCCCTCGGGTAGCACCAGGCGGATGCGGCGCCGGTCGAAGTCGATGCGGGCGACAAAGGCTTCGGTGGCCGGAACAAGGATGCTGCGGCCGTCGATTTCGAGCTCGAAGAGCGGGTTCAGATCACTGTCGTAATAGTCGCGGATCACCCCTTTGAGTTCCCGCCGGCCGGGCTTGCGTCCCTCCTCCGCGTGCACCGGCTCGATCGCCGTCGCCTCGAAACCGATCAGATCCTCCATGCGGAACTCCTCTTCGGCCTCTTCCACCTGCCCGGCGGTGTCGATGCGCAGTTCGCGGCCGACCAGCTCGGCGGCACGCCGCTCGGTGTCGATATCGGCGAATGCGACTACGGCGCCCGCCGCGCCGCGCCGCTCGAAGCGCTCGCAGTAAAGCGGTACGTCGAGCCCGTCGATCTCCGCCATCAGCGGCGTGTCGGGATCGAAATCCTCGGGAAATCCGGCATAGAGGCCGATCATCAGACCCCCGTCGGTGCCGAAAAGCTTGTTGATTCTGGCTGCCTTGACTAACATGATGCTCTTGCGATGCGGCGGCGGAGCGCGTTGCCCTGTGCCGCCGGCTCCGTCCCCCGGACGAAGCCATGACCCGTGACGGGCCGAATAAAAAGCCCGGCGAATCTCCGCTCACGAAGATCCGCCGGGTGGGTCGTGTGGTCGGTATTAAGCCTCGGCGGGGGCTTCGCCCTCGGCGGGGGCCTCAGCGGGAGCTGCGGCTCCTTCCTCGGCCTGTGCGGCGGCTTCCGCCTCGCGGGCTGCTGCTTCGGCAGCGGCCTTCTTCTCGGCGATGGCCTTCGCACGCTCCTCGTTCACCTTGGCCTCGGCGGCCATGCGGGCTTTCTCGGCCGAACGGGCGTCGGCGGCGAGCTTGTCGTTCTTCGAGGCGATGCGGCCCTCTTTGTCGCCCAGCCATTTGTTGAATCTGGCCTCGGCGTCCGATTCCGAGAAGGCTCCTTTGGCAACGCCTCCAAGCAGGTGCTTCTTGTAAAGCACGCCCTTGTAGGAGAGGATGGCCCGACAGGTGTCGGTGGGTTGTGCGCCTTTGAGCAACCAATCCAGAGCTTTCTCGAAGTTCAGATCGATCGTAGCAGGATTCGTGTTGGGGTTGTAGGTTCCCAGCTTTTCGATGAATTTACCATCACGTGGCGCTCTGCTATCTGCGGCAACGATGTGGTAGAAAGCGAAACCTTTCTTACCGTGGCGTGCCAGACGAATTTTAACAGCCATTTGCTATAAAATTTTAGTGTGTTGAATAAAAACGCTCAACCCGTTCGGGTTTTTTAGCCTGCAAAAGTAGGGATAATTTCCCGAATATCCATGCGTCGGCGGATCTTTTTTCCGTGCGATCCGCAAAATTTCGATCCCGTCACACGGCCGCGACCGGTGCGTGCGGGGATGGCATCGGGTCGCCGTGCGCAAACCGGTCCCGACAGGCGGCGGTTCGTACGTAACGATAAAAGGGGCATTGTTTGGAGAATCGCGGGATTTGTGCTAATTTTGTCCCCCGTAATTTCAGGTTAATCGGGGTTCCGTAGCTCAGTTGGATAGAGCAACAGCCTTCTAAGCTGTGGGTCGCGCGTTCGAGCCGCGCCGGAATCACTTTTCAAGATCCGCTTCAGGGCGGATTTTTTGTCCTGCTCTGTCCCTCCGTTTCCGTGCGACCTTTTTGCTCCTTCCTCTGCGGTTGCCGTGCCGTCGTCCGCGCCGGACTGACCCTCTTCTCCTGCCGCTTCGGGCATCGGCTGAACGGCCATTCGTCCGTTTGTTTCCGTCCGGTGTCCGCACTTCGGGAAAGGGGCCGGTAAAGATGTGCATAAACAGGCCAGGACAAGGCGAAAAGAGGCCGATTTTCAACGAATCGAACAAAATTTTCAACTATTTCAATAATATCGATTTGTTATTCGCAATTGAGTAAAACGATCGAATTGTTTCCGAATCGGATTTTCCGGTTTCGGTTTGTTCCTTTTTGCCGGTTTTTTGATTCTGCCCGTCATGCGGAGCCGTTGCACCGGGGTTGCAATTTAAGGGAATTAGGCCTATATTTGACACCCCATCAGCCCTGACGGGCAATGGCTGATTGCTAAATTAAACTAAAAGATCGATTATGAAAATGAACCTGAAAGCTGGTTTTGCGTTCCCCCTGCTGGCCATGTTGTTTGCAGCGGGCTGCAGCAACGAGGACACCCCGGGCCCACCCCCGGCAGAATCCATGTTTACCGTAGATGTTAGGAGCATCACCCATACCGAAGCGACCGTAGTCGTCAATCCGGTCGATCCCGCTATGCCTTATACGTTCGACGTGATCGAAAAGGCGGCGTTCGACAAGAATTACAACGGGAGCGTCGAGGCGGTGGTCAACGGTTATATCGACTACATGACCCAGGAGGAGAAAATGCCCCTGGCCGAGGTGCTCGAGAACATGCGCTCCGTCGGCGACGATTACTACGACTTCTCGACGCTCGATCCCGAGACCGACTATGTGGCCTACGCCATCGGTCTGGGCGATTCGGGTACCTGCACGACTTTGCCGACGATCAAGCAGTTCCGCACAGCCGACCTGGATCCAGTCAAGCCGAAGGATTGCACCTTCCGCGTGAGCGTGTCGGATATTTCGGTGACGCGGGCGATTATCGACGTCGAGCCGTCCGACAAGACCGTGCCCTATTATTTCGACGTGATCGCAGCGGATCGGCTTGCAGCGGCCGACAGCCCTGCCGCGGCGCTCGAAGAGTTGATGGCCGAAGGTATCGCCTACTTCCGTTCTCAGGGATACAGTCTGGAGGATGCGATCAAGGAGCTGCGCTCGGTGGGTAACGACGGCATAGACCTGGAATACGGTACGCTTAAGGCGCTTACCAAGTACTGTGTCGTTGCGGGCGGAATCGACGAGTGGGGCCGGGTGAATACCGAGGTGGCGACCAAGGAGTTCACCACGCAGGCTGTGTCGCCTTCCGACAACACGTTCAGCATCGCCGTGGAGGAGATTACGGCCATCGGTGCGATGGTGACCGTGACGCCGACCAATAACGATCCCTACTACGCCGCCGTATTCGAGGCTGCCGGACTGGAAGGCCGCACCGACGCGGAGATCGTGGCCGCCGTCGAGCAGACGGGCTCGATCGACTGGCAGACCCGCACCGGCAAAGGTGAGCTCGATTATTCGCAGGACCTCGAATCCGACACGAACTATCTGGTCGTTGTCTTCGGGTACCGGGAAGGGGCGACCACCCCGGTTTCGCGCCAGACGTTCCGTACCGAGCAGGGCGGCGATCCGGCCCTGTGTGAGTTCGAGTTCGACATGATAACGGAGAGCCGCATCGCCAACATGGGCGTGCTGCCTTCGGACGAGACGGTCAGCTACATCTTCGGCATGATCGCCAAATCGGACTATATCGACGACGAGATGCTCGTCGAGATCATGCAGGAGCAGATGGAGGAGGAGGCCGAAATGGCCGGAATAACGCTCGACGAGCTGTTCTCCGTCGCACGTTACCGCGGCATCGGCGAGGCGAGCTTCCCGTTCGTGTCGTTGCAGGAGTATGTGCTCTACGCCTATGCGATCAACCGCGACTTCTCTGCTGCGGGCCCTGTTTTCACCGAAGCGTGGACGGCACCCGAAATCAAGGTTTCGACGGCGACGGCGACCGTCGTTTGGAGTAAGTATTACGACGGCGAGGCGCTTTACGCCTACGATCCCGAAACGTATTCCGACGGACAGATGAATCTGGCCTTCATTCCGACGACCATCGAGCACAGCGACGATGCGGCGGAATGGTATGCAGCCATTTACGCCGACGATCTGACGGACCGTTCCGACCTGTCGATCATCAACAACCTGCTGAAGAGCGGTCAGAAGAACCCGACCACGCTCTCCTATTCGTGGGCTTATTTCTACGATGTGGCTTATTGGGGCGCCACCGGTACGGCCAATACGTTCTGTGCGGTAGCTCTCGATGCCGAAGGCAATTACGGGCCGGTTTTCCGCTCCGTGGCCATGCCTCTCAAGTCGGGGTGCTCGCCCATCTCCGACCTGGTCGGCAATACGACCGCGATCAAAGCCGACCGGCCTGTGCCGTTCAGCTCGGTGAGCGTGCCGGCTGCCCGTGAAACCGCAGTCAGCGTGGCGCGCAAGGCGCAAGACGGGGCGCATGCCGGGAATCACAAGCTGTTCGAGGGGCCAGCGGCTCCGCGCGAAAAGGCGAAACTGACCTCGCTGCGGCATGCGGAGTATGCGGCAGCGGCCGGGCGGGTGTTCGGCGTGCGGCTGCGCTGAGCGGTTGCATGATGTAGGTATGAAACGGGCTCCCGGATTTCGGGAGCCCGTTGTTTTGCCGGGGATTCGCTTGCTGCGGCAGGTTGCCGGTGACGGCTCTCGAAGAACGACCCGTGGCTGCCGTGCAACCGTTTTCGGGCCGGTCGCGGCGTGTCGGTTGCGTCAGCGGAGAAAAGTGCCTTCCCAGCTTGCCGTATTGCCGCAGCGGTCGGCAGCGGTGACGCGCAGCCGGTGCAGTTTGCCGGTCGGCAGGTCGCGGTCGTCGAAGGTGTGCGTGACGATGCCCCGGATCGGATCGCGGTCGAGGATGGCCCAACGTCCGTCGATCTCGGCACGGACGGAGGCGATGCCCGAGAAGTTGTCATCGATCGCCAAGCTGAAACCGCGTGCGCGGCTCAGGTCCGCTCCGTCGCCGAACCGGGGTTCCAGCCGGGGCGGTACCGTGTCGGCGACCATGAGCAGGTAGCCGAGCGTCCGGGTGCGGAGCGTAATGCCGCCGCTCCGGTAGGCGCCGCCCAGGTAGCTCAGGCGTCCTTTGCCGTTTATTGTGGCCAGGGCCGCATAGGGTTGCAGGTCGCGCGGCACGAAAGCCCGCACGGTCACTTCGGCGGGCTCGTGCAGAGGCGTCTCCCGGGAAAGCACCCGATAGACGGACGAAAGTACCGCCAGCGTCGTGTCGCGGGGCGCCGGGCGGGCATGGCGTATCATTTCATACCGCACGGGCTCGTACAATGCGCCGGCGGGGATCGTAACGCAGAGGTCGTCGTGGAGGTCGGCGAAGCGTTTGGACGGGTCGATGACCCGCACGAGGGTATCCGCATCGGCATGGAACGCCTTTTGGTCGCTGCCGGTGACCGCAAAGGTGAGCGACGAGCGATTGCCGCTGTCATCCTCGGCTACGATGCGCAATTGCCGCCGTTCGCCCGCCGAACAGGCGATAAGTCCCCGGTTGCGCAGGATCGGGTAGCAGTCCAGCCGGTTGCTTTCGGGCACGGCGAGGCGGATCGCTTCGTTGCGCGAGGCGATTTGCAGCGGATAGCTGGCCACCACGTTGCAATAGCGGGTTTCGTCGAACGCATAGCCATCCATCCGGTATTGGAAAACAGGCTCCCCGTCCGCTTCGAGCGTCACGCGATAGAGACCGAACGTGTTGTTCACGTCGTTCTTGCGGTCGGTGGCTTCCAGCACGAAGTAGCCCAGCCGTCCGACCGGCAGCGGGTCGGGGGCGTCCAGGCGGTAGTCGCCGCCGGAGGTGCGCCGGATCGGGAAGCTGCGCCCCGGAGCGGCGACGGGCAACCCGCCGAGCGTGTCCACCTCGAAGTAGTGCAGCCGCACCAGCAGGGGGGCGATGTCGTCCGGAACCCGGATGATGCCGGCGGCTACCGTGTTGAGCGTTCGCTGGGTGGGGGTGTCGCGTACCTCGAAATGGAGGTGGGGCCCGAACGACTGGCCCGTGTTCCCCGAGAGGGCGATGCGCTCGCCCTGCCGCACGGGAAAGCGGCCCCGCGCGGGGTAGAGGTCCACACGGTTGCGCCGCTGCCGGTAGCGTTCCTCACGTACATAGGTTTCGATGTCGTCCCGGAATTGCGAGAGGTGGCCGTAAACCGTCGTCGTGCCGTTGGGATGGGCGACGTAGAGCGCCCGTCCGTAACCCGACGGGGAGACCAGGATGCGCACCACCTCGCCGTCGGCTGCCGCGAGCACGGGTTTGCCCGTCACGCCGTCGGTTTTGATGTCCACGCCGGAGTGGAAGTGATCGGGCCGCATTTCGCCGAAATTGGCGGAGAGAGCCCTGACCGCGCCGCCGACGGGGTAGATGTAATAGGCGGGGTCGGGAGTCTGTGCTGCCGCCGGAAGCATCGCGGCGAGCAGGGGCAGCGCTGCTGCGCTGCGGATCAGAAATCTGAGCATGGTTCCGGGCCGGCGTCTCCGGCCAGTTTGTTCGCTTCGTCCAGCACCGTCTCGTATTCGTAACCGAGCGAGAGGCCGTAGCGGATGAGTTTCGTTTTGAGTTCAAAGGGGGTGCGGCAGCGCGTCGTGCGGGCTTTGCGCACGAGCTGTTCGCGGAGCCGCGGCCCGGCGGCTTCGGGGTCGGCCTGCGCGAGCGCACCCGCTATGAACGCCTCGGCGATCCCCTTGCGGGCGAGGGCCTCCCGGATTTTGCGGCCGCCCCAGCCGCTCAGCCGCATCTTCTCCCGCACGAATGCGGCGGCATAGCGCTCGTCGTCGATGAAGCGCTGCTGTTGCAGTTGCCGCAACACCTGCTGCTGCGCAGCCGGCTCCACGCCCCAGCCGCGCATGAGCCGCAAGGCGTCGCCCGAGCACTTCTCCGCGCGTGCGCAGAGCCGCATCAGGGCCGAGAGAGCCTGCTCGGGGCTTTTGCTGCGTTTTATGCGTTGCGGCACCATGCCATGCGGGGTTTGTCGTTCATGTCCAGGTAAATTTCGATCGCCTCGTAAGCCTCGGACGCCAGCAGACGGCGCATTGCCTCCGCCTGCCGTTCGTCGATCTCCAGCCACAGGCTTCCGCCGGGGCGGAGCAGCCGCCGGGCCGAGCGTGCGATGGCCCGGTAGAAGCGCAGGGGGTCGTCGTCGGGGACGAAAAGCGCTTCCGCGGGCTCGTAACCGGTCACGTTGCGGCGCATGGCCGGCCGATCGCCGGCAGGTACATAGGGCGGATTGGAGACGATGATGTCGTATTGCCGGCCGGCCGCTTCGTGCAGATCCCCCAGAGCGTCGGCGCGGAAGAAACGGACGCCCGAGCCGAGAGCGGCGGCGTTTTCGCGGGCGATGGCCAATGCACGTTCGGACAGATCGACCGCATGGACTTCCGCGCCCGCGATCAGTCGGTCGAGCGCGATGGCGATGCAGCCGCTTCCGGTGCCGATGTCGAGCACCGTGGGCGATGGCGGGGCCTGCCGCACGATCCGCATGACGAGCTCCTCGGTTTCGGGGCGGGGGATCAGCACCCCTTCGCGTACGGCGAAGCGATGCCCGTAAAATTCCGTGTGCCCCACCGCGTATTGCACGGGACGGCCGGCGGCGAGTTGTGCGGCCATCGCCTCGAACCCGTCGGCTGCCATCGGTGCGCCGGGGTCGGTCAGCAAGGCCGATAGGGGAAGCCCCGCCAATTCGGCGAGGGCGATCAGGGCGATGCTCCGTGCCTCGCGGGCGTCGTAAAGTCCCGTGAGACGGGCTGTGAGTTTGTCGAGGAGCCCGCGGCGGGTGGTGCTCTCCGGTGCCGCCTGCGAGGGCGGGTTGCCGTGGCCTTCTGCCGCGTCCAGCGGCTGCGGGGCGTATGGGGCGGGGGTGTCGGGGGCGGACATCAGTGCCGGATGAAATTGGCCAGCGCGATGGCTACGGCGGCTTCGACGACCACGGCCCCGCGCAGGGCGACGCAGACATCGTGGCGGCCGCGGATCGTGAGCGGCTCGACCTTGTCCGTCGCCAGGTTGTAGGTATTTTGTTCGCGCCCGATGCTCGGGGTCGGCTTGACCGCCGCGCGTACCACGATCTCGTTGCCGTTGGTGATTCCGCCGTTG
>OIKA01000506.1_pt1 | contig 8907 bp, 10 predicted proteins | sample 1583621 | NCBI WGS metagenome assembly OIKA01 (sample SAMN02674606, study PRJEB24791) | human gut metagenome, SKBSTL068 | isolation source: stool | host: Homo sapiens | place: USA | reverse complement strand
TCTGCAGGCGGCGAAGCAGTTCTTCCAGGTTGGAACAGGCTGGCAGGAGCCGGTCGATGGCCGCTTTCAGCTTTGCCTTATAGCTGGTGCCGTTCTGCGCAGCCTGATGTTCAATATAGCTCTTGCCCTTGTCCTGTCCGGGGATGATGACAGACAGACCGTGTTCCTTGCAAAGCCGGTCGGAGGTGCGGCGGATATAGTGATAACTCCGCTTGTTGGAATGATAGTGCTTGTGATCCGCAAAGCTGACCGCATTGAAAATCAGGTGGTTATGAACATGATCTTTGTCTATATGGGTAGTAAGTACAAATTCATACTTGCCGCCCAGGATTTCTTTTGCAAGCTCCATGCCGATCTCATGGGCCTGTTCCGGCGTGACCTCCCCGGGCTGAAAGGCTTGGATCAGGTGGCGGCCCAGGTTTGTTCCCTTGTCGATGGCATGGTGGCGGGTCCAGGAAAATTCGATATCCGCAGTTTCGGCGGCACAGCCATAGGAAGAAACAAGCAGTTTTCCGTCCGTCTTTTCCGGGTTGCAGATATAGTCAATGGCCGCTTTCAGCGTTGACTTGATAGGATGTGTCTTTGTAACTGCCATATCTCGTCCAGCCTTTCCCGTATCTCTTCCATGTCGGCCTGATACGCAGGACCTCCGGCGTTGATCCGTTTGGCAATCTGGTTGACATTCCGACCGATGGCGGAAAGCTCTTTGGTAAATGCCTTGATATCTGCGGTGTCCGTATAGATGATATACCCGTCAATCGCCATCTTGCGGAGGTAGGCGCCATATCTGCGTGTGGGTAACTGGCTCATTTTTTCGTCTATGAGCCGTTTTTCATCCTCCGTAACATAGAATTTCATTTGGATATTCCGCTTTCGGTTTGCCATGCGCCGCCTCCGTTCTTTATAAGGGTTTGGGACTATCCCAACAAGCAATTTTGAATTTTCGGGCAAGGGACCTGAAAATCTCAAAATTCGCAAGCGGGTACTCGCTTGCTGTGCTTGCTACCGTATCTTATCCCTACTTATAAAGCGTTTCGGAAACCTCAAAATGCCCGCAAAATAAGAAAAACAGAGGATGTTCAGACACCCTCCGTTTCTTCATTCGGCTTTTCAATTTTTAAGGCCCCGTCAATGGCCCCCTCCACGATAGGCAAATACTGTTCCGGGCAGAGCTTTAACTTCTGTCCGACCCGCTGGCGCAGCTCGCTTTCCTCTCGCATGACCTCTGGATTGAAATATCTCTCCATCGGCAGGCCGCAGATTTTTACAAGCTGTATGATGACCGGCAGGCTGGGGATCGTGCCCTCGTTTTCAATGTTGGCAAGATACCTGGTATCAATATTCACCTTTTCGGCTAAATCTTTTCGTGCAAGGTTCTTCGCCTTCCGTGCTTCTTTTACATCTGCACCGAAGGTTTCAAAGCCAGGGCAGTCTTTAACTTTTGCCATTCAACATCACCCACATACATTCTATATTTCATAGTTTGCACATGGAATGATGTGATATCCGTTTTACTTACATTTTATAATTCATATCTTAAACCTTGTATTCTTCGAGATAACGAAATATAATATGTTTGGGAGGTGCGGAATGAACTACATGACATTAAAAGAAGTAAGCCAGAAATGGAATGTTACACCTCGTCAGGTAAATTATTTGTGCGCTGCTGGGCGTATCCCTGGCGCTGTGAAGATGGCTGGTGTTTGGCTGATTCCAAAGAACGCAGAAAAGCCGATTGACGGAAGGACAAAACAAGGAAAGGAATTAAAACATGAATAGAATATTGCTATTGGAGGATGATGTCAGTCTAATAGATGGCTTGGTCTACTCTTTGAAAAAGAATGAATTTGATGTTGAAGTTGCCCGTACAGTATGTGAAGCAAAACAATACTTATCCGAACTCGACCGATACGATTTATTGATTTTGGATGTTACTCTGCCAGATGGAACAGGATTTGACGTATGCGAAAGAGTAAGAAAAGAAAATCAGCAGATACCGATTATATTCCTGACTGCATCGGATGAAGAAGTCAGCATAATTCGTGGATTAGATAGCGGTGGGGACGATTATATCACCAAGCCTTTCAAACTGGGGGAATTGTGTTCCCGCATCCGGGCGCTGTTGCGTCGGGCCGGAGTTTCCAAAAGCGAAAAAAACACTTCTATGGAATGTGGCGACATTACCATTGATCTGTTGGGTAGCCGTGCAACCTTAAAGGGAAAAGCATTGGATTTGACAAGCGCCGAATATCGTTTGCTTTGTCTGCTGGTAAGAAACGCAAATCGCGTTGTGACAAGGGACATCATTCTAAATGAGCTGTGGGATGATACAGGAAATTTTGTTGATGATAATACCCTGTCCGTCTATGTACGGCGGCTTCGTGAAAAAGTGGAAACCAATCCGTCCCATCCAGAACACCTTATAACCATTCGTGGGTTCGGCTACCAATGGAAAGAGGTGTCTATATGAGTTTGTACCAAGATAGACAGATTAAAGGGTTCCTGCTATTTTTGACTTTGTTTGCTCTGCTGTTTGTAGGTACAGCAACCGTTTTGACTATTTATCAGGTGAACGATGCGGAAGTCCTATGGCTCAAACATGATGAAGCGGTTTCATCCTCACTTTTGGAACAGGGTGTTCCGAAAGAAGTGGTTGCAGTTGCCTTTACGAACACAGACATCAGTGACGATGGTAGGTCATTATTAGCGGCTGCGGGTTTGGGAAAACAGTCAGAAAGCAGTATGCGGCCTTATTTCAATCAATTTCAGCGTTCCGCTTTCTGCACCATGCTATGCACTGTGCTATTTTTTCTCTTTGTGCTTGCCATAGGAATATTTATTTTTTTCTGGAAAAGGAAGCGATTGTATCAACAGGCCGACAAAATATTGCTAAATTACATCAACGGGGATTACTCTTGTCATTTACCGCAGAATTATGAGGGGGCTATCTACCAAGTGTTTTCTTCGATAGAACAGCTTGCAACTATGCTCCAATCCAAAAATGAAACAGAACGTAAAGCAAAAGAGTTTTTGAAAGACACCATATCCGATATATCTCACCAGCTCAAAACGCCTCTGGCAGCCCTCACTATGTATCAGGAGATCATTGAAAGTGAGCCAGAAAATGCAGAAACGGTCAAACAGTTTGCGGCGAAGATGGGTATTTCTCTAAAGCGTATGGAGCAGTTAATCTTATCCATGTTGAAGATAACCCGACTGGATACGGGAAACATCATTTTTGAGAAAAAAAGTTGCCGTGTGTCCGAGCTGATAGCTCATTCAGTCAATGACCTAACCACAAGGGCTAAAAGCGAAAGCAAGCAGATTCAGATAGATGGCGATGGTGAACAGCAGCTTATTTGTGACATGGAATGGACAGGTGAAGCGATTGGAAACATTGTAAAAAATGCACTGGATCACACGCAAGCTGGCGGTATTGTCCGTATTACATGGGAGCGCACTCCTGCTATGTTTCGGATTTTTATTTCTGATAATGGTAACGGCATAGTCCCGGAAGATATTTACCATATCTTTAAACGCTTTTATCGCAGCAAACATTCCCTTGATACACAAGGAATCGGGCTGGGGCTTCCCCTTGCCAAGTCCATTATTGAGGGTCAAAACGGTGTTATCTCCGTACAAAGTGAAGTCGGAAAAGGTACGCTGTTTACACTATCTTTCCTTACGGATCTGTAAGGTCAAATTCACCTGCTTGTAAGCTGTTTTTGCTATCCTTTTGAGAAAGGAGGTACTGATGACTATGGAAATATTGAAAGTACAAGATTTATGTAAAACTTATGGCAAGGGTGAGGCGAAAGTCGAAGCGTTGAAGAAGGTTTCCTTCTCCCTGGATAAAGGCGAATTTGCTGCCGTTGTGGGTGAATCCGGTTCTGGCAAAAGCACATTACTGAACTGTATTGGAGCTTTGGATACCCCTACTTCCGGCCACATTTGGATTGATGAACAAGACCTGTTTTCCATGAAAGAGGAACAGCGCACGATTTTCCGCCGTCGTAATATCGGCTTTATCTTCCAATCCTTTCAGTTGGTTTCCGAGCTGAATGTGGAGCAGAATATCATGTTTCCGCTTCTTTTGGACTATCGCAAACCAGACCCGGCAGCAGTAGAAGAAATTTTGGAACTCTTGGGACTTACCGAGCGTCGACATCACCTGCCGAGCCAACTATCCGGCGGACAGCAGCAGCGTGTTGCCATTGGCCGGGCGTTAATCACAAAGCCCAAACTGATTCTGGCAGATGAACCTACTGGCAATCTGGACAGCAAGAATAGTCAGGATGTTATCGCCCTGCTTACGCAGGCGTCCCGTCGCTATCAGCAAACAATCCTGATGATTACCCACAATAAGGATTTGACTGCATCCGTTGATCGGGTGTTCCGGGTATCAGATGGCGTTTTGACGGATTTGGGAGGAAAAACAAATGAAGCATTATCTTGACCTTGTTCCCATATCCGCAAAAATCCACAAGAAGCAAAGCAGAATGTCTATTTTCTGCATTGTGCTGGCGGTATTTCTGGTTACAACTATTTTTGGAATGGCAGATATGTTCATCCGCAGCCAGATTTTGCAGGCACAGCAGGAGTCTGGGAATTGGCATATTGCCATTAAGAATATCAGCAATGAAGAAGCAGCAATTATTGCTTCACGCCCTGATATTGAAGTATTTTCACCGTATGGCGTACTCAATTATCGTGGAGATTTAGGCTACACTTTGGGTGGAAAAGATGTAGCGATATGCGGTTGTGATGAAAGCTATATAACTGAAATCTGGACTGACCAACTTGAAGAAGGTGTTTTTCCACAGACAAGTAATGAAGCGTTGGTGACTGAAAATGCAAAGCAGATAATGGGTGTTGCGATTGGTGATTCCATTGCCGTAGAAACTCCTGATGGCGATAAACTGAATTTTACCATATCAGGATTTATGAATAATACTGCCTCGATCATGAGTGGCGACTCCTACGGCATCATTTTGAACACAGAGGATTACTGCGCGATTTATCCGAATGTATCAGACGGGGAGCCGAATGATTACGGCATTATGTTTTTTACTCAATTTGCAAACACAAGAAATATACAAGGGAAAATTGCAGATTTGAAAGAACAATGCAATTTATCGAATGAACAAATATCTTCCAACAACAATCTGCTTGGATTGCTTGGACAAAGCCGCGTTCCCTTTTTGTTACAGGTTTACTTGGCTGCGGCTGTATTGTTTGCACTGGTAATGTTAGCTGGTATTATGATGATTGCAAGCAGCCTGAACAGCAATGTAGCCCAGCGTACCGAATTTTTCGGCCTTATGCGCTGTATCGGTGCAACACCAAAACAGGTTATGCGCTTAGTACGGAAAGAGGCGCTTAGTTGGTGCCGTTTGGCAATCCCTGTGGGTATTTCCATCGGTATAGTTGTCATTTGGGTCTTATGTGCGATTTTGCGTTTCCTAAGTCCGGAATTTTTCAAAGCGATGCCTACATTCGGATTTAGCGTACCAAGTATTCTTGCAGGAATCGTTGTGGGCTTGGTAACGGTTTTGTTCGCTGCCTATTCTCCGGCAAAGAAAGCAGCAAAAGTATCTCCGTTGGCAGCGGTTTCCGGTAATGCAAACGACTTGGAGCCTGCAAGAAATGCTGCTAATACACAACTGCTTAAGATTGATACAGCACTTGGAATTTATCATGCAAAAGCAAATCGGAAAAATCTGTTTTTGATGACAAGCTCATTTGCTCTCAGTATTATCCTTTTCCTTTCATTCTCTGTAACAGTTGAGTTCATGCAGCATACCTTAACACCGCTCCAACCTTGGACAGCAGATTTATCTATCATAAGCCCTGATAACGCCTGTGCTATTGACAAAGCATTACTTGATGATCTAAAGGAAAATCCTGTTGTGGATTTAGCGTATGGAAGAAAATTTGCATACGAGGTTCCGTCTGTCACAAACGGTATTGAAAAAAAGATGGATTTAATCTCTTATGAGCAGTATCAATTTGATTGGGCAAAGGACTATTTATTAGAGGGTTCTCTGGAATCTGTGCAAACTGATTTAGGGACGGGCTTAATTGTTTATAATTCGCAGAACACAATACAAATAGGCGATACTGTATCGTTGAATATAAACGGACAAAGTAAAGAAATCCAAATCGTGGGAATGTTGTCCGACTGTCCGTTTTACAGTGCCGCCGGTGTTGGAACAATTATTTGTTCAGAGGATACATTTGAACAAATTACTGGCGAGTCGAAATATACGGTTATTGATGTGCAGTTAGTGAAAGGCACAACAGACGAAGATGTTTATGTGATCCGCCAAATGGTAGATTCCTCATTTACTTTCGCTGATGAACGCATGGGTAACAGCAGTACCATGGGAACTTACTATTGTTTTTGGCTGTTCATCTATGGATTCCTCGTCCTAATTGCAATGATTACAATTTTTAACATAATCAATAGTATTTCCATGAGTGTGTCTGCACGGTTGAAACAGTATGGCGCTTTCCGTGCCATCGGCGTTAGCATGGGACAGCTAAGTAAAATGATTGTTGCAGAAGCCTTCACCTATACCATAATCGGCGGTGTAGTTGGTACGGTGTTGGGACTGTTTTGTAACAAGCTATTGTTTGGAATGTTGATAAGTTATAGATGGGGGGATGCTTGGACTCCTCCATTACCAGAGGTAGCTGTTATTCTGTTGATTGTCGTAAGCTCTGTAATTCTGGCTGTGCATGGGCCAATCAAGAGAATACGCAATATGTCCATTGTTGATACAATCAGCGCACAGTAATTCTATTTTTGAAGCGGGTGGCTTTAGAAGCCGCCCACTTTTGTCTTACAAAATCGTAAGTTGAAATTCACCTGTTTGTAAGCTGATTTTTTTATAATTAAGTTGATGAAAGAGAGGAAAAAATGAAAAAAATTCTTTCCACCAGAGTATTGGTGAAGATTTGTGTATTAACAACTATACTGCTGATTTTGATAATCTATACTATATGGGGCAATTCAGCATTGATGGTAAGTATGGTTAATATCTCCAGCGATCGCATAGCATCTGCCTTTTCTAATTTTCGGATTGCACAAGTGTCCGACTTGCATAATGCTGAATTTGGAGAAAGCAATACAGAATTGATAGAATTGCTGTCTGAACACGAACCGGATATTATTGTGATAACTGGAGATTTAATCGATGCTGGACATACAGACATTGAGATTGCGTTTGATTTTATAAAACAAGCTGTTCAAATAGCCCCTGTCTACTTTGTAACTGGAAACCACGAAGCTAACTTCTCACATTATGATCAATTCAAAACAGGGCTTGAAGCGTCTGGCGTAACTGTCCTTGAAGATGAAGCAATACAGTTAGTGCATAACAACGAAATGATTACCCTTATCGGGCTTTCTGATTCTGACTTTACGATTAAGGGCGATATGTTTAATGAAGCGCCAGCCATGGTCAACACAAAATTGAATAGCCTTATTGATGACGAAAACAGTTACACTATACTGCTATCACATCGGCCAGAGTTATTTGAAACCTATGTATGCTGTGGTGTTGATTTGGTTTTATGTGGTCATGCACACGGAGGGCAGTTTCGATTACCTTTTATTGGGGGGCTCATTGCCCCCAATCAAGGGCTGTTTCCTAAATATGATTCCGGCCTTTATACAGACGGAAAGACAAATATTCATTTAATTAATCTAAAAAATAACCGTATTTATTTTGCTATTTCAAACATTGTTCGTTGTTTTGCGAACAACAAATAAAAGAGATATAAAGTGAAAACCAAACAGTACACAACAGAGCAGGAACAGATAGCTCGCTTTGCAAAAGCACTGGGACACCCTGCAAGAATGGCTATCCTTAATTTTTTAGTCAAGCAGGAAAGTTGCTACTTCGGAGACATTCACGAAGAACTGCCAATAGCCAAAGCGACTGTTTCCCAACACCTAAAAGAGCTGAAAGATGCCGGACTGATTCAAGGTGAAATAGAAACACCGAAAGTCAAGTATTGCATTAACCGTGAAAACTGGGAACTTGCCCGCAAGTTGTTTACCGGATTCTTCGGTGAATGTAAATGTACTTCGTGCTGTGAATAAACAGCACCTTTTTTTATAAGCAATGTTCGTTGTTCTACGAACTACGATTATATATATTATTCATTTTAAAGCTATCTGATAATGGAAATTAAAGTATTAGATACAGGTTGCCTCAGTTGCAAAACTTTGTACGAAACCACCCAACAAGCTATTGCAGAATTAGGAAGTGATGCCACTTTGGTAAAAGAGGAAGATTTATTGAAAATCATCGAATATAATATATTAAGTTTTCCGGCCTTGGTTATAGACGGGAAAGTCGTTTCGGCAGGTAAACAGCTGTCATTGAAAGAGGTAACAGAATTACTAACCCAATAATTACATGCCATGAAAAAGTTATTCCATGTATTTATTGCAGGAATTATTTTAATTTCCTGCGGAAATGGAGCCAAAGAGAAAACAGAAACAGCAAACAGCGAAACTATGCAGAATGACCGCGTGGAAGTGCTTTATTTTCATGGAGCACAAGTATGTTTTCCGTACAAAAGGTTGTAAGCAAGTATGGAGAAATGCTAATTGCCCCGCTATTAATAGTGATTGGCGTTTATATGCTCGACATCATCAAGCTCAATTTACCTAAAATAAACTTCAGCGGGAATAAGCTGAAGAGAAAAACAAAAGGAAGCTGGAGTGCACTATTCTTAGGAATCTTATTTTCCCTTGCTTTCTGCCCTACAAGCGGAATATTCTACTTCGGCATGCTTATGCCAATGTCAGCAGCAGAAACAGGCGGCTATCTTTTACCGGTGGTTTATGCGATTGCAACCGGATTACCTGTTATCCTCGTAGCCTGGGTATTG
>OIKA01000501.1_pt1 | contig 8987 bp, 8 predicted proteins | sample 1583621 | NCBI WGS metagenome assembly OIKA01 (sample SAMN02674606, study PRJEB24791) | human gut metagenome, SKBSTL068 | isolation source: stool | host: Homo sapiens | place: USA | reverse complement strand
CCGAGGGGGAGCGCAAGCGCAGGGCAAGAATGAAGATTTCAGAGCAAAAACGGCTTAGTGGACAAGTGTCCGAAGCAAAAGCGGACATTTGTCCACCAGAGATAGAGATAAAGAAAGAGATAGATATAGAGATAGAAAAAGAGAGAGAGTCAGAACCAGGACGAGCCGCTCCCGCTGCTTACGGCAGATACAAAAATGTGATTTTGACAGATACGGAGCTTTCCGAACTGCAAGCAGAACTGCCCGACAAGTGGGAGTATTACATTGACCGGCTATCCGGCTATATCGCTTCCACTGGGAGGAAATACAAGAACCATGCAGCCACTATCCGCAGATGGGTGGCTGACGATACCGCTAAAGCTGCCCCGAAAAGGGGCATACCCGATTACAGCTACAAGGAGGGAGAAAGTCTATGAAACCAGCTTTTGAAGATATGAATTTACAGATACCAGCAGTCACCGCCGAGCCGGAGGACTACACAGGTGAGGACGGTCTGCTCTACTGCGGCAAGTGCCGGACACCGAAAGAAGCCTATTTCCCGGCTGATAAGGCTACCCTGTTTGGGCGTGACCGACATCCGGCTGAATGTGACTGCCAGCGGGCGCAGCGCATGGAGCGTGAAGCCGCCGAACAGCAGCGAAAGCACCGGGACAAGGTGGAAGAACTGAAACGCCGGGGCTTTACCGACCCGGCTATGCGGGAATGGACTTTTGCCAATGACAACGGCAGAAACCCGCAGATGAAAACCGCCCATTTCTATGTGGAACATTGGGAGGACATGAAAGCCGGGAACATCGGCTATCTGCTTTGGGGCAGCGTCGGCACAGGCAAAAGCTACCTTGCCGGATGTATCGCAAACGCCCTCATGGAGAAAGAAATCTCCGTCCGCATGACGAACTTTGCCCTTATTCTTAATGACCTTGCAGCCACTTTTGAGGGCAAGAACGAATATATTTCCAACCTCTGCCGCTATCCGCTGCTTATCCTTGATGATTTTGGAATGGAGCGTGGCACAGAGTATGGCTTAGAGCAGGTCTACAATGTGATTGACAGCCGATACCGAAGCGGCAAGCCGCTGATCGTCACGACCAACCTCACGCTTACCGAGTTGCAGAACCCGCAGGACACGCCCCACGCCCGGATTTATGACCGACTGCTTGAAATGTGCGCCCCTGTCTGCTTCTCCGGCGAGAACTTCCGCAGGGAGAGCGCACAAAACAAGCTGAACCGCTTAAAGCAACTGATGAACGATTGAAAGGAGTTCGCCTATGACCGATAAAAAAGAGCATATCAGACACAGCATGAAAAGCACCGCACCCGCCGATTGCGTGACGGAAATCCGTATAGGGAACTCTGTTCTTGTCGTGTCCGGCTTTTTCAAGCAGGGCGCAAAGGAAACCGCCGCCGACAAAATGGCTAAGGTGCTGGAAGCGGAAGCTGCTACACAAAAAACGGCGATTTGACCGACCATAAAGAAGCAGATTTGACGCTTTTGCCGCTATACAGACCGCCGCCCCATGTGGTACAATCAAGGTACGGAATAGTGGGGCTGGCTGTCGGAAACGGAGGATTTTATGTTAAGACAGACCAACCAACAACCAATTACCGCCCTTTACCCAAGACTTTCCCATGAGGACGAGCTGCAAGGCGAGAGCAATTCCATTTCCAACCAGAAGCGTATTCTTGAAACCTATGCAAAGCAGAACGGCTTTTCCAATCTGCGCTGGTACACGGACGACGGTTATTCTGGTGCGAACTTTCAAAGACCCGGTTTTCAAGCCATGCTTGCGGACATTGAAGCCGGAAAAGTCGGGACAGTTATCGTAAAGGATATGTCGAGGTTAGGGCGAAACTACCTGCAAGTGGGAATGTACACGGAAATGATTTTCCCACAGAAAGGTGTCCGCTTTATCGCTATCAATGACGGAGTGGACAGCGCACAAGGCGACAATGACTTTGCCCCGCTGCGGAATATCTTTAACGAATGGCTGGTGAGAGATACGAGCAAGAAAATCAAAGCAGTAAAACGCTCAAAAGGCATGAGTGGCAAGCCCATCACAAGCAAGCCTGTGTATGGCTACCTCATGGACGAGGACGAAAATTTCATTATTGACGAGGAAGCTGCACCCGTAGTCAAGCAGATATACAACCTCTGCCTTGCCGGGAACGGTCCGACCAAGATAGCCCGTATGCTCACAGAGCAGCAAATCCCCACGCCGGGGACGCTGGAATACCGCAGGACGGGCAGCACCCGCCGCTACCACCCCGGCTATGAGTGCAAGTGGGCGACCAATACCGTTGTGCATATCCTTGAAAACCGGGAATACACAGGCTGTCTGGTAAATTTCAAGACAGAAAAACTCTCTTACAAAGTCAAGCACAGTGTAGAAAATCCCCCGGAAAAGCAAGTGATTTTCGAGAACCACCACGAGCCTATCATAGACACCCAGACATGGGAACGGGTGCAGGAACTTCGCAAGCAGCGCAAACGCCCCAACCGCTATGATGAAGTGGGCTTGTTCTCCGGCATACTGTTCTGTGCGGACTGCGGCAGCGTCATGTATCAGCAGCGATACCAGACGGACAAGCGCAAGCAGGACTGTTATATCTGCGGCAACTACAAGAAACGCACCCATGACTGTACGGCGCACTTTATCCGCACCGACCTCTTGACCGCTGGTGTACTCTCCAATCTGCGGAAAGTGACAAGCTATGCGGCAAAGCATGAAGCCCGGTTTATGAAGCTCTTGATTGAGCAGAACGAGGACGGGGGCAAGCGCAGGAACGCCGCCAAGAAAAAGGAACTGGAAGCCGCCGAGAAACGCATAGCCGAGTTATCCGCTATCTTCAAGCGGCTGTATGAGGACAGCGTGACCGGGCGCATATCAGACGAGCGTTTCACAGAGCTGTCGGCAGACTATGAAGCAGAGCAACGGGAACTGAAAGAAAGAGCCGCCGCTATCCAAGCGGAGCTTTCCAAAGCACAGGAAGCCACCGTGAACGCAGAAAAGTTTATGAATGTTGTCCGGCGGCATACCAGCTTTGAAGAACTTACCCCTACTCTGCTGCGGGAGTTTGTAGAGAAAATCGTTGTGCATGAGTGCAGCTATGACGAGAACAAGACCCGCAGACAGGACATTGAGATTTATTATTCTTTTGTTGGCAAGGTGGACTTGCCCGAATAACCGCCCGACCTATCCGACACAATGCGCAAGTGCCGGATAGGAACGGCAAAATTTTTTACACTTCTATTGCTTCTTTATCACACATCAATAAAGAGTCAGGGTATGAAGCAGCTGATGGCTGGCGGCGGCGTTGCCCTCATCGGTATCACCCTGATCCCCCTGCTGAGCGGTCTGTTCGGCTGATCTTTTCCGGGCGGCGTTTGCCGCCCCGTACATATTTACTTGCAAGCATTTCCAGCCCCTCCGTGGCAAACGGATTCTTATTATAAAGAGGAAACGCATTGCAAATCGAATATTCACCTTTATTTTGAAAGGATGGTGCTATTATGCAGATTCTGACTCACCTTATTTTTCTGCTCAACCTGCTCAAGACCCTTATCAACCATTTTTCTTGATGGGTGGTGGCGCTGAGTGGAAACTGTTCTCAAAGCAATCTCCGATTGGATCAAGTCACTGCTGACAGCGGCGATCATGTCCAATCTCTCCGGCTTGTTTGATGACGTCAACACCCAAGTGGGCAACATCGCACAGCAGGTCGGCACCAAACCATCCAATTTTGAACCGCGCGTTTTCGCTATGATCGAGGCGTTGTCCCGGAACGTAGTGCTTCCCATTGCAGGCGTGATTCTGACCTTCATCGCCTGTTATGAGTTGATCGAGATGATCACACAGCACAACAACATGGCACAATTTGAACCTGCGCTGCTGATGAAATGGATCTTCAAAACTTCCATTTCGGTCTGGATGATCTCCAACACTTTCGATATCATCATGGCGGTGTTCGACGTGACGCAGCAGGTGGTGGCAAATTCCAGCGGCATTATTTCCGGCAACACAAGGGTCAACGACATCGGGCTTTCCATGCTGCAATCCAGCATGATGCAGATGGACGTAGGCCCACTGTTCGGGCTGTTCTTGCAGTCCTTCTTCATCGGCATCACTATGCGCATCCTGTCCATCGTGATTTTCGTCATCGTCTACGGAAGAATGATTGAAATCTACATGATGGTCAGTCTGGCTCCAGTGCCCATGGCAACATGGGGCAACCACGAGCAATCCCATGTTGGACAGAACTATCTCCGTTCTCTGTTTGCGCTGGGATTTCAGGGCTTCCTGATCCTGATCTGCGTGGCGATCTATGCCGTTCTGCTTCAGAATGTTGCCATATCCGGGGATGCCATCAACTCGATCTGGAGCATCGTGGGGTACACGGTGCTGCTATGCTTTACGCTGTTCAAGACTGGTTCCGTCGCCCGAAGCATTCTGGGCGCACACTAAGGAGGTGGAATTTTGGCAGCTTATATTTCCGTGCCGCGCGATTTCAGCAAGGTGAAGTCCAAAGTAGCCTTCAACCTGACCGCCCGGCAGCTTATCTGTTTTGGTGCAGCGGCAGTCGTAGGGGTGCCGCTGTTTTTTGTTCTGCGGGACACCGCTGGCAATTCCGGTGCTACCCTCGGCATGATGGCGGTCATGCTGCCCATGTTCTTTCTGGCCATGTATCAGAAGAACGGTCAGCCGGCTGAAAAGATCCTGCGGTACTACTTTCAGGCGCGCTTTGTTCGCCCGAAGGTGCGTCCGTACCAGACCCGCAATTACTATGCACTGCTTGTGAAGGGAGATGACGCCCATGATTCCGTTTCTGAAAAAGAATAAGGACGGCAGGAAGCCGCCCAAGTCCACGGTGCCCCGCACGGCACAGGAGAGCATTCCGTTCCAGCGGATGTTTGAGGACGGTACCTGCCGTGTCCGTCCCGGCTACTACACCCGCACCATCCAGTATCAGGATATCAACTATCAGTTGGCGCAGCAGGAGGACAAGACCGCCATCTTTGAGGAATGGTGCTCTTTTCTCAACTTTTTCGACAGCTCTATCCACTTTGAACTGTCTTTCGTGAATACCGCCACCGATTCGGCAGACTTCGAGAAGTCCATCCGCATCCCGTACCAGCAGGATGGCTTTGATGATGTGCGAGCCGAGTACAGCCAGATGTTGCGGCAGCAGCTTTCCAAGGGCAACAACGGCCTGACCAAGACCAAATTCCTGACCTATGGCATCGAGGGCGACAGCATGGCGCAGGTCAAACCTCGGCTGGAGCACATCCAGAACGACCTGATGAACAATTTCCACCGGCTTGGCGTTCTGGCAAAGCCGCTGGACGGTACGGAGCGTCTGCGGCTGATGCACGGGATGCTGAACATGGATGGAGCCAACAAGTTCCACTTCAACTGGAAAGACCTTGTGCCCAGTGGTCTGTCCGTAAAGGATGCCATTGCCCCCACTGCGCTGGCGTTTAAGAACAGCCGCACCTTTCAGATGGGCGGCATCTTCGGAGCGGTCAGCTTTCTGAATATCACGGCTTCTGACTTGAGCGACCAGTTGCTGAAGGATTTTCTGGACATGGATTCCAGCCAAATCGTTACCATGCACATCCAGTCCGTTGACCAGAACAAGGCCATCAAAACCATCAAGCACACCATTACCGAACTCGACCGCAGCAAAATCGAAGAGCAGAAGAAAGCCGTCCGCGCCGGATATGATATGGACGTGTTGCCGTCAGACTTGGCGACTTATGGGCGGGATGCAAAAGCCCTGCTGAAAGAATTGCAGTCGCAAAACGAGCGTATGTTCCTTGTTACTTTTCTGGTGCTGAACACCGGGAAAACCGAGCAGGAACTGGAAACCAACGTGTTTCAGGCAGTCAGCATTGCCCAGAAGCACAACTGCGAATTATGCCGCCTCGATTTTCAGCAGGAGCAGGGGCTTATGTCCTCGCTGCCGCTGGCAGACTGCCAAATCGAGATCCAGCGCGGTCTGACCACCAGCAGCACGGCAATCTTTGTGCCGTTTACCACACAGGAGTTGTTCGACAATGGCAAGGAAAGCCTGTATTATGGCTTGAACGCCCTGTCCAACAACCTGATTATGGTTGACCGCAAAAAGCTGAAGAACCCCAACGGTCTGATTTTGGGCACTCCCGGTTCCGGTAAATCCTTCAGCGCAAAGCGTGAGATCTGCAATGCGTTCCTCGTGACGGACGATGATATCATCATCTGCGACCCGGAAGCAGAGTACGCTCCGCTGGTGGAGCGTCTGCATGGGCAGGTCATCCACATCAGCCCTGCCAGCACCCAGTATATCAACCCTATGGACATCAACAGCAACTATTCGGAAGAGGATAACCCGCTGGCTTTGAAAGCCGACTTTGTACTGTCCCTGTGCGAACTGGTGGTGGGCGGCAAAGAAGGGTTACAGCCGGTGGAAAAGACGGTCATTGACCGCTGCGTCCATGTAATCTATCGCAAGTATTTCGAGAATCCCACCCCAGAAAATATGCCGCTGTTGGAAGATCTGTACAACGCCCTGCTGACGCAAGACGAACCGGAAGCACGCCATGTGGCGGCTGCGCTGGAAATCTACGTCAAGGGCAGTTTGAACATTTTTAACCACCACACCAACGTGGATATCAATAACCGCATTGTCTGTTTTGACATCAAGCAGCTTGGCAAGCAGTTGAAGAAACTCGGTATGCTTATCGTACAGGATGCCGTGTGGGGGCGCGTGACCGCCAACCGCAGTGCCGGAAAATCCACCCGGTACTATGCAGACGAGTTCCATTTGCTCTTGAAGGAAGAGCAGACTGCCGCTTATTCTGTGGAGATTTGGAAGCGTTTCCGTAAGTGGGGCGGCATCCCGACAGCCCTAACGCAGAACGTCAAAGATCTGCTGGCAAGTCCCGAAGTATCAAATATTTTTGAGAACTCGGACTTCGTTTATATGCTCAATCAAGCGAACGGAGACCGGCAGATTTTGGCGAAGCAGCTGAACATTTCGCCCCATCAGCTTTCCTACGTCACTCACTCCGGTGAGGGTGAAGGGCTGCTGTTCTTCGGCAACGTGATCCTGCCCTTTGTTGACCACTTCCCGAAAGACCTTGAACTCTACCGCATCCTTACGACCCGCCTTTCCGAAGTTGCGGAGGCGCAAAAGCATGAGTGAGAAACAGCCGAAGCTGAAATTCGAGGAGGAAAAGGAGCGCACGGCTACACGCTCCCCTCCGAAAAAGTCTAAAGTGGAGCAGTCGGTGCCCAAAAAGCAGAAACTGAAACAGGATGCAGACAAAGCTGCGGAGAAATCCCAGCATCTGCGTTTTGGCAAAGCCGAGATCACCCCGGATGAAGCATCCCGCATGACAAAGCAGCAGAAACGTGCTATGTATGCCGCCGCTGCCGCCCGGTCTGCGGTGCATCGGGAGGTTGACCAGTACGAGGACGATAATGTGGGCACGCAGGCTTTAAGCGAGGGCGAAAAAGCCGCTGAGACTACCCACGATATTTCCAAGAGCCGTTACGCCAGAAAGCTGAAAAAGAAAGCCAAGATGCAAGGCAAGAAAGGCGCCCGAACCGCAAAATCTTTCCCGCAGGAGCCGACTGCGGCACAAGATGCAGGCGCATCCTGCACCGGCGAGGGCGGCTCCAACTGGCTCTCACGATGGCGGCAGAAACAGGATATTCAGAAAAGCTACCGTGCCGCAACCCGGTCGGGCCGCACAGCGGCGCAGACCGCAGGCGGCAAAGCGGCATCCAATGGCACCAATGCTGCAAAGTCCGGTATGGAGCAGGTCATCGACAAAGGAAGATCGGTGGTCAGCACCGCAGTCAACGGCATTGCCAATTTTGCAAAGAGCAACGCGCACGTTCTTTTGATCGTGGGCGTTTTTCTTTTGCTCCTGCTGCTGGTCATGTCAGCCTTTTCGTCCTGTTCCATTCTGTTCTCCGGCACCACGCAGGTATCCGGGCAGACCATTTATACCGCAGAGGACCGGGACATCCGGGGAGCCGAAACCGACTACAAGAAGCTGGAAAAGGAACTGGATAAAAAGATCAAGCGTACCCCCACCGACCACCCCGGCTATGACGAATACCGATACCATCTGGATGCTATTGAGCACGATCCTTGGCAGCTCACTTCGTTCTTGACTACTCTCTACGACGACTACACCCGCAGCGAGGTGCAGGCAAAACTCAAGGAGACGTTTGCCAAGCAATACAAGCTGACCACATGGGTGGAAGTCCAGACCCGGTACCGCACGGTAGTGATGATCGACATTTTTACTGGCATCCCCTACACCGTGCAAGTCCCCTATGAGTATCGAATTTTTCACACAAAGCTGGTGAATAAAGGGCTGGAGGTCGTTATCCGGGAGGAACTGGACAACGACCAGTGGAAACGCTATGAGATCTTTCAGGATACGTTGGGTGGTCGGCCATATCTGTTCAAAGGTGGACTGCCGCCCGGTGGCTCCGATGGCTCTGGCGCACCGGGCATTGATTATCAGGTTCCGGCAGAAGCCCTGACCAACAGCGAGTTTGCGGCCATCTACAAGGAAGCTCAAAAGTATGTGGGCACGCCCTATGTGTGGGGCGGCTCCACCCCGGAAACCGGGTTCGATTGCAGCGGCTACGTCTGCTGGGTGTACAACCAGAACGGCTACAATGTAGGGCGCACCACCGCCAACGGTCTGTGGAACAAGAGCCAGCATATTTCTGAAGCCGAAGCAAAGCCCGGAGACCTTGTTTTCTTCGAGGGAACGTATGATACGCCGGGGAAAAGTCATGTGGGCATCTACCTTGGAAACGGCATGATGGTGTCCGCCGGCGACCCCATAAAGTATGCCAATATTCATTCGTCCTACTGGAAGAAATATTTGTCCGGTTTTGGGCGGCTCTCAAAATGATTGGAGGAAGAAATGAGCGAAAAACTCGATAAGCTGCGCGCTTCTCTGGAAAAGGAAAGGGAGCGTC
>OIKA01000495.1_pt1 | contig 9084 bp, 8 predicted proteins | sample 1583621 | NCBI WGS metagenome assembly OIKA01 (sample SAMN02674606, study PRJEB24791) | human gut metagenome, SKBSTL068 | isolation source: stool | host: Homo sapiens | place: USA | reverse complement strand
AATCGCAGAGCCAGCTAAAAGCCATTTACAAGGACGCGGCAGAAATCATACTTGACAATGCCGACAGCACCTTGTTTTTGGGAGGGCGCGGGAAAAATGCAAAGGATATTTCGGAGAACTTGGGACGTGAAACAATCGACAGTTTCAACACTTCCGAAAATCGCGGCACGCAGGTTTCTCATGGCCTCAATTATCAGAAATTGGGAAAGGAGTTGATGACACAGGACGAAATCGCAGTTATGGACGGAGGAAAATGTATTTTGCAGTTGCGCGGCGTGCGCCCCTTTTTCAGCGATAAGTACGATATAACGCAGCACCCGAACTACAAATACCTTTCCGACTTCGACAAGAAAAACGCTTTTGACGTTGAACGGTATATGTCCACCCGTCCGGCAATCGTAAAGCCCGACGAACCCTTTGACATATACGAAATAGATTTGTCCGACGAGGACGCAGCCGCCGAATAAAAACGGCGGCATTTTTATTTCCAACAACATTTTTTGAGCCGTTTTAGCGGCAGAAAGCGAGGTTTATATGGATTTTTTCAACAGCGCAGTTGACGTATTGCAGACTTTGGTAATCGCGCTTGGCGCAGGACTTGGCATTTGGGGCGGCATTAACCTCATGGAGGGGTACGGCAACGATAACCCCGGCGCGAAGTCGCAGGGCATGAAACAGTTGATGGCGGGCGGCGGCGTTGCCCTTATCGGCCTTACCCTTGTCCCGCTGCTCTCCGGCCTGTTTGGATAATGCCACAAACTAACACTACCCGCCGCGCTCTCCCGCTTCACGCGGGAGGGCGCGGGAAAGGAGGGATTAGCTTTTGATATGGCAGATGATTGAAGATTGGTTTCGCGGCATTTTGACAGACGGGATTTTATCGAACCTCTCCGGCTTGTTTGACAGCGTAAATACAGAGGTTGGAGAAATCGCAACGCAAGTCGGCACAACCCCCGCCGGGTGGAACGCGGGCATATTCAACATGATACGCAGCCTTTCGGAAAATGTCATTGTACCGATTGCGGGTGTTATCATTACCTTTGTCATGTGCTATGAACTAATCCAGCTTGTAATTGAAAAAAACAATCTGCACGATCTCGACACTTGGATTTTCTTCAAATGGATTTTCAAAACCTTTGTTGCGGTGCTGCTGGTAACAAATACTTGGAACATCGTTATGGGCGTGTTCGACGTTACGCAGAGTGTCGTCAACGACAGCGCGGGGGTTATCATATCAGACACAAGTATAGATATTTCAACTGTTATTACCGATATTGAAGCAAAACTCGACGCTATGAGCGTGGGCGGGCTTTTAGGACTATGGTTTCAATCCCTTTTTGTAGGGCTTACCATGAAAGCCCTGTCAATCTGCATTATGCTTGTGGTGTATGGGCGCATGATTGAAATATATCTTGTAACGAGCGTTGCCCCTATCCCTATGGCAACAATGGTAAATCACGAATGGGGCAGCATGGGACAGAATTACTTAAAATCTTTGCTTGCGCTTGGTTTTCAAGCGTTTTTGATTTTGGTGTGTGTCGGTATTTATGCGGTATTGATACAGACAATCGCAGCAACCGACGACATATCCGGCGCAATCTGGGCTTGCATGGGCTATACCGTCCTCTTGTGCTTTACGCTTTTCAAAACGGGAAGCCTTGCAAAGAGCGTCTTTTCGGCACATTAAGGGGGTGAGTTATGATTTGAAAATCGGTTTAATCGACGTTGACAGCCATAATTTCCCCAACCTCTGCTTGATGAAGCTATCCGCGTATCATAAAGCAAAGGGGCATACGGTGGAATGGTGGAACGCAAAGGGGCGGTACGACCTTGTATATAAAAGCCGCGTCTTTACGGACACCTATTCCAAAGACACGATAACCGTTACCAACGCGGAACAGGTTATTTTCGGCGGTACGGGCTACGACACGAAAAACCGCTTGCCGCCGGAAGTGGAACACAGTTACCCGGATTATTCTATCTACCCGCAGTTTTTCGGGATTGCCTACGGCTTTTTAAGCCGGGGTTGTCCGAGAAATTGCGGGTTTTGCATTGTCAGCAGTAAAGAGGGACGCAAAAGTGTTAAGGTTGCGGATTTGTCCGAGTTTTGGAAATGGCAGCCGGAAATAAAAATCATGGACGCTAATCTGCTTGCCTGTCCCGACCATGAAAATCTCATTGAGCAGCTTATACGAAGCCGCGCATGGGTGGATTTTTCGCAAGGGCTGGATATTCGCCTTGTGAACAGGGATAATGTCAGCCTGTTAAATCGGGTACGGATAAAAGCGGTACATTTTGCATGGGATAATCCCGACGAGGACTTAACCGGGTATTTCCAACGTTTTTTGGATTTGACCGCCATTAAGAGCAGCCGCCAGCGGCGCGTGTATGTTCTTACCAACTACGGCAGCACTCACGAACAGGATTTATACCGCGTGAACACCTTGCGGGCTATGGGCTTTGACCCGTATGTGATGATTTACGAGCGTCCAACCGCCCCGCCTGTTACCCGCCATTTGCAACGGTGGGTAAATAACAAACGGCTTTTCTATGCTGTCCCCCGTTTTGAAGATTACATTCCGGGCAGAAAGGAGGTTTGAAATGGCGTATGTAACCGTCCCAAAGGACTTAACAAAAATCAAAAGCAAGGTAATGTTCAACCTTACGAAACGACAGCTAATTTGTTTCAGCGCGGCGGTAGCAATCGGACTGCCGCTGTTCTTTTTGGTAAAAGACAGCGTTGGAACAACCACAGCGGCATTGTGCATGGTGCTTGCCATGCTGCCTATGTTTTTGCTTGCCATGTACGAGAAAAACGGGCAACCGCTGGAAGTGATTATTCGGCAATTTGTGGAAGTGAAGTTTCTTCGCCCCAAAGAGCGACCTTATCAGACCAACAATTTTTATACCGCCCTTGCGCGGCAGGAGCGATTAGATAAGGAGGTACGGGCGATTGTCAAAGGAAAAGGGAAAGACCCAAAACAAAAAGCGTAAACTTACGCGGCAGGAAAAGAAACAGATCGACGCGCTTATCCGGCAGGCAAAGGGCGACGGGAAGCCCCATACGGCGCAGGACAGCATACCGTTTGAACGAATGTATAAGGACGGGATTTGCCGCCTTGCAAACGGGCGGTATTCCAAGTGCATTGAGTTTGAGGACATCAACTATCAGCTTGCGCAGCCGGACGACAAAACCGCCATTTTTGAAGCCCTTTGCGATATGTATAACTCGTTCGACGCTTCTATCAGCGTGCAGCTTTCCTTAATCAGCCGCCATGCGAACAAGGACGATTTCAAGAACAGTATCACGATTGCGCCGCAGAATGACGACTTCGACAGTATCAGAGCAGAATACACCGAAATGCTTAGGACGCAGCTTGAACGCGGAAACAACGGGCTTATCAAAACCAAGTTTCTCACCTTTACCGTTGAAGCAAAGGACATTAGATCGGCGCGGGCGCGTCTTGCCCGCATTGAAACGGACACCCTCAACCATTTTAAGGTGATCGGCGCAGCAGCGCGGGTATTGGATGGGAAACAGCGTCTTGAAGTGCTGCATGGGATTTTCCACCCGGACGGGGAACGCTTTAACTTTGCGTGGGAATGGCTACCCGCAAGCGGTCTTTCCGTCAAAGACTTTATCGCCCCGTCCTCTTTCCGATTTGGCGACGGGCGAATGTTTCAAATGGGCGGCAAGTTTGGTGCGGTTTCCTTTTTGCAGATCGTCGCGCCGGAACTCTCCGACCGTATGCTTGCCGACTTCATGGACGCGGAAAACGGGATTATCGTTAATCTGCACATTCAGAGTATCGACCACAACGAAGCAATCAAGACGATTAAGCGCAAGATCACCGACCTTGACCGCATGAAGATTGAGGAGCAAAAGAAAGCAATCCGCAGCGGGTACGACATGGATATTATTCCGTCCGACCTTGCCACCTACGGCGGGGAAGCAAAAAACCTACTCCGCGATTTGCAGAGCCGCAACGAAAGAATGTTTCTGCTTACGCTGCTTGTCTTAAACCTTGCAGATACCAAGCAGAAATTGGATAACGAAGTATTTGGGGCGGCGGCAATCGCGCAGAAATACAACTGCATTTTGACCCGCCTTGACTACCGGCAGGAACAGGGGCTTATGTCCTCTATCCCGTTGGGGGAAAACCTTATCCATATCCAGCGCGGCTTGACGACCAGCAGCACCGCCGTTTTCGTTCCCTTTACGGTGCAAGAGCTGTTCCAAAGCGGCGAAGCATTGTATTACGGCTTAAACGCCCTTTCCAACAACATGATTTTGTGCGACCGAAAGAAGCTGAAAAATCCCAACGGCTTGATACTCGGCACACCGGGCAGCGGCAAAAGTTTTTCTGCAAAACGTGAAATCACAAACGCTTTTCTCATTACGGCAGATGATATTATCATTTGCGACCCCGAAGCCGAATATTACCCCCTTGTCGGACGTTTGAAAGGACAGGTTATCAAGGTTTCGCAGAACAGCACGCAGTACATTAACCCTATGGATATTAACCTCAATTACAGCGAGGGCGACACGCCCATAGCCTTAAAGAGCGATTTTATCCTTTCCTTTTGCGAACTCATTATGGGCGGCAAAAACGGGCTGGAAGCTGTCGAAAAGACCTTGATTGACCGCGCTGTTATCAGCGTGTACCGCAACTACCTTGCCGACCCGAAGCCGGAGAATATGCCGATTTTGGGCGACCTCTACGACGAGATCAAGAAGCAGCCGGAAAAGGAAGCGCAGCGTATCGCGGCGGCATTGGAACTCTATGTAAACGGCAGCTTGAACATTTTTAACCACAGGACAAACGTTGACATTCATAATCGCCTTGTCTGCTTTGATATTAAGGAACTCGGTACGCAGCTTAAAAAAGTCGGTATGCTTATCGTCCAAGACCAAGTATGGAACAGAGTAACGGTAAACCGCAGCGAGGGCAAGTCGACGCGGTATTACATCGACGAGTTTCATTTGCTGCTCAAAGAGGAACAGACCGCAGCATACAGCGTCGAGATTTGGAAGCGTTTTAGGAAGTGGGGCGGTATTCCGACAGGTATCACCCAAAACGTGAAAGATTTGTTGTCGTCCCGCGAGGTGGAGAACATCTTTGAAAACAGTGATTTTGTGTATATGCTCAACCAAGCCCAGGGCGACCGGGAAATCCTTGCCAAGCAGCTTAACATTTCGCAGCAGCAAATGACCTATGTAACCCATTCCGAAGCGGGCGAGGGACTTATCTTCTATGGCAACGTGATTTTGCCCTTTATTGACCGTTTCCCGCAAGATACGGAACTCTATCGTGTAATGACGACCAAACCCGGCGAGGTGTCGGCATGAGGATAGAAATGGACAAAATCTATTGCGGCGACAGCTTGCAGGTGCTTCAAACCTTGCCGGAAAATGCAGTTGATTGTTGCGTAACGTCCCCACCCTACTATGCCTTGCGGGACTACGGCGCAGACGGGCAGATCGGACGGGAAGCAACGCCGGAGGAATATGTTTCCCGTATTACGGCGGTATTCCATGAGGTAAAGCGGGTGCTTACGCCGGAGGGTACTTGTTGGCTGAATATCGCGGACACTTATTGCGGCACAGGCAGCAAAGCCGACCACCAAGACCCGAAATACCCCAAAGGCAGGAACGGGCAGCAAGTGGCGGTAAACCACCGCGCCCCCGGCTGCAAGCCGAAAGACCTAATCGGTATTCCGTGGCTTGTAGCCCTTGCCTTGCGGGGCGACGGTTGGTATTTGCGCAGTTCTATCATTTGGCACAAAACAAACCCCATGCCGGAAAGCACGCGGGACAGGCCGACCCGCTGCTATGAATATGTGTTTCTGCTTACCAAGTCAAAGAAGTATTATTACGATTGGCAAGCAGTAGCCGAGCCGATAGCCCCCACAACGGCGGTACGGCTGAAAAGCGGAGTTGGGAAAAGCAACAAATATGCCGCTACCGTTCCGGGGCAAAACCAGCCGCAGAAAATCAACCGCCCCCGCAGGAAAGGCGCATACACCGACGAAATGATTTCCCCCGTCCGCAGCCGCCGCAACGTTTGGCAGATCAACACAGCTTCCTATCGCGGCGGGCATTTTGCAGCGTTCCCGCCCAAACTTGCGGAAACGTGCATTTTGGCGGGCTGTCCCATCGGCGGGATTGTCCTTGACCCCTTTTTCGGCAGCGGCACGACGGGCATGGTAGCAAAACGGCTTAACCGCCGCTATATCGGCATTGAGTTAAACCCCGATTATTGCGAACTTGCAAAACAGCGGATTGGAGGTGATGAAGATTGAGCAAGGAACTGAAAGCCCCCGACAAGGTAACGCAAAAAATGACCCGCGACGGTGCGGTTGCGGAAAACCTCACGACGGGCGAAACGTCCAGTATCAGCGAAAGGCCGCAGGAGGAAAACTATTCAGCCCCCGCAGGCGCGGCAGCGGAAAAGGTTGTGCAGCATATCGGCGCAGAGATTGAGCGACACGCAGCAAAAGGCGCGGAGAAAAAAGCCCTTGACGCGACGCAGCCTAAAACCCATTCTTCCCGCTTGCAGTTTTCCGAAGCGGAACGGGCAACGCCGGAACTGCAAAAGGCAATCAAAAAATCCGATACGGCGGCTGACCGTTTAGACAAAGCGCGGGCGGCTATCCCCAAACAGACCAAAATCACAAAAGAGCGCGTTTTTGACGAAGCCAAAGGCAAAGCAAAGACGCGCCTTGCTTTTGAAAAGACGGATAAGCCCCCAAACGGCAAATTGCGGCATAACCCGTTATCCCGTCCGGCGCAGGAATTGGACGCCGCCGTACATGGAAAAATCTATGAGGTGGAGAAAGAAAACGTCGGTGTGGAAAGCGGACACAGGATAGAACTTGTGGGCGAGAAAACAGGCGGCATGACGACGCGGGCAGTAAAACGCAGCATACGCAGCCATAAGCTGAAACCTTACCGGGCAGCGGCAGCAGCCGAGAAAAAGGCAGCAAAGGCAAACGCCGATTTCCTCTATCAAAAGGCGTTGCACGATAACCCCGCGCTTGCGCACTCAAACCCCATTTCCCGTTTTTGGCAGAAGCAGCGCATTAAAAAGCAGTATGCAAAGGCGTTGAAAACGGGCGGCAAGGTGAAAAAGACCGCCGAAGCCACCGCAAAGGCGGCGAAGAAAACGGCGCAGGAAACCAAACGGGCGACGTTCTTTGTCGTCCGGCATTGGAAAGGCTGTTTGATTGTGGGCGGGATTGCCTTTATCGTGCTTCTGTTTTTCGGCGGCTTGTCCTCTTGTTCCCTGTTCGGCGGCAACGGCGGCAGCGGCTTGATTGCGTCGTCCTATCTCTCCGAGGACGCGGATATTACGGGCGCGGAAAGCGCGTATGCCGCTATGGAAGCCGAGTTACAAGATATGCTGGACAATATCGAAAGCGAATACCCCGGCTATGACGAATACCGGGTAACGGCTGACGAGATCGAGCATGACCCGTATGTGCTAATCTCTATCCTCTCCGCTTGGCATGAGGGCGTGTTTACTCTCGATGAAGCGCAAAGCACCCTTGAAATGCTCTTTGATAAACAGTATATCTTGACGGTTACGGAGGAAGTCGAGGTACGCTACCGCACCGAAACGCGGACGGACAGCGAGGGCAACGAATACGACGTTGAAGTAGCCTATAACTATTACATTCTCAATGTGGATTTGGAAAACTTCAACCTCTCCCATGTTCCCGTTTACATTATGGGCGAGGAACAGCTATCCATGTACGCTATGTATATGTCGTCGCTTGGAAACCGCCCCGACCTTTTCCCACAATCCGGCTATATCTCCAAATACTATGAAAACCCGCCAGCGGATTATGAAATCCCGCCCGCCTATCTGGAAGATGAACAGTTTGCGCGGCTCATTGAGGAAGCGGAAAAGTACGTCGGTTTTCCTTATGTGTGGGGCGGCAGCAGCCCGGAAACCTCTTTTGATTGCAGCGGTTTTGTTAGCTATGTGCTGACGAACAGCGGCTTATACAATACGGGCAGACTTGGGGCGCAGGGGCTTTACAACATCTCAACCCGCGTTTCCAACCCGCAGCCGGGGGATTTGGTTTTCTTTACGGGTACATACGACACCCCCGGCGTTTCCCATGTGGGGATTTATGTGGGCGAGGACGGGGACGGAAGCCCCGTCATGCTGCATTGTGGCGACCCTATCCAGTATTCAAAGCTGGACACCAGCTATTGGCAATCCCACTTTTACGCCTACGGGCGGTTAAATTACAATTAAAAGGAGTTGAAAAATGAATATTGTATCTTTTGGCGGCGGCACGAATAGTGCCGCCTTACTTATTGGCCTATACAAGCACAAAATCCCGATTGACCTTATCACCTTTGCCGATACGGGCGCGGAACACCCGCATACCTATCAATTTATCGAGATAATCAATCAATGGCTTGCGGAACGTGGTATGCCGCAGATTACCGTTGTGCAGAATGTTGACCGCTACGGCAACCGCCTATCTCTTGAAACCGAGTGCTTGCGCTCTCATACGCTCCCGTCGATTGCCTACGGGCATAAGCGTTGTTCGCAGAAACACAAAATCGCACCGCAGGAAAAGTTTTGCAACCACTATGCGCCTTGCCGCGAAGTATGGCAGCGCGGCGAGAAAGTCAACCGCTATATCGGCTATGACGCGGGAGAAGTGAAACGGTATGAACATTCCCGCAAGTACAACGAAGCCGACAAAAAATATCATAACCGCTACCCCCTCATTGAAGAATGGGGCTGGAACAGGGACGATTGTATCCGGGAAATCAAAGCGGCAGGATTGCCGCAGCCGGGTAAATCGTCCTGTTTCTTTTGTCCGAGTATGAAGAAACAAGAGATTTTATATCTCAAAGAACACTATCCCGATCTATTTAACCGGGCGGCGACTTTGGAAGAAAACGCTATGCCCTATCTTAAAACCGTTAAGGGATTGGGACGCAGCTATTCATGGAAAGAACAGTTTGGAAAGGAGTAAATGACTATGGCGAACACGAAACTTGACCGTATCGAAAGGGATATTGAGAAAACGAGGGCAAAAATCCTTGAACAGCAAAAG
>OIKA01000477.1_pt1 | contig 9328 bp, 6 predicted proteins | sample 1583621 | NCBI WGS metagenome assembly OIKA01 (sample SAMN02674606, study PRJEB24791) | human gut metagenome, SKBSTL068 | isolation source: stool | host: Homo sapiens | place: USA | reverse complement strand
CAGGACATGCTGTTTCGTCAGCAATGTAGAGACAAATTCAAGAATTGCAAGCACTGCCGACACTCTCTGGTACCATACCGGAATTTCTTTTCTTCCGCGGATGCCCAGATAGCAGAACCAGCTGACCAGACAATGAATAGACGGAAACAGATTATCTGCTGCATCAATAGAGTACAGCCACAAAGCAAGCTGATTCCATAATCCTCCATCTGTTATCACTGGTCTAGTATTCGTTGTGGGATACAAAAGAAAGAAACCAAGGCAGATACATCTTGATATAAAATCTCCTGTAAAAAACTGGTACACACTGTGTCGTTCCTGCCTGGCAATCAGAATGTAATTGACGGCCCAGAAAAGATAGCATCCAAAATAGATGATCAGAAACTGCGGAACAAAAGGAAGGCTCCTGTCCACAGCAGTTTCTATATTGTGGTGGTACCATCCACCTGCGATCATTCTGGAACCTGAATAAACAAGACAATTAAATACAAACGAAAAAATAACCGGGAAAATTCCATATGCAGGGAGTATCCTCGTGAGGCCTTTTAAAATTTTTTTCATTCTGTACTCCCTTCGAATTTTCATGTATCCAGTATATCATTCATTAAAAGGTAAAACAACTAAAGTACAGAAACTTTAAGATTTCTTAAGAAAATTATAAAAAGTTATATTTTCTTAAGTTTTGCAAAGGCAGCGAACATTTTTTTGACTCCGACTTTGTCAAAATCTACAGTAACCTCATAATCTCTGCCGCCTTCTACGATATCCTTAACGATGCCAACACCAAACATCAGTCCGATACCCGTACTTATCAAAAACAAAGGAGCAGTAATATTCACTGCCGCCAATGCGTCACTACCTATCCCTTGACCTACAAAAATACCATCTGTTATCACAAACACAGCCGAAAATACCATCCCCAGCACAGTAGGTATCAGCAATTTCCGAAATAATTTCGGAATTTCCATACTACCAAAATCAATACTATCCTTCATAAACTTCACTTTTTTGTTTAGCGGCTGCAAAGATAGAGTGTTATTTCGGAGTAAAAATTACCATTTGGTAATTTCCAACTATTTTTTCCTATGAAAAAATTTGTTCTTTTAAAAGATATTCTTACCTTTGCACCCGCTAAACAAAAAGCAATGCCTCTTTAGCTCAGTTGGCCAGAGCACGTGATTTGTAATCTCGGGGTCGTTGGTTCGAATCCGACAAGAGGCTCACTCAAAAAGGAAGTGTTTCTGAACGTTCAGAAACACTTCCTTTTTTATAGGACAGTTCAATTTGAAATAAACCCCACTAATCTTTTAAGAGTGATCCACAGTCTCCTCACATAACATAATTTCTCGGATGAGCCGAAATTTAGAGAGTAAATAAAACTTGAGAAGATAATCCACTATGGTCTATAAAAAACTCCCTGTCAACATTTCGCCAACAGGGAGTCCGTTAATCATTTATGGGGCAAAGATTACATCATGCCGCCCATGCCACCCATTCCGGGAGCACCCATCGGCATTTCTGGTTTATCTTCTTTCTTTTCCACAATTACACATTCTGTAGTCAGGAACATACCTGCAATAGAAGCGGCATTTTCCAAAGCTACACGAGTTACCTTAGCAGGATCTACCACACCGGCAGCGTGCAAGTTTTCGTAAACATCAGTACGGGCATTGTAACCGAAGTCACCTTTACCTTCGCGTACTTTCTGTACTACTACTGCACCTTCCTTACCTGCATTGGCAACAATCTGACGAAGCGGTTCCTCGATGGCACGCTTGATAATTTCGATACCGGTTGTTTCGTCTTCATTATCGCCCTTCAGGCCTTCCAATGCTTCAGAAGCACGGATGTAAGCTACGCCACCGCCCGGAACGATACCTTCTTCGATAGCTGCACGAGTAGCACACAATGCATCATCCACACGGTCCTTCTTTTCCTTCATTTCAACTTCAGAAGCGGCACCTACATAAAGAACAGCTACACCACCTGACAACTTAGCCAAACGTTCCTGCAACTTTTCCTTATCATAATCTGAAGTAGTATTCTTTATTTCAGCTTTAATCTGATTGATACGTTCCTGAATATTTTCTTTTGCGCCTGCACCGTTTACGATAGTAGTATTATCTTTAGAAACAGTTACCTTATCGCAAGTACCCAACATTTCAAGAGTAGCTTGTTCCAACTTCAAACCTTTTTCCTCGCTGATAACGATACCACCTGTCAATACGGCAATATCTTCCAACATAGCCTTACGACGGTCGCCGAAGCCCGGAGCTTTCACAGCACAAATCTTCAACTGAGAACGCAGACGGTTTACAACCAACGTAGTCAATGCTTCGCTGTCTACATCTTCTGCGATAACCAACAAAGGACGTCCGCTCTGTACAGCCGGTTCCAGGATAGGCAAGAAATCCTTCAAGTTAGAAATCTTCTTATCATAAATCAGGATGTACGGATGTTCCATCACACATTCCATCTTTTCTGTATCAGTTACAAAGTAAGCAGACAAGTAACCACGGTCGAACTGCATACCTTCTACCACACCGATAGTAGTATCCGTTCCTTTAGCTTCTTCGATAGTAATCACACCATCTTTAGAAACTTTACGCATAGCGTCTGCAATCAACTTACCGATAGTAGGATCGTTATTGGCAGAAACAGCAGCCACTTGTTCAATCTTGTCATAGTTGTCACCTACCATTTCGGCCTGAGACTTGATAGATTCAACCACTTTGGCAACAGCTTTATCGATACCACGTTTCAAATCCATCGGATTTGCTCCGGCAGTAACATTCTTCAAACCTACCCCTACGATTGATTGAGCCAGCACAGTAGCAGTAGTAGTACCGTCACCTGCATCGTCACCTGTCTTTGAAGCAACAGATTTCACCAACTGTGCACCGGTATTCTGAAATGCATCAGCCAATTCCACTTCTTTAGCTACAGTCACGCCATCCTTAGTGATATGAGGAGCACCGAATTTCTTTTCGATAATCACATTACGACCTTTCGGACCCAGGGTTACTTTCACTGCGTTAGCCAATTCGTCTACACCCTTCTTCAATTCGTCACGGGCATCAATGTTGAATTTAATATCTTTAGCCATAATTCTATTTACAATTTAATGATTTACAATGTACTATTTAATTATCCCAAAACAGCGAGAACATCGCTCTGACGCATGATAAGGTATTTCTTACCGTCATGTTCCAGTTCAGTGCCCGAGTATTTGCCATACAATACCTGATCACCTACATGCAACACCATCTCCTCATCTTTTGTTCCGTTACCTATTGCGACAACTTCACCTTGCAATGGCTTTTCCTTTGCTGTATCAGGAATAATAATACCACCGATTGTTTTTTCTTCTGCAGGAGCAGGAAGAATCAATACTCTGTCTGCTAATGGTTTAATGTTCATAGTTCTTAATTTTTATATGTTATACTTTTAATTATATCAATTATCCGTCATCTTTAAGCAGTGACGCAAAACATCTTGCGAAAAACGTGCCAAACATGAAAAAGGAGAAATTGACAGTTTTATTCTGCCAAATTGGCACAGCTATAACATATCTTTCACTAAAATGGTTTCCTCTTCCCCTGCCATTATCAGTTGCTTTTACGAAATTTATTATTTTTACCTACAAAGATTCATATATAAACCAGTCGGCTACATTCCACAGCGACAGAACGAATCTGAATATAAAAAGAGAAAAATGTGATTTTTCTTTTTTTAATATTTCCATAGGACACAAACTATCACTATCTTTGCAAAACCTAATAATTAACCCCTTTAACTATATGGCATTTACGAACAACATTATGATTGTCCGCCACAGATTGCTGACAGAACTTGTAAAATTGTGGAAAAACGGAGAACTGACAACAGACAAAATAGACCGTCTGCCATTAGAACTCAGCCCCCGACGTTCAAAACATGCAGGGCGTTGCTGCGTACACAAAGAACGCGCTGTATGGAAATACAAATCCCTTCCTCTACTGGGGTTGGATATGGATGATGAAACCGATGAGCTCACTCCACTATCCGAATATGCCGCACGTTCTATAGAACGTGCAAACAATGGAAAGCCCAAAGACAACATTATGTGTGTTATAGACGAAGCATGCTCGGCCTGCGTACAGATCAATTATGAAATCACCGACTTATGCCGGGGATGTACCGCCCGCAGTTGCCAGTACAATTGTCCCAAAGGAGCCGTACATGTACATGCCGACACCGGCAAGGCATGGATCGACCATGATACCTGCATCAGTTGCGGTATCTGCCACAAAAGCTGCCCTTATCACGCAATCGTCTATATTCCCGTTCCCTGCGAGGAATCTTGTCCTGTCAAAGCGATCAGCAAAGATGAACACGGTATAGAGCATATTGATGAGAATAAATGTATTTATTGCGGTAAATGCATGAATGCCTGTCCTTTCGGGGCCATTTTTGAAATATCCCAGACATTCGATGTGTTGCAACGCATCCGTAAAGGAGAACAAGTGGTAGCCATTGTCGCGCCATCTATTTTGGGACAATTCAGCACAACTATCGAACAAGTATATGGTGCATTCAGACAAATCGGTTTCACCGATATAATTGAAGTAGCACAAGGAGCCATGTCCACCGTAGAACATGAAGCGCATGAACTGATAGAAAAACTGGAAGAAGGACAGAAATTCATGACTACCTCATGCTGCCCGTCCTATATCGAGCTGGTGAACAAATACATCCCCGATATGAAAAAATACGTTTCCGGCACAGGCTCGCCTATGTATTATGCCGCACGTATAGCCAAAGAGAAGTATCCTGATGCAAAAATCGTATTTGTTGGACCATGTGTAGCCAAACGTAAAGAAGCTCAACGTGACGAGGCTGTGGATTTTGTGATGACATTCGAAGAGATTTCCTCTATTTTCGATGCTTTCGAGATTAACCTGGAGATTGTACAGCCATACGCTATGGAATTCTCTTCCGTTCGCGAAGCGCATGGATTCGCACAAGCCGGCGGCGTGATGGGAGCCGTAAAGGCATTCCTGAAAATGGAAGCGGACAAAATCAATGCCATACAGGTATCTGATTTAAACAAGAAGAATATCGGAACATTACGCGCCTACGCTAAATCGGGCAAAGCTCCCGGACAATTCATCGAAGTGATGGCCTGCGAGGGTGGTTGTATCACAGGACCCAGTACGCACAGCGGCAGCAACAATGGAAAACGCCAATTGGTACAGGAACTGGCAAAACAGAAAAAAACATATTAAAGGTATGCATGAAGCGACTGATTGACAAATTACGTCACTACCATAGCCTGACAGGTGAGGAATATGCCAACCTCCTCTCCTGTCAGGATACCGGCACTTTACTGTATTTACAGCAACAGGCCAGGGAAGTCACTTTGGCACATTTCGGGAATGGGATATTTATCCGCGGACTTATCGAGGTGAGCAACCGATGTCGTAACAACTGTCATTATTGCGGAATAAGAAAAGGAAATACCGCCATTACCCGTTACGCATTAAAGCGTGAAACCATTTTGGAATGTTGCCGTGAAGGATATGCACTCGGATTCCGCACCTTCGTGATGCAAGGCGGTGAAGACCCTGCCTTAACAGATGAATGGATAGAAAAAACCGTTGCCGCCATCCACTGTGAATTCCCCGATTGTGCCATCACCCTTTCATTAGGAGAGAAATCACGGGAAGCATACGAACGTTTCTTCCGTGCCGGAGCCAACCGTTATCTGCTCCGACACGAAACACACAACGAAGAACACTATAGGAAATTACATCCTGAGGAGATGTCACTAAAGCATCGGCTCCAATGCCTGCAATGGCTAAAAGAAATTGGATATCAAACCGGAACAGGAATCATGGTAGGCACTCCGGGACAAACCCTGACACATCTGGTGGAAGATCTGTTATTCATAGAGCAATTCCAGCCCCAAATGATCGGTATCGGTCCATTTATCCCCCATCATGACACACCATTCGGAACAGAGCCGGCCGGAAGTGTAGGAATGACCCTCAAGCTGTTATCCCTTTTCCGGTTAATGCACCCGTCCGCCCTGATTCCATCGACCACCGCCCTTGCCACCTTGTCACCGGACGGACGGGAAAAAGGAATATTGGCAGGAGCTAATGTAGTGATGCCCAATCTCTCCCCCAGGGAGCAAAGAGAAAAATACACCTTGTATGATAACAAAGCCGCCTTCGGTGCCGAAGCAGCCGAAGGTTTACGAGCTTTGGCACAACAACTGGAAACAATCGGTTACCGGATATCGACAGATAGAGGTGACTATCACTAACCCCTAACAAACATGTATAAAGCAGATTCTAAAATAGCTGAAGAATTCATAGACCATCAAGAGATACTGGATACCTTGGAGTATGCTCACAACAACAAAAGCAATCGTGCCCTGATAGAGCAACTGATTGACAAAGCTGCTCAATTCAAAGGACTGTCCCATCGTGAGGCAGCATTACTGCTGGAATGCGACCAACCGGATCTAACAGAACGCATTTTCCGGCTGGCACAGGAAATCAAACATAAGTTTTACGGCAACCGTATTGTAATGTTCGCCCCTCTATATCTTTCCAATTATTGTGTGAACGGATGCGTCTACTGCCCTTATCATTTGAAGAACAAGACCATAGCACGCAAAAAGCTGACACAAGAAGAGATCCGTAAGGAGGTAATTGCCTTGCAAGACATGGGACACAAACGCCTGGCACTGGAAGCAGGAGAAGATCCGTTGCGGAATCCTATTGAGTACATACTGGAATCTATCCAAACCATTTATAGCATCAAACATAAAAATGGGGCTATCCGCCGGGTCAATGTCAACATTGCCGCCACTACCGTGGAAAACTACCGCAAGCTGAAAGACGCAGGTATCGGCACTTATATCCTGTTCCAGGAAACTTATCATAAAGAAAATTACGAATCCCTGCATCCCACCGGTCCGAAAAGCAAATATGCTTATCATACCGAAGCGTTGGACCGTGCCATGGAAGCGGGAATTGACGATGTAGGACTAGGTGTTTTATTCGGGCTGAATACCTACCGCTATGACTTTACAGGATTATTGATGCATGCCGAACATCTGGAAGCTACCTTCGGAGTGGGACCACATACCATCAGTGTTCCTCGCATCTGTCCGGCAGATGATATCTCCACGCAAGATTTCCCAGATGCCATTTCAGATGATATATTTTGTAAAATTGTGGCGGTAATCCGTATCGCTGTTCCTTATACAGGTATGATTATCTCTACAAGGGAATCGGCTGCAACCCGACGCAAAGTCTTAAACCTGGGAATCTCACAAATCAGCGGAGGCTCCCGGACCAGCGTAGGCGGTTATGCCATTCCGGAAACACCGGAAGAAAACTCAGCACAATTCGACATCAGTGACACCCGTACCTTGGACGAGGTAGTGAACTGGCTGCTCGACTTGGGGCATATCCCCAGTTTCTGTACAGCATGTTATCGGGCAGGGCGTACAGGCGACCGTTTTATGTCATTAGTCAAATCGGGACAAATCGCCAACTGCTGCGCCCCCAATGCATTGATGACACTAAAAGAGTATCTGGAAGATTATGCGGCACCGGATACACGAGCCAAAGGAATCCAACTGATAAAAAAAGAGTTGGAACATATTCCCAATCCGAAAATAAAAGAAATAGCAATTCGTAATCTGAAAGAGATAGAAGAAGGGAAACGAGATTTCAGATTCTAACCGCTCATGCGTCAAGCAACCTTTTCAATACAGATAATGAACCTAATTCAAGCCCAATAAAATATGAGTCTAAACAACACTCCCGCTGCCAACCGGCTACATATCGTCCTGTTCGGAAAACGCAATAGCGGCAAGTCCTCTCTAATCAATGCCTTGACCGGACAAGACACCGCCCTTGTATCGGATATTCCCGGTACAACAACAGATGCTGTCAGCAAAGCGATGGAAATTCAACATATCGGTCCTTGTCTCTTTATCGATACTCCCGGATTTGATGATGAAGGGGAATTGGGAGAAATGCGCATAACCCGTACGTTGAAAGCCATCGAACGGACAGATATTGCCTTACTTCTTTGTGAAGACGGCAATTGCGAGGATGAAAAACAATGGATGGAGCAGTTAAATAAAAGGAATATTCCGGTTATCCTGATACTGAACAAAGCTGATATCCGAAAAGACATAGCATCCACAAGGGATCGTATAGAAAAAGAATGCGGTCAAAATCCTCTCATTATCAGCGCAAAAGAACAGACGGGCATAGAGAAAATACTTCAAGCTATTCTGGAAAAGTTACCGGCAGATTTCGGACAACAGACCATTACCGGAGATCTGGTTAAAGAAGGAGATTTAGTGCTCTTAGTCATGCCACAAGACATACAGGCTCCCAAAGGCCGACTTATTCTTCCACAAGTACAGACGATGCGCGAATTATTGGACAAAAAATGTCTGGTAATGAGCTGTACAACCGATAAAATAGCCGCCACTTTGCAGGCTCTGTCCTATCCTCCGAAACTAATCATAACCGACTCCCAAGTTTTTCATGCCGTTTATGAGCAAAAACCGGCAGAAAGCCTTCTCACCTCTTTTTCCGTTCTGATGGCAGGATATAAAGGGGATATACTCTATTATATGGAAGGAGCCTCAGCCATAGACCGCCTCACCCCACAATCACGGGTATTGATAGCGGAAGCCTGCACTCATGCCCCTGCCACCGAGGACATAGGCAGAGTAAAGCTTCCACGTATGTTGCGTAAAAAGATAGGTGAAGAGTTGCAAATAGATATCGTTGCAGGTACAGACTTTCCGGAGGATTTGACACCCTATCACTTAATCATTCATTGCGGAGCCTGCATGTTCAATCGCAAATATGTACTAAACCGGATTGATAATGCCCGTAAGCAACAGATTCCCATGACTAATTATGGAGTGGCTATTGCACACTTGAACGGGATATTGGATAAGATAGCGTATTAAAAAGACATCTGTTCTTTTTTGTTTCCATCACCACAAACCATTTATCTTCAAAGGTTTGTGGTGTAAAAGGTTCCGTAATTCCCCTTAACCGGTATGTATGTGTCTTTTTACCATTGTTTCTGAAGGCTCATAGATTTTCCTTCTTGATGTGTCCTGTATCTATTTACTTCAGTTACAAAAACTTATTTAGTCTTTTCAGATTCATACTTCCTTTTGTTGTTTTCTCATTCTTAAGTGTGGTAAGCGCCATCTTTGTTGCCACCGAAAAGTTTCCGGCAGCATTTTTCACCTTTTTACTGTAGTCTTCTCGAAAGGTAACATCCAGTTGCCAAT
>OIKA01000468.1_pt1 | contig 9431 bp, 5 predicted proteins | sample 1583621 | NCBI WGS metagenome assembly OIKA01 (sample SAMN02674606, study PRJEB24791) | human gut metagenome, SKBSTL068 | isolation source: stool | host: Homo sapiens | place: USA | reverse complement strand
GTGTGCTCTTCCGATCTTTGCTTATTTTATCTCCAAGGTCCTCCAGAACCTCACTGTAAAAATAATCTTCAGCACCACGCTTTCTTTTTTGATTCCGCTTTCGAGGTGCGGTGAGCGATTTTTCCTTTCGTTTCGAACGAAAGGACGACAGGACCGATGAAGAAAACCCGGCCGGGAACACCGGCCACTAAATCTCACCTCTATGAAAAAATTGTATCCTTCGCGTATGCTGCTGTCCGTTATCGGACTGTGCGGCTGCCTGTTGCCATCGTGCTCGAACGATGACGGCAACACTCCGACGCCCGGAATGTCGGGCAACTCCTTCGTGTACGGAAATGTAGAGAGCAAGATTGAATCCGTGGTTTATACGGTGGACGAAAGGCAGGCGAACTATGCGTTCTACTTTTCGCCGACACGGGGTCTGGACGACCTGGGCTCGATGCTGACGGCCGACGACTACATTCTGGTCGTTACCCCGGCCCCGACGGGCGCGATCGATCTGATGTCCGCAGGAAACCGCCTTACCTATAAGCAAATCGACGTCTCTGCCGCCATGGGGGATAAGGTCGCTACGGCCGCGTTGTCGCTGTCGCTGACCTCCCCGTCCGCAGTGAGGATGAGCCTCGATGTGGCCATGAAGTCCGGCGAAACGCTGCGGGCCGAATACGACGGGGCCTGCCTGAAGCTGGACGAGCAACAGGACGAGGTCCGTCTTACCGACAAAATCTTCGGCTATTATATGGGAACCGCCAGTGGCAATGCGGGAACGGCCGGATATTATGTAGCCCTGACCAATGCGCAGTGGGAAGGCGCCGGGACGCAGTTCAACCTGACCTCGGAGGGTTATGCGCTCGTTGTGGATTTTTACGGTGCTCCGGGCGAAACCTGGAGAGATATGCCCACGGGCAGCTTCACCCAGAGTGACAACGGAGAAGATCACACGTTCAAAGGCGATTACAGTGCTGTTCTCTATCGGGACGACAAAGGACTGATGCAGATGTTTGCCCTCACAGGCCCGGTGAAGATCGAGCGGGAGGCGGACGTGATGACCGTCAGCGCATCATTCTTCGATAAAAACCACGCGTATCATACGCTTGTTTACAGCGGTGAACTGAAACTGAGCGACGCCACGCTGAATGTCCGCCTGCCGCAGATCGACGACGACGTGTTCATCGACGGTGCCTATGCTTCTGGCGTGTACAACGGTGATGTGTTCGAGAACGGAAGCGGACTTACGGAGATCACCATTTACGACAGGAAAGCGGAGAACGGCGAGCCCAACGGCTCTGCCATGACGATCGCCCTATTCAGTACCAAGTTCACCGACCCGCAGCGGGAACGGCGCCTTATCCCCGGGACGTATCAGGCTGCCACGACCTATGCACAGGGCACCTGGATGCCGACCGTGGAGCTGGAAATCCTGGGCATGATCGTTCCCATGGGCACCTTCGTTACCTATGCCGACGGGACGCAGCAGGGCGCCTATGCCTATGCCGCCTCGGGCGACGTGGTCATCCGGGAAGGCGGCAACAATACCTATACCATCGAATTCGACCTGCAATCCATTTCCGGCCATGCCATTCGGGGCTCCTATACGGGCGAGGTCTATCTCGAAGACCAGTCGAGGGACGACAAAAACGACGGCACGTCGAACCTGGATAACGATTACGAGTTGGATCTGAGCCTCCAGTCGCGGGCGAACTGCTACCCGCAGGAAGAGATTTGGGTCCGTGGCCTGGGCACGGTATCCGTCGAGACGGCCTGCGAGTACTCCGGTCGCGAATACGGATTCCAGCAGGTTTGGATCGGTACGGGCGAGGGCGTATGGGAAATCACGGACGAATACCCGGCGGATAAGGGACGAGGTAAGCTCATCGAGGACGATGTGCTGCGTATCGACCTGCTCGTCCAAAAAGGCTTGGAGGACAAGATCACTCCGGGTACCTATCCGATTACCACCAACCGCTATCCGGTCCTTTTCGGAGCCGGGGTTTGTGTCTGCGGATACAACTGTTTTTACGGAACGTCCATGCTGCGTGTAATGAGCGCAATCGGTTGGGGATACCCTTCCGGATATTACGATCCGGATTATACGGTGGCGAACGGATGGCTCAACGTTCCGCAATTCGGCAAATATGCCTCGATCTACTCGGGCGTGGTCACGGTCGCCAAAGCGGACGGCGGCGACAACTGGTTCACTTTCACAGTCGATGGCCGGGATGTGCTCAAGCACCGCATCACGGGATCGTGGACCGGTCCGGTCTGTCTCGGAAATACGGATACGCCCGTCGTACAGTCGGGGGCAGCGCCGCAGACGGCCGCTGAACGGAAAACGCCCTCTTTCCGCGAGCTTAAATCCAGCATCGAGGAGCAGCAACGGATTTCCGTTTACCGGCAGTCATTCAAATAAAGCGTCAGGAAGTGCGGACGCCGCAGTCCGCACTTTATTACACCATAAAACTTCATCTTATGAAAAAGACAGATTGGTCAAGACTGCGTGTCCTGACATGGGCGATTCTTTTTGCAGCCATGTTTTTCGCCTCCTGCGCGGACGATAAGGAGGACACTCCCCTGCCGCCCCCTCGCGAACTGACGAACCAGATCGAGTACGACGGAGGCGAACCCATCGCCATCGAATCGGCGATCTTCGGCGTGGAAGATACCGACCTCTACACGTTCTATCTCTCCCCTTCGCCGGGCATCACCGACATCGCGGGCATGGAGGCCGCAAAAGATTATCTGCGTATCCTCGTGCGCAATCCCCGAGGCAAGGTCGATACGGCGAGCGAGCCGTTTGAAATCTCCTACAAGGACATTTTCGTAAAGGGACAGAGCGTGAACGACGCGGTGAAAGTGGAGCTATCCGCCGACTTTGCGGCCGGAACGTCGCTGCTCGACCTGGAAGGTGGGCGTGACGCTCGAGTCGGGCAGAACGCTGCGGGTGCGTTACAACCACACCTGCCCTGAAGCTGCGCCGCAGCCGCTCGACAACCAGTACGAACTCGACAGCGAGGTTTCGGCCATCGGCAGCGTCGTGGAGTGGCGGTATCCGAAAGAGGGCGTTACGACCTACTATTTTTATACCGATCGAGGCGTCGAAGCTCCGTCGGTCTCGAAACCCGCAGGTCTGGAGATCACTCTGGCCGATGGCGTCGAAGCCGCGAATATCGACCTTTCGACGGCCGACCCCGGGCAGGTTTCGATAAGCTGCGGCGAGTTCGGCAATACGGCCGGGACGACCGGCACGCTCGGTATCGTCAGGAACGAAGCGGGAGCGGAACTGACCGTCACGCTCGATGCCCGGAAAGGCGGCAGCCGCCTGCGTGCCCGCTATGCCGGTTCGTTCGCCTCGGGATACGAGAGCAGCGACCGCATCCGGATCACGGCCGCCGGAATCTCGGATGAAGCCGACCTGCACCGGGTATTCCGCTACAAGGAGTCGATTATGAACAACTATGCGTTCGGACTTGCGGATGCCGAGACTCCTGCCGACCTTATGGCGGGCCGTTATGCCGTAGAGTTGGGGCTGAGTAACATTGGTATCGGCACGACGATCGACCTGGCGACGGAAGCCAGCAGATGCACGTTCGTTTTGCACGACTATGTAAACTATACGTCCTATGATATCTCGAAAGATTCGGGCCGGGGCGCCACGGGCACGATCACGACAGCCGGAACAGCCGAACGGATCTACCTGCGCCTGTCGGTTGCATTTCCCGATGGTCCGACGGTCGAAGGCGAGTGGTACGGCGAGGTTACGAACGCGGAGGAGATGTTCGACCTGCGGCCGGTAAAGCCGTTCGTCCCCCATATCACGATCGTCTCCTCCGAAGGCGACGTGCTGTTGGAGCAGAATTTATCGGCGATGGAGGTGCGTTTGGAGAACAATTACCGGCTGCGCGGCGGCGATCCGCAATACGGCGGCGCCACGTTCGATGCGTACTTCATCTATTTCCGACCCGAAAATTCGAGCTCTTCCATCGAGTCGTTCGATGAAGTACCCCGGCTGATGATTCCCGCGTCGTATCTCAACTCCTCGGACCTCGATCTGTCCGCGCCGAGGGATGATCTGCATTGGAGTTTCAAGTTCAGCAACAGCAATCTCCAGCAACCCGAATATTCCGAAACCTATACGATGTATGGAATGATCTCGGGGTATTGTCCCGACGAGGTGCGGACCACGGTGGTGCGCAACGCGGATAAGACGTGGACGGTCTCTTTCGCAATGAAAGACTCCTACCCCTCGACCTGGAATCCCGACCGCAAGGAGGGCTATCAGAATACGGTAACGGTCGAATGGGAAGGGCCCGCGACCAAATATTCGGGTCCGAACAAGAACGACCTGACCGACGACGACTATTGACCTTAGCCAATGAGGCCGGTTCGTCGGCGCTCCGTGGACGACTTGCCGATTTCGATCTGTATCTATACGGACTATTTACCGAATCGGCATGAACAAACCCCTTGTGGTATGATTGAAAAAGCCGCTCGACCGAGCGGCTTTTTTTTCGACGGATTTCGTATTTTCCTCCCGAAGCGTCTTCTTGGTCTTGTTTGGGTTCTGCTTTTTATCCAGATCGGGGTTCCGGTCACTCTTTTTAAAAGAGTCATTCTTTATCGATCCGGATCGCCTTAACCGGTTGGAATTACCATTATAATTCCTTAAATTTGACCGAGCGCGTAACCGGCAAACGCTTGAATACCTTAGCGGTCTACCTGTTGAAATGGTATAAGTTTAATCGGTACAGGTATTCAAATGTTAATTATTTACTGGATAAAATTACTATTTAACAATGAAAAATAATTGCATTATTATTCTTTACCCTGCTTACTTCTTGTCTTTCAGCATATCTCTTTGTAGTTTGAAAATTATATTATTTCTCTTGATTGGATGCAGCTTGGGTTGCAGTAACCATTCATCTTTTAACCGAGATAATGTTACGACAGATGTTTACAATTGTTATCCTGAGATTATTAATAAAGAATTAAAGGAAAGTATTTTACAATATGTAAATGATCGGGTTTTAGAATTCCAAGCTTATAATTTCACAAATTTTAAAGATATAAAATTATTGACAATTACATTCAACATAAATAATAATGGTAATAAAATATATACGATTCGCGAAAGTGGTTTAGGATGGATATTCGATGATCCAAGACCCATTTTTATAGGTAGTATCGGCGATATTTATTTTGGTTTTTATAATCAGGATAATCAAGATTTTCAAATGTCGCTGGAATCCATGATAAATGTATTGGGGAAAGATTATCCTTTTTTCAAAACAGATTATGAGGAATACAAAAAGCGACTAAAAAAATTCCCTAAAGAAATTGGTTATGCTTTAGCTGCCTTTGAATCTTTCATATATGAGGGTGATTATTGGATATTGGAATTTTCCGGAAATAAGCTCGTGTCCAAAACGATAGTTATGGAAATGAATGGTACTAAACAAGAATTCCGATACGATTAGTCCATATTTAATTAGTCTAATATGTCGAAAAGGCTCCTCGTTCGAGGAGCTCTATACGAAGTACCGTGCAAGCTTTGTAAGCGTTGCTTTGCGCTACGTCCAGAACAGGAGTTACCTGTCCTGATTGAGCGATCGCCGGGCAAAACTTGCGTTTCATCGATACGGGTGTCCGGTATGATTCACGCAAGGTTCTCCCCTCCTTGCCGGACGCGTCGCACCGTGCGTAAGATATTTCACACTCGCTATCAAACGGTTCACCGGCCAAAAGAGACGGTTGGATTTTTTACGGTCGCGGAGTACGCGCCTGCGGATTATTTTTGATGCCAAATCACAAGACCCGATCCTATGTTCCATGCCATAGTCCGCTTTGCCGTTACGAAAAAAATTTTCGTCGGCCTGACCACCCTTTGTTTGCTTGCCGGCGGGATGTATGCGATGCTGACCCTGCCGGTCGATGCCGTGCCCGACATCACCAACAACCAGGTTCAGATCGTCACCGTGTCGCCCACGCTGGCGCCGCAGGAGGTCGAGCAGCTTATCACCTTCCCGATCGAGATCGCCATGAGCAACATCATGCATGTGGAGGAGATCCGCTCGGTGTCGCGTTTCGGTCTGTCGGTGGTGACGGTCGTATTCAAGGAGAGCGTGCCGATCCTCGATGCGCGGCAGCTCATCAACGAACAGATTCAGACCGTGTCCGGCGAAATTCCCTCCGAACTGGGCATGCCCGAAATGATGCCCATTACGACCGGACTGAGTGAAATATACCAATATACGCTCGACGTGGCGCCCGGATACGAGGAGCGATACGATGCGATGGAGCTTCGCACGATTCAGGACTGGATCGTCAAACGACAGTTGTCGGGCATTCCGGGCATTGTCGAGATCAACAGTTTCGGCGGTTATCTCAAGCAGTACGAAGTGGCGGTCGATCCCGATGCGCTCTATTCGCTCGGCATTACGATCGGCGACGTATATGAAGCCTTGAACCGCAATAACCAGAACACGGGCGGCAGCTACATCGAAAAGGTGAACCGCGCCTATTACATCCGTTCCGAAGGCATGATTTCGAGCCTGAAAGACATCGAACGTATCGTGGTCGCAAACCGCGGTGGCATCCCCGTCCATATCAACGACGTCGGGACGGTCCGTTTCGGCTCGGCAAAGCGTTTCGGCGCCATGACGCGCGACGGACAGGGCGAGTGTGTGGGCGGCATTGCCATGATGCTCAAGGGGGCCAATGCCAATGTCGTCACGAAAGAGCTGGAAAGCCGCGTAGCGAAAATCCAGAAGATGCTCCCCGAAGGGGTTTCGATCAATCCCTACCTCAACCGCTCGGAGCTGGTCAGCCGCAACATCTCGACCGTCATCCGCAACCTGATCGAGGGGGCGATCATCGTTTTTCTGGTGCTTATCCTCTTCCTCGGCAACGTGCGTGCCGGGCTGATCGTCGCCTCGGTCATCCCGCTGGCCATGCTCTTCGCCTTTATCCTGATGCGGGTGTTCTGCGTGTCGGCCAACCTGATGAGCCTGGGCGCCATCGACTTCGGCATCGTGGTGGACGGCTCGATCGTGATCGTCGAGGGCATCCTCGCGCACATATACGGTAAATCGTTCCTCGGCAAGACGCTATCCAGGGCGCAGATGGACGAACAGATCATCGCCGGTGCGGGCAACGTCGTGCGGTCGGCGACTTTCGCCGTGCTCATTATCCTGATCGTCTTTTTCCCGATACTCACCCTGACCGGCATCGAGGGGAAATACTTTACTCCGATGGCCCAGACGCTCGTGTTCTGCATCATCGGGGCCTTGATCCTGTCGCTGACCTATGTGCCGATGATGGCGTCGCTCTTTCTCAAACGCCATATCCGCGCGACGCGGACTTTCGCGGATCGGTTCTTCGCCCGGCTGAATGGTCTTTACCAGCGCTGCCTGAACGGATGCCTTCGTCTCGGCGGGGTGACCGTGGCGGCGGCATTCGTGCTGCTGGCCGCCAGCCTGCTGCTGTTTACGCGGCTCGGTGCGGAATTCATCCCCACGCTCGACGAGGGCGATTTCGCCATGCAGATGACTCTCCCGGCAGGCAGCTCCCTGACCCGGAGCATCGTCCTATCGGAGCGCGCCGAGAAAATCCTGATGGATAATTTCCCTGAGATCAGACACGTGGTCGCTAAAATCGGTACGGCCGAAGTGCCCACCGACCCGATGGCCGTCGAGGATGCCGACGTGATGATCGTCATGGAGCCTTTCGAGGCGTGGACGAGTGCGTCGTCGCGTGCCGAAATGGTCGAGAAGATGAAAAGGGCGCTGGATACCCTGCAAGGTGCGGAGTTCAACTTCAGCCAACCTATTCAATTGCGGTTCAACGAACTGATGACCGGAGCCAAAGCCGACATAGCCGTTAAACTCTACGGCGAAGATATGGCGGAACTTTACGCCAAGGCGCAGGAGGCGGCGAGATACGTCGAACAGGTGCCCGGCGCATCCGACGTGCTGGTCGAACAGGCGATGGGGCTTCCGCAGTTGGTCGTGAAGTACAACCGCAGCAAGATCGCCCGCTACGGGGTGAACATCGAGGAGCTCAACACCGTCATCCGCACAGCCTATGCGGGCGAAGCCGCGGGGACGGTCTTCGAGAACGAGCGCCGTTTCGACCTGGTCGTGCGTCTCGACCAGGAGAAGGTCGCCGACCTGAACCTCGACCGGCTCTTCGTGCGCACGAGCGAGGGGGTGCAGATTCCGGTCAGCGAACTGGCCACGATCGACCTGATCAACGGGCCGCTCCAGATCAACCGCGACGCCACCAAGCGCCGTGTGGTGATCGGCGTGAACGTCCGCAACGGGGATATCCAGCAGGTTGTGAATGCCATTCAGGAAACACTCGACAAGAACGTCAAACTCGGTCCGGGCTACTATTTCGAGTACGGCGGGCAGTTCGAGAACCTGCAAAATGCCATCCGCACCCTGCTGGTGGTGATTCCCGTCGCGCTGCTGCTCATCCTGCTGCTGCTCTTCTTCGCTTTCAGGAGCATGACCTACACGCTGGTGGTCTTCAGCACCGTGCCCCTGTCGCTGATCGGCGGCATCCTCGCCCTGTGGCTTCGGGGACTGCCTTTCAGCATCTCGGCCGGCGTGGGATTCATCGCGCTGTTCGGCGTGGCCGTTCTCAACGGCATCCTGATGATAAACCATTTCAACGATCTCCGGCATAAAGGGAACTACCCGCTGACCACAGACCGTGTCATCCGCCGCGGTACGCCCCATCTGTTGCGCCCCGTATTTCTCACCGGGTTGGTGGCATCGCTCGGCTTCGTCCCGATGGCCGTCGCAACGACGGCCGGTGCCGAGGTGCAGCGTCCGCTGGCCACCGTCGTCATCGGCGGGTTGATCGTCTCCACCATGCTGACGCTCGTCATCATTCCGGTCTTCTACCGGCTGGTGAATATGGCGCCCCTGTTAAAACGCAAACCGATGTTCCGAAAATTCTTTCCCCTGTTGATGCTGCTTCTGCTGCCCTTCGGTTCGCAGGCGCAGCAACGCGTCACGCTCGACGAAGCGGTCGCTATGGCACTGGCCAACCATCCGCGCCTGCGTTCCGCCGAGGCCACGATCGAAAGGGCTCGCGCCGCACGCGGCGAGTCGTGGGAGCTGGCTCCGACCACCGTGGAATATGCGTGGGGGCAACTCAACGGCCCCGGCCGGAACGACAATCAGGTGACCGTCACCCAGTCGGTCGGCTCGCTGGTGACGCCGTTCTATAAAAACGCCCTTGTCCGGCGCCAGGTCGAAACCGGCACCCTTTACCGGGAGCTGGTGCAACGGGAGATCACGGCCGAAGTCAAACGCGCATGGGCGTATTACCTCTATACGGGCGAACTCTGCACGCTCTACCGCGATCAGGATACGCTTTCCGGACAGCAGATCGGAAGAGCACACGTCTGAACTCCAGTCACGCAC
>OIKA01000461.1_pt1 | contig 9483 bp, 7 predicted proteins | sample 1583621 | NCBI WGS metagenome assembly OIKA01 (sample SAMN02674606, study PRJEB24791) | human gut metagenome, SKBSTL068 | isolation source: stool | host: Homo sapiens | place: USA | reverse complement strand
TATGCCGTCTATCGTGCGAGTTGTTATGAGAGGAGGGCGATTTGTGAGGGGATTTCCCCGATTTTACGAATCCGACCGGCGTAGTTCGTCACTCCTTTTTCCGGTGTGTGCGAGCCTTCCGGATCTTTTTGCAAGAGATCGAATCGAAGTTTTCGCCCGATCGGAAGCCGATGAATATCGGGGTAATTAAAATGTGTATTTGTAAAAAAGAAACACCGGACTTCATAGTCCGGTGCCTTGTTTCTTATCCGATCGTATCGACCAGTTTGTAGAGCTTGTCGCCCCGGCGGATGAGTTGGACGGTTTTGACCGAGCAGGTCGTTCCCTGGAGTACTGTTTGCACGGGGTGCTCGTCCACAAAGATTTCATCCCCGTGCTGTTCGACCACTCCGGTCGTTTCGCCCATCCAGAGCAGTTCGTCCCCTTCGTGTAGAGGAGCCGCTTCGACGAGCACCTCGGCCACCGAAAGTTTCCGGTAGAAGTTCGTCACCTTGCCCACATAAACCTTGCGTCGCGTGGCGGCCGATCCGTACCGGTCGCTGCGTTCGACCATCGGGGCACCGGCGTAATAGCCGTTCCAGAAGCCGCGGTTGAATACCTCGGCCAGACGCTCTTTCTCGCGCGCGACCAGTTCGGGGGTGTAGGTGCCTGCCTCCATCGCACGCAAGGCCCGGTCGTAACACCCGACTGCGCGGTGGACGTATTCCGCCCCGCGGGCGCGGCCTTCGATCTTAAAGACCCGGACGCCCGCCTCCGCCATCTGCGGCAGCAGGTCGATGGTGCAGAGGTCTTTGGGGGAGAGCAGGTAGCGGCCGTCGGTGTCGAGCGCTTCGCCCGACTCCTTGTCCGTGAGGGTGTATTTGCGCCGGCAGAGCTGGAGGCAGGCGCCCCGGTTCGCCGAGCAGCCGTTTTCATGGAGGCTCAGGTAGCAGCGGCCCGAGATGGCCATGCAGAGCGCGCCATGGGCGAACATTTCGATCCGCACGGGTTCGCCCGAGGGGCCGCAGATGCGCTGCTCCGCGATCTGGCGGGCGATGTGGGCCACCTGTTGGAGATTCAGTTCGCGGGCGAGCACCATCACGTCGGCCCATTGGGCGTAGAACTTCACGGCCTCACTGTTGGAGATGTTGCACTGGGTCGAGATGTGGACTTCGACCCCCGTGCGGTGGGCGTAGAGGATCGCCGCAAGGTCGGCGGCGATGATTGCGTCGATCCCTTCGCAGCGGGCCGCGTCGATCAGCCGGTGGGCGTCGCCCAGCTCCTCGTCGTAGAGGATCGTATTGACCGTGAGGTAGCTTTTGACGCCGGCCCGTTTCGCGATGCCGACGATCCTGCCCAGGTCTTCGACGGTGAAGTTCGCCGCCGAGCGGGACCGCATGTTGAGCTTCCCGACCCCGAAATAGACGGCGTCTGCCCCGGCGTCGATCGCGGCCCGGAGGGATTCGTAGCTCCCCACGGGAGCCATGATCTCGAAATCGCTGCGTTTCATAATTTTTCGTCTGTGCAGGATATACGGCACGTCACCATTCAAAAAGCCACCAACGCCGTGATTCCTCCCTGCGGGCTTCGGCGCGGGTCTCGTCGTCGCCGTCCCATTTTTCCGCGTCGATGTAGCTTTGCCATCCGTTGCGGAGGTATTTGTCGTCGGGGAGAAAATAACCAGCTCCGACGTCCAGTCCGTAAGGGCCTTCGCTGTCGGGTATGCGGCCGTCGCCCCAGTTGCAGGGTTTGACGGCTTTGGTTTCATAACAGCGCCACGTGCCCGCCCATTGGTTGTTCCTGTATCCGTCGGCGACCATAAACATGGTGTCGTAATAAATGTTCCCGAGGGAATCGGTCGCTATGTCGATCGTATGCCTGCCTTCGAGCACGCCCGCTCCGTGCTGTTCGGGGTCTTCCCGCAGGGTATAGGAGCCGATGAGTCGCCAGCCGCCGTATATGCTGCTCCAACGATCCGTGCCGGGATAATTGGGTGCTGAATAGGTGATGGAGTCGAGGTGCAGTTCGCCCTGGAAACGACAGATATTATCGCCCGTGCGGGTGAATCCCGTCAATTCGTATCGCAGGGAATCGGTGCTTGACCGGCAGATAGAGCGGATATGAATATCGAAACGTTGGTAATTTTTTCCGATATAGCCAAGCGGATCCCATCGGTCAAACCATTCGAGCTTTGTGGGGTCGATGTTTTGGAGATCAGGAAGGGGACCGACCCATAAAAAGGACAGGTCCTTGTGCTTTAATGCATCAAGCGTCACGGCGGGAACCCTCGGCTTCTGTTGCGCATAAATCGCAGCCGGATGCACCGCAAGCAGAAAGAAGAGGATGGGGACGAGTTGTTTCATGGTCAGTTTGTTCTTCCCATCAGGCTTTGTGCGTAGTTGCGCATATTTTGCAGTCGCGGTGATTCGACCGACAGGTTGTCCAGAATCGACAGCGCCCGCTCGAAGCGTATGCAGATCTGCTGCTCGGTCAGGCGGGGGACGTCGAGCCGGTCGTAAAGGGTTCGGATGCGGTCGATTTTCTCGCGGTCGCTCAGCGAGGGGTCGGCGTGCGTCGAGCGCAGGATCGCACGTTGCGTTTCGTCCGCGCGGCTCATGGCCGTGACCATCAGGTAGGTTTTCTTTCCCTCCAGGATGTCGCCGCCGATGTGCTTGCCCAGCCGCTCGTCGCCGTAGCTGTCCAGCAGGTCGTCCTGCAACTGGAACGCCAGCCCAAGCTCGACGGCGAAGCGGTCGAGGCGGCGGCAGTCCTCTGCGTCGGCGCCTCCGAGCAGCGCTCCGATCACCGTGGCGCCGGCCAGCAGGACCGACGTTTTGAGTTCGATCATGTGCATGTACTCCACTACCGACACGCTCTCCTTCTGCTCGAAGTCCATATCGTACTGCTGCCCCTCGCAGACCTGCAGAGCCATCGTATTGAAAACCTCCAGGATGCGGGGCAGCCGCTCCGCGGGCAGCAGGGTCAGCAGCCGGTAGGCGCTGATCATCATGGCGTCGCCCGAGAGGATCGCCACGTTCTGTCCCCAGCGGGCGAAGACCGAAGGTTTGCCCCGTCTGACCGGAGCGTTGTCCATGATGTCGTCGTGCAGCAGGGTGAAGTTGTGGAATACTTCGACCGCAGCGGCCGCCGGGAGCGCCGCCCGCGGATCGTCGGCATAGATGCCGCAGGCGAGCAGCAGCAGCATCGGCCGCAGTCGCTTGCCTCCGCCCGCGAGCGAATAGCCGATGGGCGCGTACAGTTTGCCGGGCTCGGAGGGAAACCCGATTTGTGCCAGGTAGTTTTCGATGGTCGTAAGCAGTTGCTCGTTGGTTGGCATGAGGGTCGTTTCGGATTGGGTTACCGGCTCCAAAATTAGGAAAAAAGTTTGGAGTACACGAATTTTGTCCTAACTTTGACCAACAGTACCACGCATAAAAACGGATTCGGATGAAGAAGCTCGCAATCGGCGTCGATATCGGCGGCATCAACACGGCGTTCGGTCTGGTGGACGAAAAGGGCAGGATTTACGCCGAATCGCTCCTCCCGACCCGGCAATACCCCGGCTATGCGGATTACCCCGCTTACGTGAAAGACCTCTGCCGGGCGTTGCGCGTACTCTCTGACAGCGTGTCGTTCGACTATGAGCTGGTCGGCATCGGCATCGGAGCGCCCAACGCCAATTACCACTGCGGAACGATCGAGTCGCCGGCCAACCTCTTCAAATTCGGCCCCGACGAGCCGGAGCGCGACGAGTCCCTGCGCCTGTTTCCGCTGGCGGAGCATATCGGGGCCGACTTCCCGGGCGTGGCGGTGCTGATGACCAACGACGCCAACGCCGCGACGCTGGGCGAGATGATCTACGGCAATGCCCGCGGGATGAAGGATTTTATCATGGTGACGCTCGGCACGGGCCTCGGCTCGGGTTTCGTGGCCAACGGCGAGATGATCTACGGCCACGACGGTTTCGCCGGGGAGTTAGGCCATGTGATCGTCGAGCCCGGGGGCCGCGAGTGCGGCTGCGGGCGACGCGGATGCCTGGAAGCCTATGTTTCGGCCACGGGTATCAAACGCACGGCTTTCGAGCTGATGGCCACGATGAACGCCCAGAGCGAGCTGCGCGATATTCCCTTCAGGGACTTTGAGTCGGTGATGATTACCACGGCCGCCGGCCACGGCGATCCGGTTGCACTCGAGACGTTCCGCTATACGGGCGAACTGCTCGGAAGGGCGCTGGCCAACGTGGTGACGATCACGTCGCCCGAGGCGATCTTCCTTTTCGGCGGACTGGCCAAAGCGGGCAAATTCCTTTTCGAGCCGACGCAGCAGTACATGGAGGAGAACATGCTGTACGTGTTCAAGGACAAGGTCAGGCTGCTGCCAAGCGGCATCCAGGACAGGAACGCGGCGGTTCTCGGCGCCGCGGCCCTCATCTGGCAGCGCCTCGGAAGCGGGGCGTAACCGCTTTTCGGTCGTGACGGACGCGCTTTCGGGCGCGTTTTGTTTTATCTCTCCGGCCGGACTGTCGGGGGGGACAAAAAACGGGAGGCCGCAAGCCTCCCGTTTTCAGTTACCCGGGCGCAGGTCAGCGCATGGGGATTTCGGATTCCCCGATCAGACGGCCGTCGCAGTAGAGCTGCACCGTGTAGGTGCCCGCCGTGAAGCCCGAGCCGTTGCAGAAGATGCCGACACCCAGGTCTTCGTTCTGGTAATCCACTTCGCGCGAGGCGGAGTAGGTCAGCCGCTCGCCTTCGTACTCGAAAGTCGGGACGCTTTCGTTCGAGATCACGTAGCCGTCGGGCGCAGTGATGCGCACATAGACCGTCTTGTCGCCCGGCGTTGCGAGGGCATTGGCCGTCAGCACGAAATCCGTGCGCAGCCGGTCGGCGTTCTTCACGCGCGAAACCTCCTTGTTTTTGGCATTGAGTCCGACAAGCCGGATGCCGCGGGCGCTCAGCACGGAGCCCTGACGCACCTTGTTGTCGAGTTCTGCGGCCTTCTCCTCGGCGACCTCGGCCCGCAGGGTGGCCGTCGAAATCTCCTTGCGGAAGGAGACGTTCTCGTCGATGAGCTTCTTGTTGAGCGTGTTGAGCGAGTCGATCTGACGGAGGTACCCGGTCATGATCGAGCGCAGCGTGCCGACCTCCTTCTCGTACTGCTTGATTTTGGTGAGGTTCCACGAACGCTCCTTTTTGAGCCGCTGCATGAGCGAGTCGGCCCGCAGACGTTCCGCGTCGAGGTTGGCCGAGATGCTGTCGTTGGCGATCTGCAGCCCGTCGAATTCGGTCATCAGGTCGCTCAGGTTGTTCTGGATCGAGTCGCGGTCGATCACCAGCAGCTCGTAGTCCTGCTGCTGCTGGCGGTGGATGTTGAGGTAGAGCACCGAGATGGCCGCCAGGATAACGGCCAGGATAATGATGACGATGCGGTAGCCGCGGATGGATTTGCGAGCGTCGGGGCGGTTGCCGTCCCCTTCGTCGTAGCGCGGGTCGTAGCCTTGGGTATTCTCTTCCATGTCGAGAGGTGTTTTTGCAAATGTACGTTTTTTTTATTTGATTTTGCTTGCCAGCGGATATTTGAGTCCCTTGTAAGCGGTGATGTAGGCCTGTATGCTCCCGACCCGGATCGGGGATTCGATGTAGAGCGGAATCTTGTTCTGATCGTCCGAAATCCAGAGCGTGAACTCCGAGCCGTCGGTGAAGGAGTAGCCGTCGGAGGTGCCGATCTGGCACATGAACTTCAGGGTGCGGAAACGCCCCATCGTCCGGATTTTCTTCTCCTCGCGGCCCATGAAGCGATATTTGAGGTAGCGGACGGTGTCCTGGAGCAGCATTTCGAGCACGCGCGACTCCCCCTCGCGGAAGTCGGCGGGGTCGAGCGTGCGCATGTTGAAGTAGAGCGACACGGGGTCCATGCTCCCCGGAGTCAGGGCCATCGTCTTGCGGTTTTCCGGATTTTTGCGTTTCTGCCACCGGGTATGCACCCGCATGGCGGGCCAGTCGTAACGGTAGCGGCTGGTGAAGGTGTATTCGCCCTCGTGCACGTCGCTCTCGAAAAACCGGGTGCGCAGGGTGAGCGTGTCGGCCCAGACGATATAGCGGTCGTCGATGGGGAAGAACCAGCGGTAGGTGGGCAGCGTGCGGCCGATGCCCTCGACCTTGTAGAACTTCCGGTCGTCGAGCTGCACCTCGGAGGTCTTGACCTCCACGGCGCCGACTTCGGTATTGGGGAACATCTTGGCCTTGTAGCTGACGCGGTAGAAAAGCTGCTCGCCCGGGTGGTAGAGCTGGGCTGCGGCAGGCAGCGCGGCGGTGAATAACAATATCGTGAATAACAATCGTTTCATGGGAAAAGGGTTTTTAATGGGTAAACGGTCTGCGGGTATGAAATATTACGAAATCATGGAAAAATCGATCCGCTCGCGTCCGCAGTAACGCCGGGCCAGCTCCCGTAGACCCCGGTTTTCCGGCTCCCCGAGCGTGGGGTCGAGGCGGAGGATCTCCATGGCGGCTTCGCGCGTCAGCGTGAGGATCTGCACGTCGAGCGTCGGGTTGGCGATCTTCAAATCGAATGCCATGCCGCTTTGCTGGGTGCCGTTTACATCGCCCGCGCCCCGCAGCTTGAGATCGAGTTCCGCCAGCCGGAAGCCGTCGCCGGTTTCGCACATGGCCCGGATGCGGGCCCGGGCCTCGCGGGAGAGCTTCTCGCCGGTCATCAGGATGCAGTAGGACTGTTCGCCCCCGCGTCCCACCCGCCCGCGAAGCTGGTGGAGCTGCGAGAGGCCGAAACGTTCGGCCGACTCGATCACCATGACCGTCGCGTTGGGCACATCGACCCCCACCTCGATCACCGAAGTGGCGACAAGGATATGGGCTTCGCCGCTCTTGAACTGCCGCATGGACTCCTCCTTGTCGGCGGGTTTCATCCGGCCGTGGCAGACGGCCGTGACGTACTGCGGCAGGGGAAAGTCCCGTGCGATGGCCTCGAAACCGTCGGTAAGGTCTTTGTAATCCATCGTTTCGGACTCCCGGATAAGGGGATAGACTACATAGACCTGACGCCCCAGCGCGATCTGCTGCCGCATGAAGCCGAAGAGCCGCAGCCGCGCGGCATCGGTGTAGTGCACCGTGCGGACGGGCTGGCGGCCCGGGGGGAGTTCGTCGATCACCGAGACGTCCAGATCGCCGTAGAGGGTCATGGCCAGCGTGCGGGGAATGGGTGTGGCGGTCATCACGAGTATGTGGGGCGGCTGGGCGTTTTTCGTCCAGAGGCGGGCCCGCTGCTCGACCCCGAAGCGGTGCTGTTCGTCGATCACCACGAATCCGAGGTTGTGGAACTGCACCTTTTCCTCGATCAGCGCGTGCGTGCCGACGAGCAGGTGGATCGTCCCGTCGGCCAGCCCCGCGAGAATCTGGCGGCGCTCGCGTGCGCGGGTGGCGCCGGTGAGAACCGCGACCCGAAGATCCAGCCCCTCGAGCATGCGCACGAAGGTCGCATAGTGTTGGCGGGCCAGGATTTCGGTCGGGGCCATCAGGCAGGCCTGGAAATCGTTATCGACGGCCAGCAGCATCGAGAGCAGGGCCACGAGCGTCTTGCCGCTCCCCACGTCGCCCTGCAACAACCGGTTCATCTGGTAGCCCGAGACGGTGTCCTGCCGGATTTCGCGCACGACGCGCTTCTGGGCCCCGGTGAGGGGAAAGGGGAGTTTCTGTTCGTAAAAAGTGCGGAACACACCGCCCACGCGCGGGAAAAGAAACCCGCCGAGCTTGGCGAGCCGTTCCGTGCGGCGCGACTGGATGCCGAGCTGCACGCCCAGCAGCTCGTCGAATTTCAGGCGGTACTGCGCCTGCCGGAGCAGCTCGGCGGACTGGGGGAAGTGGAGGTTGTAGAGCGCCTCCCTGAGCGGCATCAGCCCGTGCCGGGTGCGGAGCGTTTCGGGCAGGTACTCTTCGATACGGTCGCCAGCGACCGTCCACAGGTTGCAGACGAGCAGGTAAAACCCTTTCGCGCCCAGCACCGACGCCAGTCGCTCGGTCGTGGAGTACACCCCCTGCATCCCGCTGGCGGCCTTGCGGGAGAAGGCTTTTTCGACGGTCTCGATTTCGGGGTGGACCAGCGAAAGCTCTCCCTTGAAGAACGAGGGTCGTCCGAAGACGAGGTATTCGCGTCCCACCTCGATCCGTTTTTCGATCCATTTGATTCCCTGAAACCAAACGAGCTCCGCCTGACTGCTCCCGTCGGAAACGACGGCGGTGAAACGCCGCTTGCGGCCCGCTCCGGCATAGTTTACCCCTGTCACGCGGCCCCGGAACTGAACGAGCGTCGCCTCCCCGTCGCGGATCTCGGCGATCCGGTAGATGCGCGTGCGGTCGATGTAGCGGAATGGGAAATACCAGAGCAGGTCGCGCATCGTGCGGATGCCCAGCCCCCGTTCGAGGAGCTTCGCCCGCGCCTCGCCCACGCCCGGTACGAATTGGATGCCGTTATCCAGATAGTGTTCCACTCCACAAATATAACAATTATCGGGCGATTTCGTGCGTTCGCCTGCGGGAAGACGAAACCGGCGCCTGTGGACGCCGTTTTTCGGCGCAGCTTCTCCGGGCAGCTCCTCGGGCTCTTCGGGCCGGGACATCGAGCGTCGGCGCTTCGTCACCGTGTGTCGGTCTGCGGCTGAACATGTGTAACGCTTTGTAGCCGTGGATGTTGCGCGGGGATGTCGTCCCGCCGTGCCGGATTGTGCGCGTGATATACCTTATTGTCGGTGCAATCATCGCCGGGGCATTTTCTCAGCGTGCGCGTTATCACGGCGTTATGGTCACGGCTTCGCCCGAGCGGTTGTCGTCTCGCTGCCCCGGGTTTCGGCCCGTACTGTCCCCGTTGTTCTGAGGTACGGCCGGGGGCATTGCCCTTCCTCAAAAAAACGCCCCGGTCCTCGTTGCGGGGACCGGGGCGCGGAGATACGGCCGGGCGGATTACTCCTCCGACTTTTCGGCTTTCTGCGCTTTGGCTGCGGCCTCCATAGCGTCCTTGAGCTGAGCCAAGCCGGCGATGTCGCCCAGGGTGGTCTTCTCGACCGAGGCGTTGATCTTCTTCACCGACGACTTGGTAGCTTCGGCAGCGGCTTTCTTGTCCGCCTTCTCGGCGTTTTTCTCGGCGCGGCGCACCTCTTCGTAAACGCGGGTGTGCGAGAGGGTGATGCGTTTCGTTGCCTTCGAGAACTCGATTACGCGGAACGGCAGTTTTTCGCCGACTACGGGCATCGAGCCGTCCTCTTTGGTGAGGTGGCGGGTCGGAGCGAAGCCCTCGACGTTCTCGCCGAGCGAAACCACGGCGCCCTTGTCCGTCATCTCGGTGATGGTGCCCTCGTGCACGCTGTCCACGCTGAACTGGTTCTCGAACTCGTTCCAGGGGTTCTCCTCCAGTTGCTTGTGGCCCAGGCTCAGGCGGCGGTTGTCCTTGTCGATCTCCAGCACGACCACCTCGATGGGGGCGCCGATCTGGGTGAAC
>OIKA01000442.1_pt1 | contig 9903 bp, 7 predicted proteins | sample 1583621 | NCBI WGS metagenome assembly OIKA01 (sample SAMN02674606, study PRJEB24791) | human gut metagenome, SKBSTL068 | isolation source: stool | host: Homo sapiens | place: USA | reverse complement strand
CCGAGATCTACACTCTTTCCCTACACGACGCTCTTCCGATCTGTTGCGGGCGAAGTGGGCGGCGATGGTCAGGGCGCGGGCCGCATCCTGCCGTGCGACGGCGCGGCACAGCTCAAAGTTGTTATAATCCTTCGAGATGCCGATATGCCGTTCGATGTCGGTGTCGGCGATGCGGCGGGCCCCCTCCGGCAGCGAAACCAGGAGCTTGGTCAGCTCGTTGGCGATTTTCGACAGGTCGGTGCCGAGGTGGTCGGTGAGCATGGCGAGGGCTTTGCGGTCGATCGTGCACCCCCGGGCGGCGACGTGCTGCGTCAGCCAGCTTCCGATCTCGTAGTCGCGCGGGCGCACGGATTCCAGCACCCGACCGCCCGAGAGACAGGTTTTGTAGAGCTGCGAGCGTTTGTCCACCGTTTTCTCCTTATGGCAGATGACCAGCACGGTCGTGGGCGAGGGCTTGGCCGTGTAGAGTGCGAGCTTGTCGAGCCCGCGCATCTGCTGCGCCTCCTTCACTACGATCACTTCGCGCGATCCCATCATGGGCATCTGACGGCAGAGATTGACCACCTGTCCGGCTTCGGTGTCGCGCCCGTAAACGGTGATCTGGTTGAAGGCCTGCTCCGCCTCCGTGAGGATCGTCGAGGCGAGTTGCCGGCTTAGGGCGTCGATGAAATAGGACTCCTCGCCCATGAGCAGATAGACCGGTGCGAACTCCCCTTTGGCCGCTTCGGCCGAGAGGCTTTCGTAGGCCGCCACGGTGTCTTTGAATTTTACGCTGCTGCGGGCCATGGCTAAACGATTTCGCGGGTGATGCGCAGCACCTCCTCCGTCGCTGCGGTGAGTCGGTAGCGGTCGTCGATGCGACGGCCTACGAGCCAGACGATTTCGTCCCCCGAGAGCAGTACGAACTGCCGCTGTTTCTCGGCGGCCGAAATCTTGTGGTCGGTCAGGTAGTCGCTCACTTTTTTACGCCCCGTCATGCCGTAGGGGATGAAAAAATCTCCCTCCTGCCAGCGGCGCACCCTGAGCGGGTAACGGAGACGGGCGGCATCGACCTGGGCGATGTGTTCGGGCACGCCGAAGTTCTCGATCGTGTCGATGTCCCGCTGCTCGAAGAAGAGCACCGAGTTGCCGCAGTAGCAGCGGAGCGCCCCCTCGGGAACGAGCGTCAGACAGGGGTCGTCGGGAGGAATCGGCATCACCTGGATTTCGCCCCGATCCACATAGGCGACCCAGTCGCGGGAGTAGAAACGACGCCCGGTGTTACCCTGTTCGATCGCATGGCAGAGGCCGTCGATCGCATCGCCCTTGAAGCCGTAAGCCGAACCGAGCAGCTCGTAGATGACGAAACCCAGCGGAAACGCCCGGTCGATGCGATCGACGTGGATCGTCTGGATGCCGTCGCGCTCGGTGACGACCTGCTTGCGGATGCGTTCGATGCCGTGGTCGATGAAGCGCTGGGCGTCGCTCAGGCGGTCGATGTTGCGCCGCATCAGGTCGGTGAACTTTGGGTTGATCTCCCGGATGCGGGGGATCAGTCCGAGCCGGATCTTGTTGCGCAGGTATTTGGTCGAGCGGTTCGACGAATCCTCGCGGAACGGGATGCGGTTGGCTACGGCATATTCGAGGATGTCCCGCCGCGAGGCGAACATCAGGGGGCGGATGATCCGCCCGACCTGGGTGCCGATGCCGGTCAGCCCCCGCAGCCCCGTGCCGCGCAGCAGGTTGATGAAGAAAGTTTCGATCGAGTCGTCGGCGTGGTGCGCGACCGCGACGAGCGTATAGCCGTGTTCGCGGCTGAGGGTGTCGAACCAACTGTAACGGAGGCGCCGGGCCGCCATCTCGACCGACTCGCCCGTGCGCTCGACCTCGGCCATCGTGTCGAAGCGGCGGTTGTAGAAGGGCACGCCCCAGCGTTCCGCTTCGCGCTGTACGAGCGCTTCGTCCTCTTCGCTCTCGCTGCCCCGAAGCTGGAAGTTGCAGTGGGCGACACCCACGCGGTAGCCGCTGTGCACGAACAGCGAGAGCATGACCATCGAATCCACGCCGCCCGAGACGGTCAGCAGAATACGGTCGTCGGGAGTCGCCAGTTCATGCCCGGTCATATAACGCCGGAATCCTTCGAGCAGGTTCATAATTAAAGTATATTGACTTCCATGTCGATCTCCACGCCGAAACGCTCCCGCACGGCGCGTTGCACCTCGCGGGCCAGATCCAGCACCTCTCCGCCCGTCGCACCGCCCCGGTTTACGAGCACCAACGCCTGGCGGTCGTGCACGCCGACCCGTCCGCCGATATGTCCTTTCATACCGGCCCGATCGATCATCCATCCCGCAGCCAGCTTGTTTTTTCCCTCCTCTTCCGCCGGATAGACGGGCATGTCGGGGTAGCGGGCCCGCAATTCCTCGGCCACGGATCGATCCACCGTCGGGTTGCGGAAAAAACTTCCCGCGTTGCCCATTGCGGCGGGATCGGGCAGTTTCGAGCGGCGGATGGCGCAGACCGCCTCGCGGATGTTGTGCAGCGTGGGGTCGCCGAGCCGCTCGGTTTCGCGTGCCAAATCGCCGTAATCCACTCTCGGACGGGGCGTGCGGCTCAGGGAGAAGGTGACGGCGGTGATGACCGCACGTCCGCGCAGGGCGTGTTTGAAAACGCTTTCGCGGTAGCCGAAGCCGCAGTGCTCGCCGTTGAGAATGACCATGTTGCAGGTGTCAGTGCTGCACATTTCGACGCTGCGGATCGTCTCTTTGACTTCGCAGCCGTAAGCCCCGATGTTCTGCACCGGAGCCGCTCCGACCGTACCGGGGATCAGCGAGAGGTTCTCGATGCCCCACAGCCCCTCGCGGACGGCCCAGGCGACCAGTTCGTCCCACTCCGTGCCCGCTTCGGCGCGTACTTCGACGCGGTCGCCCGCTTCGGCCGTCACGCGGATGCCGCGGCCGGCGGGGTGCAGCAGCGTGCCGGCATAGTCGCCGGTAAAGAGGATGTTGTTCCCTCCGCCGAGCACATACCACGGGCCGGGGCCTCCGCCGCGGAAGATCTTCAGCAGCTCGTCCGCGTGCTCGAATTCCAGCAGGCGTGCCGCCTGGCCCTCGATGCCGAAGCTGTTTCGCTCCCTGAGGGAGCAGTTTTCAAAAACCCGGATCATAATTTGCAAAGTTAGGAATAATTTTAGTATTTTTGAACGCAAATCGTCCGCTTGTGTTGCGACGCCCCTCAACCGGGGGCGCCGGCAGCGTCTTGGGCCGGATTCCCGCGGGACGGGAAGTCGCGCCGGGGGAGGATCGGACGGTTTCCTATCGCGAACAGCTATGTTTACACCCGAGGATATTTCGCAGATCGAGGCCCACGGCCTCACGCGCGAGGCCGCCGAGCGGCAGATCGAGGATTTCAAACGGGGTTTCCCCTACCTTCGCGCGGTGCGACCGGCTTCGGCCGGCGACGGCATTCTGCGGCTGGACGGTGCGCAGGCCGACCGTGCGCAGGCGCGGTACGACGCGCGTCCGGAAGGGCTCGGCATCGTCAAGTTCGTGCCCGCATCGGGGGCTGCGACCCGCATGTTCAGGGAGCTTTACGCTTTCCTGGCCAACGGCCGACGCACCGAAGGGATCGTGCAGTTGCTCGGCTGCATCGAACGTTTCGCCTTCTGGCCGGAGCTCCGCGCCCTGCTGCCCCAGGGCGCCGACGAGCGGACGGTGGTGGAGACGATCGTGGGCCGCGGGCTCGGCTACGGCTCCCTGCCCAAAGGGCTGGTGACGTTCCATCGCTATCCCGAAGCGTGCCGCAAGGCGGTCGAGGAGCATCTGGTAGAGGGGGCCGAATATGCGGCTTCCGGAGGGCGCGTGCGGCTGCATTTCACCGTCTCGCCCGAGCATTTGTCCCGTTTCGGGGAGCTGCTGGCGGAGCGGGTGCCGCACTATGAGCGGCGGTACGGAGTGCGTTATGAAATCGATTTCTCGGTGCAGAAACCTTCGACCGACACCCTTGCGGTCGATTCGGACAACGTTCCTTTCCGCACGGAGGAGGGGTCGCTGCTTTTCCGCCCGGCGGGACACGGCGCACTGATCGAAAACCTGGCCGAAATCGACGCCGACCTGATCTTCATCAAAAACATCGACAACGTGACCACCGACGCGCGGCGCGGCGACACGATCCGTTACAAGAAAGTGCTGGCGGGGGTGCTGCTCGATCTGCAGGAACGCCTCTTCGCCCATCTGAATGCACTCGAGCGGGGCGGCGATCCGGGGCCTGCGGCCCGTTTCCTGGAGGAGTCGCTCTGCGTGAAGCTGCCTGCGCGGTACGACGCGGCATTGCTGCGCAGCCTGCTCGACCGGCCCCTGCGCGTATGCGGCATGGTGCGCAACGAAGGCGAGCCGGGGGGCGGCCCTTTCTGGGTCGCCAATGCCGACGGCACCGAATCGCTGCAGATTGCCGAGTCGAACCAGATCGCTCCCCAGGAGCGTGCGCTGCTCGGGCAGGCCACCTACTTCAACCCGGTCGATCTGGTCTGTGCGACCCGCGACCGGAAGGGTCGCCGCTATGACCTCGCTCGCTTTGTCGATCCTGCGACCGGTTTCATCTCCGTCAAGTCGAGCGGCGGCCGCGAGCTGCGGGCGCTGGAGCTTCCGGGGCTGTGGAACGGTGCGATGGCGCACTGGAACACGGTTTTCGTGGAGGTACCCGTCACCACGTTCTCCCCGGTGAAGGTGGTCGGCGACCTGCTGCGTCCCGAACACCAGTAGCCGGAGCGCGTCGCCGGAGTCCGTTTCCCGCTGCCTGCGTGCGGCGGGAAGGCTTTTGTATGGCATTCCCGAACGTTTCGTTTTTTCCGTCCGATCCGCGAATTGTTCTCCGCGGCGGAAATGTGTTGGCGGGTGTTGTGTATTTCGGATTGTTTTTTATATATTTGCGCGGGCAAAAAAGGACTTATGCAAATTCAATTACAAATATCATAAAACAACCATGGAAAACAAACTGCAGCAATTGACCCAGAAACTCTATGACGAGGGGTTGGAGAAAGGCCGCGCCGAAGCCGACCGCCTGGTCGCCGAGGCCCGGAACGAAGCCGCCCGGATCGTGGCCGACGCCCGCGCACAGGCCGACGAAGTGCTCCGTCAGGCCCAGGTGAAAGCCGAGGACGTCCGCAAGAACACGCTGACCGAAATTTCGCTCGCCGGCCGGCAGGCCATTGCGAAAATCAAGTCGGAGATCGCCTCGCTCATCATCGCCAAGAGCACCGCGAAAGGGGTGAAGGAGGCCACGATGGATCCCGCGTTCATCAAGGAGATGCTGCTGTCGGTGGCCCGCAACTGGAACGGGAAGGACTCCTCGAAAGTCGAGCTGAAGGCGCTGCTGCCCCAGGCCGAGCGCGAACGCCTCGACGCCTCGTTCGAGCAGAGCGCAAAGGAGCTGCTCGCAGCCGGCATCGAAGTGGGTTATTCCGACCAGGTGCAGACCGGTTTCAAGGTGGGCGCCAAGGACGGTGGGTACTACATTTCGTTCTCGGACGCGGATTTCGACGCCCTGCTGAAAGAGTACCTGCGCGAGAAGGTTTCCCGGATGTTATACAACGCGTAAGCGCATGTCCCGTACCGAATATTATAGCCTGGTGGCCGGGCTGAGGGAGTATGCCCTCGATGCCGATACCAAGGGCTTCGACGCCCGGGCCATCATTGCCGAGATTCTGGAGAACGTGTCGCGTGCGGATGCGCGGCAGGTGAGGCTGCTCTACGGTTACTACGACTGCGAGAACCTCATCAGCCTGCGCAACGGCCGCACGGCCCACAATGTGCTGGGCAACTTCACGCGCGAGGAGCTCGAACAGCAACTTCGCGACCCGCGCCGGCTGCCGCCGCTGGTGGCCCGCGTGATCCGCGCCTATGCCGATCCCGAGGGAGAGGATGCCGAGGAGCTGGATATGAACCGTCCTTTCGAGAAGACGCTCATGGAGGCTTATTACCGCCAGTGCGACGGCGCCGAGAGCCGTTTTCTGCGCGAATGGTCCCTCTTCGACCGCACGCTGCGCAATGTGGCGGCGGCCGTGACCGCACGTGCCGCGGGCCGGCCCGTCGAAGAGACGGTAGTCGGCGACGGCGACGTGGTCGAGCAGCTCAGCCGCAGTTCGGCCGCCGATTTCGGACTGAGGGGCGAGCTTCCCTACATCGACGCCGTGATCGCCGCCGTGAACGACGAGGCGAACCTGCTCGAGAAGGAGCATAAGATCGACCTGATCCGCTGGAACGAGGCCGAGGAGCTGGCCACGTTCGACTACTTCAACATCAATACCATCCTTTCGTACCTGGTGCGGATCAACATTGTCGCACGCTGGACGCGGCTCGACGAGAAACGGGGCCGGGAGATGCTCGGCCGCCTGCTCGCGCAGTTGGACGGGAAAGAGCTGATAAATAAACAATAACACCATATGAAAACTACAGGACGTGTAAACGGTATCATCTCCAACATCGTGATCGTCAAGGCCGACGGAGCCGTGGGCCAGAATGAGATCTGCTATGTGCACACGGGCGATACCCGCATGATGGCCGAGGTCATCAAAGTGATAGGCGACGCTGCCTACGTACAGGTTTTCGACTCGACGCGCGGTCTGAAGATCGGCGATCCGGTCGAATTCGAGGGTCACATGCTCGAGGCGACGCTCGCCCCCGGCATCCTCTCGCGCAACTACGACGGTTTGCAAAACGACCTCGAGAAGATGGACGGGCTGTTCATCTCGCGCGGGTCGATCACCGACCCCATCGACTACGACAAAACATGGGAGTTCAAACCCCTGGCCAAAGCGGGCGACAAGGTGTCGGCCGCATCGTGGCTCGGCGAGGTGAAGGAGCAGTGGGTGGCCCACAAGATCATGGTGCCGTTCGTGATGACGGGCAGCTACACGGTCAAGAGCGTAGCCCCCGCCGGTGAGTACAAGGTGACCGACACGATCGCCGTGGTGACGGACGCCCAGGGGCAGGATCACGACATCACGATGGTGCAGAAGTGGCCCGTCAAGCAGGCTGTACGCTGCTACGATGAGAAACCCCGCCCCTCGCGCGTGATGGAGACGGGCGTGCGGGCGATCGACACGTTCAACCCGCTGGCCGAGGGCGGTACGGGCTTTATCCCGGGGCCGTTCGGCGCGGGCAAGACCGTGTTGCAGCACGCCATATCGAAGCAGGCCGAGGCGGACGTCATCATCATCGTGGCGTGCGGCGAGCGGGCCAACGAGGTGGTCGAAATCTTCGCCGAATTCCCCGAGCTGGTCGATCCCCGCACGGGACACAAGCTCATGGAGCGTACCATTATCGTCTGCAACACCTCCAACATGCCCGTCGCGGCGCGTGAGGCATCGGTATATACCGGCATGACCATCGGCGAGTACTACCGCGCCATGGGACTCAAGGTGCTCGTGATGGCCGACTCCACCTCGCGCTGGGCGCAGGCGCTGCGCGAAATGTCGAACCGCCTGGAGGAGCTGCCCGGACAGGACGCTTTCCCGATGGACCTTTCGGCAATCATCTCCAACTTCTATTCGCGTGCGGGACTGGTGAAGCTGACCAACGGCCAGACCGGGTCGGTGACGTTCCTGGGTACGGTGTCGCCTGCGGGCGGTAACCTCAAGGAGCCGGTGACCGAATCCACCAAGAAGGCGGCGCGTTGTTTCTACGCCCTTTCGCAGGGCCGCGCCGACTCGAAGCGTTACCCGGCCATCGACCCGCTGGAGTCCTATTCCAAATACCTCGAATACCCCGAAATCCGCGAATACCTCGACGAGCATATCGAGCCCGACTGGGTCGATCTGGTCTATGCCGGCAAGACCATCGTGCAGCGCGGCAAGGAGGCCAACGACCAGATCAACATCCTGGGCGACGACGGCGTGCCCGTCGAGTACCACGAGCGTTTCTGGAAATCGGAGCTCATCGACTTCGTTATTTTGCAGCAGGACGCCTTTGACGCCATCGACGCCAACTGCCCGATCGAGCGCCAGAAGATGATGTACGAAATGGTGATCGGCATTTGCCGCATGGACTTCGAGTTCGCCGACTTCGAGCAGTGCTCGCAGTTCTTCAAGGGGCTAATCAACCTCTTCCGCCAGATGAATTACTCCGAGTGGCAGTCCGAGAAGTTCCACGACTACAAGCGGCAGGTCGAACAATATGTCAATGATAAAGTTTCCAAATAAGCCCGAGGTATGACAACACGTGCATTTCAGAAGATTTATACGAAAATAGACAACATTACCAAGGCCACCGTCACGCTGCGCGCCGAAGGGGTGGGTAATGACGAACTGGCTACCGTGGGCGGAAAACTCGCCCAGGTGGTCAAGATCATGGGCGAAAACGTGACCCTTCAGGTCTTCGCCGGCACCGAGGGCCTCGCGACCGACTCGGAGGTGATCTTCCACGGCGAGCCTCCCAAGCTCCGCGTCTCGGACAACCTGGCCGGACGTTTCTTCAACGCCTACGGCGAGCCCATCGAAGGGGGCGAGGCACCCGAGGGCGAAGCCCGCGAAATCGGCGGCCCGACGGTGAACCCCTACCGGCGTATCCAGCCTTCGGAGCTGATCGCCACCGGTATCGCCGGCATCGACCTCAATAACACGATCGTCACGGGGCAGAAGATTCCTTTCTTCGCCGACCCCGACCAGCCCTATAACGCCGTGATGGCTAACGTGGCCCTGCGTGCCAAGGCCGACAAGATCATTCTGGGCGGCATGGGTCTGACCAACGACGACTTCCTCTACTTCAAGCAGGTCTTCGAGAACGCCGGTGCGCTGGACCGCATCGTGTCGTTCGTCAATACGACGGAGAATCCTCCCGTGGAGCGCCTGCTGGTGCCCGACATGGCTCTGACGGCCGCCGAGTACTTCGCCGTGGACAAAGGCGAGAAGGTGCTGGTGCTGCTGACGGACATGACCCTTTACGCCGACGCCCTGGCCATCGTGTCGAACCGCATGGACCAGATTCCGTCGAAGGATTCGATGCCCGGTTCGCTCTACTCGGACCTGGCGAAGATTTACGAAAAGGCCGTGCAGCTTCCCAACGGCGGCTCGATCACCATCATCGCGGTGACGACCCTTTCGGGCGGCGACATCACGCACGCCATCCCCGACAACACGGGTTACATCACCGAGGGGCAGTTGTTCCTGCGCAACGACTCCGACACGGGCAAGGTCATCGTCGATCCGTTCCGTTCGCTGTCGCGTCTGAAGCAGCTCGTAATCGGCAAGAAGACCCGCGAGGACCATCCCCAGGTGATGAACGCCTGCGTGCGCCTTTACGCCGACGCTGCCAACGCCAAGACCAAGCTCGAAAACGGTTTCGACCTCTCGGACTACGACGAACGCGCCCTGCGCTTCGCCCACGACTATTCGGAAAAGCTGCTGGCCATCGACGTGAACATCGACATCACGCAGATGCTCGACACGGCATGGACGCTCTTCGCCGAATATTTCTCCAAGGAGGAGGTCGGCATCAAGGCCGAGCTTATCAAAAAGTACTGGAAGGAGTAACGCGGAATGGCAATCAAGTTTCAATACAACAAGACCTCGCTCGGCGAACTCGGCAAGCAATTGAAAATGCGTCAGAAGGCGCTCCCTACCATCAAGAGTAAGGAGAGCGCCCTGCGCTCCGAGGTGAAGAAGGCGAAGGACTCCGCGCAGCAGTTCCGTGAGCGGTACGAGGCGCTCGGCGCCGAGTACGACTACATGGTCGCGCTGTGGGGAGAGTTTGATCCTGATCTGCTGCGCGTCGCCGACGTCGAACTCACGATCCAGAAAATCGCGGGCGTGCGCACGCCCGTGTTGCAGGACGTGCTCTTCGAGCAGAAGCACTACGACCTCTTTTCGTCGCCCGTATGGTTCGCCGACGGAATCGATATCCTCAAGCGCATGGCGCAGCTGGGGATCGA
>OIKA01000433.1_pt1 | contig 10095 bp, 6 predicted proteins | sample 1583621 | NCBI WGS metagenome assembly OIKA01 (sample SAMN02674606, study PRJEB24791) | human gut metagenome, SKBSTL068 | isolation source: stool | host: Homo sapiens | place: USA | reverse complement strand
GCGACCACACGGTTGAGGTGCTCGGTATTGTTGATGCCGATGGTCAGACTGACCATGGCGCAGTTGTTTTCCACCTGACGGGCGTTCACCGCATAGATGGGCACCCGGATATCCGCCAGCGCAGCCAGCACATCCTGCAGCAGCTCGTTGCGGTTCAGCGCAATGATCTCAATGCCGGCCTTATAGCTGTCCTTGACGCTGTCGGCCCAGTACGCCTTGACCCAGCGGGGGGCGTTGGTGGGATCCTTCATGCTGGAAATGGCGTTCACGCAGCTCTGCTTGTGGATGGAAACGCCAAAGCCGCGGGTGATAAAGCCCACGATGGGGTCGCCCGGCAGCGGGCTGCAGCACTTGGCAAACTTGATGGGGGTGTTATCGAAGCCTTCCACCACCACGCCGTCGGTAGCGTGCACACGGCTCAGGTCCACCTTGGGCAGGTCTTCCCCGGCCTTTTCCTCCGAAGCTTTCAGCTTCTGCCACTCCTCCTTGAGCTTGGGCAGGCAGTTGGCAATGGTCATGCCGCCGTAGCCGATGGCGGCATAAAGCTCCTCGGCATTGTTCTGGCGCAGGCGGCGGGAACAGCTGTTGATAAAATCGTCCAGCTGGTCGTCCGGAAGGATGATCATTTCCCTGCGCAGCTCACGGGCCAGTGCATCACGTCCCTGCGTGATATTTTCCTCGCGGCGCATCTTTTTGAACCAGTTTCGGATCTTACTCTTCGCTTCGCTGGTGCGCACGATCTTGAGCCAGTCGCGGCTGGGGCCTTTGTCCGCCGGGCCAAGGATCACTTCGATGATCTCGCCGGTGGAAACGATGTGGTCGATGGGCACCATGCGGTTGTTCACCTTGCAGCCCACCATGCGGTTGCCCACCGCCGAATGGATGGCATAGGCAAAATCGATGCAGGTGGCACCGGTGGGCAGGTTGATGACATCGCCCTTGGGGGTAAAGGCAAAGACCTCCTCGGGCAGCAGGTCGCTCTTCAGGTCATGGAGCAGGTTGCCGGAATCCTCGCTGACGCGCTGGTTTTCCAGCAGCTGGCTGACCCAGGCCAGGCGCTCGTCCAGCTTATCGTGGCCGTCCAGCCCTTCCTTGTACTTCCAGTGGGCGGCAACGCCGTACTCTGCCTGTTCATCCATCTTGCGGGTGCGGATCTGCACCTCAAAGGGGATGCCCTCGTGGCCGATGACGGTGGTGTGCAGGCTCTGGTAGCCGTTGGGCTTGGGGGTGGAGATATAATCCTTGAAGCGGTTGGGCAGCGGGTGGTACATATCGTGGATGAGGCCCAGGGTGCTGTAACACTCAGCCAGCGTATCCAGAATGACACGGACGGCATAGATATCGTAGATCTCATCGAAGGACTTGTTCTGCATGATGGTCTTGCGGTAGATGCCGTAGATGCTCTTGACTCTCCGCTTGATGGTAGCGCCCTCGATGCCGCTCTCCTCGAGGCGGTTCTTGATGACGCCCGACACGCTGGCGAGGAACTCGTCCCCGGCGCGCTCGCTGAGCATCTTGTTGATCTCCCCGTAGCCTACAGGGTCGAGGTAGTGGAGGCTGCGGTCTTCCAGCTCCTCCTTGACGTTCAGGATGCCCAGCCGGTTGGCAATGGGGGCATAGACCTCCATGGTCTCCCGGGCCTTGTCGCGGCGCTTCTGCTCCGGCCATGCATCGCCGGTGCGCATATTATGGAGACGGTCGCAGAGCTTGATGATCATGACGCGGACGTCCCGGCTCATGGCCAGCAGCATCTTGCGCAGGTTCTCGGCCTGCAGCTCCTCGATGTTCGAGAACTGGATCTTCGTCAGCTTGGTGACGCCATCCACCAGCAGGGCCACCTCCTCGCCGAAGGCGGCGGTCAGGTCGGCCAGCGTGGTGGGGGTATCCTCCACCACGTCGTGCAGCAGGGCGGCGGCGATGCTCTCGGTGTCCATGCCGAGGTCCAGCACGAGGCGGGCCACGGCCAGCGGGTGGCAGATATAGGGCTCACCGCTGCGGCGGCAGACGCCCTTGTGGGCGTCGTTGGCCATATTGTAGGCTTTTTCGATCATGGCCATGTTGTAGGCCTTACCGCTGGCCTTGATGGCCTCCACCAGCTTGTCCCACGTCACGATCTCGGGCCGCACCTCCGAGGGCAGCGTCCCCTCGGGGGCGTTGGCCGGCAGGGCCGTGGCGGCCACGGTCGCCATCTCCGTTACCGGCATAGGCTGGTGGAGATGGGTCTTTGCAGAATAGCTGTCCTCTCCCGCCGCAGCCGGTGCTGCGGGCACAGGGGCGGTGATTTTCTTTCCCTCAGGCATCTTTATCGATCCTCCAGACATTTCAGGATGGGCGCATCGGCGAGGTTCTTCTTGCCGGTGGCTGGCACAAGCTCCCAGAACTTGGCCCCGCCCCGGTCGGCCGCTGTGATGAGGCCGACCTGTTCCAGCGCGGCGACCGCCACCAGCGTCTTGCCGGTGTTCTCCTCGCCAAGCTTTGCGAACAGGGGCTGCAGATCTTCGGCGTGCCAGCGCCGCGCCTGCAGCTCCCGGTAAACGGTGATGATATGGCTGCGCTCCGGGGCGACAGCCTCCTTCTGCTCCGGCGTCAGGGGCGCGCCCCGGCGCAGCGCCTGCACCAGAGCCGCCTGCTCCGCCGCAATGTTGCCGAGGCCCGCCGGGTGCAGCTCCAGAATGCGGCCCGACAGCTGCGGCCCCCGGGCCGAGTCGTAAACCGACAGGCTCACTGCCGCATCCACGACGTCGCCGGCGGCATAGGGCACCTGCTCGGGATGCATCCCGAACCAGACCGCATAGAGGCTGGCGTTCCCCTGCCGCAGCCGCAGGCGGGAGTGCTTGCCCTCCGAGACTGCATACACCCCTTCCACGACAGCCTTTTCCAGCACGAAGACCGGGCTGGGGTTGTCGGCACCGTAGGGGGCCAGCTGGTCGAGGCGGCGGACGCTCTCCACCGTAAGGCGGTCGAGGTGGACGGACAGGTCACATTCCAGCGGCGGTGTGCGCAGCACAGGGCACTCCCGTGCCGCCCAGTCGTTGAGCCGCCGACGGAGGGTGGGCAGGTCTTCCTCCCGCACCGAGAGGCCCGCCGCCATGGCGTGGCCGCCGAAGCGGAGCAGGATGTCGGCGCAGGAGGCGATGCACTCGTGCAGGTTGAAGCCCTGCACGCTGCGGCCGCTGCCCTTGCCCTCGCCGTGCTCATCCACCGACACCACGATGACCGGGCGTCCCGTCTTTTCCACGAGGCGGGAGGCCACGATGCCGATGACGCCGGGGTGCCAGTCCCTGCCCCAGAGCAGGATGACCCGGTCCTCGAGGCGCTCCGGCTCGGCATCCAGCAGCTCCTGCGCGGCCCGGACGATCTCCATCTCGGTCTCCTGCCGCTGGCTGTTGATGTCGGTCAGCTTATGGGCCAGCTCCTCGGCCCGGTCTTCGTCCTCGCAGAGCACCAGCTGCAGGGCTGTGACGGCGCTGTCCATCCGGCCCGCCGCGTTGATGCGGGGGGCGATGGCATAGCTGACGTTCTCCGCCGTCACCGGCCTGCCCGCAAGCCCCACCTCTTCCAGCAGGGCGCAGAAGCCGGGCCGGTCGGTGTTCTGGAGCTGGCGCAGACCGGCTTTGACGATGGTGCGGTTCTCGCCGGTCAGGGGCATAACGTCGGCCACCGTGCCCACAGCGGCGAGGTCGCCGCAGTATTCCAGCATCTCTTCCGGCGGGCATCCGTCCAGCGCAGCGCAGAGCTTGAAGGCCACGCCCGCGCCGCACAGGCCCTTGAAGGGGCTGTGGTCATCTGCCCGGCGGGGGTCTACGATGGCCACCGCCTGCGGCAGGCTCTCGTGGGGCAGATGGTGGTCGGTGATGATGAGGTCGATGCCGAGACTGGCCGCAAAGGCGGCTTCCTCCACCGCCGAGATGCCGTTGTCCACCGTGACGATGAGGCGGCATCCTTTATCATAGATGGACTGGATGGCGTTCTTCGACAGGCCGTAGCCGTCGCCCTCCCGGCTGGGCAGCATACACTTGGCGCTGGCCCCCATCCCTTTGAGGTGCTGATAGAGCAGGGCGGTGGCGGTCACGCCGTCCACATCATAGTCGCCGAAGACCACGATGGTCTCGCCCTCGTCGATGGCCCGCAGGATGCGCGCGCAGGCCTTGTCCATGTCGGTCAGGAGCATGGGGTCGCTCAGCTCCTCCTCGCCCGCCAGCAGCGTCAGCGCCTCGGCGGGGTCGGTGATGCCCCGGGCAGCGAGGATGCCGGCCAGCAGACCGGCCTCCTTCTGCTGGGCCGCAAAGACCGAGCGGTATTTCTCCTCGCTCCACGGCCCATCGTCCATGCTCTGGTTTTCCAGCTCTTCGGTGTTCTGCTGGGCGATAGCGGCGGTCAGCTCCTTCAGGGCCGCACGGTCAACTTTTTTGGTGTTCCAAGCCCGGTAGGTCATCGCATTTCCTCCCCGGCCAGACCATCGTTGGCCAGCATCCCCTGCAGCGCAGCGATCTCGCTGGAAACGTCCAGCGCCATGTCCGACAAAAGCTTATCGTAAAGGTTGTCGTAGGCCTGATTCAGGGTGTGCAGGATGCCCGCGATGTCCCTGCGGATGGCCTCGGCGTTCTCGCCCTGCTGGCCCTGCACGTCGTTGTAGGTGTGCAGGAGCTTGAGGGTAGTGGGGATATAGTATTCCGCAAAGCGGCGGGCCTTGGGCAGGCTCTCGGGGTGGGCTTCCAGCCACGCACCGATGGACTCGGTGGTCTTCTGCATATGCTGCAGCTCCTCCACCGCCCGCTCATCCTCCATGAGAGAGGTCTCCTTCTCGAGCACCTGCGCGAAGCGGCGGGTCGTCTCGAGGTTCAGGGGGACATCCTCGGCCTGTTCCGGCGCTTTTTCCGGTTCAGGCTCCGGCTGATTTTCCTGTGCAGTGCGGTAGTCCTCCGCCGTCAGGTAGAGCTTGTCGTTCTTCTCGTCCACCCATGCGCTGAGCCAGCCTTTATGGATGAACTTCCGCAGCAGCCGGAGGGCCTTGGCCTTCTTCTTATGGGTCAGCTCGGCCAGCATCGAGAGGGAGAGGCCCTTGTGCCAGTCGAAGCCCTCGGCAGTGTCGGCATACAGCTCCAGCGTCTTCGCGGCCTTCATCCGGGAAGCGCCCGCCGCCGTGAGCCAGCCGAACACGGCCGTCACCGCCGCCGAGCACCATCCGGTGGCCCGGGTGGCGCTCATGGCAAACTCGCCGATGGCACCGAGGACCGTCATATCAGCCGCCCCCGCCGCGCTGCCGGAGGTGAACATCCCCGCCGTGCCGAAGCAGGCGATGGCCGTAATGCCGAAGAGGACGGCGAAGGTGATGCCGGTCGCCAGCATGGCGACGCCTGCGTTGTGGCGCTTTTTTGCGCTGGTGCGGAGATTGTCGATGGGGGTCGGCACCGGCTTCTTTGCGAAAAAGCTCCGCGCCCAGCCCGGCATCCCGCCGGCGTTCTCCCCGCTCGGGGCTGCGTTCCGGGCCTCCTCAGCCCGCTTCTGATACTGCTGCTTCCCAGCCTGAAACGCCCGGCCTGCCTCCGAGATGCCGTAGCTTGCGGCATTCGCAGCGGCGCGGCCCACGTCCCATACACGGTCGCCGAGTTCCTCCCCCCGGCCCTCAAAGCCGTGGCGGAAGGCGTCGGACATGGTATCGCCCAGCTCCCGAAGCTGGCGTTCCAGCTCCTGCTGCACCTGACGGCCCTCGCTGTCCTGTGCCCTGCTCTGGCCGGAACGATTCTGGAAATCGTTTTCACGATCAGTCATTCAACTTCTCACCCTTCTGCCGGACTGTACCGGCTGATGATGGCGCGGGCCACCCGCAGGCCATCGACGGCGGCGCTCATGATGCCGCCCGCATATCCTGCGCCCTCGCCGCAGGGGTAAAGCCCCGCCAGCTGGGCACATTCAAAGTCTTCTTCCCGCTTCAGCCGCACCGGGCTGCTGGTGCGGGTCTCAAGGCCTGTCAGGATGGCCTCGGGGGCGGTATAGCCTGCGATCTTCCGCTCGTAGGCGCGCAGTCCCGCCCGCAGCGTGTCAGCCAGCTCCGTCGGCAGCAGTGCGCCGAGGTCGGCGGCCCGGACGCCGCGGTCATAGGTGGGCTGGACGCGGCCGATGCTCAGCTGCCCCCTGCCCTCCAAAAAGCTCTGGATGTTCTCCGCCGGGGCGGCATACTCGCCCGCGCTGCGGCCTGCCGCGTAGGCCTTCGCTTCCAGCTCTCGCTGGAAGGCGATAGCCCTGCGGGGGTCGCCGCCGAAGTCCTCGCCGCCCACGCTGACCACCACCGCCGCATTGGCGTTTTTGCCGCTGCGGGCGTGGTAGCTCATGCCGTTGGTCACGACGCGGCCTGTTTCGCTGGCCGAAGCCACCACCTGACCGCCGGGACACATACAGAAAGTATAGACGCACCGTTTTTCAACGTGCTGCGAAAGCTGATATTCGCCCCGAGGCAGGGCCGGGTGGCCTGCTGCCTCGTGGTAAAGGCTCTTTTCGATCTCCGATTGGAGATGCTCGGCCCGGAAGCCGACGCTGAAGGGCTTGCATTCCAGCACGAGGCCGCTGTCCATCAGCATCCCGAAGGTATCGCGGGCCGAGTGGCCCACCGCAAAGACCAGTGCCTCACAGGGGAAGGCACCGCCCGTGGTCCGGATGCCGACGAGGCGGCCGTCCCGCCGCTCGAAGCCGGTGAGGGCCGTGTTGAAGTGGACCTCGCCCCCCAGCGCCTCGATCTCCCTGCGGATGGAGGTGATGACGCCCCGGAGCAGGTCGGTGCCCACATGGGGCTTCTGCTGCCATGCGATCTCCTTGGGGGCGCCGTGCTCGAGGAACACCTCGGTCACGAAGCCGCACAGCTCGTCGCCGATGCGGGTGGTGAGCTTGCCGTCCGAAAAGGTGCCTGCGCCGCCCTCGCCGAACTGGATGTTGGCGTTCTCGTCCAGCTCACCGGTGGCAGAGAAATGCTCCACAGCCTTGACGCGCTCTTCCAGCGCCGGGCCGCGCTCCAGCACGATGGGCCGGTAGCCCTGACGGGCCAGCAGCAGCGCTGCAAAAAGTCCGGCCGGGCCGAGGCCGCAGACCACGGGCCGGTGGGCCAGCGGCTGGGTGCCGTTCTCCACCGAAAAGTCGGTTCTGCCCCGGACGGTGACGCTGGGCGAAGCGCCTGCATAGGCAGGCTCCTCCCCTTCCTCCTTCAGAGACGCCGCCACGGTGTAGACCAGCTTGGGCTGGCCGTGGCGGGCGTCCACCGAGAGTTTGGCGATGCCCAGATGGCTCACCCTGCTGCGGGGGATCCGGGCGAGGTGGAGAGCTTTTTCATAGGCCTGCTGCTCCCCGGCGGAGAGGGGCAGGCGAATATCACGAATCAGGATCATATACTCAGTTACTTTCTATCTTGCACTGCACCACATAGCTGCCCAGCGCAAAGATCTTATCATTGGAAGGCACATAGAGGCGGCAGGCGATGTTCTGCTGGCCGATGGCAACGTAGAAGTCGTCGGCGTCGATCTCGATGACCACCTGCTCCGGGGTCAGGGCCTCCAGCGAACCGGCCGGGCCGCAGAGGGTGACGTTCATCAGCCGCTCGGTCCCCACGGTCAGGGTGTAGGTAGAGGGCAGGTTGACGACCTGCACACAGCTGGCGGGCAGGTTCATGGTCTTGGTCTCCAGACGGGAGCTGTCGAAGCTGACCGTGATGGTGGAGATATTGTCCAGCAGGCGGATGCCGCTGGGCAGCTCGATGGGCATCTCATACACCTTATCCAGCGCAAAGGTGGAAAGGTCGATGGTGCCCACCGACAGGGTGGACAGCTTATCGATCTGCGACTCCGGCCCGGCCACGTTGAGGGTCTTCTTGCTCAGGGAGTAGACCAGCACCGAGGGGTCGAAGTCCCGGGGGGCGTTGATGAAGCTCACCTTCACCGGCAATGTCGCCAGCTTGTACACCTGCAGCGTGACCTCGACGCTGTCCGCCTCGAGGGTAGTATACTCAAATTTCACCTCGCTGCCGCTGCGGGTGTAGAACCGCAGGTCGGTGTCCAGCGTGACAGGACTGGTCAGCTCGCCGTTGTGGGCCACTTCGGCGGTGCAGGTCTCCACCTTGCTCAGCTCGGTGCTAGGGCCGGAGAGGGTCACGGTCTCCTTGGAGACCTCGGTGCCGTAGAGGATATAGCCGTCGGCGATCTTCAGATAGTTCGTCGTCACCTGAATGGGCAGGGTCTTCTCCTCCACCACATCGAACACCACGTCCACCGTGTTGCTGCCGTCGATGGAGACGGCCACGCCGGTAAGCAGGGTGCTCTGGCTGCGGACCTGAAGGCGGAGGGTCTTTTCGCCGCTGTCGCGGACGCTGGACCAGTCGGGATAGACGACGAAATCGTTGGCCGACAGGCTGCCGATGGTGTAGCCGTCACCGGAAAGTTTTAAATTGACCGTTTTTTCCTCCGCATCGACGATGCTCAGGCCGCGGGAGGTGTAGGCGGACGAATCGTAGGTAAAGTCCACCGGGACATTATAGATGGTGGTCGTCGTGCCGGGCTGCACCACGATGGTGACAGCCATCCACGCGATGACCGCGCCCAGCAGCGACAGCAGCAGCCGGACACGGCGGTCGCTCAGCAGGCTGCGCTTGGGGGGCACGGCAGGCTTCATGCCGTTGTTCTGCTCGGTGCTCATTGCTGCTCTTCCTCCTCTTTGGCGTTCACCCAGTTCAGCAGGCGCTTGCCCCGGGCCTTCCAGCCCTCGGCGGCGCTCTTCTCGCTGGCCGTCTCCTTGGGGATCATCTCATCCACCAGACGAGTGTAGAGGGTCTGGCGGTCGAAGTGGCGGATGAGGACGCCGTTCTTCGCCATCGAGATGATGCCGGTCTCCTCGCTGACCACGATGGCGATGGCGTCGGAGTTCTCGGCAATGCCGAGGCAGGCGCGGTGGCGGGTGCCCATGTCCTTGCCGAGGTCGAGGTTGTTGGAAAGGGGCAGCACGCAGCCTGCGGCTTTGATGCGGCCATTTTCGATGATGGCCGCTCCATCGTGGAGGGGGGTGCCCTCGTAGAAGATGGTGCCCAGCACCTCAAGGTTGACCGCGCTGTTCACGGGCGTGCCGGTGCGGACGATCTCCGAGAGGTTGGTGTTCCGTTCCAGCACGATGAGGGCGCCGGTCTTGGTCTCCGAAAAGCGCTCGGCGGCATCGCAGATGGCGATGATGGCGCTGCGCCACGCGCCCTTGAGGCTGGTGTCGTTGTAGCGGCTCTTGTTGAAAAAGCGGTAAGCCCACTGGTCGGTCTGGCCCATCCGCTCCAGCGCACGCCGTATCTCAGGCTGGAACAGCACCACCAGCGTCAGCAGACCGACCTGCAGCAGCGAGTTCAACAGCCAAGTAACAGTGCGCATATTCAGGATGTTGGCCACCAGATAGACCGCCAGTACGATGAGCGCGCCCTTGGCCAGCTGACCGGCCCGGGTGCGGTTGACGATGCCCAGAAGCTGGTAGATGAGGAACGCGATGATGAGGATGTCCAGCAGGTCTACCAGCTTGAAGGTCTGAAAGTTTGCTACGATAGAGTTCAGAGTCATGGGTCACACTCTCCCGTTTACACAGCTTCGATGAGGGCGACGGCGTGGGCTGCGATGCCCAGCCCCTCGCCGGTAAAGCCCAGATGCTCTTCCGTGGTAGCCTTGACGCTCACGGCGTCCACTGGCAGGCCGAAAGCCGCCGCCAGATTAATAAAAGGGAAAGTCACGGCCAAACCGGCAATTCCCAATGCCCCCACCCCGTGTCCGATAAAAATACTGTCCATCATATCCTGCAAGTTTTGTATAATTTCTGTTTGATTTATTATCCAGTTTAAATACTTCACTTATTTCCTGTGTTTTAAGATTCATTCTATAAAGACACCATGCACTTGAATCTACTCCTGCAAAATACATGTTGTCATCTTTGTCATAAAATAATTCTGATGTAACCCAATATTTAGATTCTGCTTTCTCAGATAATTCGTCATCACTAGTTATATCAATAAAGCAATCAATATTTCCCGTATCTGTATCAAGACATTCCACAATATATTCTTCTGCCTCTAATGATATGCTCATTCTG
>OIKA01000403.1_pt1 | contig 10532 bp, 6 predicted proteins | sample 1583621 | NCBI WGS metagenome assembly OIKA01 (sample SAMN02674606, study PRJEB24791) | human gut metagenome, SKBSTL068 | isolation source: stool | host: Homo sapiens | place: USA | reverse complement strand
CAAGCTGACGGGCATGTATAAAAACTGGTTTCTGGATTACGCCTCCTATGTGATCCTCGAGCGGGCCGTGCCCCATGTGGAGGACGGCCTGAAACCCGTGCAGCGGCGCATCCTCCATGCGATGCGTGCCGTGGACGACGGACGCTACAACAAGGTGGCCAACATCGTGGGCCAGACCATGCAGTACCATCCCCACGGCGACGCCTCGATCAAGGACGCGCTGGTGCAGCTCGGGCAGAAAGACCTGCTGATCGACTGCCAGGGCAACTGGGGCAATATCCTCACGGGCGACGAGGCCGCCGCCGGCCGATACATCGAGGCGCGGCTGTCGAAATTCGCGCTCGACGTGGTTTTCAACAAGAAGACCACCGAGTGGATGCGCTCCTACGACGGCCGCAACGAGGAGCCCGTCACGCTGCCCGTGAAGTTCCCGCTTCTGCTGGCGCAGGGTGCCGACGGCATCGCCGTCGGACTCGCCTCCAAAATCCTGCCCCACAACTTCAACGAGCTCATCAACGCGGCGATCGCCCACCTGCGCGGACAGGAGTTCGTGCTCTATCCCGACTTCCCGACGGGCGGCATGATCGACGTGGGGCGTTACAACGACGGACTGCGGGGCGGGTCGGTCAAGGTGCGGGCCCGCATCTCGAAGATCGACAAACGCACGCTCGCCATCACCGAAATACCCTACACGACCACTACCGAGTCGATCAAGGAATCGATCGTCAAGGCCAACGAGCGGGGCAAAATCAAAATCCGCAAGGTCGATGACAACACGGCCGAGAAGGTCGAAATCATCGTGCAGGTCGCCGCCGACGAGTCGAGCGACAAGACCATCGACGCGCTCTACGCCTTCACCGACTGCGAGGTGTCGATCGCCCCGAACGCCTGCGTGATCTGGGAGGACAAGCCCCATTTCCTCGGGGTGAGCGAAATCCTGCGCCGCTCGGCCGAGCATACCAAGTGGCTACTGGGACGCGAGCTGGAGATCCGGCTCGGCGAACTGAACGAAGCCTGGCATGCCGCGTCGCTCGAACGCATTTTCATCGAGAACAAGCTCTACCAGCTCATCGAGGGCTGCAAGAGCCGCGAAGAGGCCTACGCCGCCGTGGACAAGGGGCTGGAGCCGTTCAAGAAACGGCTGCGCCGCGAGGTCACGCTCTCCGACGTGCAGCGCCTGACGGAACTGAAGTTCATCCGCATCTCGCGTTACGACAGCGACAAGGCCGACAACGAGATCCGTCAGATCGAGGAGGACATCAAGGCCACGCAGTACGACCTCGACCATCTCACCGAGTACGCCGTGGCCTACTACGAGCGTATCCGCGACAAGTACGGCAAGGGCAAGGAGCGCCGCACCGAGCTGCGTGAGTTCGACAACATCGAGGCCACGAAGGTCGCCGTGACCAATGCCAAGCTCTACGTCGACCGCGCCGAGGGCTTCTTCGGCATCGGCAAGTCGATGCGCGACGGGGAGTTCGTCTGCGACTGCTCCGATATCGACGACGTGATCGTGATGACGCGCGACGGCCGCTATGTGATAACTAAGGTGAGCGACAAGGCATTCTTCGACAAGGGCATCTACTACATCGGGGTGTTCAAGCGCAACGACGAACGCACGATCTACAACGTGCTCTACCGCGACGGCAAGAACGGGCCGATCATGATGAAACGGTGTCCCGTCAAGGGAATCACCCGCGACAAGGAGTACCAGCTGACCAAGGGCACGCCCAAGAGCGAAATCCTCTACCTCTCGGTCAATCCCAACGGCGAAGCCGAGGTGCTCAAGGTCTATTTCAAGCCCCGTCCCCGCCTGAAAAAGGTGATCGTGGAGCTCGATTTCTCGACCGTGGCCATCAAGGGGCGCCAGAGCCAGGGCAACTTGTTCTCGCGTTACGGCATCCACAAGATCGTGGTGAAGGAGCGGGGCGCCTCGACCCTGGGCGGACAGAACATCTGGTACGACGAGGATGTGCGCAAGCTCAACACGGACGGTCGCGGCGTGCTGGTCGGGGAGTTCGAGGGCGACGACCGTATCATCGTCTTTACGTCGAAACACCAATACTACATCACCGGCTATGACCTGCTCCAACACTTCCCCGACGAAACCGTGCGGGTCGAGAAATACGTACCCGACCGGGTCTATTCGGTGGTCTATTTCGACCGCGAACAGCACTATTATTACCTCAAGCGCTTCACGGCCGAGCGGAGCGAAAAGCTGCAATCCTTCCTCGACGAGGAGGGGCAGGCGGAGCTTACGGCCATGACCCGGTGTGCGGGCTCGAAGCTGCGGATCGCCTACCGGGGGGCTCAGGCGGCCCGCCCTGCGGACGAGATCGAGACGGACGAATTCGTGGGGGTCAAGAGCCACCGCGCCAAGGGCAAGCGGTTGACCACCTTCGACGTAAAGACGGTGACATTCATCGAGCCGGAAATCCCCTCGGCTCCGGCCGAAGGGGATGACGGGGAGCCCGATCCGGGGACGGCTTCCGAGCCGTCGCATGACGCAGCGGTCGCAGAGCCAACGCAGGGGGTCGATTTCGAGATCGAACGACCTGCCGGCGACGGGGACGATGGGACATTCGATCCCGAACAGCTCAACCTGTTCTGAGCGGATGCTGCTGTTCCTGGTCGGATACATGGGGTGCGGCAAGACCTCGATCGGCCGCCGGCTGGCCCGCCGGCTCGGGTTCGGTTTCGCCGACACCGACGCACTGGTGGAGCAGGCCGAAGGGGCTGCCGTGGCCGATATTTTCCGGTACGAGGGCGAGGCGTATTTCCGCCGACAGGAGCGGGCCGCCCTCGAACGCCTCATCGAGGAGGGCGGGGATCGGGTGGTCTCCACGGGTGGCGGTCTTCCGTGCTGGGAAGACAATATGGAGCGGCTCAACCGGTCGGGAACGACCGTCTATATCCGGCGTCCGGCAGCCCAGATCGCTGCGCGCCTGACCCCGTACGGGCGGCAGAAGAGGCCGCGGCTCAGGGGACTCGACGACGGGGAGCTGCTGGATTTCATGACCCGCAACATGGCCGAACGGGAGCCTTTTTACCTGCGGGCCCGTTACACGCTGGAGGGAGCCGATCTGAGCGACGAAGAGCTCGTGGCATCGCTCGTAAAGCTTTTGAAACAGGATGAATGACAACCCCATAGGCGTTTACGATTCGGGTCTCGGCGGACTGACGGTCTGGCGGGAGCTGCGCCGCGCGTTGCCCCGCGAGTCGCTCGTTTACCTGGGCGACGGAAAGAACTGTCCCTACGGCTCGCGTCCTGCCGAGGAGATCCGCACGCTGGCCGACCGGGCCGTTGCGACGCTGCTGGATGCGGGTTGCAAGCTGGTGGTGGTCGCCTGCAACACGGCCACTGCCGCCGCCATCGACTTCCTCAGGGCCAAGTACTCCTCGACGCCCATCGTCGGGATGGAGCCGGCCGTGAAACCCGCCTGCCTGAACACCCGCAGCGGAGTAGTGGGGGTGCTGGCCACGGCCCGCAGTCTGGAGGGCGACCTGTTCCGCCGCACGGCGGCCCGCTATGCCGAAGGGGTCGAGGTCGTCGCCGCCGTCGGCGAAGGGTTCGTCGAGCTGGTCGAGCAGGATCGGGAGCAAACGCCCGAGGCCGAGGCGTGCGTCCGCCGCGCGATGGAGGAGATGCTCCGCCGCGGCGCCGACCAGGTCGTGTTGGGATGCACCCATTACCCCTTCCTGATGCCGCTTTTCGAGCGGATCGTCGCCGGACGCGGCGTGACGGTCATCGATCCGTCGCCTGCCGTGGCACGCCATGTAGCCCGTCTGCTCGACCGCTGCGGCCTGCGGGCGGGGGAAAACCATGCGCCGCAATACCGCTTCCTTACATTCGGCGACGAGACCTACCGCCGCCGCCTGGAGCGCAAGGCGCTCGCATAGCCCTGCGCACGGCTCGATTCCCGTGCCACGAAAGGCTCCTGCCGCGCTCTGCATTTTGATTTTCCCGAAATTCTCACTACCTTCGCTTGGTCAACAAGCACCCTTCAGATGGCATCTTCCGACCCTACCGCACAAGCTCCCCGCAAGAGCGCCAAACCTGCCGCACGCAGCAACCGCGACAGCCTGCGCTGGACGGCCGGGTTGCTGCTCTTTTTCTTCGGTCTTTTCGCGGCGGCGGCGGTGCTTTTCTACTACTTCGACTGGAAAGCCGACGCCAGCATCTTGTCGGGCCTTCATCGGGACAATCCCGACCCGTCGCTGCCCGACGAGGTGGAAAACCCCTGCGGCTATGCCGGGGCATGGCTCGCCGAACAGTTGGTAGGCCGTTCATTCGGCGTGTTCGGAATCGTTTTGCCGCTGATCGTCACGATGATCGGCGTGCGCATCATCCGCCGCCGGCCCCTGCTGCTGAACCATTCGGCGCTTAGCTCCCTGCTGGTGCTCCTGCTCGGGTCGCTCACGCTGGGCTTCCTCTTCGGCGACGCATGGGACGTGTTCGGAAGCGGCTGGGGCGGTGCCTTCGGTATCGAGATCGCCCGGCTGCTGCGGGGGGTGATCGGAGCCGTCGGGGTGAGTATCCTGCTCCTGGGCGGCTGGATTCTGACGGGAGTCTTTATCAACCGGAATTTTATCAACACGGTCAATTCGGCCGGCAGCGCTGTGGTCGGCAAGGGCGGACGATTCGTCGAAAGAGTGAAACGGTCGGTCGTCCACCCCTCGGCCGCTCGGCAGACCCCGACGGATTCCCCGCAGGAGGCAGACGGGGACGATGCAGCGGCTGGGCCGAAGGATACGAACAAGACGGAATCGTCGGAAACCGAGCCGAACGCTTCGGATATCGCCGTTTCCGCAACCGCAGTGGCGGCGACCGTTGCCGCAGGCCCGTGCCCGGAACCATCGGTTGTGGCTGAGGGAGATGACGATTGCCCCTTTATCGAGCTATCGACGAGCGAGGCACCGCTGGAGATCGTAACCGGCACGCCGCAGCCGGAGGTTCCGGAGCAGATGCCCGGCGTGGTTGCGGAGGAGGGCCCTTTTATCGAGGTGGATCTGGCACGGGAACCGGAGTCGCCGCTGGACAATGCGGAGGCGACGGAGGACGAAATGGTGGAGGGGCTCTCCCCCGATAGCGTCCCTGAAGAGCCCGAGGGGGTGGTGGTGACTGTCGAGACCCACGAAGCGAAGGTGGTGGACGAAGCCCGGATCGGGAGCGGCCTTTACGATCCGCTGCGCGACCTGAACGATTACCGGCGTCCGCCCGTTTCGCTGCTCGAGGATTATGCGAACGATTCGCAGGTGAGCGACGAGGAGATTTACGAGAATAAGTCCCGGATCGAGGAGACGCTCAAAAATTTCGGCATACCCATTCAGCGCATCAAAGCGACCGTCGGGCCGACCGTCACGCTCTACGAAATCGTGCAGGCCCAGGGGGTCAAGATTTCCCGCATCCAGGGTCTCGAAAACGACATAGCCCAGAGCCTTAAGGCATTGGGTATCCGCATCATCGCTCCGATACCCGGCAAGGGTACCATAGGCATCGAGGTTCCCAACCGCGACAAGCAGGTCGTGTCGATGCACTCGTCCGTGCGTTCGCTGCGTTTCCAGGAGTCCAAAGCCGAGCTGCCGGTGGTGATCGGGCGCACGATACAAAACGAAAACTACGTCTTCGATCTGGCCAGGATGCCCCACCTGCTCGTGGCCGGTGCGACCGGACAGGGCAAGTCCGTGGGGCTGAATGCCATCATCACCTCTCTGCTTTACCGCAAGCATCCTGCCCAGCTCAAGTTCGTGATGATCGACCCCAAGATGGTCGAATTTTCGCTCTATGCGAAGATCGAGCGTCATTTTCTGGCCAAGATGGAGTCGGAGGAGGAGGCGATCATCACCGATCCCCGCAAGGCGGTCTATACGCTCAACGCCCTCTGTACGGAGATGGATGCGCGGCTTGAGCTCTGCAAGAAGGCGGGGGCCCGCAACATTGCGGAATACAACGCCAAATTCACGGCACGGCGGCTCAACCCCCTGAACGGACACCGCTTTCTTCCCTATATCGTGGTGGTGGTCGATGAGTTCGCTGACCTGATTATGACGGCCCGCGAGGTCGAGGGACCGGTCATGCGGCTGGCGCAGAAAGCCCGTGCCATCGGCATCCACCTGATTATCGCCACGCAGCGTCCCGACGTGAAGGTCATCACGGGCGGCATCAAGGCCAACTTCCCGGCCCGCATCGCCTTCCGCGTGATGCAGATGATCGACTCCCGCACCATCATCGACCAGCCGGGCGCCAACCAGCTTATCGGCCGGGGCGACATGCTTTTCTCGAAGGACGGGGAACTCACGCGCATCCAGTGCGCGCTGGTCGAGACGCGCGAGGTCGAGCGCATCGTGGACTATATTGCCAAACAGCAGGGATATGCTTCGGCCTACAACCTTCCGGATTACGTGCCCGAGTCGGGCGGCGAGGGGCAGGCGCTCGGGAGCGAAAACAGCGCGCCGCTCAAATACGATGCGCTCTTCGCCGACATCGCCCGTGCGGCGGTCTCGCAGGGGCAGATTTCGACCTCGTCGATCCAGCGCAACTACGAGGTGGGCTTCAACCGCGCGGGACGCATCATGATGCAGCTCGAACGCGCCGGGATCGTCGGAAGGCAGGAGGGTGCCAAGCCCCGCGACATACTTTTTCACGATCTGCCCTCGCTCGAGGCCAAGCTGCAGAAGCTGGGGGTATTCTGACGGCCTTAAACCCGAACCAATGAAGACGAAACGATCCGAACTACCTGTTTACAGCAGCATTGCGCTGCTGCTTGCCGCACTCTTCTGCTCGATCGCGCCGGTGCGGGCCGACGAACGCTCGTCGGAGCTGCTGGGACGCCTTGCTGCCGCGATCCGTGCACTGGGCGCATATAGCGTGCAGTTTGAAGTGGCCGCCGGCGAGCAGCGCTATGCCGGTCATTACGACGTGAGCGGCGACGCCTATTACATGACCGTCAATGGCGCGGAGGTTTACAGCGACGGCCAAACCCGCTACGAGGTGAGTCCCGAACGCAGGGAGGTGGTCATTGACGCGGTCGATACGTCGAGTCGCAATCTGCTCAACAACCCCACGCGGGCGTTCGATTTCCTGGATGGTCAGTTTGCGTCCGAATACCTGGGCGAAAGGCCGGAAGGGGTTGCCGTGCGGCTTACTCCCCTGGACGGTCGATCGGCTGTCGGGAGGATCGAGGTGTGCGTCGATCCGCAGAGCGGGCTGCCCCGCTCGGTGAATTATGAGATCGACGGCGATCACGTCGTTATCCGGGTATGCGGCGTCGCTTCCCGCAAGGAACCGCTTCCGATGTTCGACGCGGCCGCTTATGCGGGGTACGAATTCATCGATTTCAGATAATCCTCATCCTTAAATTCCTGACCGATGAAACAGTTTGTTCTGCTCGTCAGCCTGATTTGTCTTTTCTTCGCCTGCCAGAGCCCCGCGCGTCGTGCCGAGGCGCTTATCGATGCCGCCGACTCGCTTTCGGGTACCGCGCCGGACAGCGCCCTCTGGTTGATCTGCTCGATCGATCCCGACACCCTGCCCACGGAGCGGCTGAGGGCCCGCCATGCGCTCGTCCACTCCATGATCCTCGATAAGTGTTTCATCGACCTGCAGGACGATTCGCTCATCCTTCCTGCGGTGGAGTACTTTGCGGAGCACGGTTCCAACCGCGAGCGGATGCAGACCTACTACTATTGGGCCCGCATTGCCGAAAATGCGCAGCAGTTCACCCTCTCCTCCGAACGTTTCCTGATGGCCGAGCATTTTCTGGGCAATGATACGCTCGACCGTTATGCGGCGCTTATCGCCCGCTGTCTGGGCGATGCTTATTCGCTGGAGTACGATTTCGTTCCGGCCGTGCGCCATTACCGCCGTTCGCTCGACCTTTTTCGTGCGCTGGGCGAGCAGGTCAATATGTTGAGGATGTATGAATACCTTGCCACGACTTACCGCATGATGGGGGATTACGATGGCTTCGATTCGATTTATGCGGAGGTTTGGCCTCAGGCAGTTGAGATGTGTGATACGGGTGTATTGCTTAGTTTGTCTAACCTTAAAGTTGGATGTGATCTCTTCCGTGATGCAGATCCGAGCGAGGCTGTTGATAAGCTATACAACGGGTACGATCACTATACTGGCGGAAAGGTCCCGGAAAATGATTATGCTCTTTTGGCTTTCGTCTATGCAGAACTTGGAAATATTGATTCTACTCGATTCTTTCTGGATGAGTTGGATGCATTAGATTTTCCTTTTACCATATCGGAGCGTACTGGATTTCTTTACTTACATGAGCGCATGCTTAGACTTGAAGATGATACCAAACGGCTTGTCGGTTTAAAAGATAGCATAATTCTGATGACAGATTCAATAATAAATTTTCAGCGCACCAACTCGATGGAGCGAATCGAACAACGTTTCAGGGCCCGGATGCTCGAACAGTCCAACCGGGCGCTGCGAACGCGCGGTCGCCTTTTCGTGCTTGGAGGCGTCTTGCTCGCCGCGTTGCTGGGGACGGTTATTGTGCGTCTGGTGAAGCGTTCCCGCAGGATCGTCCAGCGCAAGAATACTCAGATTGCGGCCTACCTAAAGGAGTTGAATGATTATCGTGCCTTGAAGCGCAATCTGCTCGATCGGCTGGACATGCAGGTCAGCAAGGAAAGAGAGGTGCGCGAACTGGTCGAGAGCCGTTTCCGGCAGATTCGTGAACTGGCGACGACCTATTACCAACACCCTAAAACGCTTCGCCTTGCCGAGCGGGTTCGTGCGCTGGCGCTGAGTGAAGAGATGTTGCGGGATCTGGAAAGCATGGTCGATCTTTACCACGACGGAATCGTCACGCTCCTGCGAGAAAACGGCCCGGAACTTACCGAGGAGGATATCCGGCTTGCCGTGCTGTTGATCGCCGGTTTCACGCCTCAGCAAATCAGCATCGTCACCGACACGGCCGTCAATACGGTTTATGTGCGCAAACTGCGCCTGCGCAATAAGATCGCTCAGTCCGACACGCCCTTCACCGAGCGTTTTATCGACGAAATCTTCCCGTCGCACGAAAGCTGACCGGTTACTGTCCCGGTTTCTGCCCCAGGATTCCCGTGCGTCCTATCCGGATTTTGTCGAATTGCACCGCATCGCCAGCAGTATGGCTCCCGGAAAATGGAGCCGCATAAGCGATTAACCTTTGTCGGCGGGGCCTCTTCAGCAAGAGGCCCTTTCGGTGCCGACGGGTGGCTGCTTGTGACTTTGTGGTGCCAACCCGGTCGGTTTTCACTGCGCGGATTTATAACCATCCCGAAGGGGCCGCTTTCCATATTCACCCGAAATTGCCGATCGTATGCGAATTCTTCGTATATTTGTCTCCTGTACGGATGCAACTCCGTACACCGAAATCAACTCTAAACTATCGAACAGGATGAAAAAATTAATTCTCTTCACAGCGGGCCTGCTCGCCTGCGGGATGCTGCGGGCCGCCGAGCCGCTCGAATGTATCCAGCCGGGTACGGAATTGACCTACGGCATTTACAAGGCTTCGGGCAAGCTGATGGGTTACCAGGTCATTCGCGTCGTTTCCTGCGAACAGATGGACGGCTACCGGCTGCTGACCCAGACGGTGAGCGGGTACGATCTGACCATGCGTCCCGTTAAACACCCCGAAACCAAAGAGGTGCTGCCTCCCGATACGACCCGTCTCAGGCTGACCGACAACGAACTGATTACGCTCTATCCGGTGATGCTCGGCCTGGGTGAAAAGCCTGTCTATGAAAACGAGGAGCTGATCGCCCAGTTGCCCGTGGGGGCTTCGATCCGCGGGGAGCAGAGCGAAAACATCGAATTCGTGCTGCCGTTCGATGCCACGCCCGAAAAGACCTACGAACCTTTCAACCTGTGGTTCGAGATGTTTGAATTCGAGAGCGGCAACGTCATGCTGCGTCAGGAGTTCACGATCACTCCCTCCATCGGGGGCAATGAAAAGATCACCGTGCCCGCGGGCGAGTTCGATTGCCTGAAGGTCATATACACGATCAACGTGCGTGCATCGCAGATGGGACAGTCGATGAACGACAAAGAGGAGCTCGTCGAATGGCGTGCCCCAGGTATCGGCACCGTCAAGTCGGGGCCCGTGGATCGCAAGGGCCGCATGAAGGACGGCTACATGGAGCTTCTGAGCATCAAGACGGCCGAGGCTCCGCAGGCCGCGCAGTAGGCGGTTCCCTGTCCGAGCAAGGATATGGCACCCGGCAAGAGCCGGGTGTTTTTATTTTCCCTTTTTGCGATACGGGATACCGGAGCGACGAGGTAAATTATCCTGCATGATCTTTGCCTGTTCAGAGGGGCAATTCGGTATAGGACACGTCGTGTTCGATGAAAGTCAGGTTGTTGCCTGGCCCGATCTTTACGCATGGATCCCCTGTCATCATCCCGTCGCGGTAATAATAGTGTGTCTCCAAGCCGAAAATGTCCCGGATGATGCAGCCGGCGTCATGGTATTGCTTTGCGGTGCGCTTTGTCCGGGGAAGATGGCTTGAAAAAACGGTCATCTGAA
>OIKA01000396.1_pt1 | contig 10674 bp, 6 predicted proteins | sample 1583621 | NCBI WGS metagenome assembly OIKA01 (sample SAMN02674606, study PRJEB24791) | human gut metagenome, SKBSTL068 | isolation source: stool | host: Homo sapiens | place: USA | reverse complement strand
CTACACGACGCTCTTCCGATCTACATTCCCACCGCCATCGTGCTGATCCTGATCTCTTACGTGGCAACGCCCAGCATCTGGACCATGGTCCTTGGCATGGCCATCAAGGGCTGGATCGAAATGGCACGCTTCATCCGCAACCAGATCCTCATCATCCGCGACCGGGATTATAATGTGGCTTCCCGCTGCATCGGCACGCCCACCATCCGCATCGTGCTGCGCAACCTGCTGCCCTACCTCGTCTCGGTCATCATGCTGCGCATGGCCCTCACCATCCCGGAAGCCATTGGCAACGAGGTGTTCATCACCTACATCGGTCTGGGCCTGTCCGTGGAGACCCCCTCGCTGGGCAACCTGGTCAACGACGGCCGCAAGGTGATGATGCAGGCCGGGCTGCGCTACCAGCTGCTGTACCCCACCCTCATCCTGAGCTTTGTTACCATTGCGTTCTATCTGATCGGCAACGCCTTCTCGGATGCTGCCGATCCGAAGAACCATCTGCAGTAAGGAGGGGACATCATGGAACACAACCAGCTCATTCTCTCCGCAAAAGATGTCAACATCCAGTTCAACCTGCGTGGAAAAGTGCTGCATGCCATCCGTGGCATCGATCTTGACCTTTATCAGGGAGAGGTGCTTGCCATCGTAGGCGAGAGCGGCTCCGGCAAGAGCGTTTTTACCAAGAGCTTCATGGGCCTGCTGGATGCCAACGGCTCCATTACCAGCGGCACCATTGATTACTACGGCATGGCGGACGGCAAGCCGCTGCGCCTTTCTGACCTCAGAACCGAAAAGGACTGGCTGCGGGTACGTGGCCGCGAGATCGCCATGGTCATGCAGGACCCCATGACCAGCCTGAACCCGCTGAAGACCATCGGGGCACAGATCATGGAAGCCGTTGCCCTGCATCAGGGCTTAAAGGGTGCTGCCGCCAAGGAAAAAACGCTGGAATACCTGCGGGATGTGGGCATCTCTGACCCGGAAAAGCGCTTTAAGCAGTACCCGCACGAGTTCTCCGGCGGCATGCGCCAGCGTGTGGTCATTGCCATTGCGGTGGCCTGCAGCCCCAAGATCCTGATCTGCGACGAGCCTACCACCGCACTGGACGTGACCATTCAAGCCCAGATTTTGCAGCTTTTGAAGGAAATGCGGTTCAAGTACGATCTGACCATCGTCATGATCACCCACGATCTGGGCGTTGTGGCAAACATTGCAGACCGCGTGGCTGTGATGTACGCAGGCGACATTGTGGAGATCGGCACTGCTGACGAAATTTATTACGATCCCCGCCACCCCTACACATGGGCGCTGCTTTCCAGTATGCCGCAGATGGGCGTGAAGGGCGAGGACCTGTTCAACATCGTGGGCACACCGCCAAACCTGTTTGCGGAAATTCGCGGCGATGCTTTTGCGCCCCGCAACCCGCAGGCGCTGAAGATCGATTTTGTCAAGCGCCCGCCTTACTTTGAGGTAACGCCCACCCACAAGGCCAAAACATGGCTGCTGGACCCCCGGGCACCCAAGATTGAGCCGCCTGCTGCGGTAAAAACGCTGCGAGAGGAGGGGCTGTAAGATGGAAAATGAACGCGAAGTTCTTGTGGAAGTGAACCACCTGAACGTAACCTACGGCTCCGGCAAAAAAGCATATGAAGCTGTGCAGGATGCCAACTTTAAAATTTATAAGGGCGAGACCTTCGGCCTTGTAGGCGAAAGCGGCAGCGGCAAAACTACCATTGGCCGCGCCATCCTGCGCATTCTGCCCACCTCCGGCGGCGAGATCCTTTATAAGGGCCAGAAGATCAACGGCAGAATTTCCCGCCAGCTGGACAGGCAGATCATCAAAGAGATCCAGATGATCTTTCAGGACCCGCAGTCCTCGCTGAACGAGCGCGCCAAGGTGAGCTACATCGTAGGCGAAGGCCTGCAGAACGTCCGGCCTGATCTTTCCACCGCCCAGCAGGAGGAAAAGGTGCGTCAGGCTCTGCTGGACGTGGGTCTGCTGCCGGAATTTGCCTCCCGCTTCCCGCACGAATTTTCCGGCGGACAGCGCCAGCGCATCGGCATTGCCCGGGCCCTGATCGTGGAGCCGGAGTTCATCGTTGCCGATGAGCCCATCAGCGCACTGGATATGTCCATCCGTGCACAGGTGCTGAACCTGCTGCGCCGCCTGCAGAAGGAACGCGGCATCACCTACCTGTTCATCGCCCACGATCTTTCCGTGATGCGCTACATCTCCGACCGCATCGCCGTCATCCACAAGGGTCGCATCGTGGAGCTGGCCGGGGCCGAAGAGTTGACAGCCCACGCCATCCACCCCTATACCCGCAGCCTGCTTTCCGCCATTCCCATGCCGGACCCCCGCCGGGAGCGGCAGAAAAAGCTGCTGGTGTACGACCCCGCCATGCACGACTACTCCAGAGAGGCCCCCCAGTGGCGCGAACTGCAGCCTGAGCATTTTGTACTGTGCAGCGCTGCCGAAGCCGAGCAGTGGCTGCCGCGCTGACCCCCCGACATTTCGGGCTGAATCGTTGTTTTACGGCTCTTTTACGCAACATTCAAAGTTTATTTCTTGACATTCTCCGGCAGCTCCACTACAATAGAATCTGCATCATTGATTCTGATTTTTGAGTTATTAGCGTGTTCTGACCGGCGGCTTTCATCTTCTTTGCGAAGCTGTCGGCTTTTGGCAATAAAAAGAAGAAGAAAGAAAAGAGGACTTTATTCTATGACTACTGAACAGCGTGAACCGCTCTATGCGTCCACTGCGAAGCCCTGGCTGAAGTACTATGACCAGAAATACATCGACATGCCCCTGCCCAAGTGCAGCGCCTTTGAGTATCTCTGCCATCAGAACAAGAACCATCTGAGCGAGACCGCTCTGGAGTATTATGGCCGCAAATTCACCTTTGCAGACCTCTTTGTGAATATCAAGAAAACCGCTGCCGCCTTCCGTGCTCTCGGCGTGAAAAAGGGCGACATCATCACCGTCGTCAGCGTGATGACCCCCGAGGTGATCTATGCCTTCTACGCTGTCGATATGATCGGCGCAACGCTGAATCTGGTGGACCCGCGCTACAGCGTTGAGGGCATCCACGAGTACATCGAAGAGGTGGATTCCCGCCTGCTGATCTGCCTGAATGTGACCTATGAGCGCTGCCACAAGGCAGAAAAGCGCACCAATGTGGAGCGCGTGCTGGTCATCAGCCCCGCAGACTCTCTGCCGCTGCATCTGGCCGTCGGCTACAAGCTGACCAACCCCGATAAGAACCGCTACAAGTCCAATGTGATCCACTGGAAGGACTTTATTGCACAGGGCAAGGATCAGAGCATGAACGCCGAACCCTACGACCCGCAGCACGCCTGCGTGGTGGTGCACACCGGCGGCACCACCGGTTCGCCCAAGGGCGTTATGCTGACCGACGACTGCTTTAACTCTCTGGCCCACGAATTCATCGCCCAGAGCAACCTGTTCTGCCGCGGCCAGAAGCTGATGAACGTCATGCCTCCGTTCATTGCCTACGGCTATGCCTGCGGCGTGCACATGCCGCTGGTCATGGGCCTGCACGTCGTCATCATCCCCAATCTGGACCCCGACAAGCTGGGCGCACTGATCTGGAAGCACAAGCCCGAGCACATGTTCGGCGTTCCGGCCCACTACCAGCAGATGGCAGCTTCTCCGCTGCTCAAGAAGAAGAAGGATCTCTCCTTCATCCGCAACTATGCCGCCGGCGGCGACTCGCTGCCGCTGGGCGCTGAGCTGACTGTGAACGAGTTCCTGAAGGCGCACAACGTGGAATATCCGTTGGCCAAGGGCTACGGCATGACCGAGGTCGCCTCTGCCGCTACCGTTGCCGCCGGCAACGTGACCAAGCCCGGCAGCGTGGGCATTCCCATGCTGAACACGGTGGTGTCCATCTTCGAGCCTGGCACCGAGACCGAGCTGCCCATCGGGGAGCGCGGCGAGATCTGCATCTGCACCCCCACCGTCATGAAGGGCTACTACAACAAGCCCGAGGAGACCGATATGATCCTGCGCCGTCATGCAGACGGCCAGATCTGGGCACACACCGGTGATGTCGGCTACATGGACGAGGACGGCTTTGTGTATCTGGATTCCCGCATCAAGCGCATGATCATCCGTCACGATGGCTTCAAGGTGTTCCCGTCCATGATCGAGAACGTCATCAGCCGCCACCCGGCCGTGCATCAGTGCTCGGTGGTGGGCTGCACCGATAAGGACCATGTGCAGGGCCGCCTGCCCTTCGTCTACGTGGTGCTGGACCCGGAAGGCGACAAGAAAAAGCGCCAGATCGTGCGGGAACTGCGCCAGCTGTGCAATGAAGAGCTGCCGGAGTATGTGCAGCCGGTGGGCTACAAGTTCATCAGCGAAATGCCGATGACCCCCGTTGGCAAGGTGGACTACCGCAAGCTGGAGGAAGAGATCACTCCCCGCGATTACTGATCCTGAACTTCACTCTGTAATTTTTCAGACACTGAGCTCTCCCGAAAGGGAGAGCTTTTTTGTATGGAAGAAACTGCAGAATACGGACGCAGCGATGGCCGCAATTTTTTGAATTTTGTCAGTTGACAATTTTTACTTTCCATCTTATCATAGAAACAACAGCTGTGCCGCACAGGTGCAGTCATTCCAGAAAGAAGGAATTACAATGAAAAACAAAAAGTTTGCCAGCTTTCTGGCCGCAGCGGCAGCGCTTGTGCTGCTGGCCATGCCTGCATTTGCTGCCGACGAACAGACGGAGCTGCCTGCCGCCGAAGCAGCAGAGGTGCAGCAGGAGCAGACCGCAGCGCCTGCCGAGCAGGAGGCCGCCCTGCCCGCCGATGCCCAGACAGCCGGCGAACCGGAGCAGCAGCTCACCTATGTGGCGCTGGGCGACAGCATCACCTCCGGTGTCGGCCTTGCCGATATGAAATACAACATCGCCCAGATCGGCTACGATCTGCGGCCGAACTTTGAGGGCTACCCTTCCCAATGCTACACCGCCCTTGTGGGCAAGGGCCTTGGACTGGACCGCCAGCACGCGATCAATCTGGGCCTGCCCGGCCTGATGAGCCCTGACATGCTGGATATGGTGCAGAACAGCGCCATGCCCAAGATGAATCAGGCTTCCGGCGCATATTACGTCTACCCGGAATATCAGGAGTATCTGCGCAAGGCCGATATCATTTCCATCCAGATCGGCTCCAACGACGCGCTGGTGCCCTGCATCGTAGGTCTGGGCGAGGCCACCAACTGGAAGAGCGAGCAGCTGGCCGCACTGATGGTCAGCGGTGCCCTGCGTGATTTCAACTTCCAGAAGCTGGGGCTCTTCCTCGAAGCGCTGAACCGTATGACCCTTACCTTTGACGAGAGCCGCGCCACCAACCGCCTGCTGTTCCGCGGCATGGATGAGATCTGCGATCAGGCCTATACCAATGTGACCGCCAGCCTGCCGCAGATCGTGGCCGGTATCCGTGCACTGAACCCGGACGCAAAGATCGTGCTGCTGGGCTACACCAATCCGGTGCCGCTGCTGCCCGCATGGAACAGCTATTTCAGCAAATTGAACCGCTTTGCCAAAGACCTTGCCGCACAGGAAGGCTTGATCTATGTGGACATTCCCCGTGCGCAGACCGCTGCCGACGGCCACCCCACCGTTAAGGGCCACCAGTACATTGCAAACCAGATTTTGAATGCTCTGAAGTGAGCTTTCCATCAAAAAAGCCTGTCTCATTTTACGAGATAGGCTTTTTTTGCGCTGTTCTGTTTTCAGCTCAGCCGGCCGCTTTCCACCGAAAAGCTGATATCTGCCGCAGCCATGGTAGACTTGCGGTGGGAGACCAACAGCACCGTTTTGTCTTTGCACTCTGCCCGCACAGCCTTGAGGATCACACCCTCATTCAGGCTGTCCAGATTGGAGGTAGGCTCGTCCAGCAGCAGGAAGGGTGCATCATGCAGGAAGGCACGCGCCACACCGATGCGCTGGCGCTCGCCGCCGGAAAGTGCACCGCCCAGCTCACCCACCGGGGTATCATAGCCCTTGGGCAGGCTGTGGATAAAGCCGTCCAGTGCAGCCTTTTTGCAGGCTGCTTCCACCTCTTCCCGGGTGGCATCCCGCTTTGCAATGCGGATGTTGTTCTCAATGGTATCGTCGAACAGCTCGGTCTCCTGCGTCACAAGGCTTTCCTGTTCGCGCAGGGCGGCGGTGTTCACGCGACAGATATCCTCTGCGCCAAAGCGGATGCTGCCGCTGGATACATCCCAGAAGCGCATCAGCAGCCGCAGGAAGGTAGACTTTCCGCTGCCGGAGCGGCCGGTGATGCCCACGATCTTCTTTTCCGGAATGGTCAGGCTCAGGTCATGCAGCACCTCCTCCTTGGCATAGGCAAAGTTCACATGCTCTGCCGCAGCACCTGCAAATGCGGTGTCTGTGCCGTCGGTCACATCGGCGGTGACGGGCTGTTCGTCCAGCAGGTCCAGCACGCGGTCTGCGCTGGCGAACACCTGCGTCAGGCTGGCACCAAGGTTTGCCAGCGCCACCACCGGGCCAAAGGAGCTGAGGGCCGAAAGGGTGCACACCAGTACGCCCTCCACGCCCATTTTACCGCTCTGGTAAAGGTTCAGGCTCACACCCAGCACGGCCAGCACCGTGAGCAGGATCAAGGTGTTCGTGATGGCCACGGTCAGGCCCTCGCGGTATTTCATCGCCTTCTGCTTTTCGCCCAGCATCTCACTGTGGGCCGTGATGCCCTCGGCGCGGGCTGCGGTGTCCTGATACTGCAGGGTATCCTTCAGGCCGCGCAGGCTTTCCAGCACATAGCTGTTGGTATCGGCCAGTGCCTGACGGTACTCCCGGGCGGCACGGTCGCCGCGCTTTGCGCTCCACACCGGCAGGGCCACGCCCACCAGCAGATAGCCCGCCAACAGCACCAGCGCAGGCAGGATGTGCCAGCTGCCCACAAAGCCCGTCATGCCGATGACGCAGATGAACGCGATGCAGATGGGCGAAATGGTGTGGGCATAGAACACCTCCAGCGCTTCGATATCGGCGGTAATGAGCGAGATCAGGTCGCCGCGGTCACGGCCTTCCAGCTTTGCAGGGGTCAGACGGCGCAAGGCACCGAACACCTTATCGCGGATCAGGGCCAGCAGCTTGAAGGCGATATAGTGATTGGATGCCTGCTCTGCGTAACGCAGAACGCCGCGCAGCAGCGCAAACACCAGAATGCAGGCAAAGGCCGTGCCCACGGTCCTCACCGGGCTTGCAAGCCCCAGCGCACGCAGGATGCCAAAGCCGCCGAAGATGGTAATGAAGGTGGCGCAGAAATGGCCTGCCACACCCATCACGATCGCTGCCAGCATGATGGGCAGCATGGGCTTTACCAGCACGATCAGCCGTCCCACAATGGCAAAGGGGCTGCGATGATTGCTCTTGTTCATGCTCAGGCATCCTCCTCTTCCAGTGTTTCCAGCTGCCGCTGTGCCAGATACAGGCGGCTGTAGGCCCCCTGCTTTGCCAGCAGCTCGGCGTGGGTGCCCTGCTCGATCACCCGGCCATTGCTCATTGCATAGATGCAGTCGCTGTGCACCACGTTTGCCAGACGGTGGGAGATCAGGATGATCGTCTTTTTTCCGGCCAGACTGTGGATGGCCTGCATGATATCGTTCTCGCTCTCGGCATCCACATTGGAAGTGGCCTCGTCGAAGAGGTAGATGGGCGTATCGTGCAGCAGGGCGCGGGCCATGGCAAGGCGCTGGCGCTGGCCGCCGGAAAGATTGCTGCCGCCCTCATGCAGAGCGGTCTGCAGGCCGTTCTGGCTGCGGCAGAAATCGGCCAGATTCACCTGTTCCAATGCCGCCCAGAGCTGTGCCTCGTCCGCGTCCGGCTTTGCCATGCGCAGATTGCTCTCCACCGTACCCTTGAAGATGGCGGCGTTGTGGGGCACCAGCGTCAGGGTGCGCAGACGCTGTTCCTGCTGCAGCTCCTGCACCGGCACGCCGCCCAGCGTCACGCTGCCGGTATAGCCAGTGCGGCTGCCGGACAGCAGCGCCGCAATGGTGCTTTTGCCGCAGCCACTCTCACCCACCAGCGAGACAAAGCTGCCCTGCGGAATGGTAAAGGAGACATCGTTCAGGATGGTGCGGTCCTTCTCGTAGCCAAAGGTGACATGCTCAAGCTTCAGAGTCGTACTCTCTCCGGGCACGCGGTCACCGTCGGCAGGCTCTTCCGCTGCCAGAAGCTTGAAGATCTTCTCTGCCGAAGCGGCACCGTTCATGGCAATGTGGAAGTAGCTGCCCAGCAACCGCAGCGGCAGGAAAAAGTCCGCCGCCAGCAGCACGATGGTCAATGTGGCGGTCAGGGTCAGCCGACCTGCCGCAAATGCAGCCACCGCGCTGATGATACCAAGGCCCGCACCGCCGTAAGCCATCAGATCCATCAGTGTCACCGAGTTCAGCTGCATGGTGAGCACCTTCATGGTGATCTTGCGGAAGCGCTCGGCCTGCGCGTTCATCTGCTCGTGCTTCCAGCCGTCGGCCTGATAAATTTTCAGGGTGGTCAGGCCCTGAATGTTCTCAAGGAAGCTGTCGCCAAGGGTGGTGTACTCGCCCCAGTAGTTCGCCAGCAGCTTTTTGGCAAACTTCTGCACTGCCACAATGGACATGGGGATCAGCGGCACGCAGCACAGCAGGATGATGGCCGACCGTGCGTGCACACCCACCAGCAGCACAAACAGGGTAACGGGTGCCAGCAGGCTGTAAAACAGCTGCGGCAGGTATTTTGCAAAGTAGGTGTCGATCTGCTCCACACCTTCGCTGGCCAGCATCACCACCTCGCTGGTGGCCGCCGTCTCGGTGTAGTTGGGGCCAAGGCGGGCAAGCTTTGCGTAGATGCTGCTGCGCAGGGTGCGCTTGACATCCTTGGAAGCCTGATCACTCATGGCCGATGCCAGCATGGTAAAGGCAAAGCGCATGGGCACCGTGGCAAGGCAGAGCACAAGGTTCTGCCACAGCTGTGCACTGGTCAGGCTGCCCGCAAAGGCTGCGCCCACCAGCCGGGCAATGGTCCGCACAAAGATCACGTTGCACAGCATCCCCAGCCATTGGAAAGCCACATTGGCTCCCACATACCGCAGCGCACCGCGGTCAAAGGACAGCAATTTTTTGTTGATCACTGGGCTTTCTCCGTTTCTGCTTTTTCTGCATCACTGCCAAACAGACGCTCATATTCGCCGGTAAAGATGCGCTCCGGCAGTGCACTGGTCATGGCAAGGGCAGCAGTAAAGCGCTCTTCTTCGCTCAGCGGCTCACCGACCGGCGGGAAATGGGTCAGGATCGTTTTCAGCTCCCGATCCACCTGTTTTGCCACCCAGATGCCCCGGTCTGTCATATAGATCTTGCCGTAGTGCTCCTTTACGATCATGCCGCGCTCCATGAGCAGATTCATGATACGCACCACCGAGGGCTTGGTCACGCCAAGCTTTTCGGCAATGCTGCGGGAGCTGATATCCAGATGGGTCTGTGAGACTTCGTAGATCGCCAGCAGATAGCGCAGATGCGCCGACGTAAGTTCCATCCCGATCACTCTCTTTCGTTCTGAATTTCCAATGTTATCCAAAGCTAACTTTTTGTTTTTGAAAAAAGGGCGCGAGCCGAAACTTCCAGCCCGCGCCCTTTGCGGATCATTTCAATGCTCAGTGACAGCCGCTGCAACCGCTGCAGCTGCCATTGCAGCCGCCTTCGCCGCAGCCGCTGCACCCACTGCAGCCGCCGCCATGCTTGTGGGAGTGCCATGTGATCCAGCCCACACCGCCAAACACGATGACTGCCACAATGATCGTGGGCAGATTAAAATTTGCAGCGAGGAATTCCATCATACAAAACACACCCTTTCACAATGTCATGCGGTTCGATCAGATCTTGGTCACGTCGATCTTGACTTCGTTGTTGCCCGCGTACTTGTTGGGACGCACCATCAGGTAGATGAAGGCCACCAGAACAACAGCAGCCACGATGGTGAAGAAGTTGAAGCCAATCTCACCGGTGATCAGGCCGCCCAGCTGGTACACCACCAGAGCGGCGCAGTAAGCCAGAGCGCACATATAACCAATGGCGATGGCGGTCCACTTGCCGTTGTTCATCTCGCGCTTGATGGCGCCCATAGCAGCGAAGCAGGGAGCGCACAGCAGGTTGAAGATCATGAAGGCGTAAGCCGACAGAGCGGTGTAGTCCTGCGCAACAGCAGCCCAGATCTCATCGCCGTTCTCAGACAGCTCGCCGCCGAAGTGATACAGAACACCGAAGGTACCAACCACGTTCTCCTTTGCGATCAGGCCGGAGACGGAAGCGACAGTTGCACGCCAGTTGCCGAAGCCCAGAGGTGCAAAGATCCATGCGACCTTGGTAGCGATCGCAGCCAGCACGGAGTTGTCCTGATCCTCGACCATGCCGAAGACACCGTTCTCGAAGCCGAAGCCCTGCAGGAACCACAGCACAACGGTAGCGGCCAGAATGACGGAGCCTGCGCGCTTGATGAAGGACCAGCCGCGCTCCCAGGTTGCACGGAACACGTTGCCCCATGCAGGCACATGGTATGCGGGCAGCTCCATCACGAAGGGAGCGGGATCACCTGCGAAGAGCTTGGTCTTCTTCAGGATCACGCCGGAGCAGATGATGGC
>OIKA01000391.1_pt1 | contig 10763 bp, 10 predicted proteins | sample 1583621 | NCBI WGS metagenome assembly OIKA01 (sample SAMN02674606, study PRJEB24791) | human gut metagenome, SKBSTL068 | isolation source: stool | host: Homo sapiens | place: USA | reverse complement strand
TCATGTTGGGGTGGCCCTGCAGGTAGCTGCCGATCTTGCGCAGGGTCTTGAGGTCTTCCACCGGGAAGAACCCGCGCTCGGCCAGCGCAGCGTAGAGCGCCGGGGCGGCGTGGCCCTTGGACAGCACCAGACGGTCGCGGTCCGGCTTTTTCGGAGCCTTGGGGTCAACATTCATATCCACGAAATAGAGGTAAGACAGCACCTCGGCGATGTCCAGACTGCCGCCCGGATGGCCGCACTTGGCGCTGTGAGTTCCCTCGATCACGCCCATGCGGATGTGGCAGGCGTGCTTGGCAAGGGTGAGCTTTTCTGCATTTGTCATGATGGTCCTCCCGTATGAACCTCAGAATTTGCAAGGTAACAGCCGCGCAAGGTGCGGCTCCTGCCGCCTCATTGCGCTATAATTCAAGTTTATATTATCTATTCTGCGCAAAAAGGTCAAGCTTCTTCCAGCAAAATGTACACACGCGGTCAAAAACCGCTCCAAACGCATCCTTTTTTGGTCAATTTGCAGTCTGCTTTGCACCGGTCTTGACAAATCCTGCGGCACTCTGCTATAATTTTCACGATTTCCGGCAGGAAGCCGGGCCTGCGGGCCGAAGCCCGCCGCACGCTTATTTTCCGCCGCACTTTTTGCAACAGACGCCATGAAGGGGTCTGCCTTTGGGATGTATTTCCAAGGGCAGACCCCTTTTTCTGTCCCGGTGCGGCCTGCAAGGAGGAACTCCGATGAAAACGAAACACACCTCTCCGGCCCGCAGCATCGTGCTGGCTGCGCTCTTTCTGGCTCTGGCCTTCGTCCTGCCCATGGTGACGGGCCATGTGCCGCAGGTAGGCAATATGCTCTGCCCCATGCATTTCCCCATCCTGCTCTGCGGCTTCGTGCTGGGCGGGCCGTGGGGTCTGGCCGTGGGCTTCGCGGCCCCGCTGCTCCGCTCGGTGCTCTTCGGGATGCCCCCGCTGTACCCCATCGCCCTCTCGATGGCCTTTGAGCTGGCTGCCTACGGCGCGGTGTCCGGCTGGCTCTACCGCCGGGTGAAGCACACATTGCCCATGACCTATGCTACCCTCGCAGCGGCCATGGTGGCCGGACGCCTCGTTTGGGGCGCAGTCCGCTTCCTGCTGGCGGGCCTCAGCGGCTCCAGCTTCCCCTTCTCGGCCTTCCTGTCCGGCGCACTCTTCACCGCTGTGCCCGGCATCATCGCCCAGCTGGTGCTCATCCCCCTCATCGTCACCGCACTGCAGAAGGCAAAGGTCATCGACTGAGCCTTTTCCGGAAAACGAAACAATGGCTGGAGCCGCACGGCTCCAGCCATTGTTTTTTTGCACTTTACTTGCGGAGGAAGTCCGGCAGGGGCTTGCCCTGCTTGAGCCACTGGTGATACTCGGCGGTGGCAGCGAACTCCACGTCACCGGCGGAGTTCAGCGCAGTCTCCACAGAGTCCTGGATCACGCCGATGATGAAGCCGACGCCGACCATCTGCATGGCCACATCATTGGAGATGCCGAACAGCGAGCAGGCCATCGGGATAAGCAGCAGGGAGCCGCCGGCCACGCCGGAAGCGCCGCAGGCACCCAGAGCGGACATGGCGCTCAGGACGATGGCGGCAGGCAGGGTCACGGGGATGCCCAGTGTGTTGGCCGCAGCCAGCGTCATGATGGTGATGGTGATGGCCGCGCCGTCCATATTGATGGTAGCGCCCAGAGGGATGGAGACGGAATACATATCCTTATCGAGGCCCAGCTTCTCGCACAGGGCCATGTTGACCGGAATGTTGGCCGCCGAGCTGCGGGTGAAGAATGCGGTCAGGCCCGACTCCTTCAGGCAGCGGAACACCAGCGGATAGGGGTTGCAGCCCAGATAGATAAACATGATGAAGGGGGAGACGATGAGGGCCATGAACAGCATGGTGCCCACCAGCAGAGCCAGCAGCTTGCCGTACTGGGTAAAGATGGCAAGGCCGTTGCCGGAAACATTGGTGTAGACCAGACCCATGATGCCGAAGGGTGCCAGATTGATGATCCAGCGCACGATCTGGGAGACCGCATCGGCGGTGTTTGCCATAAAGGTCTTGGTGGTGTCAGAGCCGATCTTCTTCATGGCCACGCCGAACATGCAGGCCCAGAACAGGATGCCGATGTAGTTGCCGCTCATGATGGCACTGACGGGGTTTGCCACAAAGTTGGTGAGCAGAGTGCCCATCACTTCGCCCAGACCCTGCGGCACCACGTCCGACTGGGCAGCGTCTGCCAGCACGACCGTGACCGGGAACATAAAGCTGGTCACCACTGCGATGGCCGCAGCCAGAAAGGTGGTGAGCATGTACAGCCAGATGACCGTGCCGAAGCGGCGGTCCAGCTTGGAAGAGCCCTGTGCCAGAGCACTTGCCACAATCACGAACACCAGCACCGGGGCGATGCCCTTCAGTGCGCCAACGAACAGGCTGCCCAGTTCACCCACCCAGCCTGCACCGGGGGCCACCAGAGCCAGCACCGCACCAATGATCAGGCCGATCAGAATGCGAACGATCAGGCTGATGCCGTTGTAACGGGCAACTGCCTTATTCAACGTTTTCATATAGACACTCCTCTTTCCTATTGTACGCCAATGGCGTACAGCTTCCTGTCTCTTACACAAGGACGGGTGTTATTATAGCACATACGGCAGAGAAATGAAAGCGTTTTCAGACATTTTTCGTTCACAAATTTGCATTCAGGTCGGTGCCCATGGGGGTTTTCCGCCGATCTGTATTTGCAGCAAGGACAGATTTAACCGTTCGCGGCTTCGTTCTCTCCGTCACCGTCGAGCGGCGCAGGGCGGAGCGAGCGGGGGCAAACAAAAAAGCCTGCGTGCGCAGTCCTGCATGGCAGGCTCTGCATCCGCAGACCGGGGCTCTTTGGGGGTGTATTCTGTTTCAACCCAGCGGCTGGGTGGGGGCAAGCTTCTGGTAGGCAAAGCGGGGCGAGCCGTCCCGTACATGGATGACGCCGCAGCGGGTAAAGCCGTTCTTTTCCAGCAGATGCTGCATGATCTTGTTGTCGGCGTGGGTGTCGGCACGCAGGCTCTGGCAGTGCTCCATGCTCCAGTCCAGCACTGCCGATGCCACGCCCTTGTGCTTTCCGGCCGATGCCAGACGGTGCACCGTGCCATAGGGCAGGGTATCGTCCAGCCACTGGCCGTCCTCAATGGCGGCGTAGGTGGGGTCCGCCCCCAGAATAAATGCAAATACGGCCTCGATCTGGCCGTTGACCACATAGAGGAACAACCGGTTCGAGTCGATATCCTCCTCCAGCAGTTCCTGCGGCGGGAAATTATCCCCCCACTGGGTCGGGTTGCCAGATGCCTTCATGACTGCACGTGCATGGGCATAGATCTTCAGGATCTGGGGCAGATCCCCTCTCACTGCTCCACGAAACATTCATTCCACCTCGTCTTTTCTGCGCTGCGCTCGGTCCGGCACAGCACTTTGAGAATTGTTCTTATTGTACTACAAATTACCATAAAAATCCAGTTCCCGCACCAAAGTACCTTAAAATGCTCCAAAACGGCAAAAAGCAGGGGCTGCTGCACTTTCGGCTAAAACGATGTGCAGCAGTCCCTGCTTTTAAAGCAAGTACCTTATGCGCTGGCGCGGCCATGGCCGGTGCGCACCAGCCGGTATTCCCGCGGGCTGAGACCATACCGCTCGTGGAACAGGCGGTAGAAATAGCTGGTGTTCTCGTAGCCCACCAGAGAAATGATCTGCTGGATGTTCATGTCGCTGCGGCGCAGCATGCGGGCAGCGGTCTCCATACGGTGCTTTTGCAGCAATTCCTTATAGGTGCGTCCGGTCTGGGCACGCACGCACTCGCTGACGTATGCCAGCGAAACGCCATACTCCCGCGCCACGTTGGAAAGGCTGGCTTCCCGGTAGTTCTGGGTGATCTCTTTCAGTGCCGCCTGCACCAGCGCTTCGCGGCTGACCGTTCCGGCCCTGACTTCCGGCAGGATAGGATTCGTCTGTGTCATCTGCGTTTCCTCCGTAAAGGGTGCGGCGGGCGGGGACTGGGGGATGTCGGACGCCCGCCGCACAGGGAATGGCGGCTCCTGCCGCCCTACACCTCAGATACGAACCGACGCACCGGAATATTGCAGAAAGCTAAAAAATTTTTAGTCAATTTTCGTCCTGCAGAAAAAGACCGCTTCCGCACCGGGCAGAAACGGCCTTTTTCAGGAGAAATAAAGAAAACACGAACCCTCAAACATGAGGAAGGGAAATGCTCAGAACATGCTCTCGTCCTTATAGCGGCCGGTGCGCACGAACTGCACCCACTCGGCCACATTCACGGCGTGGTCGCCGATGCGCTCCAGATACTTAATGACCATCAGCAGGTCCAGCGCTGCGTCCACCTTGCCGGGGTCTTCGGCGATCTCCTGCGCCAGCTGATGCTTGATGGCATTGAAGTCGTAATCCACCGCGTCGTCTGCGGCGATCACCCTGCGGGCGGCATTTTCGTCCTCTGCCGTCAGGGCATCGAGGGCATCCAGGATCATCTGGTGGGCCTTTTTGCCCATGGCAATGGCCTGACTTACCGCCGGGTCGCCCTCTTTGCGGACGGTGACAAGGTGGGGGATGATCTCGGCGATGTCGGCGGCATGGTCGCCGATGCGCTCAATATCCGTGACCACCTTCATGGCAGTGGAGATGCGGCGCAGATCGCCTGCCACCGGCTGCTGACGCAGCAGCAACGTCATGCAGCGGTGCTCGATATCCCGCTCCATATTGTTGATGCGGGCATCCTCCTTCACGATGGCCGCAGCCGCATCGGCATCAGCAACGCAGAGCGCTTCCAGAGCGTTCTCCACGGCATCGGCAGAGTTGCGGCCCATTTCGGTCAGCGATTTTTTCAGCGATTCCAGATCGGTGTCGTACTGTTTACGGATACTCATAGCTGTTTCCTCCTTTAACCGAACCGACCGGAAATGTAGTCCTCGGTGCGTTTATCCTGCGGTGCGCTGAAGATCTGCGCCGTGGGGCCCACTTCCACCAGCTCGCCCAGCAGGAAGAAGGCGGTGCGGTCGCTGATACGGGCCGCCTGCTGCATGTTGTGGGTAACGATGACCACCGTGTAGTTCTTCTTCAGCTCACTCATCAGCTCCTCCACCTTCATGGTGGAGCCGGGGTCCAATGCGCTGGTGGGCTCGTCCATCAGCAGCACTTCGGGCTTCACCGCCAGTGCGCGTGCGATGCACAGACGCTGCTGCTGGCCGCCGGAAAGGCCCAGCGCGCTCTTTTTCAGGCGGTCCTTCACCTCGTCCCACAGGGCCGCGCCCCGCAGGGAGCTTTCCACCAGCTCGTCCAGCTCAGCCTTATTGCGCACGCCGTGCAGCTTGGGGCCGTAGGTGATATTGTCGTAAATGCTCATGGGGAAGGGATTGGCCTTCTGGAACACCATGCCCACCCGGCGGCGCAGGTCTGTAAGCTGCATTTCCCGGGCAAAGATGTCCTCGCCCTTCAGCCGCACATCACCCTCGATGCGCACATTCGGCACAAGGTCGTTCATGCGGTTGAGGGTCTTTAAAAAGGTGGACTTGCCGCAGCCGGAAGGGCCGATGAGCGCGGTGATCTCCCGCTCGCCCACGTCCAGCGAAATGCCTTTCAGCGCCTTGAAGTCGCCGTACCAGAGGTTCAGGTCTTTTGCCGATATCACCGGCATGTTCGTGTTTTCCATAGAATACCTCATTGTTGAATTTCAACAGGAAGTTTACTGTTTCGGCCCTTCCCGTGAAAAGGTAGATTTGAAAAATCCGCAGATTTTTCAAATCTACGAAATTAAAAATAATTTTTCCGCGATTCATGGCCAAAGCGAATGCGGAGGCCATTTTGAACAGTAAAATCAAATTTTACTGTTTCTGTTTCAGCTTGGTCTTTGCCAGCCGCGCCGCAAGGTTGATGGCCAGCACCAGCACTCAGCCGCGAAAAGCCCACCGGCGGCAACCGGTTCTCGCTGCTGTTCACGGTGGACAACAAACCCGGCAAGCTGGGCGAGGTGATCCAGATCATCGGTGCCAGCGGCTTCAATATGGAGTCCATCAAGAGCCGGCCCATGCCCCATGTGCCGTTTGAGTATTATTTTTACGTCGAGCTGGTGGGCGATCCCACAGCCGACGAGACCGCCGCGCTGCTGCGCGAGCTGAATCATGTCTGCCGTACGGTACGGCTGTTAGGAGTGTATACGAAATGAGCGATTTCATCGGGACAAAGCTCACCATGAATCTGGGCGAGCGCAGTTATGATATCATCCTGAAAAACGGTGCACTGGAAAACCTGTACCAGTTTGCCCGGCTGGACCGCAAGGTGGCCGTTGTCACCGACAGCGGCGTGCCTGCCCAGTATGCCCAGCGGGTAGCCGACCAGTGCCGGGAATCCACCATCATCACGGTGCCGCAGGGCGAGGCCAGCAAGAGCTTCAAGATCCTGGAAACGGTGCTCCGGCAGATGCTGGAGTTCAACATGGGCCGCGGCGACCTGGTGGTGGCCGTGGGCGGCGGCGTGGTCGGGGATCTGGCCGGATTTGCCGCTGCCATCTACATGCGGGGCATCGATTTCATCAACTGCCCCACCACCACCCTTTCCATGATCGATTCCTCCATCGGCGGCAAGACCGCTGTGGATCTGGGCGATACCAAAAATATCGTGGGCGCGTTCTGGCAGCCCAAGCTGGTCATCGTGGACCCGGCCACCCTTTCCACCCTGCCCCGCCGCCACTACATCAACGGCCTGGCGGAGGCGGTCAAGGCGGGTCTGCTGGCCGACCCCGAGCTGTTCGCCATCTTTGAAAAGGGCGATATCGACACCCAGATCAGTGAGATCATCTACCGCAGCCTGCGGTTCAAGAAGAACGTTGTGGAGCAGGATGAGACCGAGCGCGGGATGCGCAAGGCCCTGAACTTCGGCCACACCATCGGCCACGGCATCGAGGCCGTCAAGGGCATCAAGGGCCGCCGCACCGTGGGCCTTTACCACGGCGAGTGCGTGGCGCTGGGCATGCTGCCCATGATCGAATCCAAGGCATTGCAGAAGCGGGTGCGCGCGGTATACCGCCGCCTCGGCCTGCCCACCCGCACTACTTACGATAAGGAAAAGGTGCTGGCTGAAATGCTGCACGACAAAAAGGCACAGAGCGGCCAGATCACCATTATCAAGGTGCCGGGTCTGGGCTGCTGGCGCGCCGAGACCATCCCGGTGGAGGGCCTGCGTCCCCTGCTGGGCATTGAGGAGTAAGCCATGAAAAATACATTCGGCAGCGACCTTTCGCTGACCATTTTCGGCGAAAGCCATGGCCGCGCCATCGGCGCGGTGTTGGACGGCATGGCCGCAGGCCTGCCGGTGGACGAGACTTTTCTCGCCGCCTGCATGGACAAGCGCCGCGCCCGGGGCGACGGCCTGTCCACTCCCCGCGTGGAAGCGGATACCGTGCAGCTGCTGTCCGGCGTGGTGAACGGCCGCACCACCGGCACCGCCATTGCCCTGATGATCGAAAATACCAACACCCGCAGCGGCGATTACGCCAAGACCGCAGACCTTTTGCGCCCCGGCCATGCAGACTATACCGCCTACGCCAAGTACCACGGCTTTCAGGATGCGCGCGGCGGCGGGCACTTCTCCGGCCGGGTGACGGCCGCCCTTGTGGCGGGCGGTGCCATTGTGCTGAGCGCACTGCACCGTGCGGGCATCGACATCACCACCCATATCGCAGAGTGCGCCGGCATTGCGGACACCCGCTTTGCACAGGATGATGCCGCACAGCTGGCCGCGCAGGTGGAAGCCCTTGCCAGCAAGCCCGAGGGCTTTGCGGTGCTGGACGAGAGCGTAGAAGAACCCATGAAAGCCGCCATCCGTGCCGCCGGAGCCGAGGGCGACAGCGTGGGCGGGATGCTGGAAACTGCCATCCTCGGCCTGCCGGCAGGCATCGGTGAGCCCTATTTTGACAGCGTGGAAAGCGAGATCGCACATCTGGTGTTCTCCGTCCCCGCCGTCAAGGGCATCGAGTTCGGCACCGGCTTCGGCTTTGCCGGGATGCGCGGCTCCGAAGCAAACGACGCCTTCCGCATGACGCCGGAGGGTGCGGTGGTGACCGCCACCAACCACAATGCGGGCATCAACGGCGGCATCGCCAACGGGATGCCGGTGGTGTTCCGCACCGTGGTCAAACCCACACCCAGCATCTACAAGCAGCAGGATACCGTAGACTATCTTGCCAAAAAGGACGCGCAGCTGTCCATTCAGGGCCGTCACGACCCCTGCATCGTGCCCAGAGCCGCCATCGTGCAGACCTGCGCCGCCGCACTGGCTGTGGGCGACCTGCTCACGGCACGCTACGGCGAGGCTTGGATGACCCACCCCACCAGCTTCCGGAAGGAGGACGAGTAAAATGGAATACGGACTCATCGGCGCAAAACTCGGCCACTCCTACTCCAAGATCATCCACGAGATGCTCTGCGGCTACCACTACGACCTGTGCCCTCTGCCCACCGAGGAAGAGGCCCGGGCTTTTCTGGCAAAGCGGCAGTTCAAGGCCATCAATGTGACCATCCCCTATAAAAAGCTGGTGATGGAATACTGCTCCTACATCGACCCGCGGGCCAAGGCCATCGGGGCGGTGAACACGGTGGTGAACAAAAACGGCCTGCTCTACGGCTATAACACCGATTATATGGGCTTTGCCCACCTGTGCGACGCCCACGGCGTGAGCTTTGCAGGCAAAACGGTGGTTATTCTGGGCACCGGCGGCACCCACAACACCACCAGCGCTGTGGCCCGGGACAAGGGTGCGGCAAAGGTGCTCACCGTCAGCCGCCATCCGGACCCGGAAAAGGGCGAACTGAGCTATGCCGAGGCCGTTTCCAGCGGGGCGCAGATCGTGATCAACACCACCCCGGCGGGCATGTACCCGAATGTAGGTGTGTGCAATCTGGACGTTGCCGCCATGCCGGACCTCGAGGCTGTAGTGGATGTGGTGTACAACCCCGACAAGACCGAGCTCATCCTCCGCGCCGAGGAAGCGGGCGTGCCGGTGGCTGTGGGCGGCCTTGAAATGCTGGTGGCGCAGGCGGTGTATGCCGCAGAATATTTTCTGGACCGCAAGTTCGAGGATGCGCCGGTTGAAATTCGGCGCATCACCGCCGCACTGCGCCGGGATATGCTGAACATTGCCCTGATCGGGATGCCCTCTTCCGGTAAGACCACCCTCGGCAGGATGCTGGCAAAGAGCCTTGGCCGTACCTTTGTGGATCTGGATGAGGAGATCGTAAAGACCGACGGCCGCAGCATCCCGGATATCTTTGCAGCCGAGGGCGAGGACGGCTTCCGCACAAAGGAAACTGCCGAAACACAGCGCTTTGGCAAAGAGGGCCGACAGCTCATTTCCTGCGGCGGCGGCATTGTAAAAAAGTCGGAGAATCTGCGTGCTCTGCACCAGAACGGTGTCATTCTGTTCATCGACCGGCCGGTGGATGCACTGGCCGTGGGCGGCGGCAGGCCGCTTTCTTCCAGCATGGACGCACTGCGCCAGATGGAAGCACAGCGCCGTCCGCTGTATCTGGCAGCGGCAGATGCCGTCATTCCCAACAACGGCACGCTGGACGATGCCCTGCATGCCGCCATGGAGGCACTGGATGAAATTTTTGATTCTTAACGGCCCGAACCTCAACATCATGCGCTGGTCGGAGCCGGGCGTACCCGGTGAGCTGGATTATAACGCCATCATGGACTATGTGCAGGCAGGCTGCGAACAGCTGGGCATTGAGACCGACTGCTGCCAGTCCAACCACGAGGGCGACCTCGTGGACGAAATTCAAGCCGCAGCGGGCCGGGTGGACGGCATCGTGCTGAACCCTGGTGCCTACGCCCACTACAGCGTGGCCATTCTGGATGCGCTGCGCCTGTGCGGCGTACCCGCCGTGGAAGTGATGCTGCACGCCCCGGACGAGCGGGAGCCTTTCCGCAAGACGGACGTGGTGTCCTTTGGCTGTCAGGGCCACTTCATCGGCGAAGGCCCGCAGGGCTACCTGCACGCCTGCATTTATCTGGCCCAGCTGCTGCGCACCGACGGCTCCAGCAAGGCGCATATCGTGATGTAAAAACGAAAGGAAATTATCACTATGATCATCTCCACCAAAAAAGGGACTCCGAAGGACGAACTGGAAAAGATCGTTGACAAATTCGAGAAGCAGGGTCTGGACGTGACCCTCATCACCGGCAAGAACTACAACGTGTTCGGTCTGGTGGGCGACACCACCAAGATCGACGAACGGGATGTGCTGGCAAACCCGTGGATCGACAACGTCACCCGCGTGTCCGCGCCCTATAAGCGTGCAAACCGCCTGTTCCACCCGGCAGATTCCGTGATCGACTGCGGCGGCGTGAAGATCGGCGGCAAGGAAAAGATCGCCGTCATGGCAGGCCCCTGCAGCATCGAGGGTGCAGAGCAGGCTCTGCGCATTGCACAGGGCGTGAAGGCCGGCGGTGCCACCCTGTTCCGCGGCGGTGCCTACAAGCCCCGCACCTCTCCCTACTCCTTCCAGGGCCTTGAGACCGAGGGCATTCTGGATATGGTAAAGGCCCGCGAGGCCACCGGCATGCCCATCGTCTCCGAGCTGATGAGCGAGGACCGTATCCCGGAGTTTGAGGAGTATGTGGACGTGGTGCAGATCGGTGCCCGCAACATGCAGAACTTCCAGCTGCTCAAGGCCGTGGGCAAGATGCATAAGCCCGTCCTGC
>OIKA01000382.1_pt1 | contig 10941 bp, 5 predicted proteins | sample 1583621 | NCBI WGS metagenome assembly OIKA01 (sample SAMN02674606, study PRJEB24791) | human gut metagenome, SKBSTL068 | isolation source: stool | host: Homo sapiens | place: USA | reverse complement strand
TACCTGCAGACGATTGTATTTATTCTTGTAATTGCTGCACTGGTACAGTTCGTTGAGATGTTCTTGAAGAAGTCCATGCCGGCATTATACCAGAGCCTTGGTGTATACCTTCCGCTGATTACGACAAACTGTGCCGTTCTCGGTGTTGCACTGACGAATGTTACCAAGGAATACGGTATTTTGGAGAGCGTGGTAAACGGTTTTGCAACCGCATTTGGTTTCCTGATTGCGATCGTTTTAATGGCAGGTGTGCGTGAGAAGATCGAGTACAATGATATCCCGAAGCCGTTTCAGGGTACTGCAATCGTATTGATTTCCGCATGTCTGATGTCAATCGCATTCATGGGATTCTCAGGAATGATTTAGGAGGAAAAAGAAGATGAACGTTACAGCAATTTTATTTGCAGCCTTAATCGTGGGCGGCGTAGGTATCTTGATTGGATTTTTCCTTGGTATTTCCGGAGAAAAGTTCAAGGTAGAGGTAGATGAAAAAGAGGAAGCAATCTTAGGTGTGCTTCCGGGAAATAACTGTGGTGGCTGTGGATCGCATTTTTATCGGCATGGTTCTACTCTCCTTATTTATAAGGAATCTTTCTCATTTTTCAGTAGATTCTTCCAGATTCTTTCGGTACTGTGCCGGACTGACACCATACTCTTTCTTGAATACCCGGCTAAAATAGAGTGGGTTATCATACCCTACGATCTCTGCAATTTCTCCAATATTGTATTCGGTGTTCTCCAATAAGCTTTGTGCATTTACCATCCGAAGGGACAGGATGTATTGTGCAGGGCTTATTTTCATGTACAGCTTAAAATTACGGATAAACCAGTTCGTACTGATATGCAGCGATTCTGCGTAATCGTCCACACTGACCTTTGTATTATAATTCTCGTTAAAGTAGGCAACGGCGGCTTCGATTTCTTCGGGGATGCTTGTAGTTGTTTTCTCGCTTTCCTGCTGTTGCCTGCTTACTAAAAACAGAATGATGTTGAAGAGAGAAGCAATATAGTCTTCATAGCCATATTCACATTGTTGCAGTTCCCGGATGATCTTTCGGAACAGCATTTTGTAATCCGGCAGTGTGCCGCTGTAAAAAACGTGCTTGTCCAATGGTATTCCATGATAGTTCAGGATGTTTTTGACATCATATCCTGTAAAGTGAATCCAGAACACCTCTGGATGATCTTCTACATAGTAGACATACTTCTGGATTTCTTTCGGCTGATAAAGCACCATGTGTCCAGAAGTCACCACTTCCTCAACACCATCGAACCAGAAGTGTGCTTTACCAGATGCCACATAGAGGATTTGATAGTCTCTGCGACCCTTTGCCCAAAAAGTAGGTAGCTTAGGGCGTTTTTTCAAGCGATAAGTGCCGCAACTGCCTACGACCAGCGGCTTTGAGTAGTCTTTGAAATCCAAACGGGAGTTGTTCAAATATCCTGAGTTGAAATACATCCCTGCGTCCTCCTCATCTTCAGAGATTTTACAGTGATTTGGGAAATGTTCTATCAAAAAATTACAAACTCTTTGATTTTGTGCATATTTTGTTCCATCTTGTCTATATCTTTTCGTTCCATTAGATTCTATAATATTTTCAGACGAAACGCAAGAGATTTGGGCAACTTGCGTAATGAGAATTCCAGTCTGAAGTGCGCAGCAGATTGGTCGCGCCCACACAAAACAAGCAAGATGGGAGAAAGCACAATGACTGAGAAACGTTATCTAAAGTGGTATAATAAAGTCGGCTATGGTTCAGGCGATATTGCAGGCAACGTGGTGTATGCATTCCTGTCCTCCTTCGTCATGATCTATCTGACCAACACCGTTGGCCTGAACCCCGGTATTGTCGGCACTCTGATTGCAGTTTCCAAACTGCTGGACGGTGTGACGGACATTTTCTTCGGTTCTTTGATTGACAAAACACACTCCAAGATGGGCAAAGCCCGTCCTTGGATGCTGTACGGCTACATTGGCTGTGCCATTACGCTGGTGGCAATTTTCGCCATCCCGACCAATCTGGGACAGTTTGCACAGTACGCATGGTTCCTGATCGCATATACTCTGCTGAACGCTGTATTCTACACTGCCAACAACATTGCTTACTCTGCACTGACTGCTCTCGTCACGAAGAACAGTGCCGAACAGGTCGAGATGGGTTCTTGGCGTTTCATGTTCGCCTTTGCCACCAGCCTGCTCATCCAGTCCATCACGCTGGGTGCTGTTACGGCATTGGGCGGTGGTGCTGCCGGTTGGCGCACTGTTGCAATCATCTACGCCATCATCGGTCTGCTTGTCAACACCCTCTCCGTTTTCTCCGTGAAGGAACTGCCGGAAGGCGAATTGGTGGATACCACCGACAAAAAGGAAATCGAGCAGGACGAAAAGTACAATCTGGTTCAGGCTGCAAAGCTGCTTGCTGGTAACAAATATTATATGATGATTTGCGTCACCTACATTTTGCAGCAGATCTACGGTGCCATGATCAGCATGGGCACCTACTATGCAACCTACATCCTTGGCAACCAGAATCTGTTCGGTGTATTCTCTTGGGCAATCAACATTCCTCTGATCATCGCACTGGTGTTCACCCCGACCTTGGTTGCAAAGTGGAATGGAATGTATAAGCTGAATGTAATGAGCTATACTCTGGCAACGATTTCTCGTGCACTGGTTGCTGTAGCTGGTTACATGGGCAGCGGCAATGTGACCTTGATGCTGCTCTTTACTGCAATCGCAGCTCTTGGTCAGGGTCCTTGGCAGGGCGATATGAACGCTGCGATTGCTGCTTGCTCTGAATATACTTGGCTGACGAAGCATAAGCGCGTGGATGGCACGATGTACTCCTGCACTTCTCTCGGTGTGAAGCTGGGCGGCGGTCTGGGTACTGCCATCACCGGCTGGCTGCTGGCAGCAAGCCATTTTGACAGCGCTCTGACCGTTCAGCCGGATTCCTGCATCAATATGCTGAAGATCATGTATCTGGTGATTCCGTTTGCTCTGGATGCCGTCATCACCTTCATTCTCTCTCGTATGAAGGTCGAAGAAGCAAATGAAAAACTGCGTGCAGCAGTCTGACAACAAGCCATTATCATTTCTCCTTCATCTGCTGTTCCCCGGAGGAATCCAGCGATTCCTCCGGGGAGGCTGGAGAAATATTATAAAATTATAAAAGGTAAATGAGGAAATACTATGGCTGCATTTGATTTTGCAAAAGTAAAAGACCCCACCTTTTTCAAGGAAAACGTGCTGAATGCTCATGCAAGTTTCCGTACTTACGCTTCCCGCGAAGAATATCGGACAGGCTCCTCTTCTTTGGCGCTGAAGCTGGACGGTATCTGGAAATTCGCCTACGCAAAGAACTACACCAGTGCCATCCCCGGCTTTGAAAAGACAGATTACGATTGCAGCGGCTGGGATGACATTCATGTTCCGGCACACATCCAGATGGAAGGCTACGACATTCCCCAGTACGCGAATGTTCAGTATCCGTGGGATGGCCGTGAAGAAGTACAGCCGGGCGAGATCCCGCAGCGGTTCAATCCGGTGGCAAGCTATGTAAAATACTTCGAGCTGCCGGAATCCATGCAGGGCAAGCCCGTCCACATCGAGTTCGAGGGTGTGGAAAGCGGCATGGCTCTTTGGCTGAACGGGTCTTATGTGGGTTACACCGAGGACAGCTTCTCCGCACACGCATTCGATCTGACTCCCTATCTCCAGCCGGGCGTGAACAAACTTGCTGTGCAGGTGTTCAAGTGGACTTCCTCCAGCTGGTGCGAAGATCAGGACTTCTTCCGCTTCTCCGGCATCTTCCGCAGCGTGTGGCTGTACGCCATCCCCACCGTGCATCTGGAAGATGTATCCGTCAAAACGCTGTTTGCCGGGGATGATTTTACTCATTCCACGCTGGAAGTTGCACTGCAGGTGGAGGGAAAGGGCGCGGCCCGTTTGACCCTGCGCCGCAGTGAACTGGAAGTGTTCTCCGAAAAAATCGCACTGAACGGCGGCTCTGCTCTGTTCAGCCATGCGGTGGAGAACCCCCACCTGTGGAGTGCAGAGGACCCGGCTCTGTATGAACTGGAAATTGAGCTGCTGGACGACGCAGGCCATCTGGTAGAGGTGACTGGGCAGAAAGTCGGTTTCCGCAAGTTCGAGTTGAAGAACAATCGGATGCTGCTCAACGGCAAGCGCATCGTGTTCAAGGGTGCCAACCGTCATGAGTTCAGCTCCATTACGGGTCGTGCTGTGGGCGTACACACCCATGAGGAACTGCTTCGGGATATCATCACCATGAAGCAGAATAACATCAATGCCATCCGCACCAGCCATTACCAGAATCAGGATGAACTTTATAACCTCTGCGATGAGTACGGATTGTACATGATCGCAGAGAACAATCTGGAATCCCATGGCACATGGGACATTCATCAGGCTGGCATTCGCGGCATCGAGGGCGTTTTGCCCAATGATAAGCCGGAGTGGAAAGCTGTCTTGTTTGACCGCATGAATTCCACTTACCAGCGTGACAAAAACCATCCTGCTGTTCTGATCTGGTCTCTGGGCAACGAATCGTTTGGCGGTGAGACCCTGCTCCAGATGGCAGAGATGGTCCGCCGCTTTGATGACACCCGTCTGGTGCATTACGAAGGTGTGGTCAATGATCCCCGCTTCCTCGAAACCACCGATATCGAGAGCCATATGTACAGCACGGTCAAGGACATTAAAGAGTATCTGGCACAGGGCGATAAGCGGCCTTATATCGAGTGCGAATATTCTCATGCTATGGGCAACTCCAACGGTGCTTTGCACAAGTACACGGAACTTGCCGACCAGAAGGACTGCGGCTATCAGGGCGGCTTTATCTGGGATTACATCGACCAGTCCATCTGGAAAAAAGACCGCTACGGCAAGTGGTTCCAAGCCTACGGCGGCGACTTCGGTGAGCGTCCTACCGACTATAATTTCAGCGGAAACGGCATTGCCTACGGTGGTGATCGTGCTCCTTCTCCCAAGATGCAGGAGGTCAAGTTCTGCTATCAGAACATCGCCATTTCCATCGACAACTCTGGCTTTGAAGTCTGGAATAAGAACCTGTTCACCTCTACGGATGCTTTCGACTGCGTTGCTCTGCTGCATCGTGATGGAAAGCTGTATCAGCAGCAGGAACTGACCAATATTGATGTTGCTCCCGAAGAGCGTTCCAGCTTCCCGCTGCCGTTTATGATCCCTGCGCTCCCCGGTGAATATGCAGTGACCATCAGCTTCCGTTTGAAGGAGGACACCAGCTGGGCAAAGAAGGGTCATGAAGTCGCCTTTGGACAGGGTGTGATCGCTGTGGTTCGTTCCATTCCCAGCAAGAAGGTCACGCCGTTTACCGTTACGCACGGTACACACAACATCGGTGTCCGGGGTGAGAATTTCGATGTTTTGTTCTCCGATCTGAATGGCGGCCTGACTTCCTACCGCTATGCCGGCAAGGAGATGATTCAGGAGATTCCCCGTCCCAACTTCTGGCGCGCTCCCACCGACAACGACTGCGGCAACAACATGGGCGGCGTTCGCGGTCAGTGGAAGCTGGCAAGCCTGTACGCTACCGCCAAGGGCATCGGCAGAGAGATTCCGTCTGTTCATGGCGGCACCATCCTCCAGAACCCCACCTGCGAGGTGGAAGCCGACAGCGTGGTCGTGACCTATCTCTATAACCTCCAGACCAGCCCCGCAGCAGAGTGCAGCCTGCAGTACCGTGTGTTCGGTGATGGCCGCATCCAGACCACCCTGCACTATGACCCGGTGGAAGGACTTGCAGCAATGCCGGAGTTCGGCGTACTGTTCAAGATCGACGCTGACTACGACACGGTGGAGTGGTACGGAAACGGCCCTGCGGAGACCTACTGGGATCGTCAGCATGGTGCAAAGCTGGGCATTTACCAGAACAAGGTCGCAGACAACATGGCACAGTACCTTGTGCCGCAGGAGTGCGGTGCAAAGACCGCTGTGCGCTGGGCAAAGGTAGTGGACCGCAAGGGTCGCGGGCTGCTGTTTACCGCAGATGCCGCAAAGCCCATGTTCTTCTCTGCGCTGCCCTACACTCCCCATGAAATGGAGAGTGCCAAGCATCCCTACGAGCTGCCCCCGGTCCATTACACGGTCATCCGTGCCATCGGCGAGCAGATGGGCGTCGGCGGCGATGACAGCTGGGGTGCCAATGTCCACCCGGAGTATATTCCTGATGTGACCAAGCCTGTGGAGTTCACCTTTACCTTCCGTGGCATCTGACCCTCGTTATTAAGACACCTTCGCGTTGAGATAGGGACAGCCCTGCATGAGATTCCTATCAAAAGCGAGGGTGTCTTTTTTGGTATCACAAAATCTCAATTCCTGACACCACTATTTATAAGTAGTGCTTCGCTCTATACAAGTAGCGTTGCTATGTCAAAATAGCCGTATTCTGCTTTTGTTCAGAGCATTTCTTTGAATGGTTCTCCAAACTTTCTTTATGGCATTGTGGTCAAAATTGTGGTCAAAACCAAATGAGGTCAGCCTATAAACAAAAAAATCCAACGATTTCTAACGTGAAATCGTTGGATTTAAATGGTCCGAGTGGCGAGAATCGAACTCACGGCCTCTTGAACCCCATTCAAGCGCGCTACCAAAACTGCGCTACACCCGGATATCGTCCTCCGCCTCCCTACCGAAGCATTGGCGACAAAAGATATTATACGCATCTTTCCGGGTTTTGTCAACACTTTTCTGCATCTTTTTCTGATTTTTTCAAGAAAAGTATGATTTTCGTCGTATGAGCGCCGCTTTACTTTTTTGCTTTTGCACCAGTTTCCGCTTCCGCGGCCCGCAGCTGCCTGTCCTTTTCCAGCAGGGGCTTGAGGTACTGGCCGGTAAAGCTGCCGGGCACCTCGGCCACCTGCTCGGGCGTACCCTCGGCAATCACCAAGCCGCCGGCGCTGCCGCCTTCAGGGCCAAGGTCAATGATGTGGTCCGCACACTTGATGAGATCCAGGTTGTGCTCGATGACAATGACCGTGTTGCCCGCATCCACCAGCTTCTGCAGCACCTCGATCAGGCGATGCACGTCCGCAATGTGCAGGCCGGTGGTGGGCTCGTCCAGAATATACACCGTTTTGCCGGTGCCGCGGCGGGCAAGTTCGTTGGCCAGCTTCACACGCTGGGCCTCGCCGCCGGACAGGGTGGTGGCGCTCTGACCCAGGGTCACATAGCCAAGGCCCACATCCAGCAGGGTCTGCAGCTTGCGGGCGATCTTGGGCTGGTTGGCAAAGAACACCACCGCCTCCTCCACGGTCATGTTCAGCACGTCGGAGATGGTCTTTTCCTTATACTTTACCTCCAGCGTCTCGCGGTTATAGCGCGCGCCCTTGCATACCTCGCAGGGGACATAGACATCCGGCAGGAAGTGCATCTCGATCTGCAGGATGCCGTTGCCCTCACAAGCCTCACAGCGGCCGCCCTTGACGTTGAAGCTGAACCGGCCCGGGCCATAGCCGCGCATCTTTGCATCCTGGGTCTCGGCAAAGACGGCGCGGATATCGTTGAACACGCCGGTATAGGTGGCCGGGTTGGAGCGGGGCGTGCGGCCGATGGGCTGCTGGTCGATGCCAATGACCTTATCCACGAACTCAAGACCCTCCACCCCGTCGCACTTGCCCGCACGGCTGCGGGCACCGTTCAGCTCACAGGCCAGCGTCTTGTACAGGATCTCGTTGATCAGGCTGGACTTGCCGGAACCGGAAATGCCGGTCACACAGACGAACTCCCCCAGCGGGAACCGGACATCAATGTTGCGCAGGTTGTTTTCCCGGGCACCTTTCACGGTCAAAAAATTCCCATTGCCGGTGCGGCGGGTCTGGGGCACGGCAATGCGCTTGCGGCCGGAAAGATAATCGCCGGTGATGCTCCGCTTGGCCTTACAGATATCCTTCACGGAACCCGCCGCCACGATCTCGCCGCCGTGAACGCCCGCGCCGGGGCCCACATCCACGATATAGTCCGCGCTGCGCATGGTATCCTCGTCGTGCTCGACCACGATGACGGTATTACCGAGGTCCCGCAGGTTCTTCAGGGTCGCAATGAGCTTGTCGTTGTCACGCTGGTGCAGGCCGATGCTGGGCTCGTCCAGCACATAGAGCACGCCGGACAGTGCACTGCCGATCTGGGTGGTGAGGCGGATGCGCTGGCTCTCGCCGCCGGACAGAGTGCCAGCCGCGCGGGCCAAGGTCAGGTAATCCAGACCCACGCTCTGCAAAAACTGCAGGCGGTTCCGGATCTCCTTCATGATCTGACCGCCGATCTGCCTCTGCTTCTCGGTCAGGTTCGGCTCATTTTCGGCAATAAATTTCAGCTCATCCCGGATGGACATTTCGCAGAACTCGCTGATGTTCTTATCCCCAACGGTCACTGCCAGCACCACCGGCTTCAGGCGCTTGCCGTGGCAGTCCGGGCACTCCACGCCGGACATGAAGCTGCCGATTTCTTCCTTCATCCACTCGCTGTTGGTCTCGCGGAAGCGGCGCTCAAGGTTCTCCACGATGCCCTCAAAGGTATTATAGTACACACCGCTTCCGAACTCATTCGTGCGGTGCATCTCAATTTTTTCGCCATTGGTTCCGTACAGCAACGCATTGACAGCTTCGGTGCTCATCTCTTTGATGGGCGTATCCAGCGTAAAGCCGTACTTTTTGCCAAGGCCAAGGTAATACATCTCGGATACAGACCCCTCGGCATAGTACCAGCCGCTGGCCTTGATGGCACCCTCACGGATGGAAAGGTTCCGGTTGGGCAGGATGCGTTCCTCGTCCACCCGCATAAAAGTGCCAAGGCCGGTACACTTTTCGCAGGCTCCCAGCGGGTTATTGAAGGAGAAGAGCCGCGGCGACAGGTCGCTGATGGAAATGCCGTGCTCCGGGCAGGCAAAGTTCTGGCTGAAGGTCATACAATCGCCGCCGATCACGTCCACTTCGGCGATGCCGCCGGTAAGCGCCAGCGCGGTTTCCAGCGAATCTGCCAGACGGCCCCGGATGCCCTTGCGCATGGCAAGGCGGTCCACCACGATCTCCACCGTATGCTTGATGTTCTTTTCCAGCTTGATCTCTTCGTCCAGATCATACAGATTGCCGTCGATCTTCACACGAGCATAGCCACCGCGGCGGGCAGCATCCAGCTCTTTCTGCTGGGTGCCTTTGCGCTGGCGCACCACAGGGGCCAGCACCTGAAACTTCGTACCTTCGTCCAGTTTGAGCACCGCGTCCACCATTTCGTCCACGGTCTGCTGGCTGATCACCCGCCCGCACACCGGGCAGTGGGGCACGCCCACGCGGGCGTACAGAAGTCGCAGATAATCGTAGATCTCCGTCACGGTGCCCACGGTGGAACGCGGGTTGTGGCTGGTGGTTTTCTGATCGATGGAAATTGCCGGCGAGAGGCCGGTGATCTCGTCCACATCGGGCTTGTCCATGCGGCCCAAAAACATGCGTGCGTAGCTGGAAAGGCTTTCCACATAGCGGCGCTGGCCGTCGGCATAGATGGTGTCGAACGCAAGGCTCGACTTGCCCGAACCGGAAAGGCCGGTCATGACGATCAGCTTTTCCCTCGGGAGGGTCAGGTTAACATTTTTCAGGTTGTGCTCGCGGGCACCTTTGATGACGATTTTATCGTTTGCCAAGGTATTTTCTCCCTTTTCGTTGTGTCTGTGAATGATTCTGTTTGCGCTCCGTTTCTGCCGCAGAGTCCACCGTCGGGTTCTCGCCCCGGCGCAGTCGGTCGATCTGGTCACGCAGGAAGGCCGCGTGCTCAAACTCCAGCAGCTTCGCCGCTTCCTTCATCTCACGGGTCAGGCGCTCGATGGCGGCCTCCCGCTCCATCCTGCCCATGCGGCGGGTGTTCAGCTTAGCGTTCTCCGCTTTATCGCTGATCTCGATGCTGTCTGCAATGGCCTTGACGATGGTTTTTGGCACGATGCCATGTTCTTTATTGTAGGCCATCTGGATGGCGCGGCGGCGCTCGGTCTCGGTGATGGCGCGGTCCATGCTGTCGGTAACGACATCCGCATACATGATGACAAGGCCCTCGGCATTGCGGGCCGCGCGGCCAATGGTCTGGATCAGGCTGGTCTCGCTGCGCAGAAAGCCCTCCTTGTCGGCATCCAGAATGGCCACAAGGCTCACCTCAGGCAGGTCAAGACCCTCGCGCAGCAGGTTGATGCCCACCACAACATCAATGGAGCCAAGGCGCAGGTCCTTGATGATCTCCATCCGCTCGAAGGTATCCACCTCGTGGTGCATATACTTGACCTTGATGCCCTGTTCGGTAAGGTAGTCGGTCAGGTCTTCGGCCATTTTCTTGGTCAGCGTGGTCACGAGAACGCGCTCGTGCCGCTGGATACGGGTATTGATCTCGCCCAACAGATCTACCACCTGCCCTTCCACCGGGCGCACCGAAATGAGCGGGTCCAAAAGGCCGGTGGGCCGGATGACCTGCTGCGCCACCTGCGTGCTGTTCTGCCGCTCGTAGTCGCCGGGCGTAGCCGAAACGAAGATCATCTGGTTCAGCTTGGACTCCACTTCCTCGAACTTGAGCGGGCGGTTATCGAAGGCGGACGGCAGGCGGAAGCCGTACTCCACCAGCGTTTTTTTGCGGGCATAGTCGCCGCCGTACATGGCGCGCACCTGCGGCAGGGTAACATGGCTCTCGTCCACAAACAGCAGAAAATCATCCGGGAAATAATCCAGCAGAGTGGTGGGCATACTGCCCGGCGCACGGCCCGAAAGCACCGCCGAATAGTTCTCGATGCCTTTGCACATGCCCACCTCGTTAAGCATCTCAATGTCGTAATTGGTGCGCTGGGCAATGCGCTGCGCCTCGATCAGCTTGCCCTCGGCGGTGAACTGCTTCACCTGCGCGTCGCACTCTGC
>OIKA01000381.1_pt1 | contig 10976 bp, 9 predicted proteins | sample 1583621 | NCBI WGS metagenome assembly OIKA01 (sample SAMN02674606, study PRJEB24791) | human gut metagenome, SKBSTL068 | isolation source: stool | host: Homo sapiens | place: USA | reverse complement strand
GTGTGCTCTTCCGATCTCAGGAGGCTTTCGATGCGGTGGTGGTGATCCGGGGCGGCGGGTCGGCCGCCGACCTCAACTGCTTCAACGGCTATCGCCTCTGCGCCCACATCGCCCAGTTTCCGCTGCCCGTACTGACGGGCATCGGACACGACAAAGACACCTCCGTGGCCGACATGGTGGCCCACACGCCCCTGAAAACCCCGACGGCGGTAGCCGTATGGCTCCACGACCGGGCGGCCCGTGCCGACGGGATGCTCGACTATGCGGCGCTGCGGCTGCAACAGGCCGCAGTAGCTGTCACGCGCACGCAGGAACTCCGGCTCGAACGGCTGCGCGGGGAACTCGCGCACCTGAGCGCGGCCCTGCTCGAAAACCGGCGCACGAAAATCGTTCAGTCGCAGGATGCGCTCCGCCGCGCGGCCGAACAGTACCTCCGCAGCCGGCGGGACAAACTCTCGACAAGCGAAGAGCTTGTCCGCAGCCGCGCCCCCGAGCGCATCCTGCGGCTGGGCTTTTCGGTCGTGCGGCATGGAGGTCGTCCGCTGCAATCGACAGCCGGGGTCGCCGCCGGCGACAGGCTCGACATCGAACTGGCGGACGGTCGGCTCGGCGCGCGCGTGGAATGACAACGAAATCATCCGATATGGCAAGAAAGAAAACCATCCCCTACGACGAGGCGATGACCGAAATCGAAGGCATCCTCGCCCGTTTCCGCAGCGAGGAGATGAACGTGGACGAACTCGCAGCCCAGGTGCGGCGGGCCAGCGAGCTGATCGCCCTCTGCAAAGAGCGGCTTCACAAAGCCGAAACGGAGGTCGGCCAAATTCTCGGAGCGGAATGAAAAAGCTGATCCGCTGGGTACTCAACCGTGTGCCCCGGCCTGTGCTGCAACGCGCGGCCGGGATCGGCGTACCCCTGCTGGGCCTGTTCTATGCGGGTCGCGGCGTCGAATGTCCGCTCTGCGGAGCCCGCCGGCGCCGGTTTCTCCCCTATGGCTACGTCACCACGCGCCCCAACGCACTCTGTCCCAAATGCCTCTCGCTCGAACGGCACCGGCTGCTGTGGCTCTACCTCGAGCGGGAAACCGACCTGCTGACCCGCCCCGGGCGGTTGCTGCATATCGCTCCGGAGGTCTGCCTGATGCGCCGGCTGAAAACCCGCTACCGCGGACACGAAGAGCTTTACGTCACCGCCGACCTGGAGAGTCCGCTGGCGCGGCTCCATTTCGACGTGCAGGACATCCCTCTGGAGAACGACTATGCCGACGTGATTCTCTGCAACCACCTGCTCGAACACGTGGCCGACGACGCGCAGGCTCTCAGGGAGCTCTACCGCGTGATGAAGCCGGGCGGCTGGGGCATCCTGCTCTCGCCCGTCGATCCGATGCGGGCCCGCACCTTCGAGGACGACACGATCACCGACCCCGCCGAGCGCACCCGCCTCTTCGGACAGTACGACCACCGGCGCATCTACGGGAGGGATTATCCCGCAAGGCTCCGCGCTGCCGGTTTCGAGGTCGCCGACATCGATTATGCCGGGCAGTTGAGCCCCGGGGAACGCCGCCGCTACGCCCTGCCCGAAGATCGGATCTACGTCGTCTATAAAAACTGACCGCCCGGCCGCGGCGCACTGTGGCAGCAATTTTGAACGGGGAGGCCCGGCGGCCGCCGCCGCATAAACGACGCATCATGGCAGAGACTTATCCCGACTGGCTGGTCGGCCGCTGGAAAATCAGGATGGTGGGCACCCCGCCCGGCTTCGGTGTGCGCAGCGTGCCGGGAGAGATCGTATGGGAGTTTCAGTCCGACGGCGTTTTCATCGAGCACATTCCGGGCAGCGAAATGTACGTCACCGGCTATATCTACCACGACGAATCGGGTACGCTCTACATCCTGCGGTGCGACACCGACGAGTCGTTCCGGCCCGAAGGCTACCGCATCTCAGCCTCCGACGGCGAACGCATGTTCCTCGAGCGACCCGGCCAGAGCGGGGAGCGCATTTACCTTTTCGAGGCCGAGCGGCTGACGGAGACCGGAAGCTGAACCTCAGCGCAGAAAGAAGACGATACCCGTGAAGTGGGAGAGCATCCCCAGGTTGATGGCCAGGTGCCAGACCAGGTGATGATAGCGAAAACCCCGGGCCGCATAGACCCAGGCCCCCAGCGTATAGAACACGCCCCCGGCGGCGATGAACACGAGCAGCGGCACCGTGGCGTGCCGCAGGAACAGGGGCAGGAAGAACACCAGCGTCCAGCCCATCACCAGATAGATCGTCAGGCTCACGCCCGGAATCGAGCGCGTGGCGAGCGACTTGTAGAAAATCCCGAAAACGACCATCGCCCATTGCAGGGCCGTCACCAGCACACCCTGCCAGCCGCCGATCACCAGCAGCGCAACGGGCGTGTAGGTTCCCGCAATGGCCACGAAGATGAAGATATGGTCGAGGATATGGAACACCTCCTTGTGGCGCGACGCGGGCGTCATCGAATGGTAGAGCGTCGAGCCGAGGAACATCAGAAAAATCGAGATCACGAAGATGCTCTCGCTGCAGGCCGCCAGCACGGGCCGGGGATCGAGCGCATAGGCCCGCACAGCGACATAGGGGAGCGCACAGAGCGTCAGCAGCGCCATTACCGCATGCGACACGGTGTTGGCCGTCTCCTCGCCCCGGGTGGGCACATAGACGGGTTTCGACCGCCGACCGACAGCTTCCCCGTCGTCAGGCGTTTTCGCCGGTGCGGTCTGCACAGCGGCAGGCGACGCGGCAACATGTCGTTGCGCGGAGGCCGCCTGTGCGGAGACGACTTGCGCCCGAACGTCGCCCCCTTTTCCCGTTTCCTGCCCGCCTGTCATCATTCCTTTCCTGTTGTCGCTACCCTGCAAATTTAACGAAATTATCCGGACCGGGGTGCGCAGAAGCAGATTTCGTCCATCTGCGCGATTCTTGCGGCCGGGAGATCGCCGGACTTGGTAAATTTTAAAATTATTCATAAATTTGAGCCGACAGGATACCGCATGACCGAACTCACCCGATACGACAGGCTACGCAGGCTCGCCCGCGAGAATTTTCCGCAGGAGAGCGCCCGCCTGTTGGACGAGGCGCTCGAATACGCCGCACGCCGGCTCGAAGGCCAACTCCGTTACGACGGCACGCCGCTGCTCGACCACGACGCGGCGGTGGCCGCAATTGTCGTCGCCGAGATCGGGCTGGGGAGCGACCCGACCATCGCCTCGGTGCTGCACGACGTGGTGCGGCTCGCCCGCAGCGGGGAGGATTTCTGCGCCCTGACCGCCGAGATCGGCGAACGCTTCGGCAAGGAGGTGCTGGGCATCACGCTCGGGCTTTCGAATATTTCGGAAATCCCGCTCAAGATATCGCGCGAGCAGGCCGAGAACTTCCGCGACCTGATCGTCTCCTACTCCGAGGACCCGCGCGTAATCCTCATCAAGCTGGCCGACCGGCTGGAGGTGATGCGCAGTCTGGAGATGTTCCCGCCCCAGAAGCGCCGCCGCAAAAGCTGGGAGAGCCTCAATCTTTACGCCCAGATCGCCCATAAACTGGGGCTCTACAACCTCAAGAGCGAACTGGAGGACACTGCCCTGCGCTACCTCGAACCCCGGGATTACGCCCACATCGTCGAACGGCTCGCCGAAACGGAGGCCGAACGCCAACGCTTCATCCGCAGCTTCCTCGAACCCATCCTCGAGCGGCTCGACAGGAGCGGCATAAGCTACCACGTCAAGAGCCGCACGAAGTCGATCTTCTCGATCTGGAACAAGATGCGCAAGCAGCACGTCCCGTTCGAGGGGGTATATGACATCTTCGCCATCCGTATCATCCTGGACTGTCCGCTCGAAGAGGAGAAGCAGCAATGCTGGACGGTCTATTCGATCGTCACGGATTTCTACACGCCCAATCCCGAGCGGATGCGCGACTGGATCTCCATCCCCAAATCCAACGGCTACGAATCGCTCCACACCACCGTCGCCACCAAAGAGGGACGGTGGGTCGAAATCCAGATCCGCACCGAGCGGATGGACGCCGTGGCGGAGCGGGGCATCGCGGCCCACTGGCGCTACAAGGGGGTCAATCAGGGCGGGCAGACGAGCGAAATGTGGCTCCAGCGGCTCCGCGAGCTGATGGAGGACACGCCCCGGGCGCTCGCCGAACGTTTCGACGCGAAGCCTGCCACGGGCGAAATCTTCGTCTTCACGCCCAACGGCGACCTGCGCAAGCTGCCCGAGGGGGCCACGGTGCTCGACTTTGCGTTCGACATCCACACCAACCTGGGAGCCACCTGCTCGGGCGGGAAAGTCAATCACCGCGCGGTTTCGATCCGCGAGGTGCTGCACAACGGCGACATTGTCGAAATCCTCACCCAGAAAAACCAAACCCCCAAGGCGGATTGGCTCGGCTTTGCGGTCACTCCCAAGGCCCGCACCAAAATCCGGGCGATGCTGCGCGAGGACGAAGCCCGCAGCGGCCGCCTGGGACGCGAGGAGCTGGAACGCAAACTCAGGAACTGGAAACTCGCCACCACGGTCGATGAGGCCGTCGCCTATCTGGTCAAACACTACCGGCTGCGCACCGGCACGGAGCTTTACGTGCAGATCGGCTCGCAGCGTATCGATCTGGCAGCCGTCAAGGAAACCCTTGTGCGGTGGCTTTCGGGCGAGGCCGAAGAGGAGCGCCGCGCAGCGGCGGCCGAGGTCGAGCGCAGCAAGTCCCGGGCGGCATCCCGCCCCGAAGCCCGCGGCGCGAACGACGCCCTCATCATCGACGAGGGCATCCACCACATCGATTACAAGCTGGCCCGCTGCTGCAACCCCATCAACGGGGACGACGTTTTCGGCTTCGTCACGATCAATTCGGGCATCACCATCCACCGGAGCGACTGCCCCAATGCCCAGCGGCTACGGGAAAACTATCCCTACCGGGTCATCGAAGCCCGCTGGCGCGAACGTACCGACGGAGCGTTCCGCGCTTCCATCCGCATCACGGCGGACGACACGACGGGCATGGTAAACCGTATCACCGAGGTCATCAGCCGCGACCTCAAGCTGAGCATCCGCTCCATGAACCTCACCTCGGCCGGCGGCTGCATCACGGGTCTCATCCACGTCGAGGTGCCGGCCGCCGCCGTCGTGGACACGCTGATCCACTCCGTCATGCGCATCAAAGGGGTGCAGAAAGCCTACCGGGTCAATAACTGACCCGCCCCGTTTCCCGGCCGGTACGGTTCATGCGTCCTGTTCGTCGTACCCTATCCGTCGCACCGTCGTCTTCGCGGTCGGAACGCTGCGGGAGAAAAAAAGGAGCGGGCGTACATCCTCGAGGATGCCGTACCCGCTCCGCCTCCGGCCTTCCCAGGCGGGAGGGTTGAAATGAAAAATGAAAAAATGCACCGGCCCGTTATGCTGCCGGCCGGCCGCAGTTGGTGCAGGCATACTCCCGCCCGCACCGCAGCGAATCCCATGATCCGTTGCTCAAAAAATGTTAAAACCCAGTTGCCGCCCGTTCTCTGCCGGCGGCCCGCAGTTTGTCCCGAGCAGGCAGGCGTGAAGCGCCTGCCTGCCGTGTCGCGCGACGGTCGAACCCCGCACCCGTTCCGCCCGACGAGATAGGCGCTCCGGGGCCGGGCGGCCGTCGCGCCGTCATTTGCGGATGCAGTCCATGCGCCGCAGCGTGCGGTATTCGGCCTTCACCTCGTCGTAGCGCGCTTGCAGACGGTGCTCCATCGCCTCGTGGCACCACTCGATCTCATCGCACACGGTCTTCAGGTCCGTGCGCTTCAACCCCCACGCCCTTATCCGCTCGATGGTCAGCAGATAGCGCCTGTTCTGCCTCAGCGCCTCCAGACACCGCGCCATCAGATAACCCCGGAACAGCTCGCGGCAGGTGCCCGGTAGCTCATCGTAATGCAGCCGTGCAAGGCGGAAACGAAGCACCAGGCTGTCGTGCCGGTGGAAGAAACCCAAACGCCCCAGAAACTCCCTGACCGTGTAACACTCGGGCGGTGTGAGCTCCCCGCTGCGGTAGTCCGTGCGGTCCTTCCACCACGCCCGGAAGTCGAAGTGCCGCTCGATGGCGAACTCCTCCGCCGTCAGGCTCCGCAGCCACCCGTAAACCCACGGAGCGTGATCCCGCTGCCACAGCAGTAGCGCCTTGATGCGGGGTTTCCCCGCCATCCGGCAAAGCGTGTGACCCGGCGGGCTCACATAGAGGCTGTCCCCCTGCACCTCCGCATAGATGCGGTCGGGGGAGGGTTCGGGTTTGCTCCGAAGGCCCGGCGGCAGCGGCTCCTCCGCGGGGTCGCCGTCCCATGCAAACGCAGGGATGCGGAGCAGAGCCCCCGGGGTGAGCATCGGGGAGGACGAGCGGGATGAGGAGACCGAGGAGCCGCCCGGCCTGTCGCCGGGAAGCGCGGGGGTGGCATCGGAGAGCACGAGGGTGGAATCGGAGAGCGCGGGGATGGCATCGGAGGCTGGTTCCTGTGCTGGGGGCGGTGTGCTCGCAGCGTCTTTATCGGCTTCCGCTTCGGTCGCATGCCGAAGCATGGGGGTCGGAAGAAAGGTGATTTCCATGATGTGGGTTTGGGTGAGTGGCAGGCATCCCCAACGGCATAAAAAAAGCAAGGGACGCGATTACAAATCCTCTCAGAAGGCATAGGCTACCCGAAGCAAGGAAATGTACCGCGCCCTTGCAAGTCCCGCCCGAAGGCGGAACATAACAAGGACTGGCAACATTTATACCGGTGCTTCTGAAAGTGCCTATTTTTCTGAGCGGTATAAAGAGTTGCTGCTCTCTATTATGTCCCCGGCTATGCCGAGTTATCTATTCGCAAAGGTAGCATAATTTGTGCATTTATCTTTTCGGTTTACGAAGCAAAGATATAAAATTTATTCATGTTCGCCAACATGCAGGAAAATATTGTTTAGACTTTTCTTTTGCATAACATGGCAGATCGAAAGCGATATCAGAAAGATAAAGAATTTGCGGGAATGATCGCCCGACGAATTATTCAATTGCGTCGAGAGTACAACTGTACACAGGAACAGATAATTGATTATACCCATTTGGATATTCATAGATATGAATCGGGTAATTCCATTCCCTTATTGACATCTTTAGCCAAAATCTGTCAATTTTTTCAAATCACGATGGACCAATTCTTTGCCCCAATGAATTATCCTCCAAAGGAATAATTAGATCAACCAACAACTTAAAGCGTCTTTCGACGCTTTGTTTATTTTGCCGCTTTGAGGGTCGGAAGAGATTTTCTTGTGCGGTGGGTTTGGGTTGGTGGCAGTCACCCCGGAAATAAAAGAGAGCGCGGTGTCAGCCTCTTACCACAGGTCATAGGAAACCCGAAACCAGAAAGCTGTCCTGCGCCCTTGTCTGTCCTACTGCATTGAGCTGGGATAAAGATACTTAAAAATATCATATACCTGTGAATTGGCCGTGATTTTTTTGTATTCACGGAAAATAGTGGGCGATATTCAAAGATCCTGAATATTAAAAAATAGGTCTATTGACGAATTTTTCACCGGCATCGACTATCCCAAAGGACAGAAAAAGAAGTAGTCCATTGCAAATCTTAGGATTTCGTACTTCGGACAATCTATAACAAAGCGTCTTTCGACGCTTTGTTTATTTTGTCGCTTTGAGGTGCGGAAAGAGGAGATTTTCTTGTGCGGTGGGTTAGGGTTGGTGGCAGGCGTCCCGGAAATAAAAGAGGGCGCAGGTACAACCCCAGCGACCGGTCTTGCGAACCTTACACGGTAGTTGCCCTTACGCCCGTGGGACGCGATTACAAATCCCGTAGAAGGTATTGGGATACCTGGAATTAGGAAATGTACCGCGCCCTTGCAAGTCCTGCCCGAAAGCGGAACATAAGAGTTGCTACTCTCTATTATGTCTCCGGCTATGCGAGCTATCTATTCGCAAAGGTAGCATAATTTGTGCATTTGTCTAACATCATACGATTTGTATAAGTATTACAACATTTCCTTAAAGGATTTTTTCGACGGCATAGAAAATAAATAAAAAGAGGCGCCGGCGCCGGCCCGGAAAACGGAACAAAACAGCGGATGCGATCCGACAGGATCGCATCCGCTGTTTTGCATCGCCGGCAGGCGGCTACTTCGACCGCTTGATGGTGACTTCCCGCACGAGGCAGCCCGGAACGATCCGGTGAGCCCCGCTGAGCACTTTGAACGTCGAAGCCGTCAGGGTCACGTCGCCCGCCTCGTCGCCGTCCTCGGCCGGAGCCTTACCGCCGTCGGCCGCCAACGCCTCGGCATCCTCGTCGGCACCGAAGCGGTTGTCCCAGATCTTGCCTGCAACGGGCTGGATACGGCCGACCTTTTCATACACCATTCGTCCGTCCTCGGTCTCGGAGGGCATCAGCACATCGAACTGCGAGCGGGCGTTGATCCCCTCTTTCAAGCCGATCTGCACATCGACGGTGCCGTCGTCGTTGATCCGGTAGAGCGGCACGTTCACCTTAAACTCATCGAAATCGCGTTGGAGCTGCACGATGGACTTGTCGATGGCCCGCGTGCAGACCTTGAGCATCTGCGACTCCTTGGACTTGGACGAAAGGCTCTTGGACGAGAGGTTGGCCGCCGACGTCGAGGTCTGGCCCACATAGGTGAGCCGGAAGAGGTTGGTGGTGTCGTAAGCCATGCGCCGCGCGGGGTCGGGGTTGCTCGGATCGTTCCAGTAGAGGACGTAGAACGTGCCCGCCACCTCGTCGTTCCAGTCGAGCCGGTAGAGATAGGAGGTGATATTGACCGAGAAGCCGTCGATCTCATTGACCAGCTTGGCGGCGCTGTCGCCCATCGAGCTGAAGCTGCTGTCGCCCGTCACCGCTCCGGCCACCGCGCCCAGGGCACGGAGCCATCCGCCGGCCTTGGCCGACTTCTCGCCCTTATCGACGAAGGTGATGTCGTTCACCAGCAGGAAGGTTTTGCCAATCAGCTCCTCGCCCGCATCGGCAAGCATGGCCCGCCCGCGCGAACTCTGGTCGGCGATGTTGATGTCGGCCTGCGACGCATCGTAGTTGCCGCGCTCCTGGATGAGCTTCATGTCGAAAACGCCGGTCTCGGGGCAGCGGTTGAACCACTTGGAGACCATGCCGCGCGCGACGTCGGCATCGAGGATGAATGACTGGATATCCCGTGCATTGACATCCTCCTTATACTTGCCTTTCTTCTTCTGTTTCACGGCCGACGACTCGAACGACTTGACCGCCAGGTCGTGGCAGTTGAACTTGTCGGGGGTGGGCATCGCCATGAATGCCGAGTCGATCGCTTCGCCGTACTTGAATGCCGAGTGCTTCATCAGCACCGTGTAGAGGGAGCTGCGGCGGTATTTGCCGATCACGCCGTTGTCGGCCTGCTGGTCGGCGGCTTCGCCGGAGAGCGAATCCACAGGCTGCGCCTCCTGTGCTGCCGCGGAAAAGGCGAATGCCGCGGCAGCAAGACACATCAAAAATCTCTTCATTGGTCTGTTCGGGTTAATTGGGGTATATCCGGGATCAATCCACGAATACGGGCGCATAGGTGACCGCCTGCTGGTTGTTGCCATAGGCTACGCCCACGTCACGCCAGGCTTTGATCGAATCCTGCGTATTCTTCTGCTCGTACTCCACCTGACGCACGTACATCTCGCGGTAGAAATCGAGGTCCTCCCTGACCTTGGACTTGATCTCCTTCGCCAGCGCCTCGGCCTGGGGATAGCAGGTGGCGTCGGGAAGAATCTCGGCCAGGTATTCGCCAGCCTCTTCCGCCGCTTCGCGGTCCTGTCCGGCATTCCAAATGCTGCGGGCTTTGGCCAGATTAGCCTGGGCACGGTCGTCGATGTATTTCTGGAAAAGGGCATTGGCCGTCGTCAGCACCCTGGCATAGCAGGTTTCGCAGGCCTCGGGGATGAGCGAAAGCTGGAAGAACGCCGCTTCGTACTGCTTGGCCAGCGCAAGGGTCTGCACCTGCTGCAGGATGTTGTCGCACTGCGACTCGTAATAGGCGATGATTTTGGCGTTGGCATCGCGGATCAGGGCTTTGAGCGCCGGTTGCGTCGGAGCGATCTGCTTCAGGGCCGCAATGTAGGCCTTGTTCTCGTTCTCCCCGACACCGCGTACCGACACGGTCGTCGTCCCGTACATCTTCTTGCCCAGCGCGTCGGCCACATAGAACGTGACGTCCATCTTCTGGGCGATCTTCGCCGGGGCGGTGCCGACCACCTCCTTGTCGGTGACCGAAACCGTGCAGGTGATGTAGAACTGGCCCCGGTCATCGGTGGCGCCCATGCCGTTGAGGTTCACGACCTGCCGCATCTTGTTGGCCATCGCCGCATGGGCGATTTCGGGGAGGCACTCGGCCTGCTCGGGCACATAGACCGTCAGGGGTACGTTACGGGAGGCCTGCGCCGAGGCCTGTGCCGCAACCGCAAGGGCCGCGAGGCCCAGGATAAGTTGGGGTATGCGTTTCATCTTGTCGTTATTTGTCGCCCAGCACCAGCGTCACGCGACCCAGGCCCTGGTTCATTTGTTTGATCTGCTCGATGTTGCAAGGCTCGCCCTTGAGGTATCGCACCAGCTCGCGGGCAAAGCGGTTGGCATCCATCGGGCGTTCGCGCTCGTCGAAAAGCGGGATGCGCACCTGCTCGAAGCGCATGTAGTTCTCGGTGCCGTCGGTGAGCGAATAGCGGTGATTGACCGTGTTATCGGCCATCCAGTTGTCGATGATCTCCGAAAGCTCGTAACCGTCGATCTCGGTTTCGAGGTCGAAAGGAGCCGAGTCGAACACATTGACGTTGATGGTGATTTCACGGCCGTTCTGGAACATATCGTCGAAATGGGCCTGCAGACGGTCGCAGAAGTTGTCCATATGGGCGCCGACGGCCTCCTCGAGCAGCAGGGGCACCTCGGCCGAGAACGACGGACTGCCCGTACCCGAATCGCCGGCCACCTG
>OIKA01000358.1_pt1 | contig 11376 bp, 10 predicted proteins | sample 1583621 | NCBI WGS metagenome assembly OIKA01 (sample SAMN02674606, study PRJEB24791) | human gut metagenome, SKBSTL068 | isolation source: stool | host: Homo sapiens | place: USA | reverse complement strand
GCAGAGGATGAAATATTTCACGGGAGGGCTGACATACAAAATTCATTTGAAATAATTAATGAAAAAATCAGCGGAGGGATGTTTGATACTATCAGACATCCCTTTTTTCTGTATTATATATGTAAGATTAACGGCGGAATTCAAATTTTAATCGTAATTTTGTAGCCCATTATGAGTAGAATAATAGCCATAGACTACGGTCGAAAACGTACGGGAATAGCCGTGAGTGATACATTGCAGATGATTGCGAATGGACTGACAACTGTGCCTACACACCAATTGTTGCAGTTTCTTCTTGATTATGTGGCTAAGGAGCCGGTAGAGCGTATCTTGGTAGGCCTTCCTAAGCAGATGAATAATGAGGCTTCGGAAAACATGAAGAATATCGAACCTTTTGTCCGTTCGCTGAAGAAGAAACTGCCTGACATGCCGGTTGAATATGTAGACGAGCGTTTTACTTCTGTTCTGGCTCATCGGACGATGCTTGAGGCTGGATTGAAAAAGAAAGACCGCCAAAATAAAGCACTGGTGGATGAAATCAGTGCAACTATTATTCTGCAAACTTATTTGGAGAACAAACGTTTCTCCTTTTTATAATGTATAGAAAATAATTTGTAATTAGTAATTTGTAGTAAAGGAAATGATTTTACCCATTTATGTGTACGGTCAGCCCGTATTGAGAAAGGTAGCAGAGGATATTGCCCCGGACTATCCGAATTTGAAAGAGCTTATTGAGAATATGTTTGAAACGATGGACCATGCCGAAGGCGTAGGACTTGCAGCACCGCAGATTGGGCTTCCCATCCGCGTGGTGGTAATCGATTTGGATGTACTTTCCGAAGATATGCCAGAATATAAAGATTTCCGCAAGGCGTATATCAATGCCCATATTTTGGAGGTGTCCGGTGAGGAGGTTTCTATGGACGAGGGGTGCTTGAGCCTTCCCGGTATTCATGAGTCGGTGAAGCGTGGCAACAAAATACGTGTGCAGTACCTGGACGAGAATCTGGAACCGCACGATGAGATTATCGAAGGCTACCTGGCACGCGTGATGCAGCACGAGTTCGACCATCTGGAAGGAAAGATGTTCATCGACCATTTGTCTCCGTTGCGCAAGCAGATGATTAAAGGAAAACTGAATGCCATGTTGAAGGGCAAGGCACACTGCACTTATAAGGTGAAAACCGTAAAGAAATAAGTCAACCATATAATATGGTATAAAAGGCTCAAAAAATATAAAAAGTGTTCCGCTAATCCCGACAAGTAAACGAAAAACGTTACTTTTGTTTCGTTTACAAGCATTTATAAAACAAGATGATAAGAAAAATACTGACAGCTATTTTGCTGTTACCCACATTGTTGTATGCGCAAATCAATACGGAACGGGTGATGACCATTGCTCGGAATGCATTGTATTTTGAGGATTACGTGCTTTCTATCCAATATTTTAATCAGGTAATCAACGCGAAACCTTATTTATATGAGCCTTATTTCTTCCGTGGACTGGCAAAAATCAATTTGGATGACTATCAGGGAGCGGAGAGTGATTGTGATGCTGCGATTCAAAGAAATCCTTTTGTGGTAGGTGCTTACCAGATCAGAGGATTGGCACGTATCCGTCAGAACAAGTTTGACGAGGCGATTGAAGATTATAAAACCGCTATCAAATACGATCCGGAGAATGTGGTGCTTTGGCATAATCTTTCTCTTTGCCATATTCAGAAAGAAGATTATGAGGCAGCTAAGGAAGATTTGGGTACGCTTCTGACAATTGCCCCCAAATATACGCGTGCCTATCTGATGCGCGGGGAAGTCTCCCTGAAACAGAACGATACGATACAAGCTTTGCGTGATTTTGACAAAGCTATTGATATGGACCGTTATGACCCGGACGGATGGGGGGCAAGAGCCATTGTACGTCTCCAGCAGGGAAAGTATAAAGAGGCTGAAGCTGATTTGGACCAGTCTATCCATCTGAGTGCAAAGAATGCCGGTAACTATATCAACCGTGCCTTGGCGCGTTTCCATCAGAATAATTTGAGAGGCGCCATGAGTGACTATGATTTGGCTTTGGATATTGATCCGAATAATTTTCTCGGGCACTACAACCGCGGTCTGCTGCGTGCCCAGGTAGGCGATGACAACCGGGCGATAGAAGATTTTGATTTTGTGTTGAAGATGGAACCGGATAATATGATGGCCACTTTCAATCGTGGTTTGTTACGTGCGCAGACGGGGGATTACCGGGGAGCTATCAGTGACTATTCCAAAGTGATTGCAGAATATCCTAACTTTATGGCCGGCTATTATCAGCGTGCCGAAGCCCGTAAAAAGATTGGCGACCGTAAAGGAGCCGAGCAGGATGAGTTCAAAATCATGAAGATGCAGATAGACAAGCGTAACGGTGTTTCTTCCGGTGACAAAAAGGAAGGTGGCGACAGTAAGGATGTTGCGGATAATTCTTCGGGGAACTCCAATGGAGATGGCGGGAAGACCCGTAAGAAATCCGACAAGAATATGGAAAATTATCGGAAAATTGTAATAGCGGACGATTCGGAAGTTGACCAGCGTTATAAGAGCGATTATCGTGGACGTGTACAAGACCGGAATGTGACCATCAAGCTTGAGCCGATGTATGCTTTGACTTATTATGAGAAACTGAGCGATGTGAAGCGTATCGTACATTATCATAAGTATATTGAGGAACTGAACCATTCGAAACTGTTCCCGAAGCCACTGCGCATCACCAATATGGAAGCTCCGCTGACGGAGGAACAAGTACGCTTCCACTTTGCTTTGATAGACGCTCATACGTCTGATGTGGTGGCTGACGAGAAGAACGCCAAGAAACGTTTCATGAGAGGTCTGGACTTCTATCTGGTTCAGGATTTTGCCAGTTCCATAGATGACTTTACAAAGAGTATCTTGTTGGACGACACTTTCTTTCCGGCATACTTTATGCGTGCTTTGGTGCGTTATAAGCAACTGGAATATAAAAAGGCCGAAGCCACAATGAGTGAAGGCGCCACTTCGGGTACAACGGAAATGAAGAAGCCTGAAGTGACGGCCATCGATTATGAAGTTGTGAAGAATGACCTGGACCACGTTATCCAATTGGCTCCTGATTTTGTTTATGGCTATTATAACCGTGGCAATGTGTCTTCGTTGCTGAAGGATTACCGTGCCGCCTTGGCGGATTATGACAAGGCGATTGAGCTGAGCCCCGATTTTGCTGAAGCATACTTTAACCGTGGGTTGACGCACATCTTCCTGGGGAATAACAAACAAGGTATTGCTGATTTGAGTAAAGCCGGAGAGTTGGGCATTGTGTCGGCCTATAATATCATAAAGAGGTTTACAGATACACGGGAATAACATTTTTTTGCTAAAAAATAGAATATCAAAAAGAATTAGCTATTTTTGCGTTCTGAAAAATGAAATATACATATAAACTATGATAAAGATAACATTTCCAGACGGCTCTGTTCGTGAATATAACGAAGGAGTAACGGGACTGCAGATTGCAGAAAGCATCAGTTCGCGATTGGCACAAGACGTGCTGGCTTGTGGCGTGAACGGAGAAATTTATGATTTGGGGCGTCCTATCATGCAAGACGCTGAAGTGGTTCTTTATAAATGGGAGGATGAGCAGGGTAAGCATGCCTTTTGGCATACCAGTGCCCACCTGCTGGCCGAAGCTTTGCAGGAACTCTATCCGGGCATCCAGTTCGGTATAGGTCCTGCTATCGAAAACGGTTTCTACTATGATGTGGACCCGGGTGAAACGACTATCAAGGAAGCTGACCTGCCGGCCATTGAGAAAAAAATGGCTGAACTGGTGGCTAAGAAAGAAGCGGTTGTCAGACAAGACATTGCCAAGGCAGATGCTTTGAAGATGTTTGGTGACCGTGGAGAAACTTATAAATGCGAGCTGATTTCCGAATTGGAAGACGGTCACATCACAACTTATACGCAGGGTGCATTTACCGACTTGTGCCGTGGCCCTCACTTGATGACCACAGCTCCTATCAAGGCTATTAAACTGACTTCCGTTGCCGGTGCTTACTGGCGTGGACAAGAAGACCGTAAGATGATGACCCGTATCTATGGCATCACTTTCCCTAAGAAGAAGATGCTGGATGAGTATCTTGTTCTGCTGGAAGAGGCAAAGAAGCGCGATCACCGTAAAATCGGTAAGGAGATGGACTTGTTCATGTTCTCCGACACCGTAGGTAAGGGACTCCCGATGTGGCTGCCCAAAGGTACTGCACTGCGTATCCGCTTGCAGGACTTCTTACGTCGCATCCAGGCCCGTTACGATTATCAGGAAGTAATGTGTCCGCCCATCGGCAACAAATTGCTTTACATCACTTCCGGACACTATGCAAAATATGGTAAGGACTCCTTTCAGCCCATACATACACCGGAAGAAGGGGAAGAGTACTTCTTGAAACCGATGAACTGCCCTCACCACTGTATGATTTACAAGAACTCACCCCGTTCTTACAAAGACCTGCCTTTGCGTTTGGCAGAGTTCGGTACGGTTTGCCGTTACGAGCAGAGTGGTGAGCTGCACGGGCTGACACGTGTACGTAGCTTTACGCAGGATGATGCGCACATCTTCTGTCGTCCGGACCAGGTGAAGGATGAGTTCCTCCGTGTAATGGACATTATCTCCATCGTGTTCGAATCTATGGACTTCGAGAACTTCGAGGCACAGATTTCCTTGCGCGACAAGGTGAACCGCGAAAAATATATCGGTAGTGACGAGAACTGGGAAAAAGCAGAACGTGCCATTATCGAAGCTTGTGAAGAAAAGGGGTTGAAGGCAAAAATAGAATATGGAGAAGCTGCTTTCTATGGTCCTAAACTGGATTTCATGGTGAAGGATGCCATTGGTCGCCGTTGGCAGCTGGGTACCATCCAGGTGGACTACAACCTGCCGGAACGTTTCCAACTGGAATATACCGGTGCCGACAATCAGAAGCACCGTCCCGTAATGGTTCACCGTGCTCCGTTCGGCTCCATGGAACGTTTCGTGGCTGTGCTTATTGAGCATACAGCTGGTAAATTCCCGTTGTGGCTGACTCCTGATCAGGTCGCTATTCTGCCTATCAGCGAGAAGTTCAACGACTATGCGCATGAAGTGAAACAATACTTGAAGCGATATGACATCCGTGCCATTGTGGATGAACGCAATGAAAAGATTGGTCGTAAGATTCGTGACAATGAGATGAAGCGTATTCCGTACATGCTGGTTGTAGGTGAAAAGGAGGCTGAAAACAAGGAAGTTGCTGTCCGCAAGCAGGGAGAAGGTGTCTTATGTGGATTTACGGAACGGCCGGTGTTATTCTGTCCGCCCGCGTGTCCTCAGATACGGGAGCATAGAATTGTTACAGGCGAACCGTACTTATTACAGCAGGACAAGGCAGGTGTATGCCAATACATGCGGGTTGCCTTCTTCGTCCATCGTGTGGATGGGGTTTTATGTGAAGATGTACGATGGCAGAGTGCCTTCCCGATGCCGCCGCATGGAAGATGGAGGCTTTTGTTGTGAACCGCAGGTTTGTCTGTTGGAGGGGGATGAGGAGCGTGCTTATTACCTGAGCGGACGGTTGCCGGATCAAAGTATTGTGGTGATGGATGAGGAGGGACGGTATTATCATGTGGAGAAAGGGCATGGAAAGCGTTATGTGGCCTGTAACCGTCCGTCGGACCGGAGTGAGGATTTTGATGAGGCGGTGGCATTGCTCCGAAGACAGGCGGACGAGCGTGTGGAGAAACGCTTGCGTGAGGAGAAGTGCGAGTATGAACGGAAACGGCAGCGTATAATCAGCAGGAGTGTGGAGGCCGTACCTTTTCAAATAGGAGTGAAATGGGGGCTGAGGACAGCGGAGCGGATTTTGATTCCACCTGTCTATCGGAGGATATTGCATCCGGTGGGTGGTTATTGCGCCTATCAGGACAGCTCCTGCCAGTGGGGGGTATTGGCTGTAGACGGAAGGATCATTATCCGGGCCCAGTATATGGAAGTGGAGATAGACAGGGATGGAACGGCGCGTCTTACTTTGGTTCCGGGGAAGATGGAAACGGTGAAGCTGACGGACTGATAGGATAAAAAGCAGGGGATAACTTTTTGTCAAACCGATATTTGGCGATGGAATACGTATCATTATGAAAAGTTTTGTAACTTTGCATCCGATTTTTAAAAAGGAGATATTGATATGGAATTACCTGATGACCCGATGATGCTTTTCAGCATGGTGAATATGAAACTTCGTGACTGCTATCATTCGCTGGACGAGCTTTGTGATGATATGAATGTAGACAAGGAGCTGTTGGTGAAAAAACTGAAGGCGGCCGGATTTGAGTATAGTAAGGAAAACAACAAGTTTTGGTAGATAGAGGGATCAGCCCGTTCCGGAAGAATGTGTGGAACGGGCTGATTTTTTTATTGAGGTACCTATTGATTATTTTTGTATAAGTCCTGTTTCCGGTATTGCAACAGGGATGTTCCGGTATGCCGCTTGAAGAAACGTCTTAAGGTGGCAAGATTGGCAAACCGGGTTCTTTGAACGATTTCCTGTATGCTGATGGATGGATTCTCCAATAGTGCGTAAATCTCTTGCAGGGTATAATGTATAATCCATTCTTTGGGGGATTTTCCGCTTACCAGGGTCAAGGCTTCAGTCAGGTATTTGGAGGAAACATGCAACTTTTCGGCATAGAACGCCACTTCTTTGTTTTCTTTGTAATGCTTTAACAGCAAATCCAGAAAAAAGTATCCGATTTCTTCTTTATGCAAGGTGGTGACTTTATGTTCTTTTACCGTGCTGTAATAGTCTGCATAAAGTTCCAGAAAAGGTAATTTCAGCAGATTGGTAATAGATTCTTTTGTAAATAAATAAGTTGGCGAAGTGGCTCTGTTGTATAATAACCGGAAATAGATGGAGAACTGTTCCGCTTTCTCTTGGGATAGCGAATAGACGCAGTGGGTCTGGGTGTAGGTATGAAAACCGGTCGGAAAACGTTTGATACTTCCATTGATCACGTCATAAAAAAGGACATTTGAAAAAGTACAATAGTCGATGGTGAAAGTCGGGCTGGATTTTATAAATGAAACCAGGAATCCCGGCATGAAAATAAGAATATCGTTTGCGCAAATAACATATTTCCGGAGGCCAACCTGGATCTCGGCATTTCCTTCGGTACATATACCCAAAACTCCTGCCGGCATATAAGAGGGGTATTTGCTGAAAGGCACTGTGTGCGCATCCATATAAATACTGAAATCTTGGTCGGACAGTCCTTCTTTGGTATCCTGTGGTTTTGGGTTATTATATAACATACTTTGTATCAAATCTAGCTTCACAAAATTAGAATTTAATGATACATTCCACCGGGAGTAGTGGACATAAGGGAAAATAAAACGGAAAAAAACTACGTGTATTTGATTTTTTTAATATACTGATAGGAAAACAATTTGAGCTTTCCGTAAGTTGTAGGAGAACACGGAAAATTATTCTTTTTTACAGAAAGAAGGGTGAATTCAAAAAGACCGTTTGATTGGTTTTTGAATTCACCCTTTATGAATGGATCGGAGTTATTTTTGCGCCAGTAATTTGGCTATGGCACGGTCGGGTTTCCCGGTTTCTGTCAGGGGAAGTTTGAATACCGGAACAAAACGTTTGGGACGCCAGTAGGGAGGTAATTGATGTGTGCAGGTCTGTTCTATGTCGTCGGGCAGTTGTCCTTCGGCAAGCAGTACAATGATTTCTCCGAATTTTTCGTCGGGGGCGGAGGTGATCAGGAAAGGAACGGACAGGTGTTCTTTCAATGCGGCCTCTACTTGTTCTATCTGCACTTTTACTCCTCCTGTATTGATCGTGTTGTCTTTTCTGCCTAGAATGCGGAATTGGTTCTGTCCGTTTATCTCGGCTATGTCATTGGTCACCAGTTCTTTTTCGCAAATTTCGGGAGCGTATATCACCAAGGTGTTTTCTTTACTCAGACGGATCTGTATGCTCTCGAAAGGGGTGTACCAGTCTGAAGCTTCAGGACCGTTCAGTCTGCGTAGGGCAATGTGTGACAAGGTTTCGGTCATGCCGTAGGTAGACCATACGGCATGGGGGAAATCTTTTAACGCAGCGTTCAGTTGGGAGTCGATAGGACCGCCTCCGATAATGAGGTGTCTGATTTGTTGCAATATCGCTTTCTCTTCGGGAACTTGCAGTGAGTTATAGACTTGCATGGGGATCATGGCGGCAAAGACGGGTGCTTTTGTCAGGTCTTTTAAAGGATGTCCGGAGGGGGTGACAGGCAGCAAGTCCAGTCCCGCTACCAAGGCACGTATTACCACCATTTTTCCGGCAATGTATTGCAAGGGCATACAAAGCAGGGCGGAATCTTCTTTTTGCAGTCCGAGGAAGGAACAGGTGAGGCAGGCGCTTTCCATCATGCGTTCTTTTTCTACATACAGTTCCTTGGGTTTGCCGGTGGAGCCTGAAGTATGTACCGGCAGGGTGTCTGCCGGGTCAAACCATTCGGAAAGAAAGGAGAAAAGTTCCTGCCGGAAGCTTCGGTTGTCGGCAGGGATATTCATTCTTACCATTTCAATTTCCCAGTTGGAGTAGGGGATGCTTTCTATCAGAATGGTCTGTTTGTTTCTATTGGTGCAGAATTTTGTCATTGTTTCAGCCAGTTTAGTAAGTCGGGTTCTTGTTCTTCGGGGTGGAACCAAAGGCAGTCCCCTTCGATGTGAAGCGGATAGTCTATATTGTCGGTAAACAGCAAGCCGGTACCTAGTCCTTGGGGGAGGGCGGGCTGCAAGGTGGCACACCATTGTGCGATGGCATTCAGTCCGATATTGGACTCCAGAGCGGAAGTGACCCATGAGCCGATGCCTCTTTCAGCCGCCAGTTCCATCCATTCTTCGGAGCCGCTGATTCCTCCGTGCAGAGAAGGTTTCAGGATAATGTACTGAGGACGGATGGTTTCCAGCAATTCTATTTTCCGGTCGCGCCGGTTGATGCCTATCAGCTCTTCATCCAGTGCAATGGGAAAGGGGGTGGCGGCACAGAGCCGGGCCATTTCATTCCATTGCCCCGCACGGATGGGCTGTTCGATGGAATGGAGCTGGAATTCGGAAAGACGATGTAACTTTTCGAGGGCATCGGCAGGAGAGAAAGCACCGTTGGCATCTACACGCAGTTCGATTTGGGCTGGGGTGAAATGCCGGCGGATGTGCGCCAGCAGCTCCAGTTCCTTTTCAAAGTCGATGGCGCCTATTTTGAGTTTGATGCAGCGGAAGCCTTGCTGCATCTTTTCCCCGATGCGCCGGTACATCTCGTCAAAGTTTCCCATCCAGATGAGTCCGTTGATGGGGATGCCCTCTTTGCCTTTGCTGAACGGGGTGTGCCAGAATTGCAGGCTGCGTGCCCGGAAATGCAGCAGGGCGGTTTCCATACCGAACAGGATGGACGGATAGGGAAGCAAGGCTTCCCGGTCTATTTCCCCGTTCTTTTCCAGGTTCTTGCAGGCAGTGGCCAACACCTCGTCGTATGAGGGGATATCGTCACAACTCAGGGCAGGGAGAGGGGCACATTCACCCACGCCATAGTGGCGACTGCCGGTGTCGGTGAGGAGGATGTACCATACATTCCGGGTGGTATATACTCCTCTGGAAGTACCTGCCGGTTGCTTGAAGTGTAATTGTTTTTTTATAATTCGGGTTTGGAACATTCTTATTAGTGATTAGTGGTTAATGGGAAGCAAGGAGGACTATTGGGTTGTCCTCCACCGGAAAAATGAACCACTGATTATGGGAACTTCGGATAATCCTGGAACCGTGGCTTGCGTTTTTCCAAAAATGCCTTTCCTCCTTCCTGTGCTTCCTCTGTCATGTAATACAGCATGGTGGCATCTCCGGCAAGTTCTTGTATGCCGGCTTGTCCGTCCAGTTCGGCATTCAGTCCGGCTTTGATCATACGAAGAGCGAGCGGGCTGTGCTCCATCATCTTTTCTGCCCATGCCACGGTTTCGTCTTCCAGGCGGTCGAAAGGAACGACTGTATTGACTAATCCCATTTCCAGTGCTTCCTGTGCGGAGTATTGACGGCAAAGGAACCATATTTCACGGGCTTTCTTCTGCCCTACGATGCGTGCCAGATAGGAAGAGCCGAATCCGGCGTCGAAGCTGCCTACCTTGGGACCTGTCTGTCCGAAAATGGCATTCTCTGAGGCAATGGTCAGATCGCATACCACATGCAGCACATGACCGCCGCCGATGGCGTAACCGTTTACCATGGCGATGACCGGTTTAGGCAGTGACCGGATTTGCTTTTGTACGTCCAGCACATTCAGACGGGGAACTCCATCTGTGCCGATATAGCCGCCATGACCTTTTACGTGCATATCTCCCCCGCTGCAGAAGGCTTTGTCGCCTGCTCCGGTCAGAACCACTACATTGATATCCTGGCACTCGCGGCAGTAATACAGGGCGTCGCTGATTTCCGAAGTGGTGGTGGGGGTGAACGCGTTGCGGTAACGCGGACGGTTGATGGTGATTTTCGCTATTCCGTTGTAAAAGTCAAACAGAATATCCTGATATTCTTTGATGGTTTTCCATTCTCTTGTTTCCATTATTCATTTTTATTTTTAAGTCCGTGATAATATTCTCTTAACAGGGTGGTGTCTTTTTCCTTGTCGGTAAACACCTCTAGCAGCATGGGTTGCATCCGTGTCTCGGGTGAGGTGAATGGCTGCATCGCTTCTTCCAGCTCTTCTTCTCCGGTCACTTTCATGTAAATAAAGCCGCGTTCTTCCGCCCAGCCTTTGGCGGTGGTGTAATGCTCGGCTGTGATAAACTCCCTGGAACGGCTTGATTTGTCCATTCCAGGCAGGGTATGGAATATTTCTCCTCCTTCGTTATTCAGTAACAGGATGCGGATGTTGGCACCGTAATTTTGATTCCACAGTGCGTTCATGTCATAGAAGAAGCTCAAGTCGCCTATGATGATGAAATTCAGCTTGCTGGAAGCGGCGGCATAACCGATGGCGGTGGACAGGGAGCCTTCTATGCCGTTCACTCCCCGGTTGCAACAGATTTCCACCTGGGGAGGAACTGTAAATAACTGTGCATAGCGCACGGTGGAGCTGTTTGCCAGATGCAGGGCACAGGGTTCGGGCAATGCCCGGATGAGTTTTCCGATAACGGAGATTTCGGAATAAGCAAGGTCCGGCATCGGAATGGTTTTGCAATAGTTTTCCCACATCAGCGGATAATGGGTAGGTTTGTTGTCCAGCAGGAAAGCTATTTTTTCCAAGAACTCAAACGGATCCATCTCGATGACGGTGGTCAGGCAAGATCGGAAGAGCA
>OIKA01000357.1_pt1 | contig 11379 bp, 9 predicted proteins | sample 1583621 | NCBI WGS metagenome assembly OIKA01 (sample SAMN02674606, study PRJEB24791) | human gut metagenome, SKBSTL068 | isolation source: stool | host: Homo sapiens | place: USA | reverse complement strand
CTCCCGCGGCGGGTCCATAAAGATCACGTCTGCCCGCTCGCCTGCGGCGGCAGCCTCGCCGATCCACTGGGTGGCATCGGCGGCAAAGAAGCGGGCGTTTTTCACGTCGTTGTGCCTTGCGTTGCCGATGGCATCCCGGACAGCGTCCCGGTTCAGTTCCACGCCCACCACCTGCTTTGCCCTGCCGCTGGCGGTCAGACCGATGGTGCCAATGCCGCAGTAGGCATCCAGCACCACCTCTTTGCCGGTCAGGCGGGCGGCTTCCACGGCCAGACCATACAGCACCTCGGTCTGGTCATGGTTGATCTGGTAGAAACTCCGGGGGCTCAGGGCATAGGTCTTGCCGCAGAGGGTATCCAGAATGAAGCCCTTGCCGTAGAGCACCTTTTCCTCTTCGCCCAGCACCACGCTGGTGCGGCGGGGGTTGTAGTTCTGCACCACGGTGGTCACGGGGACATGGCGCTTTTCGGCTTCGGCCAGCAGAGCGCGGACAAAGTTTTTCGCCCCGGGCAGAACCGGCTGAACGGTCACCAATACCACCATCACCTGCCCGGACACCACACCGCGCCGCAGCAGGCAGTGGCGGAGCAGGCCGGTGCCCTTGTCCTCATTGTAAGGCTGGTAGCGGCAGGTGCTGGCCGCCGCCCGCACCGCCTGCATCACGGTGTCCAGCACTTCGTCCTGCAGCAGGCAGCTTTCCACAGGCAGCACTTTATGCGTGCCTGCCGCATAGATACCGGACACCAGTTTCCCGCCGGGGCCCGCTGCAAAGGTAGAGATCACCTTATTGCGGTAATGGCAGGGGTTTTCCGCGCCCCGGATGGGAGCCACCGGGCCGTATTTCCCCACCAGCTTACGGACAGCAGCTTCTTTCTGTTTCAGCTGCTCGGCATAATCCAGCCCCAGCATCGGACAGCCGCCGCATTTTTTCGCTTTCAATCTGCACTCCATCGTATATCCTTCCGCCTCTTGACAAAACAAGAAAAAATCACTATACTACAAATAGAAAAGGCACTGCGACAAGCGGTTAGCCCTTTTAGGTTTGAGGTTTAACTAGAAAACCGTCACCGGCCAGGGTGGCGGTTTTCGCTTTTCACCTTGATGGTAAATACCAGTCCAAAAATATGGAACGTCAAAGTAATAGGCATCGCTCTCACCTCCTTCCGGAAGTGTGGGCTAACCGCCTGCCGTTATGTGCAGTACCTTTTCGCATTTAATTTTAACACATCTTTCGACCGAATGCAACGAAAAAGCTCCCGTAATGGGAGCTTTTTCGTTTTTCCGTCACCCATAGGGATCGTACAGGTCGTATTCTTCTGCCTCCTGATGCTGCTCCTCCAGCACCCGGATAGCCTGTTCCAGCTGGCTCTGGGAAGCGCCGCTCTCGCTGGCAAGGGCGCGGACCGCTTCGGGCAGGCTGCCGCCGAACAGGGTGTCCATCCGCTGGCGCATGGCCGCAACGCAATAGGCCCGGCGGGTGACCGTGGGCAGATAGGTGTTCTGGCTCCCCGCCTTGCCGCCCTTGACCCAGCCCTTTTCCTCCAGACGGTACAAAAAGTTGAGCACCGTGGCCGGAGCCCAGCCGGTGGAGGTCAGCTTTTCGCTGATATCCCGCCGGGTGGCCGGGGCGGGGCAATCCCAGAGCGCCAGCAGCACCTGCTCCTCGGCGGCAGAGAGTGGTTTCAGTCTGTCTGAAAGTCCGTACACCGGTTTCACCTCCGATTTTTTGCTTTTACATTTGTCTCATTTCAACATGATTATACCATACCCGGCACAAACAGGCAAGCAGTAAAAGTGAGGAGCCATGCGGTAAAACCAGCATATTTTTACATTTGTCTTAAAAAGTGTTCTTTGTTCAAGAACAGTTGTGTGTTTTGTGCGCTCAAGGCAGGCAGAGCAGTCCCATCTTTGTGCAAAGATGCCCTTGTTTTTGCACCCCCGGAACCGGTATACTACGGACAAATCAAGCACACATCTGCCGCAGATGAGAGCGGCGGTACGGATAGGAAAGGGAGAGTTCCATATGGCACGAGTATACAACTTCAGCGCAGGCCCCAGCATGTTACCGGAAAAGGTGCTCCGTCAGGCACAGGCAGAGCTGCTGGAATACGGCGATTCCGGCCAGAGCGTGATGGAGATGAGCCACCGCAGCAAGTGGTTCGATGCCATCATCACTGAAACCGAAGCCACCCTGCGCCGGGTGATGAACATCCCTGACAACTACAAGGTCGGTTTCTTCCAGGGCGGTGCCACCCAGCAGTTTGCCATGGTGCCCCTGAACTTTATGACCACAGGCAAGGCCGATTATCTGGTCACCGGCAATTTCTCGAACCTGGCTGCCAAGGAGGCCGCCAAGTTCGGCGAGGTGAAGATCGTTGCTTCCAGCAAGGACAAGAACTTCACCTACATCCCCGATGTCAACGCCATCGACTACGACAAGGACGCAAGCTACATCCACATCTGCCAGAACAACACCATCTTCGGCACCCAGTACGTTGAGGTACCTCAGGTGGAGGGTGTGCCGCTGGTGGCGGACATGAGCTCGATGATCCTCTCCAAACCTGTGGACGTGAACAAGTACGGCTGCATCTACTTTGGTGTGCAGAAGAACGTAGCCCCCGCCGGCATGGCCATTGCCATTGTCCGGGACGACCTGCTGGGCCACGCCGCCGACACCGTGCCCACCATGATGAACTACACCACCCTGCTGGCCAAGGACAGCATGTACAACACCCCGCCCTGCTGGTGCATCTACATGACCGGTCTGGTACTCAAGTATCTGGAGAATGACATCGGCGGTCTCGCCAAGATGCAGGAGATCAACGAAGCCAAGGCGAAAGTCCTCTACGATTACCTCGACGGTCAGGACTTCTTCAAGAACCCCGTCGAGCACCGTTACCGCAGTACCATGAATGTCACCTTCACCAGCCCGGCCCCCGACCTCGACAAGAAGTTCTGTGCCGAGGCCGCAGACGCCGGCTTCGTCAACCTGAAGGGCCACCGCCTCGTGGGCGGTATGCGCGCCTCCATCTACAACGCAATGCCCGCCGAGGGCGTTGACAAGCTGGTGGACTTCATGGAGAAGTTCCGCAAGGAGAATGCGTAAGGAGATAAACCAATGTTTACGATAAAAACCCTGAACGCCATCAGCCCGGTGGGTCTGACAAAGCTGAACAAGAACCTCTTCGATGTGTCGGTGGACGCTGACGCCCCGGACGGCATCCTCGTCCGCAGCGCTGACCTGCTGAACACCACCTTCAACGACGGCCTGCTGGCCATCGCACGCGCCGGTGCAGGCGTCAACAACATCCCCCTCGACCGGTGCAGTGAGCAGGGCATCGTGGTCTTCAACACCCCCGGCGCCAACGCCAACGCCGTGGCCGAGCTGGTCATCGGAATGCTCATCGCAGGCAGCCGCAACGTGCCTGCCGCTGCCCAGTGGACGCAGGGCCTTGCCGGAGATCCCGCCATGGCAAAGAGCGTGGAGAAGGGCAAGAAGCAGTTCGTGGGCAACGAGATCAAGGGCAAGACCCTCGGCGTCATCGGTCTGGGTGCCATCGGCTCCCGCGTCGCCAACTGTGCCATCGAGCTGGGCATGGAGGTCTACGGCTACGACCCCTACATCTCCATCGATGCTGCGTGGAATCTGAGCAGTCAGGTCCACCACTGCGTCAGCCTGAACGATATGCTGCCTCTCTGCGACTACATCACCATCCATGTGCCCTATCTGCCCACCACCAAGGACACCATCAACGCCCAGACGCTGGCCCTCTGCAAAGACGGTGTCAAGCTGCTGAACTATGCCCGCGGCGAGCTGGTCAACACCGACGCCCTGCTGGATGCCCTCGACACCGGCAAGGTGTCCGGCTACATGACCGACTTCCCCTCCGAGACCCTGCTGGGCCGTCCGGGCGTCATCTGCACGCCTCATCTGGGCGCGTCCACCCCGGAAGCGGAGGACAACTGCGCCGTCATGGCCGCGCAGGAGATCAGTGACTACCTCAAGAACGGCAATATCACCCACTCGGTGAATATGCCCGAGGTGCACCAGCCCCGCGCCGGAGGCAAGCGCATCTGCATCATCCACAAGAATGAGCCGGGCATGATCAGCCAGATCACTGCCCTGACCACCGAGGCGGGCCTGAACATCGAGAACATGGTCAACAAGAGCAAGAAGAACATGGCCTATACCATGCTGGACGCCACCGGCGCAGTGGACGCCACGCTGGCTGCAAAGCTCTCGGCGATCCCCGCCGTTATCCGGGTGCGCATCCTGTAAAAGAACGGAGAAGGGCCGCTGCTATCCAGAGCAGCGGCCCTTTTGCTTGAATCCCGTTATTGACCCTGACAGGGATTTGCGGTAAAATTATTCTAGCTAGGTCATGGGCATCTGCCCGCCCGGCGAAGATGATGAATACAGGAGGTTTGTCCATATGAAGGCCAAAAGAATGCTCTCGCTGCTCCTGACAGCAGCCCTCATGCTGAGCATGATGACTCCGGCGTTTGCCGCAGCGGCCCAGACCGAGCTGCCCCTCGCTTCGCAGACTCAGATGGAGGAGACCAACGAGGCCGTTTCCATCCGCCTGCAGGCCACCGGCAAGCTGGTCTATGGCTCCCCGTTCGAGCTGTCGGTGGTCACCCGCCCGGCAGACGTACAGTATATCGGCGTGGTGCTGGGCGTCAAGGGCGAAGCCAAAGGCTACGTCACCCTCGTGCTCTCCGATAAGCTCCGCACCCTGCTCAAGATGATACCCCTGCCCCGCAAGATGTCCAAGACCCCCGATCAGGTGGAGGAGTTCAACGTCTATGCCTATGTCAAACAGCTCATCGACGGAAACGACGTCAGCGTGCTTCTGAGCGTGGCCGATGAGGTCGTCAAGGTGATGGATGCCCTGAAATTCTATATCCCCACCCTGAAGGATATGTCGCTGGGCCTTAAGCTCTCGCTGGAAATGATCCGCCGCTACCTGCCTGAGGGCGTGTTCAGCCGTATCTATCTGGATGAACAGCCGGTGGATTCGGGCCGGTACATCGCGGGTGCTGTGGCGCTGCAGTCCGGCGACCTGAACACCGCCGGTGTGGCCATGTTCCGGATCAAGCCCAAGACGGAGGGCGTCCGCCTCTACTGGGCCGAGGAGCTGCCCGCTGTGACGCTGGCCGAGGCCGAAGCCCACAACACCGGCGCTCTGCTGGAGTCGGACGGCGTGGTGGCCAATGACGCGAAGGTCACTTACACCTATAAGAAGAAGGGCCTGTTCAGCAGCAAGTCCACCGAGTTCCCCACCGAGCCGGGCACCTACATCCAGACCGCTCAGGCCACGGGCAACTACTCCTGCGAGAAGATCACCCGCACCATCGTGATCTATTAACGTCAACAGAAAAACCTCCCGTACGCCAGTACGGGAGGTTTTTCTGTCTTGCTTACATCCGGAACCGCCAGCCCCAGCCGCCTCCGCAGCAGCAGTTGCACAGCAGGTTGAGCAGGATCATGCTCCAGCACCAGCGCATCAGCCCGCCGGGCTGGGCGTAGGTGGTCTGGGTGCGGTAGGTCTGGCCGGGGTTCTGCATCCGGCGCAGGTGCATCTGGTATTCGGTGTTATTGGGGTCCAGCTGCACGGCACGGCGGGCATCCTGCAGCGCATCGATGCGGTTGCCCAAGCCCTGATTTGCGAGGGAGGAAAGATAATACCACCGGGCATTGCGGCCGGTCATGCCGTCCAGCACGCGGCGGGCCTCCGCATAGCGGCCATTGGCCACAAAGTTGCGGGCGGCCTGCATCTCCGGGCTGTCGGAGCCGGAATAGCTTGCGCCCTGCTGGCCGTAACCCTGCTGGTAGCCGCCAAAGCCAAACCCGAAACCGAACGGGTCAAAGCCATCGAATCCGTCAAAACCGCCGTAACCGTTCTGATAACCCTGCTGCTGGTAGCTCTGCTGGCCGTAACCCTGTTGTTGGTAGCTGCCGTAGGGATTTCCGCCCATCTGGGGGCCGGTCTCGCCCTTGGTAATGGCATCGTAAGCCGCCTGCACTTCCTTGAAGTGCTCCTCGGCGGTAGGATCGTTGGGGTTCAGGTCCGGGTGCCAGCGCTTGCACTTGGCGCGGTATGCTTTTTTGATCTCGTCATCGCTTGCGCCGCGCGAAACGCCCAGCACCTCATAGGGGTCTCTCATGGATATACTTCCTCACGTCTCATTTCGCGCAGCCACAGTGCCGCGCAATGTTTATAGTCTACCGTATTGCCGTGGAAAAATCAAGACAAAGCCGCCATTCAGCCACGGCAGCGGGCCTGCTTGGCTGTTTTGCAGTTGTATTTGAGCCATACGCCGGAGTAAAGGATGTTGCGCAGCAGGTCTGTGTCCTCCACGCAGGGCAGGCGTTCAAAGCTCTGGGCACACTGCGCCAGCAGCAGCTCAAAGATCTCTTTCATCTCTTCCTCATAGCCGGGCTGCTGACTGAGTGCTTTCAGCGGATTGTAGGCCCCCTTGCGCTGGTCATGCTCCAGATCGTCATAGGCATCCAGCAGGTAGATGAACTTGCCCAGATGGAAGCCGATGCTGCGCAGCTCCGGTGACCAGTGATCCTGCCGGTAGTCGAACAGCTCTGCCATCAGCTCGCCAAAGCAGCCGGACACGGCATCCAGATCTTCGCTCCCGGCAGCTTCATATTCTGCCAGCCTGTCCAGACAGGTGCGGATGGCGCTGCACTGACGGGGCCAGCGGCTCTCAGCAGCCTGCTTACAGCTGGTAAGCAGCTTTTCATATCCAAGGCCCAGCAGGCTGCGGTCGTCCTTCCACTTATCCTCGGCGTTGTAGTAGTGCAAGGCTACGCTCAGATCTGCACAGTAATCGGTGGGGGAGGCCGCCCGCCATTCCACACCGCCCAAGGGGTGGATGGGGCACCGGTCGTGGCCGGAAGAAGCTTCGGTCTCGCCCTCGTACAGGCTGCACAGCAGCAGGTTCAGGAAGGTGAGGTCATAGCTCAGCGTAAAGCGGCCCCGCAGGCCGTGCAGTGCGTCGATGCGGCGGCACAGCCCGCAGTAGGCGGTGCGGTATCGCTTTTGTGCTTCGTCCGAAAGCGCGGCCTGATTGGGCACAACATAACCAAACATGGCCGCTCAGCTCTTTTTGATGAACTGGGTGCCGCAGCGCGGGCAGGAGATCTGGATGCGGCCGCGGCCACGGGGCACACGCAGCTTCTGGCGGCACTTGGGGCAGCGGTAGTAGTGGTAGAGCTTGCGGTTGGCCCACTGATCCTTCAGACCGCGGAACTTACGGTCTACGCGGTCCTTCAGGGCATAGTACTGGTAGTTCTCCTCCGTGCGCTTGGAAATGTTGCGGCTGAGCGAGCGGTAGTAGCACAGCACCAGCAGCACCAGACCCAGCCATGTGAACAGGCTGAAGCGGGTGAGCAGTGAGATCAGCAGCAGCACGATGGACGCGATGCTCAAAAACTGGTTCAGACCATCGGTACCGTAGCGGCCGATCATAAACTGACGGAATTTTTCTCTCATAACTCCTGCATCCTTTGTTTTGGAATCAAAGCGGGCGCGCCCGCCGTTATTTTACAGTTCTTAGGATACCAGTCAACCATGATGAAATTTTGAACAGAGTGCAAATCTATCATGAAGGGACGGAAATTAAGCTTCCCGGCAACGGATGGTCACCACGGCATCGGTATCCAGCGCACCTTCCATGCGGCAGTGCAGCACGGCGCGGCCCGCTTCGCCGGTGGTGGCAAGGTAGGTGCCCGCCATGCCGCCGCGCAGCGGCACCACGCTGGGACCAATGATCTTCAGCGGGCCGTCCACGCTCAGCTGAACGGCTTCGCCGCAGTAGGGCAGCAGGCTGCCGTTCTGGTCGATGGCGCGCAGACTGACAGCGGCGCAGTCCCAGGTGGGGCCGTCGGTGAGGATGGGGTTGTGCACAGTGCATTCCAGCCGGACGCTCTGCACCGGTTCCCGCACCACGGTGCGCACGGTGCGGCCATGCCACACGGCTTCAAAACGGTAGGCTGCGCGCGGTGTGCCCAGCACGCCGATGTATTTGTAATACATGCGGGCTACCTCGTTCCAGCTCAGCCGCAGCGAAAGCATCCGCGCCTTGGAAAGCGGCGAAAGCTCCATGGCATCCCGGCGCATCTCGTTCAGGATAGCGGCTGTCATCTGGGCGGAGGCCGGGTCCATGCCCTCGTACTTTTCCAACAAAGAACCCACAAAATCGTTGATCTCAATGGGCGGATGCGTCATGGCGGCAAAACGGCCGTGCCGGTCAGGCGTGAACTCGGCAATGTAGTCGTTGCCGCGGTACAGCCGCACGCTTTCGGCGTTGGTGAACACCCAGCAGGCTGTGGGAACGCCGCCGGGCAGGTCGCCCAGTGCCATGCCGGAAGAGACTTCCAGCACGATGTCCGAGGGGGAACGCGGCGTTTTCTGGCTTGCATATACCGCCGCCGAAAGCTTCGGGTTGCGGAACATATCCATCACACCGTGGTAGCAGATGCGGTCGCCGCTGCCAAATTCCCGGTGGGTGTTGTAATCGGCCATGCACCAGCCAAGGGCACCGGCCACGCCCTGCTGGGCAATGGCATCGTTGAGGACGGCAGCATGGCGCAGAGCCTGTGCCAGCCGGTGCGGCTCGTCGTCAAAGGCTTTGGCCGGGAACTGCTGGCCCCCGAACTCGCTGATGAGGTAACCCTTGCGCAGGTCAGGCGTGACGGCAGACCGGGGCTCGCAGCCCGGGCCCCGGCCGGAGTAGGAGTAATCGTTGTAGGCATAAACGTCCTCGAGCAGCTGGCTCTTGCGGGCGATCCGCACGCCGCCGGTGGGGCGGGTGGGGTCCAGCCGATGGACGGCTTCGTTGGTGCGCTTGTAAAAGGCCTCGTTGTCGGAACTGCCGTTCACCCGTACGCCCCACAGGAACACGCTGGGGTGGTTGCGGCACTGGCAGACCATCTCGCGGCAGTTCTGCAATGCCTGGGCCTGCCAGGCATCATCCCCGATGTGCTGCCAGCCGGGCATCTCCACGAACACCAGCAGGCCCAGCTCATCGCAGGCATCCAGAAAAGCCGGGCTCTGGGGGTAGTGGCTGGTGCGCACTGCATTGCAGCCCAGCTGCTTTTTCAACAATTGGGCATCCAGCTGTTGAATGCTGTCCGGCATGGCATAGCCCTGATAGGCGTAGCTCTGATGCCGGTTCAGGCCCCGCAGCTCCACCCGCTGGCCGTTCAGATAAAAGCCCCCGGCCACGAACTGGATGGTGCGGAAGCCGAACCGGGTGCTCTTTTCGTCCAGCACCCGGTCGGGCAGGCCGCTGGTGCCGGGCCGGATGAGCCGGACGGTCAGGGTATAGAGGAAGGGGTGCTCCACGCTCCAGGGGTGCACGCCGTTCAGGGTGCCCACAATGGGCAGGCTGAGCTCACCGCTGTACAGGGCTCTGCTCCCGGCGGGGCTGCGGATCTCGGCCTGCAGGGTGCAGCCGATGGTCTCGCCCACCGTGGAGGAATAGATGCGGAAATCGCCCTCGGCCTGCGCCTCGATGAAGATGTCGCGCAGGTAGGCGGGCTCCTTCACGTCCAGACTGACGGCCCGGTAGATGCCGCCGTAGGTCAGAAAATCGATCTGCCCGCCGAAGGGAGGAATGTTCAGGTCCTCCCGGCTGTCGCACCGGACAGCCACCACATTTTTTTGGCCCAGCAGCAGCGATTCGGTCAGGTCCACAGTAAAGGCGGTGTAGCCGCACCCGTGGTGGAACACCCGCCGCCCGTTGCAGAACACGGTGGCATCGTGGGCCACGGCTCCAAAGGTCAGCAGCACCGTGCGGCCCTGCCACTCTTTGGGCGCAAAAAACTCCCGCCGGTAGCCGGACACCCGCTGGTATTCGTTCTCGTTACAATAGTTGTAGGGCAGCGTTTTCACCGTGTGGGGCAAGCGCACCGGCTCCAGCTCCACCCCGGTGCATTCGGGGCGGACGATGGCGGGATCAAAGGTGGGGGCAAACAGCCAGCCGTCGTTCCAATCGTAGTGTTCCATAGCCTGTCTCCATCGCTCTGCACAAAAAAATTCTTGCCCTTATGCTACCACAAAGTTGTGAACGAAAAAAGCACTCGCTCCCTTATTTTTTCCGTTTTTGCAGAAAAAGCTGTTAAAATCAAAAAAGCCCCCGCCGGGCAGGCGGGGGTGAAGAAGAAGATCATACGGAACGTAGGGCACGGCGGTAGCTGCTTAGGCCCCGGGTGCGGCGGATGACAGGGGCATACAGACCGGAATAGTCGGTGCCCGGATGCGCCGTCAGGGTATGCGGGGTCTCCACGGTGTAGCTGTGGCCGCAGCTGTTGCAGACGTAGGTGTCGATGACGAAGCAGCTTTGCACGGCATCGTTGTACCAGGGGCAGTCGTGGATGCAGCGGACGTATTCCTCAATGTGCCACGGGGTTTGGGTCTGGGACCAGTAGACCACGGCCTTTTCGCCGCAGGCATCGCAGACAGCAGTCTCAAAAGCGGCAGAAACAGAATCTGCGGTGTCGGCCGAGGCCGAAGCGGGCAGTGCAAGAAAAACGGTCAGGCAGACCGCGGCCAGAAGGGCGGAAAAAAGCTTTTTCATCAAAATTCACCTGCTTTCTGTAAAATAGTGGAAAGGGTTCCAAGACTATTATACCAGAACGCAGGAATTACGAAAATTGGGAGAAAAACCAGAAAAAGGATGCTGAAATTGTGCGAGTTGCCAACAAAAAGCCCCCGCCGGGCAGGCGGGGGCAAGGGAAAACTCAGCGGATGAAATTGGTCATGGGACGGCGGGGATTTTCGGGGTGGGTGATGCCGTTTGCTTTGCCCAGTTCGATGCACTTGAGCAGCCAGGCCATGTTCCGGCCCAGCTCCCGCATCACGGCGCAGCCCTCTTCATCCTCCAGCACCTGCTCGGGCTTGGAGCCGTGGACCATGGGCCAGTAGGAACCGCTGACCAGCGGCATGTGGAAGAACTCGGGGTACTTCACCAGCTGGTCCAGCGTGGTGGTGGTGCCGGCGCGGCGGGCCGAAGCGCAGATGGCGGCGGGCTTGTAGGCCAGATACTTGCCGCCCGCGTAGGCCAGACGGTCCATGAAGCTGGTCATGTTGCCGGAGGCGGACGCATAGTGGACAGGAGTACCGAACACAAAGGCATCGGCAGTCTTGGCCTTTTCGATGGCCTCGTTGACCACGCCGCCGAACACGCAGCCCTTACCGGCGGCACAGCCGCCGCAGCCGATGCAGCCGCCCACCGGCTTTGTGCCGACGTTCAGGATCTCGGTCTCGATGCCGCTGGCGTTCAGCTCCCCGGCGATCAGGGACAGGGCGGTATAGGTGCAGCCCTTTTCGTGGGGGCTGCCGTTGATGAGCAGGACTTTCA
>OIKA01000343.1_pt1 | contig 11732 bp, 10 predicted proteins | sample 1583621 | NCBI WGS metagenome assembly OIKA01 (sample SAMN02674606, study PRJEB24791) | human gut metagenome, SKBSTL068 | isolation source: stool | host: Homo sapiens | place: USA | reverse complement strand
CCTACACTTGAAAAGTGCGAACATAAAAACAGTTTCATCAATATTCTCCTTTATAAATTCCGATTGAGATTTCACCTGTTTTAAGAGATTTAATAACTGTTATATTTTGTTATTAAATTCTCCGCAAACCCTTGAAAACACTGGATTTGTCGCAGGTGAGCTTTCCCTTATTGTTTCCCTTGTGTTATATCGTCCCACCAGTGTTTACGAACTCTGATAAGGGCAAATACAAGGGCAAAAAAACTGATAACACATTATAGCACAAAATGAAAATGACATGGTGAACTGATTGAAACGCTTCTGATTTTTGTAAGAAATGATTGATTGAATGATAAGGAGATTTGATACAATGAGAACAATATTTGCAGAATACAATCCACAACGTAATAGTGTTGATGTTTATACCTCTGCGAGCTATATGCTCCGCATTGACTGTTGGGAAGCAGAAAAGAATTTAAAAACTACGCCTGGCTCAGATTGTGCATTAAATGCACTTGCAATTGATGAACCGCTTGAATATGTACGATTATATCTGGATGGGAATATGCAGATGTGGGTAGATGCGGAAGATTCATTGGAAATCTTTTAAAATAATCCAAACTTACGTCAGCTACCACATACATGTAAGTTGTCATCTGTTTGTGTAATCACTAAAAACATTGACTTTAAAAATCAAAGCCGCCGTTATATAAATACATGAAATTGAATCTGCTTTGCGACGGCTTTTTCTTTTACCATTTGTAAAAATAGAAATAATCAATATAGTTCAGGCACTTTTCTTTTAAAGATAAGTAGTGTAGCAATGACGGTAACAATAGCAACTAAGATAACTTGCATTATGGACTCCTGATTGGTTGTGTTTTTGGTGATAATAACTTGCCGTAACACAATAACAATCAAAGAAGTAACGATTGTTGCAGGAACAGATTTTCTGATCATGCCAATAATAAATGACCACAGAGACAGCACCATACATATAATCACAGTGGTTATTGCCATTGGTATCCATGTTCGGAGCATTGATGGTTGAAATGTTCCCTCCAGCATATTAAAGGATTTATCCGCAAATATAATATAACTGCTACAACAGATATATCCAATCGTCATTGAAATCGCTGTATAAACCATGATTATAGTTAATTTGCTGGCAATCAATTTTATTCTGTTTAAAGGATAAGAAAACATAATCGTAATTGTTCGATGATTATATTCTCCAATAACCAGCTTTGCCGTTAAGACCGACGAGTACACAAGAAAAATGAATGACATCAATAAGCCAATGACAAGGTATGTGCTTTCAAATGTGTCTTTGACCTGTTTGGGGTCTGTCATGCTATCCCATAAAGATATTGTAATGAAAAGGATGCTGAAAAGAATTGCGGCAAACATAAAGATAATATTTTGTGCAATACCAAATTTTTTCAGTTCCAGTTTGATCAAATGTGTCATCTCATTTTTCCTCCTCTGTAAGCTGGAAAAAGAAATCTTCCAGTGTGTCTTGCTTGCGTCCCATGCTCTCCAAACCAATCCCGTTCTCAATGATGGCTTTTGACAGAGCTTTACCTGAAATATCAGAATCATAAATGTGGATAAATTCTTTATCTAATACACTAAAATTCGTGATTCTCATGTTTTCAAGCAGTGCAGCAACACGAGTCACATCGTCAACCTGCAAGCTGATATAATCTGTTTGATGCTTATGGATTTCTTCGATAGGTAATTCTGTTAAGAGTTTTCCGTGTTGAATAATTCCAATCGTATCAGCAAGAAGATCCACTTCGGATAGAATGTGGCTGGATATAAAAATAGTTGTTCCATCTTCTTGATTTAGCCGTTGAAAAAGGGTTCGCATTTCACGAATACCCTCAGGGTCTAAAGCATTGATCGGTTCGTCTAAAATCAAAAATTCTGGCTTTGCCAGAATAGCTCTTGCAATAGCAAGTCGTTGTTTCATACCCAACGAGTAATGACAAACTTGTTTTTTCTCGACATTCTGCAAGTCCACCAAATGCAAAACCTCATCGATTCGTTCCTTGTTGGGAAATCCCATATACTCACAGTGCAGCTCTAAGTTTTGTCTGGCAGTCATTTTATCGTAAAAGTATGGATTCTCAATAATAGAACCAACCTTTTTGAATATTTCATAACTGTGACTGGTAACTTTTTCGCCTAAAAGCTGAACCTCTCCAGCATCTGGCTGGATAAGACTCAAAATCATTTTCATAACCGTGCTTTTTCCTGCGCCGTTTGGACCAACAAAGCCATATATTGCCCCTTTAGATATATGCATATTTACATCGTCTACAACAATATTATCTTTGTAGGCTTTTCGCAAACCTACGGTTTCCATAATATAATCCATTTTGTGTGCCTCCTTTATAGCTGCCATTATACAAAATGGACTTCTCTTTTCTCTGTCATAAATCTAACGATTTTCTAACTTTTTCAAGATGATTGAGAAAATAGTTTGCTCATTTTGTACACTATAAACTTCTAAGTCTGCCCCAATTTGTTCAGCAAGACATTTTGAAATTGAAAGCCCCAAACCACTGCCGGAAGTTTTTCGGGCTGTTGTATAATTCCTTTCAAAGATCTGTTTTTGCTGCTGTGGTGATATCCCATCTCCTCGATCTTCTATTTCAATAATGTTTTTTCCATTTGATGTGATGAGCCTTAAAGAAATATACTTACCATCACCACCATGTCGGATGGCATTGTCTATCAGATTTTTTAAAATGCGTTGTAACGCCTCGTTATCTGTATAGGCAAAAATCGGTGTATCCGGTATCTGAATATTGACTTCAAATTGTTTCTGTTCAAGAAGGTCATAGTAGTCCAAAATTGTATCTTGGCAAATCCTTGATATATTTTCCTTTTTCATTTTAATAGAAAAATCTCCAGAAGTTATTTTAGACATTGTAAAATAGTCGTTAATTGTTGAGATTAAATCATCAGCCTTTTGGTCTATTTTAACAGCCATAGCATGAACATTTTCAGATGCAGAGTAAGTGTTTGTTATATTGGAAAGCATTTCACTATTTCCTTTTAGAACAGTGAGTGGAGTTCGGATGTCGTGAGAGATGTTTGTAAGGACTTTCGCCATTGCCTGTTTACTCTGCTCAAATTGTGACTTTTTTGTATAAAAATCCTGAAGCAGCTTATTAAGTGCAGCGCTTAATTTCTTGATACTATCATTATCTGTAGGTATAAGTACAAAGCCATTTTCAGAAATGACAGAAATAGTATCAAGCCTACTTGTAATATAATCAATTTCTCGTACTAATTTTTTATGCTGTATCTGTTGCCAGATCAATATAAAAACCATAACAAATGAAAGAACCACAAATAAAATCATCATCTATTTCTCCTCCATCTTATATCCAATGCCCCATAAAGTTTTAACATAGGCTGTACTGTCTTCTGCATTGCTCTTCAATTTCAAGCGAAGACGATTGATGTGTGTATTCAACACATTTTCATTTCCAAAATATGGTTCTTTCCAAATCAGTTCATATAGCCTTTCCTTTGAATAAGCCTGCCCCGGATGGCTTGCTAAAATGTATAAAATTTGAAATTCAATTGGCGTTAAATCTATGGTTACTCCTTTGCGCTGAACCATGTGACTATGAGGGTCGATTTCTATATCTTTAATTTTGATAATTGAATTATTCGGTAACGCCTGGTAGGTTCTTGCTCGTCTGATGTTAGCCTTTATTCTAGCAGTAAGCTCAATGAGTGAAAAAGGTTTTACCACATAATCATCAGCACCCAAATTCAATCCTAATGATTTGTCTATATCATTGTCTTTAGCAGTAATAATAATAATTGGTATCTTGCTGACTTTACGAATTATCTTAATAATCTCCATCCCGCTTATATCCGGTAACATAAGATCAATAAGCGCAAGCGCATATTCATCATAGCTTGTAATTTTCTGGATAGCTGACATACCATCATTAAAAGCTGTCACTTCAAATTCTCCTGATAAATAATCGTTTATCATTCCTCTTATTTCTTTATCATCTTCAATCAATATTATCTTGTTTTCTATCATGATTACTCCTTGATTTTTTATTCTTCCGTCAATAGGTTTTTCTGCATCTTTTTTTCTCAACCAAATGGTTGTCTTTTTTACTTCTACCAAAACATTATAGTTCCCTTGCTCGGACAAAACAAGTTATCCACTTTCATTCATTCACAGGATCTGTATATCGACATAATCAGTCTTTTTATCTTGCATCATGAAATGACCAATTATGCCGATTTATTGTTTAACAGTTTTAGGCATGGTATAGTATGTTTTAGTAATATCCCCTTGTTTCCCGCCAGCCTTTCACATACCATCTTATCACGACATATATTACCTGTACCAATAACAATAGAAACAGTAGATTGACTGGTAATATTGTCCTTATCCAATCTGCGAAATAGATTGCTATTGCCATACTTACGAGTATCACCATTATGGTAATCATATCCCAACAGTATTTCTTATATAGCCCTGCAATCTTTATTTCGATGAATGCCAAAAGTATTCCCACACCCACCAGACATCCACCGGAAATCAGTATTCTTATCATCCAGTATATAATTCCGACAACGACAGGATTGGATATTCCATTGCTAACCTGTGCCACATTCTTCCCTGCCAGTATAGTCAATCCTGCAATGTTCTGTATAAAAGTGGCGATTGTATCAAAGAATACCACGCAATCAGAAATAAATATTTTTGACCGTATCATCTGAAAAAGAGTAGTTGATACGGAATACCATATCAGCAGAAACATCAATGCTTCATACATGGCTGTTTTTGTTTTATATCTGCCTGCCAGTTTTTCTCTCTGCGTATCATACTTTTCCTTGGCTTTCAGATAAGCTGTCAGGTTACAGTTCCCACACTTTTGATAGAGTACCGGCTTTTCAACCGGTATCTCTACTTTTTTCTGATGAGAGAGTGCATAGTCCCGTTCCTGTTCTGCCTGCCTTAGCTTATCTTGACATTCCTCTGTCATGATTTCGGCAGCGTGCGTTTTCTCTTTCTCGCTCTGCAACAATTCTTTTGTTTTCCTCAAGTCGTTCTTTAAGGCTTGAATGTTCCCTGCTCTGTTCTCGCTGTTTAACCTCTCGTTCAAGGTCAGCGATTCGTCGAGCTGCACTTTCAGTTCCCTGATAGTCCGGTCTTTCTGGTCGAGTTCTTCCTGCATCTGCTCTGTCAGCAGAAGCAACTCTTCCAGTTGATCGTCGCTCTTTGAGTTTCTTAATTCGTTCATCAATCAACCTTCCTTTCTCTAATTGCTGTTCAAGTTCAGTAATTCGCTGTTCTGTTTCTGCAATAGCCGGTTCTCGCTGTTTAATTTCTGTGCCAATTCCTGCCATTGCTGATTTTCGTCTGTGAGTTTCTGTATCTGGTCTGTCTTTTCTTCCAGAAGCATCAACAGTTCTTCTGTATCCGGTAAGATTTGTAGCAGCTCTGACAATTCTTTCTCTAATTGCTGCAATCGTTCTTCCTGCTCCTGAAAGCACATCAGCTTCTCGTCCTTTTCCTGTATCTCCTGAAGCATCTCTGCCATGATATTCTGCTGTTCCTCTATCTGTGTAATCATTGCTTCCATCATGGGAATTACTTCTTTGCTTTCTTCTAATGTCATTCAACCACTCCTTCCATATTGACAATGCACCGGATACCTTACCAAAGGTTGTGATTACCTTTTGCAGTAGTGCATTTTGTTTTTTAATCATCTGGTTTTCCTCTACCTTCCATGAACCATTCCATATCTGTCCGGTGAGATATTTTTCCTCAATCTTTCTTGCATCCGCACCCTCATGAATCGTAGGGATTTTTAATTTGCCCTGTCTTTCATAAGAGCGGTGGTCAATCTGATTGTCTATGGATAAATGCCGGTTACACATCCCAGCCCATTCGCTTCGCCATAACTCACAATTCTTTGGATTATTCCAGCCGGTAGCATCGGTCAGAACCCGTTTCCATTGTTTTCGGTTTCTTGCCCCGACTTTCTGTACTCCGTTTTCATCAAGTACCGGAATGCGGATTCCATGCCGGTCAGGATTTTTCTTATCCTGCCACCAGTCCGGGTGGGATTCATCAACCACGATATTTCCGTCAGTATCTCTGACAAAATCCCAGTCCTTGACTTCTTTGCTGCCCCATGAATGATCCAGATTGAATGGTCGCATGGTTACAAGTAAATGCACATGTGGGTTTCCATCGCCCTTATCGTGTATGCTCCAGTCGACACACATTCCCTTATCCACGAAAGTCTTTTGAATATATTCGGTTGTATAATCAATCTGTTCCTGTCTGCTCCATTCTTTCGGCAGGGAAAATTCAAATGAGCGTCCAAGCTGTGCATCTGCATTTTTTTCTATCTTCAATACCTCATTCCATAGACGCTGTTTCTGAAATGTGATTTTAAACTTTTCCAGTGCGGCATCTTTATCATCCGCTCTTTTATAACGGATAGACTGTTGAAACCTTTTTATATTTTCTTCCGGTACATGCAGCCATTCAGGAGGTGCATTTTCGCACATCATCAGACTGGTGTAGACGACTTCCTTTTTGGAAGTATAGTAACTGATTCTGCCTGTTTCCTCATTCTTCATCACATCTCCATTAAGATATGCCGATGCGGATATGACAGATTTTCCTTTACTGCGCCCGACAATCTTTACTGTAAAGTGAAATATCGCCATGATACGATTCCCCCTTTCTGCCGTATCCGGCATTGATTTCCGACAGCATCTTCTTCTGGTTTGGCAGAAGTGAAGCTGTCGGAACGCCCTCTGCGCAAGAGTGCCCCCTGCGGCATGAGCAGGTCTGGCTGAAAGCCCCGCCGACGGAACGAGCCCGGCAAGCGTAAGCGCAGACCGGTTGCCACTTGTGGCAAACTTATAAGGACGACCTCTGGTTGTCCATAAGTGCGCCCTTCATTCAAAGGCAATGAAGGGAATGGAAAAACCACTCCCTCCGCCATTACACTTCCTCCATATCTGTAAGTGGCTCTTTCTGCATCGCCTTTGAGAAAAACTTTCCGTTTGTTTCCTGCCTTTTTAAGAAGCCTATCAACTTTGGTAAATCTTCCTCCTCAATCGGACAGCCAAGAACCGATTCCACTGCGCCACCAATCTGACAGAGCCTGTGGGTTCGTTTTTTACTTTCCTCTGCTTTCTTTCGCTTTTCCAGTTCCTTCCGCTGTGCAATGAGCTTTTTTGTAGCTTCAATGCTTTCCTGTTCCTTTTTCTCTAATGCACGTATTCTTTCTTCATAAGTCTTTGTTGATTTCGCCATATCGTCTTCATCCCAGAAGGTTGGCCAGAGCGAGAATCCCTCCAACTTCCTGCTGATGCACGCAATGGGCCCCAACGTGGCCGGTGTTATCGGCTCTGCCGTTGCTGCTGGTATCCTGATCAACATTTTCAGCTAAGCGCTTTCTGAAAAGCATTTTTTCCGCCCGTCGGTTCGCAAGAGCTGCCGGGCGGTTTTTGTTTTACGATTTGAAATGCCCGCCGCGTTTGCTTTGGGCATAAAATAAGGAAATTATATTATTTATTTCGTGTTTGTCGCAGCCTGCGGGCTGCTCCAAACACATTTTCACAAAAAGGCCGTAACGAAAAACGGCTGCTGTTTTATCAGATGCAATTTTTCTCTACGACCTCTTTCGTGAAAAAGTAACTCCGAAAAGCCCGCAGGCTTTTCGGAGTTACAAATTATAAAAATATTTTTTCCGCTGAAAATAGCCAGAGCGAACGCGGCGGCTATTCTCAATCGTTTTGAAATGTGGTATACTGTATTTTGATAGTATAAACATAAAAGGAACAGGGGAAACCATGGCAACAGATCTCACACAGGAATTCTGCGCTCTGCGCGATACCTATATCGAAAAACAGTTTGGCCGCCTGAACGATATGCAGCGGCAGGCAGTGTTCACCACCGATGGCCCGCTGCTCATCCTTGCTGGTGCAGGCAGCGGCAAGACCACCGTGCTGGTAAACCGCATTGCAAACCTCATCCGGTTCGGCTCGGCCCACGGCTCCAAACAGACACCGCGTCCGGCCACGGAGGACGATATCAAGGCTCTGCGCAACGCCATCATGACCGGCACTGCCGCCCCCAGCTGGCTGGACGGGATGCTGCGCCAGAACGCTGTGCGCAGCTGGAACGTGATGGCCATTACCTTTACCAACAAGGCAGCAGGGGAGCTGAAGGAGCGTCTGCGCCGGATGCTGGGCGGCGAGGAGGGCGACGAAGTGTTTGCTTCCACCTTCCACTCGGCCTGTGTACGCATCCTGCGCCGCTGGGCGGAGGAGATCGGCTATCCGCGCAGCTTTACTATCTACGATACCGATGATTCCCAGCGCGTGATGAAGGCTGTCTACAAAGACCTGAATGTGGACGATAAGTTCCTGCCCATCAAGGCTGCGATCAACCAGATGAGCCGATGGAAGGATCAGCTTGTCAGCCCGGAACAGGCTCTTGCCAGCCCCGCAAAAGATACCAAAGGCGCGCTGACGGCCCGCATCTACGCGGCCTACGAAAAGCGCCTGAAGGAAGCCGGAGCATTCGACTTTGACGACCTGATCTACCAGACTGTGCAGCTGCTGGCCGAGCACAAGGATGTGCGGGATTTCTACCAGAACAAATACCGCTATCTGCTGGTGGACGAGTATCAGGACACCAGTGTGGCGCAGTTCCGTCTGGTGAGCCTTCTCACCGGCCCGGAAAAGAACATCTGCGTGGTGGGCGATGATGACCAGAGCATCTACCGCTTCCGCGGCGCTACCATTGAGAACATCCTTAATTTCGAGCGCATTTACCCGGGCACCAAGACCATCCGTCTGGAACAAAATTACCGCTCTACGTCCAATATCCTGAACGCTGCGAACTGTGTCATTCAGCACAACACCGAGCGCAAGGGCAAGACCCTGTGGACCAGCAATGGCGAGGGCGACAAGGTGCAGGTCTACACCGCCGAGAACGAGCAGGATGAGGCCATGCACATCGCCGACGTCATCGGCCAGCACCTCAAGGCGGGCGGCCATCTGGCCGACCACGCCATCCTCTACCGGATGAACGCCCAGTCGGCCCCCATCGAAAGCTATTTCACCCGCGCCGGCATCCCCCACAAGATCGTGGGCGGCCAGCGCTTCAACGACCGCAAGGAGGTCAAGGACATCCACTCCTATATGTCCATCGTGGCCAACCCCCGGGACGACATCCGCCTCCGCCGCATCATCAACGAGCCTGCGCGTAAAATCGGCGCAACGACTGTCGAGGTCATCGCCGACCTCGCGGCCCAGCAGGGCGTGAGTATGCTGGACGTCATCTCGCAGGCCGACCAGTACGCCAAGCTCAGCCGCGCCATCGCGCCGCTGTATAAATTCTGGGACATCTACCAGAAATTGCAGGAGTCGCTGGAAACGAAGACGCTGGACGAGTTCGCCGCTGATGTCATCGAGCTGACGGGCTACCGCGCCATGCTGGAGGCCGACGCCGCCAAGGGCCATGAGGACGCCGCCGACCGCCTGCAGAACCTCGGCCAGCTGGTCAACAACGTCAAGAGCTACTGCGACCAGCACGGAGAGGAGGCCTCCCTGGAGGGCTACTTGGAGGACATCGCCCTCATCAGCGACATCGACAGCTACAACGAGAGCGCCGATCAGGTGGTGCTCATGACCATCCACTCCGCCAAGGGCCTCGAGTTCCCCTATGTATTCCTCATTGGCATGGAAGAGGGGGTCTTCCCCAGTGAAATGAGCAAGTATTCCGAGGCCGACCTCGAGGAGGAGCGCCGCTTGGCCTATGTCGGCATCACCCGCGCCAAGAAGGAGCTGTACATCTCCAACAGCGTCACCCGGATGCTCTATGGCCGCACCCAGCGCAACGAGCCGAGCCGCTTCCTCCGGGAGATCGAGCCGGAGTACCTCGAGGAGACCCGCAGCCCGGTGCTGGAGCAGCGCTCCCGTCTGGGCGGCTGGGGCAGCAGCTGGGGCAGCGACACCGTCCCGGGCGGCGCGTCGGGCTACTCCGGCCCCTCCGGCTGGGGGCGTTCGGCCTCCGGTCGCGGCGGCTACCTCAATCAGGAATACAACGCCCCTTCGTCCGGAAACCGCGGCTTCGGCGCGGACTATGCGGGCCGGGGCAGTACCGCGTCGGGCTATGGCAGCAGCTCCGGCCCGTCCGGCTTCGGCAGCGGCTATGGCCGCCCGACGGCCCCCAAAGCGCCGGCCCGGCCCGCAGGCGGCGGCGTAAGCCCGGCTCCCGCGCCCCGTCCCGCCTCCACCGGCCCCAAGCACTACGAGCCGGGCGACATCGTGGAGCACAAAGTCTTTGGCCGGGGCGAGGTGCTGAAGGTCAAACCCGCCGCAGGCGACCAGATCGTGGAGATCCGCTTCGAGAAGGTGGGCGTGAAGAAGACCATGGCAAACTATGCGCCCCTTGTGAAGATAACGACGGAGGAATGAGAAAAAATGATGACTGTCCGATTGATCGCACACACGCCGGAGCCGGAGAAGGTGGTGGCGGCGGCGGCGAAGCTCTGCTACTCCGACGCCCACATCACCGACCTTCTGGATGGGCTGGATGAGGAAAAGACCGCCCGCTTCCTGACCATGCTCAGCGACGTGGGCCACGCCAGCCCCACCGAGCACGCCAGCTTCACCTTCGGCATCGAGGGGGTGAGCCGCACCCTGCTGGCCCAGATCACCCGCCACCGCATCGCGTCCTTCAGTGTCCAGAGCCAGCGGTACGTCCGTCTGGACGATTTCCGCTACGTCATCCCGCCCGAGATCGAGGCCATCCCCGAGGCAAAGGCGGCTTTCCTCGAGAGCATGGACGAGGATGCCAAGCGCTACCTCGACCTCGTGCAGAAGCTGGAGGAGGGCCACACCGCCCGCCTGATGGCCGAGGGCCTGCCCGAAAAGCAGGCCCGGGCCAAGGCCTCCAAGCAGGCCAACGAGGACGCCCGCTTCGTCCTGCCCAACGCCTGCGAGACCAAGATGGTCGTGACCATGAACGCCCGCAGCCTCCAGAATTTCTTCCACCTCCGCTGCTGCAGCCGCGCCCAGTGGGAGATCCGGCAGCTGGCCGAGGAGATGCTGCGGCTGGTCTACCCGGTGGCACCCCATCTCTTCCGCACCGCTGGCCCGGCCTGCGTGTCCGGCCCCTGCCCGGAGGGCAGGATGTGCTGTGGCCGCACCGCTGAGGTCCGCGCCCGGTACGCCGCACTGAAAGGGGAGAGAGCAGAATGAGCAAGGGCAAGCTTCTCGTCCTCGAGGGTCTGGACGGCTCCGGCAAGGCCACGCAGGCAAAGCTTCTGGCCGCCCATCTGGCCGGGAGCGGCCGCAGGGTGATGGAGATCACCTTCCCGGACTACGAGAGCGATTCCAGCGCGCTGGTAAAGATGTACCTCTCCGGCCAGTTCGGCAGCAGGCCCGACGACGTCAACCCCTACGCCGCGTCCAGCTTCTACGCCGTGGACCGGTACGCCAGCTATAAGACCAAATGGGGCAGCTTCTATGAGGCGGGCGGCATCGTCATCGCCGACCGCTACACCACGTCGAACGCCGTCCACCAGTGTTCCAAGCTCCCGCCCGACCAGTGGGACGGCTTCCTCCGCTGGGCCTTCGAATATGAGTACCAGCTTTTAGGCCTGCCCGCGCCGGACGCCGTCGTTTACTTACAGGTAGACCCCGCCGTGAGCCAGAAGCTCAAGATC
>OIKA01000321.1_pt1 | contig 12367 bp, 10 predicted proteins | sample 1583621 | NCBI WGS metagenome assembly OIKA01 (sample SAMN02674606, study PRJEB24791) | human gut metagenome, SKBSTL068 | isolation source: stool | host: Homo sapiens | place: USA | reverse complement strand
CCCTACACGACGCTCTTCCGATCTGGTTCCATGAAGGACATCAAGCTGCGCATCAAAAGCGTAGAGAGCACCATGCAGATCACCAAGGCAATGGAACTGGTGGCTTCCTCCAAAATGCGCCGCGCCAAGGAACGGGTGGAGCACAGCCGCCCCTACTTTGAAACGCTGCATGAGACTTTGACCAAGATCGCCGCGGCCGACCCCCGCGCCCGCAACCCCTACCTGCGCCGTGACGAAGTGAAGCGCACCCTGCTCATCGTCATTGCAGGCGACCGCGGCCTTGCCGGCGGATACAATTCCAACGTGCTCAAGCAGGCCGGGGCCGAAGAGGGCGAAGTGCTGGTGCTGCCCATCGGCAAGCGCTCGGCAGAGTATTTCGTCCATCACGAAGTGCCCCTGTTCACGCAGGAGGTGCTGCTGGCGGCAGATGTCTCGGTGGGCGAGTGCTTCCAGCTGTCCCGCCAGATCACCGAGGGCTACCTCAAGGGCGAGTACGATGCGGTGAAGATCTGCTACACCCGGTTCGATTCCATGATGACCCAGACCGCAGCCACCATGGAGGTGCTGCCGCTGTCCATCGAACCCACGGAGCAGCAGAAGGCAGAAGCCCGCCGCAGCCAGATCCTGTACAAGCCCAGCAGCGAGGAAGTATTCAGCGCGATCATCCCGGAGTATGTGGCAGGCATCGTCTACGGTGCCGTGTGCGAGAGCGTAGCCAGTGAGCTTGCCGCCCGCCGCACTGCCATGGATGCCGCCACCAAGAACGCCGGTGAGATGATCGACCATTTGAACCTGTATTATAACCGTGCCCGTCAGGCTGCCATCACGCAGGAGATCACCGAGATCGTGGCCGGCGCGGAGATTTAAAACCTATCAAAAAGGAGTTGTAGCCTATGTCCGAAAAACATATCGGCAAGGTGCTCCAGGTCATCGGCCCGGTGCTGGACATCCAGTTTGAGGATGGCCAGCTGCCGGAGCTGCTCAACGCCATCGAGATCGACAACCACGGCGAAAAGCTGGTGGTCGAGGTGGCACAGCACACCGGCGATAACGTGGTGCGCTGCATTGCAATGAACAGCACCGATGGTCTGGTGCGCGGCACCGAAGCCGTGGATACCGGCGAACCCATCAAAGTGCCCGTGGGCGACCAGTGTCTGGGCCGCGTGTTCAACCTGCTGGGTGAGCCCGTGGACAACAAGCCCGCCCCGGCCCCGGAGGCCTACTGGCCCATCCACCGCCCTGCTCCCAGCTACGAGGAGCAGCAGTCCACCACCGAGATCCTCGAGACCGGCATCAAGGTCGTGGACCTGATCTGCCCCTACGCAAAGGGCGGCAAGATCGGTCTGTTCGGCGGTGCAGGCGTCGGCAAGACGGTCCTGATCCAGGAGCTGATCTATAACATCGCCACCGAGCACAACGGCTACTCGGTGTTCACCGGTGTTGGCGAGCGCACCCGTGAGGGCAACGACCTGTACGGCGAAATGACCGAGAGCGGCGTTATCAACAAGACTGCGCTGGTCTATGGCCAGATGAACGAACCCCCGGGAGCCCGTATGCGCGTGGCACTGTCCGGCCTGACCATGGCGGAGTATTTCCGCGATGTGAAGAATCAGGATGTGCTGCTCTTCATCGATAACATCTTCCGCTTCACGCAGGCAGGCTCTGAGGTGTCCGCACTGCTGGGCCGTATGCCCTCTGCCGTCGGCTACCAGCCCACGCTGGCCACCGAGATGGGCGCTCTGCAGGAGCGCATCACCTCCACCCGCAAGGGTTCCATCACCTCGGTGCAGGCCGTCTACGTCCCCGCCGACGACCTGACCGACCCGGCCCCTGCCACTACCTTCACCCATCTGGATGCCACCACCGTTCTGAGCCGCGACATCGCCTCTCAGGGCATCTACCCCGCTGTGGACCCGCTGGACTCCACCAGCCGCATCCTCAGCCCGGAGGTCGTGGGTCAGGAGCATTATGAGATCGCCCGCGCCGTCCAGAAGGTGCTGCAGCGCTACAAAGAGCTGCAGGACATCATCGCCATCATGGGCATGGACGAGCTGAGCGAGGAAGACAAGCGCACGGTCAGCCGCGCCCGCAAGGTGCAGCGTTTCCTGAGCCAGAGCTTCCACGTTGCAGAGCAGTTTACCGGTATGCCCGGCCAGTACGTCCCGCTGAAGGAGACGCTGCGCGGCTTCCGCATGATCCTGAACGGCGAGTGCGACGACCTGCCCGAGAGCGCCTTCCTGTTCGCGGGCACCATCGACGATGTGTTCGCTAAGGCGAAGAAGGGGTAAACCATGACGACCTTTCATCTGACGGTGGTCACACCGGACGGTTGCGCCTTTGAGGGGCAGGCCGAGCGTGTGGTCTGCCGCGCCATCGACGGCGACCTCGCCATTCTGGCCAAGCACGGCGACTACTGCACCGCGCTGGGCATGGGCGAGGCGCACATCGTCGATGCCGACGGCCAGCGCCGCTGTGCCGCCTGCATGGGCGGGATGCTCACCGTGCTGGACGGGGAGGTGCGTCTGGTGGCCACCACATGGGAGTGGGCCGAGCAGATCGACCACGCCCGCGCCGAGGCGGCGAAAAAGCGTGCCGAAGAGCTTCTGGCCCGCAAGGACCTCGACCGCCGCGAGTACGAGATGGCACAGGCCCGCCTCAAGCGTGCGCTGGTGCGTACCTCCATCAAGAATTGACCACAGGAACGAAAAAAACCGGGGTCCCGTCAGGGATCCCGGTTTTTTTTGCGGCAGAGCAGCTCAGAGCATATTTGCCTTCTCGATGAGGCTGCGGATGTGGTGGGCCAGCATCTCGATGGCGGTGGTGTTCTCGCCGCCGTTGGGGACGATGATGTCCGCGTTCCGCTTGCTCGGCTCGACGAAAGCCTCGTGCATGGGCTTGACGGTGGTGAGATACTGATGGATGACGCTGTCGAGGGAGCGGCCGCGCTCCTTGACGTCCCGCACCAGACGGCGCAGGATGCGCTCGTCGGCGTCGGTGTCCACGAAGATCTTATAGTCGAACATGGCGCACAGCTCCGGCTCCACGAAGGGCAGGATGCCCTCCACGATGAGGACGGGGGCCGGCTCGATGTGCTGCACCTCGTTGCTGCGGTTGTGGTCGGCGTAGTCGTACACCGGGCAGTCGATGGCGCGGCCGGCCTTCAGCTCCTGTAAGTGGTAGATGAGCAGGGCGTTGTCGAAGGCGTCCGGGTGGTCATAGTTCAGCTTGCAGCGCTCCTCAAAGGGCAGCTCGTCGTGGCGCTTGTAGTAGCTGTCGTGGGAGATGAGGCGCACTTCATCCTCCCCGAAAAGGGCCTTGAGCCGACAGGCCAGAGTGGTCTTGCCGCTGCCGGAGCCGCCTGCGATGCCGATGATGAGATTGTTCATGTTCCAAAAACCTCCGCGTGCCGATTGTGGTGGAAAAAATCCCCCAAGTGGGGTATAATATCCTTACCCTACATAATAACACATTTCGCTCTGTTTTGACAGGGCCGAATACCTGCAGGGAGGCATTTTGATGAAAAAAATCGTTCCTGCCCCGTACATCGACCAGACCGATCGCTGGGTCAACGGCTGCGAGAGCATCAGCAGCGTCATGCTGCTGCAGGCCGTGGGCATCGGCATCGACCCCGATACCTTCATCGCCCGCGACCTGCCCCACGCCCCCTACTGGGAGCAGGACGGCAGGCTCTACGGCCCCGACCCGTGGCAGGTCTACCCCGGAGACCCCCACGACCACACCGGCTACGGCTGCTACGCGCCCTGCATCGTGAAAGCGCTGAACAGCGCCTTGGAGCACGAGGGCGCAGCCGACCGGTTCGAGGTCGTGGACGAGAGCGGCAAGACGGCGGCCCAGCTGTGCAGCTACCTCGACGCAGGGATGCCGGTGGTGTTCTGGGCCACGCTGGACTTCCAGCCTGTGCCCGAGAAGCGGGATCACTGGCTGCTGGCCGACGGCACCGACTTTGCATGGAAGTGCAACGAACACTGTCTGCTGCTGGTGGGCTATGACGAGGAAAATTACTGGTTCAACGACCCATGGCACGACCACGGCGTCTGCCCTCAGCCCAAGCAGCTGGTGGAGGACTGCCACGCGGCCCAGGGGATGTTTGCCGTCACCCTCCGCCCGAAAGGAGAAGTATGAAGAAGGAAAACTTTTCGCAGAACATGAAAGACCGGATGCAGCAGTTTGAGGACGGCGGCCTCCGGCTCCTGAAAAAGGGCCAGAAGGGGATCGTCCACGCGATTTTCAGCCGCTTCGGGCTGGTGCTGCTGCTGATGCTGCTGCAGGTCGGGGTGCTGTGGGGCGTCTTCCGGTGGTTCGGCACCCTGCTGCCCCATTACTTCGGCGGCAGCGTTGCGGTATCGGTCTTCATGGTGGTCTACATCCTCAACAGCCGGATGGACAACAGCGCCAAGATCACATGGATGGTCACCATCGCCATCCTGCCCGTGGTGGGCGTGCCCCTGTTTTTCTATGTCAAGAGCAACTTTGGCCACAACGCCCTTCAGAAGCGGGCGGCCAGCCTCACCGAGGAGGCCCGGGGCTTGCAGCCCCAGCCCCTCGCCGCAGCAGAGGCGCTGGAAGAGGCCGACCCCGGCGCGGCCTCGCTGGCACGGTATCTCCACGGCAGGGGCGGCGGCTTCCCGGTCTACCAGAACACGGAGGTGACCTACTTCCCCGGCGGCGAAGCCAAGTTCGCAGAGCTGCTGCGCCAGCTGGAAAAGGCAGAGCGATACATCTTTCTCGAGTACTTCATCATCGACGAGGGCCTCATGTGGGGCAGGATCCTCGAGGTGCTGGCCCGGAAAGCCGCCGAGGGCGTGGACGTCCGGGTCATGTACGACGGCACCTGTGAGTTTTCGACCCTGCCCCGGGACTATCCCCGCCGCCTTGAAAAGTTGGGCATCCAGTGCCGGGTGTTTGCGCCCGTCCAGCCCTTCGTCTCCACCCATTACAACTACCGCGACCACCGGAAGATCCTCGTCATCGACGGAAAGGTGGGCTTTACCGGCGGCGTGAACCTTGCCGATGAGTACATCAACCACATCGAGAAGTATGGCTGCTGGAAGGACGCCGCCGTCATGCTGGAGGGGGAGGGCGTCCGGACGCTGACCATCCTCTTCCTTGAGATGTGGAGCATCCGCCGGGAGTCGGAGTTCGGAAAATTCCTCTCCGCGCCGCCCTATTCCGTCCCGGCAAAGGGCTTCGCCGCCCCCTACGGCGACTGTCCGCTGGACGGGGAGCGGGTGGGCGAGATGGTCTACATCGACCTGCTCAACCGCGCCAAGCGCTACATCCATATCATGACGCCCTACCTCATCCTCGACGGCGAGCTGGAAACGGCCCTCAAGTTCGCGGCAGAGCGGGGCGTAGACGTCCACCTCATCCTGCCCCATGTGCCGGATAAAAAGTTTGCCTACGCGCTGGCAAAGACCCATTATGCCTCCCTGCTGGACTCGGGGGTCAGAATCAGCGAGTGGCTGCCCGGCTTTGTCCATGCGAAGGTCTTCGTGGTGGACGACTGCGAGGCCGTGGTGGGCACCATCAACCTCGACTACCGCAGCCTCTACCACCATTTTGAGGATGCAGTCTGGATGAAGGACACCGCCTGCATCCCCGCCATCGAGAAGGATTTCCAGAAAACGCTGGAATTCTGCCGCGATGTCGAGCCGACCCGGGAGAGCATCTGGGAGGGCAAGGCCCTGCTCCATCTGGCGGGTGTGCTGCTCAAAGTCATCGCGCCGCTGCTGTAAAGAAACCTCTCAGTCAAAGCCGAAGGCTTTGACTGAGAGGTTTCTCTTATCACAAATAATCCTTATCCAGCGAGAAGCCCCGGCCGCTGACCTCGGTGACATGGCTCACGATGAGGAAGCAGGTGGGGTCGATGCTGTGGGCCAGCTTTTCCAGCCGGGGCAGTTCCCGGTTGGACACGATGCTCAGCAGCACCGCGCTGGGTTCGCGGGTGTAGCCGCCCTCGCCGTGGAGGATGGTCACGCCGCGGTCCAGCTGGGCGAGGATGGCGGCACAGATGGCGTCGGACTGGCTGCTGACGATCTTCACTTCGGTGCGGCTGGCACCCAGCATCAGCATCTTGTCCATGACGATGGTATGGATGAGCACCATCACGACGCCGTAGAGCACCTGCTGCACCGGGCTGAACACGGCCTGCATCAGCAGCACCGCGATGTCGAAGGTCAGCATGGTGGCCGACACCGGCAGCTTGAACCACTTGTTGAGCACCAGCGGCGGGATGTCGAGGCCGCCGGTGGATGCGCCGGAGCGGATGACGAGGCCCAGCGCCACGCCGATGCCGAGGCCCGAAAAAACGGTGCAGAGGAAGATGTCCTCCGTCAGCACCCGGCCCGCCAGCAGCCCTTCAAAGAGGCCGAGAAAGGCCGGGCTGAGGACGCTGCTGGCCAGTGTGTTGAGGGCAAAGGCCCGGCCAAGGACTGCCCAGCCCCAGACCAGCATAGCAAGGTTAATGAAGAGCAGCAGCCCCGAGACGGGCAGCCCCGTCAGCCGCCCGATGGCCAGCGCGATGCCGGTGGCACCGCCGGTGATGAGGCCCGCAGGCTCGAGGAAGAGGGCCACCGCCAGCGAGTAGAGCGCATTGCCGAAGAGGATGGAGGCCCAGGTCCGGACCAGCTGTTTCCAGTGCGTATTCTGAATCATATCATTTACCTCCCGTATCATCCCTTCTATCATACCGGAAACCGGCAAAAAAATCCACGCCCGGCGGCCTGCCGCGGCGTGGATTTTTGTTCATCCGACAGATGAAAGCCCCACCGGCTCAGTCTTCGTCCAGCAGACGCAGACCGGCGGTGTCGGTGACGGGCAGGGAGAAGACGATGGCACCGGCCTTCTTGTCTGCCCCGTCCATGATGGACTTCATGATCTGGTTCTTTTCGCTGGTGCGGGCGACGATGAGCACCAGCTCCTTCTCGTTCACGAGGTCGATGCCCATGAACTTGGCTGCACCCTCCATGCCGGTGCCCTTGGCGTGGATGACGGTGCCGCCGCCGGCCCCTGCGGCGCGGGCCGCATCCATGATGGAGCCGGTGTAGCCCTGATTGGCGATGACGAGAAGCAGGTCGTAACGGGTATCTTTCAAGGTGCTTTCCTCCTTCAGCTCAAGGGTCTGGTGCTCGGTGAGGAACAGCAGGGCGCGCTTGCCGCCGATGCTGCTCACCGGGACGATGAATGCGATGCCGGTGCCCGGCACATCAATGCGCATCTGACGGCGCAGGGCTTTCTGGATGCGGGGCCAGCTGTCCGCCGTAATGACGGCAAAAAGGACGGCCTTTTCGGTCTTTTCCAGCCCGAGGGTGGAAAGCGTCTCCTGAATGGCGGTGCCTGCGCCCACGGTGCGCAGGCTGACATTGACGCCGAAACTCTGATAAAGCTTTAAAAAGGCGTCTGTCGTGGGGCGGTCGGTGATGGTGACCAGCCAGTAGAGCGTATTCACGGCAAGACCTCCTTACAGCTCGATGATGGCGTCGTCCGGCAGGTCAGCCAGCAGGGCGGCAGTGTCCAGCAGGGGCTGGGCGCTGCGGGCCTTGCGGGTCTTGAGCTGGGCCACAAGGCCCATGAGCTGGACGGTGATGAGGGGGGTCATGGCGACCATGGCCACCACGCCGAACGCGTCGGTGACGATGTTGCCGCCCACGGCGATGCAGGCCCCCTGCGCCAGCGGCAGCAGGAAGGTGGCCGTCATGGGGCCGGAGGCCACGCCGCCGGCGTCAAAGGCGATGGCAGTGTAGAGCTTCGGCACCACAAAAGAGATGCTGATGGCGAAGAGGTAGCCCGGGATGAGAAACCAGAGGATGGAGATGCCGGTCAGCACCCGCACCATCGCAAGGCCCACCGAGAGGGAGACGCCTGCCGAGAGGGCCGCGCCCATGGTCCCGGCGGAGATGGCACCGTCGGTGACTTCCTCCACCTGCTTGTTGAGGACATAGACCGCAGGCTCGGCCCGGACGATGAAGTAGCCGATGAGCATCCCGATGGGGATGAGGAGCCAGCGGCTGCTCTGACCGCCCAGCACCTGACCGAGGTAGTTGCCGGCGGGCATGAAGCCGATGTTCGCGCCGGTGAGGAAGAGCACGAGGCCGATGTAAGTGTAGACGAGGCCCACCCCGATGCGGCCCAGCGTCCGCCGGTCGATGCGGAGCGCCACCAGCTGGAAGATGCCGAACATCACGATGATGGGCAGCAGGGAGAGGGCGATCTCGTGCAGATAGGTGGGCAGTCCCTCGCCGAACAGCTGCCACAGCTCCACCGAGTCGCCCACTTCGGGGATGACGGGCGGGATGTAGCTGCTCTCGCTGGCGTTGAAGACGATGCCGAGGATGAGGACGGCGAGGATGGGGCCGACGGAGCAGAGGGCCACAAGGCCGAAGCTGTCGTCCGCTGCGTGGCGGTCAGAACGGATGGCCGAGACACCGACGCCCAGAGCCATGATGAAGGGAACGGTCATGGGACCCGTAGTGACGCCGCCGGAGTCAAAGGCTACGGCAAGGAACTCCTTCGGCACGAAGGCGGCCAGAAGGAAGATGGCTGCATAGAAGAACACCAGCAGCCGGGGCAGCGGGATGCTCAGCAGCATACGCAGGAAGGCCATGACGAGGAAGAGGCCCACGCCCACGGCCACCGAGAGGATGAGGGTCATGTTGGGGATGGAGGGTACTTGGTTTGCAAGCACCTGCAGGTCCGGCTCCGAGATGGTGATGAGGAAGCCCAGCAGGAAGCCTACCCCGATGATGAGGAAGATGTTCTGGCTGCGGGTGAGCATGGCGCCGACCCGCTCGCCCATCGGCGTCATGCTCATCTCCGCGCCCAGCGTGAAGAACATGATGCCGACGACGATCATGGCCGCGCCCAGCAGAAAGCAGAGCAGGATGCTCGGGGAAACGGGGGCGATGCTGAAACAGAGGATCAGCACGATGGCCGCGATGGGCAGGACGGCCTGAAGCGCCTCCAGCAGCTTTTCCCGGAGCTTGGGGAGGGATGATCTGATAATGGTGTCCACCAGCCTTTCTCCCCGGCAGCAGGGCCGCCGGGCGTTCAAAATGAGAAATGTATCCTTTATAAGTATACAAAAACAGACAAAAGTACGTCAACAGGAGAACGGCTAAGATTGGCAAAGACATATAAATGTTACAAAAAGAAAAGGCTGCCTGACAGTCAACCTCTCCGTTACGCCTGCGGCGTGCCGAAGCCGGCCTTGCTGAGCGAAGCGGGACGGAGAGGTTTATGACAAACAGCCTTTTCAATATACAATGTTAGATGCCCTGCTTCGTCAGAACGTCGGAAGTCGGGGTGGAGAACACCGGGATGTCGGCGTAGGGGTCGGGGGCGGTGTCGGCGGGCAGGGACTTCATGTAAGAGTCCATCGACTCGGCCACCTTCTTGGCGATGGCTACGGCTTCGACGACGGTGCGCGCGCCCATGACGGCGTCACCGCCGGCGAACACGCCCTCACGGGTGGTGCTGCCATCTTTGTTGACGGTGAGCAGACCGCGCTGGTTGGTCTCGATGCCGGTGGTGGTTTTGACGAGGGTGCTTTCGGAACCCTGACTGACCGAGACGATCACGCCGGTATGGGGGTAGAAGGTCTCGCTGCCCTCCACCTGCGTGAATCTGCCGTCCTCGCCCTTTACGGTGTCTCGGCAGATGATGCCGTTCTCCCGGATCTCGACGGGGGCCTTGCAGAAGCGGAAACCCACGCCCTCGAGCTTTGCGTACCGCACTTCGTGCTCGGAGGCGCTGATGCACTCCTCGTCGCGGCGGGCGTAGCAGGTGACGTGGCGTGCGCCGTTGCGGATGGCGGTGCGGGCACAGTCCATGGCGGAGTTGCCCACGCCGATGACGGCGATGTCATCGCCCAGCTGGAAGGCCTTGGAGTTGGCGAGGTAGTCGATGCCGAAGGCTACGTTGCCCAGCGTCTCGCCCTTGATGTGCATGGCGTTGGCCTTCCAGAGGCCCGCGCCGATGAAGACGCTCTTGTAGCCGTCCCGGAACAGGTCGTCAATGGTGATGGTCTTGCCGATGGCGGTGTTGGGGCGGACATGGATGCCCTTCAGCTCGAGATGACGGTACTGGAAATCGTCCAGCACGCTGTCGGGCAGGCGGTAGTTGGGGATGCCGTACCGCATGACGCCGCCGATCTTGTCCCGGGCGTCGAAGATGGTGATGTCATAGCCCCAGCGCGCCAGCAGGACGGCGACGGTCAGGCCCGCAGGCCCCGAGCCGACCACAGCGGCCTTCATTCCGTTCTTGGGGGCGGGGCCGGAGGTCATCTTGTTGGCGTAGGTGGTGGAGATGTAGTCCTCGATGATGGAGAAGTGGACGGGGTCGTGGCTGGGCATCCGGTTGCGGACGCAGTGGCCCTCGCACTGGTTCTCATGGTTGCACACGAGGCTGCACACAGTGGTCAGGGGGTTGTTTTCGAAGAGCATCCTGCCGGCGTCGTCCAGATGATTGTCCTTGAGCAGACGGATGACCTCGGGGATGTTGGTGTGGATGGGGCAGCCCTGCTGGCACAGCGGCTTTTTGCAGCCGAGGCAGCGGTTGGCTTCGTCCAGAACGTGAAGTGCCATGGTTCCTCCTTGTGCCTGTTGTGCAGGCGATGTGTTGTATCCAAGTTTCTTTACTATAATACACCGAAACCGCCTCGGCATACAAGTGCCGAAATGACAAATTTTGCAGAAAATTTTCTGTCATTACGTCAAAAAGATATTTTTTTGACGAAGTAAGCTGCCCATCGCCTCGGGCGAGACACGGCAGAGCGCGCCGAAATCGGCGGCGGCAAGCTGAGCTTCGGCCATCCGGGCGCAGGCCTCGCCGGACTCCCGCAGGCGGGCCAGCGAGTGGGAGGCGGGGAGGGAGCAGCCCTTTAAAAAAGGAAGTGCGTCCTTCCGCCCGCCCAGCAGGTGGAGATAGGGCGGAAGAGAAGGGAAGCTGTCGGCGGCGTAGCCCAGCGCGGCGTCCATGGCGAGGCGGCGCATCCGCGCCCGGGGATAGCGGACGGTGGTGAGGGCGTCCAGAAGGCCGTCGTAGGTGGTGCTGGCCCGGACGGCGGCTTCCAATCGGTGCTCCAACCCCTCGGAGATGCCGCGCACCTGCCCGAAGGGCGTCTCGCCCCGACAGGCAGACCGAAGAAGAACCAGCTCGCACTGCCCAGCGGCGGAGAAATCGGTGTACTGCCCGGCGGCGTGAGCCTCCCGGTAGAGGGGGAAGACCGCCTCGGGCACATAGGGTGCGATGGCCTCCGCTCCCCCCTCAGCCCAGAGGCGGCGGAGGGCGCTGGCACTGGCGAAGGAGCCGTGGGCGGCGTGGAGGGCCTCGCCATGGCCCGCGCCCTGCCGGGGCAGGGGATGGGCCTCCATCTGAGGCGCAAGACAGCGGATGGCCCGGCAGTACTCGACGGCGAGGTTGTTGTTGGGCTTGTCGAGGAGGGCGGCCACCCGTCCGTCGGGAGCAAGCTGAGCCGCTGCGGCCTGCCGCGCGGCGGCGAAGCTTTTCGCCCCGCCGGAGAGCTGGGCTTTGAGGGCGGCGCGGTAGGCGTCGCTGTCCAGAAGAGCGGCGGCCTCCATCAGGAGGGCAGCGTCGGGGGTCTCGGCCCCGAAAATCAGCCCATTGCACCCAGCGGCGGACAGCAGGGCCACACCCGCCCGGGCGAAGGCCTCCGCCCCCGCGCAGGCGCAGGGGGCAGGCAGGGCGAACACAAGGTCGGCTCCGCAGGTGAGCGCGGCCCGGGTGCGGACGGCCTCGGGCAGGAGGGGCAGTGCGCCCCGCTGCACAAGAGAGCAGCTCATGGCGACGGCGATGTGCTCTGCGCCCAGCAGCTTTGCCTGAGCCAGCTGCCACGCGTGGCCGTTGTGGAAGGGGTCATATTCGGCGATGATACCGGCAAATTTCATGGCGTGACCTCAAAAGTTTGTGAAATATCTGTCATACTGCATGGAGAAACGGGCCTGAAGAACGGGATTCTGGGCAGGATGTACAAAAAGCCCGGAGACATTGTAGCAGGCTTTGCCGCCATTGCGGCTTGAAAACCGGCTGACCCTATTATATAATAATTCTAGGAATCTGTAAAATTCTGCTCTTTCGGGGGCGGACAAAAACATATCTGGAGGAAACAAGAAGATGAAAATTCTGGTTATCAACTGTGGCTCTTCTTCCCTGAAATATCAGCTCATCGATATGGACGGTGAGAAAGTGCTGTGCAAAGGCCTGTGCGAGCGCATCGGCATGGAGAGCAGCATGATCACCCATGAGGCCAACGGCCACAAGGCTACCACGCCCGCCATCTTCCCCACCCACACCGAGGCTTTTGCTGAGGTCGTGAAGAAGATGACCACCG
>OIKA01000284.1_pt1 | contig 13617 bp, 9 predicted proteins | sample 1583621 | NCBI WGS metagenome assembly OIKA01 (sample SAMN02674606, study PRJEB24791) | human gut metagenome, SKBSTL068 | isolation source: stool | host: Homo sapiens | place: USA | reverse complement strand
TCCGCCGGAGAACTCCGGGCTCCCGTTGAATGATTAGTAGGATCATATAAACCGCAACAAATCGCGCCGGGCAGGAAGTCTTGCCTGGGAATCTGTCTGTGCAGGGGAATTACTCGATCTCGAACTGGTCGCTCAGGCGCTGCTCAAACAGCTTGCTGACTTCCATCAGAGTCTCGTCATCCTCCACAACGTCCAGATATTCGCCCTCGCTGTCCTCGCCCACGCTCAGGATGACCAGCTGTGCGTCCTCGTTGACATCCTCTTCATCCTCTGCGTATTCGACAACTGCAAGGTAATGCACGCCCTTATGGTCCAGTGCATCGATCACTTCAAACGTGACCTCATTGCCGTCCTCATCCTCAAGAGTCATCAGATCGGGCTGATATTCCTCTTCGGTGTTCGGGTTCTTGATCTCTTCTGCCATAAGATACGTTCTCCTGTCTATCCAAACCCAATCAAAGGGATGGTACTCAAATAAAATTACGCACACAGCCCGGGATCTGCTGCGTTCCCGCCGTCCCTTGCTGTGCTTATAGTGTAGCGTTTTTTTGCCTGCTCGTCAAGATGTTTTTCGCACAGAAAATGCACGACAAATTTTCACGCATTTCCCTCTCGCTTCCCGGGCAGAAATATGCTATACTGAATTCTGCGTATCTCCCGCGTGCGGGGGAACTGCTATCAGAATATGAACGGAGGGATCTGTTTATGAATAAGACCCGTGTCCGGCTGGCGGCGCTGCTGCTGGCTGTGAGTTTTGCACTGTCCGGCTGCAGCCTTGTGAAAAACATCGGCGGCAGCAGCGCCGCCGGAACAAAGACCATCACCCGCCCGGCGGTGGAATCGGCCGAGCTGCAGTTCACCCACCCGGCGGCGGGGGAACCCGTGGCGGTGTTCGATACCACGGCGGGTGTGTTCCGGGCGGTGCTCTTCCCGGAGCAGGCCCCGCAGGCCTATGATAACTTTGTGGGTTTGGTGCAGGCGGGCTACTACAACGGCCTGACCGTGACCCGTGTGGAGCAGGACTTTGTGGTGGAAGCCGGTCAGGGTGCCGACGGCAAGGGTACCACCATCTGGAACGGCAGCCGCTACCCGGCTGAGGCCACCGACAAGCTCCACCATTATTCCGGTGCCCTCTGCATGGCGGCGGACTCCTCCGGCAAGTGCGCCAGCGTCTTTTATATCATGTCCACTCTGCCCGGCGGGGATTCCATCACCCAGGAACTCACCGACCAGATGAACAGTGCAGGCTACCGCGCTGAGGTCGTTTCGGCCTACCAGACCGCCGGCGGCGCACCCTACCTCGACTACACTGATACCGTGCTGGGCCAGGTGTACGAGGGGATGGACGTGGTGGACACCATCGCTCAGGCCGCCGTGGATGAGAACCAGAAGCCCACGGAAACGATCACCATCAACAGCGTCAGCATTGAGACATATCAGGCGCAGTAACAACTGAAAATGACAAAACCGGCTTTCCTGTGGCAGCAGGAAAGCCGGTTTTGTGCTGAATGGAGAGAATGGGGATATATCGGTCAGCGGGAAAGGCCGCTGACCTCACTGGCAATGACACCGCCGTCCATGACGATGTCCGTGCCGGTGAGATAACCGAGCCGTTCGTCCAGCAGCAGGGCATACAGCGCGGCGATCTCTTCTGGCCTGCCGTTCCGCTTGAGGGCGGAATGGGCGGTAAAGGTCTGGGCTTCGGCGCTTTCCAACTGGCCCATGGGGGTATCAAAGTTGCCGGGGGTCACACTGAGGCAGCGCACCCCTTTGGCACCAAAGCGGGCGGCATCGGTTTTGGCAAACCAGATGACGAAATGCTTGCTGATGGAGTAGGCCACACCGGTGCGGGCGTTTTTGGGCATCAGGTTGATGCGGGCCATCATCTTTTTCAGGAACTTTTCCCGGTCGGTGCGGGCAAGGGGATAACTGTGTTTTGGCATGATGAATCCGGGGGCCAGATAGGCGCTCATGCTGGAAGTATCGATGACACAGCCGCCCGGGGCCATGACCGGGTAAAAGGCATCATTGATATTGACTGTGCCCAGCGCGTTGGCGCGCAGGATGGCTTCCGGGCTGCCCATGTGGGGACTCATGCCAGCAATGTGGAGCAGAGCTTTCACCTGCCCACGTTCCACGGCGTGCCGTGCCAGCTTTTCGCAGCTGGCACGGTCAGAGAGGTCACAGGCAAAGGCTTCGGCTTCGTGTCCGGCTTCGGTCAGCTCGGCCACGGCGCTTTCCAGTTTTGCGGCAGTGCGGCCTACCAAAATCACATGATATCCGGCTTCACAGACCAGCTTGGCCGTGGCGCGGCCCATGCCGCTGCCGCCGCCGGTGATCACACAGACAGGTTTCATGGTGTACCTCCTCAGTGGATCTTGCCGGTGGCCTTGAGCCAGGCGGCGGTGTCGTGGAGTGTTTCGGCGTAGGGACGGGGGGCAAAGCCCAGCTCGTTCCGTGCCTTGGAGCAGTCAAAGCGGTTGTTCCGTTCCAGATTGTAGACGGCGAACTCAGTCAGAACCGGCTTTGTGCCCTTTTTTGCGGCCGATTTTTCCATCTGCTTTGCGGCAAGGTGGGCGAAGGAAAGGGGAAGGTAGAACTTGCAGCCCTTGCAGCCGGTATCCTCTTTAAGCATCCGGCACATTTCCTTCAGGGTGACTTCATCATTGCTCAGGATGTAGCATTCACCTTTGCGGCCCTTGTCGGCGGCGGCAATGGTGCCTGCGGCCAGGTCACGCACATCCACCATGTTGAAGCTGCCCGCCATGCCGATGGGCATTTCACCGTTGAGAATCTGGGTCAGGGTGCGGGTGGTCTGGCCGATGGCCGGGTCGTTGGGGCCGATGATGCCGCTGGGGTGGACAACGCAGGCGTTCAGGCCAGCGTGGGCGGCATCCAGTACCTTCTGGGTGGCCATGGCCTTGCTGCGGCTGTACCAGCCTACCACCTTTTCCTCTTCATAGGGGACGAACTGATTCACTTCCCGGATGGGCTGCCCAGAGGGCAGCTCAGGAATAGCACCGGTGGAGGAAACGTACACGAATTTCCTGCATTCCGGGTGGTGCTTGGCGGCGGCAAGCATATTCTCGGTGCCGCCCACATTGACGGCGATCAGCTTCTCGCTGTAACCCGGGTCGATGGTGACCATACTGGCACAGTGGATGCAGACGCTCTGGCTGCCCTCGGGGATGTTGAAGAAGGCTTCGCAGTCCTCGGCGCTGCACAGATCGCCCTCAAAAACCTCGACCTCAGCGGGCAGATACTTGCGGGCAGGATCCCCCTTGAGGACGAAGGCCCGGATGTGCTCCCCCCGTTCAATCAGCTGAGTGCAGATGTTGATGCCCAGGAAACCGGCCGCGCCGGTCAACAGATAAGTGGTGTTGATGTTCATATTCATTTCCTCCCGCTTTTCTCTCAAAGTGTACGATACGGTTTACAGCAGTGCGGCCAGACCCAGACCCATGCTGTCGAACCCCTCAGAGACAGCCAGATAGGCATCCATCGTGTCCTCGTCGATACGGACGGGAGAAGAGGCGTTCCGGTTTTTGAAGCTGTTCAGAGTGGCAGCGAGTGCCAGACCGATGCCGTAGTTTGCACCGCCCTCAGTCAGGGTGTAGTAAGCGTCCAGCGCATTCTCGTCCAGGGTGGAAGCGGTCATGTTCTTGCAGTTCATCATGGTAAGTGTCCTCCGTTTTATGTTTGAATGTTTGTTGTTTGTTCTGTTGTGGAGCTCCGTGCTCCCTTGCGATGGCTAAAGGATACCCGACCAAGGTAAACGCAAGGTGAATATTTCTGTTTATCTTTTGTTTATCTTTGGGTGTATAATAGAGCCATACCATAGAAAGTGAGGAGAACGCCATGCTGAAAATTTTGGTTGCGGAAGATGACGTGAGCACCAACAAGCTGCTCTGCGCCATCTTAAAGATCAACGGCTATGAAGCAATCCCGGCCTTCAACGGCGAAGCGGCGCTGGACATCATCGACCACCAGCATATTGACCTGCTGCTGTGCGATGTGATGATGCCTAAAATGGATGGCTTTGCCCTGACCCAGGCCATCCGGGATGGCGGCAGCATGATGCCCATCCTGATGCTGACGGCCAAGGCCCTGCCTGAGGACAAGCACACCGGCTTTCTGGTGGGTACGGATGACTACATGACCAAGCCGCCGGATAAGACCGAGCTGCTGCTCCGCATCAAGGCTCTGCTCCGCCGGGCCCGCATCGTGGATGAGCATAAGATCACGGTGGGGGATGTGGTGGTGGATATGGACAGCCGCACGGTCCGTCGGGGGATGGAGGCGCAGACCCTGCCGCCCAAGGAGTTTGAACTGCTGTACAAACTGCTGGCCTACCCGGAGCGCACCTTTACCCGGATGGAATTGCTGGACGAGATCTGGGGCATCGACAGCGAGAGCGACGACAAGACCGTGAATGTCCACATCAACCGCCTGCGCAACCGTTTTTATGATTGGCCGGAGTTTGAGATCCAGACCGTCCGTGGCCTTGGCTACCGGGCCGTGAAGAAAGTGTGACCCAATGAAAAACGCATTCAACCGGCTGCGCAGCGGCATGGAGACCTTGAACCTGACCATGCTTCTGATCCTGAACCTCTTTTTCATGGTCTTTCTGCTGCTGGCCGTCTGCACCGTGCTGGTCCTGGCCGGTGTGGACGAGGGATTTCTCTATCACGATGGACAGGTCGAGCTCGGTGGTGCACTGGCCTTTGTCTATACCGTCTGCATCCTGATCGCTGTGAGCATGGTGGTGATGATACGGATGGTCTTTATCCACCCATTGCAGCGGAACATTGAGGCTATGAAAAAATTGGCAAACGGGGACTTTACCGTGCGTGTAAATCACGCGGAACACGGCTATGTGCCCCGGGAGATGGTCGAGTTTGAGCAGAGCTTTAACAAGGCGGCGGAGGAGCTGGGCGGCACTGAGATTCTGCGGAAGGATTTTATCAACAACTTCTCCCACGAGTTCAAAACGCCCATCGTCAGTATCAGCGGTTTTGCCGACCTGCTGCTGGAGGAGCAGCTGCCGCCCGAGGACCAGAAGGAATACCTGACCATCATCCGGGACGAGAGCAGGCGGCTGGCCGACCTGGCAACGAATATCCTGACCCTGAACCGGGTGGAGAGCCAGACTATCCTGACCGACAAAGCGTGCTTCTCCCTGGATGAACAGCTGCGCCAGAGCGTGCTGGTGACCCAGCAGAAGTGGCGGCAGAAGGAGCTGGATTTTGATGCCGACCTTGTCCCGGCAGAGTACACCGGCAGCGAGGGGCTGCTGAAAGAGGTCTGGCTCAACCTGCTGGACAACGCCGCCAAGTTCAGCCCTGAGGGCGGCACCGTGGCCGTGAACCTGCGCAAAGAAAAAAGCGCCCTGATGGTCTCAGTGACCGATCAGGGCGAGGGGATGCGCGCCGACACGCAGGCGCACATCTTTGAACAATTCTATCAGGGCGACACCAGCCACACCACTCAGGGCAACGGTCTGGGCCTTGCCATGGTGAAAAAGGTGCTGGAGCTCCACGGCGGCAGTATCCAGGTGAACAGTGCCCCCGGGCAGGGCAGCTGCTTTACCGTGACACTACCCATATAAACGAAAAAGAGGCGCTGAAAAGCGTCTCTTTTTGCTTCTGGCTCACATTTCGCCGGGGTGCTCCTTGCGCCAGGCGAGGTAATCCTCCAGGATGACCGTGGCGCTGACGGAATCCAGAATGGCCTTGCGGTGGGCACCAAAAGTCCCCACCTCGTCCAGGATGTCGGCGGCTTCACAGGTGGACTGCCGCTCGTCCCACATCCGCACGGGCAGGCCGCTCCAGATCTGCAGGGTCTTGCCCAGCTTGCGGCTCTTCTCAGCGCGCTCGCCCTCGGTGCCGTCCATGTTGAGCGGCAGGCCCACCACAATGAGCTCTGCCTTCTGCTCCTGGGCAATGCGGCAGACCTCGGCGGCCACCTTGGGACGGGCCTTCAGGGTGATCTGGGGGGTGATGGGCGTGGTCAGGAACTCGGTGGGGTCGCAGACCGCAAGCCCCGTGCGGCTGGCACCGTAATCAACTGCTAGAATCTTCATGGGGAAGTGCCCCTCCTGTTTTGCTGTTTTTCCTCAGTTTACCACAGAATAGATTTTTCTTCAATTTTGCGGTAGAATAAAGTGGAACTCTGCGAGACTGAGAGGTTTGATTCGTTTATGCTGCAACTACTATTAGGCGGCTCCGGCAGCGGAAAAACAACGCTGCTGTACCAGCGCATCCGCGCCCGGGCCGAAAAAGGGGAAAAAAGCATCCTGCTGGTGCCGGAACAATTCACTTCCAGCACCGAGGGCCGCATCTACCGTGAGCTGGGGGATGCCCTGTCCGGCATGGTGGAGAGTTTTTCTTTTACCAGTCTGGCAGAAAAGATCCTTTCCACCGAGGGCGGCGCGGCGGTGCAGACCCTCTCTGACGCAGGCCGTGCCGTGCTGGTGCGCCGGGCGCTGGAGGAGCTGCAGGACAATGTCCACTATTATCACCGCCACCGGCGCAGTGCGGCCTTTTGCCAGATGGCGGCTCAGACCATCGACGAGCTGAAGAGCGCGGGCCTTTCCGGCCAGCAGCTGGCACAGCTGGCCGGTGCCTGCGGAGCCGAGAGCGGTAAGCTCAGTGAGCTGGCCCTCATCTTTCAGGGCTACGAGACCCTGCTGGCCCGCAGCGGCATGGACCCCTCTGACCGGCTGGAGCTGGCCGGAGCCCGGCTGGAGGAAGCACTGGCCCGGCACAGCCTGCCGGAGTTTCTGCGGGACCGGGCGGTGTTCATTGATGAATTCGATACCTTCAACGCCCCCAAAAAGCGGCTGCTGGGGGCCATGCTGGCGGCGCTGCCCAGCGTAACGGTGGCCCTCTGCGATGATGGTGCCTCCCTGCTGCCCGGCGACCTGAGCTTGTTCTCCGGGGCCAAGCAGGTGGCGGCGCAGCTGCGCCAGCTGGCCCGGAAAAATGGGGCGGAGGTGGCCGTTCCGCAGCTTTTGCGCAAGGATCTGCGCCACCGGAACGCCCCGGGCCTTGCCGCAGTGGCAGAGCTGTTGGAGACCGGCAGCTGCACCGCGGATGCCCCGGCGGGCGAGGTGCGGCTCTTTGCCGCGCCCAGCCGGGAGGAGGAGGCCCGTGCCGCTGCCGGTGCCATCCGGCGGCTGATGCGGCAGGGCGTGCGGTGCGGAAAGATCGCTGTGGTCTGCCGCGATATCGCCAAGTATCGTGCCGCTGTCCGGTATGAATTCCGGATGGCGGAGATCCCCCTGTACTGCGATGAACCCACCACCCCGGAATTCAGCGCCCCGGCCACGGCGGTGCGGGCCCTGCTGGAGATCGCCCGGGGAGCCGACCTGACCGAGAACCTGACCACCCTTGCCAAAACCGGCCTGTGTGCCCTGAGCGAGGAGCAGGTCTGCGCGCTGGAAAACTATGCCTACACCTGGGCCCCCACGGCGGCGGCCTGGCGGGAGAAGTTCGAGCGCAGCCCCAAGGGCTTTGGGGAACAGGAGCTGACCGAAGAGGACCTCCGCAACCGGGAGCGGGCAGAATATGCCCGTGCCCTGCTCGTGGGGGCGGTGGATGCATTCCGGGCCAAGGTGCGCGGGGTCAATGCCGAGGCCATCAGCCGGGCGGTGTATTTCTGCCTGAAAACGCTGGGAGCTGAGGAACAGCAGGCCGCTCAGGTAAAGGCCATCCGCGCGGGCCGGGGTATCCCGGCGGCGGAGGAAGCCGCCCGGGAGTGGAACGTGGTCATGGGGCTGCTGAACGAGATGGCCCATCTGCTGGGGGAGCAGACCGTTACCGTGGCCGAATACGAGGATCTGTTCGGGCTGCTGCTCCGCTCGTCCGACCTGGGGCACATTCCCCAGACCCTGGACGCGGTGGTGCTGGCCAGCGCAGGCAAGATGCGTCTGGACGCGCCGGACTATGCGTTCGTGCTGGGGCTGGCCGAAGGGGAGTTTCCGGCCGCGCCCGGCGAGGTGGGTCTGCTGACCCACGCCGACCGCGATGCCCTGATGGCGCAGGAGATCGACCTGCCCGACTGCTTTGAGAACCGTGTGGTGCGTGAGCAGGTCTGCTTCTACAAGGCCCTGACCGCTCCTGCAAAGGGGCTGTGGCTCAGCTGGCCCAAGGGGCAGGGGCAGACCCTCTGCGCTGCGCTGGAACCCCTCGTGGAAGCACTGGCCCCCGCTGCCCCGGAGCTGGAACTGACGGACCTTGCGGCCACCCCTGCAGATGGACTGGACTGTCTGGGCGGCGGCTGGCCCCTGACGGAGACCGAGCGAGCCAGCCTGACAGAGGCCCTGCACACCCCCGGCGAGACCGAGCCGCAGGGCCTTGCCCTGCTGCGCCGGATGGCCGACACGGCCCCCCGGCAGGTGCATGACCTGCCTGCGCTGGAAGCGCTGCTGGGGCGGAAGCTGCGCATTTCGCCCAGTCAGCTGGAAAAATATTATACCTGCCGCTACGGCTACTTTTTGCAGTATGTGCTGGGGCTCAGGCCCCGCCGCCGGGCCGAGCTTTCCGCCGACCAGAGCGGTACCCTGATGCACTGGGTGCTGCAGATGGCGCTGGACCCTCACCCCGGCCCAGACAACCCCATGGCGGCACTGCAGCCCTTTATGGAGCTGGACGATGAAGCCATGGCAAGCCTTGCCGCGCTGCTGGTGGACGAGTACGCCAAGCGCTATCTGCCCGAGGATACCGCCCGCTTTGCCTATCTGCTCTCCCGCCTGAAAAAGAGCATGACGAGCCTGCTGCTCTACCTGCGGGATGAGCAGCGGCAGTCCAGCTTCAAGCCCGTGGCCTGTGAGCTGAAGATCGGCCGGGGCGAGGATGCCGTGCCTGCCCAGGTGTATCACCTGTCGGACGGGCGCACCGTCCAGCTGGTGGGCACCGTGGACCGTGCCGACGAGTGGGTGGAGGAGGACGGCACCCGCTGGGTGCGGGTGGTGGACTACAAGACCGGCACCAAAAAGCTGGACCTGAAGGAAGTCTACTGCGGTCTGGACTGCCAGATGCTGCTCTACCTGTTCAGCCTGACCCGGGATAAAAGCGGCCGCTTTACGGGGGCGGAACCGGCAGGTGTGCTCTATCTGCTGGCCGACCCGGCCCCTGAGACCACCACCCGCGAAAAGGCGGCCCACAGTGTGGAATACAAGCTGGACGGTCTGGTGCGGGACGAGCAGAAGCTGTTCGATGCCATGGATGCCGGAGAGACCGGCAGATACCTGCCCTTCTCCTATTACAAAGGCGCGCCCAGCCCCTACCAGAAGGACAAGCGGGCAGACATCGCCAAGCTGAACCGCATCCAGCTGCATCTGGATGATCTTGTGACCCGGATGGGCCAGCAGCTCTATGAGGGGCAGATCGCCGCCGAGCCGCTGGTCACGGGCCGGAGTCCCTGCCAGTGGTGTGATTACGGATTTGTCTGCTGCCACGAGACCGGCATCGGGGAGCGGGCGCTGGAGGCCCCCGCAAAGCCCTTTGAGGCTCCCGGGCAGCCCGAAGAGGGAGAGGAGGAACAGGCATGAGTGAACCCAAGTGGACCCCCGCCCAGCGGGCCGCCATCGAGGACCGGGGCGGCGCGCTGCTGGTGAGCGCGGCGGCGGGCAGCGGCAAAACGGCTGTTCTGACGGAGCGGGCTGTCCGGCTTATCACCGACCCGGAGCATCCCGTGGATGCGGACCGTCTGCTCATCGTCACCTTTACCAATGCGGCGGCGGCAGAGCTGCGGGCCCGCATCGGGCAGGCGCTTCTGAAGCGCAGCCAGGCGGAACCCGGCAATGGCGCGCTGCGCCGCCAGCGGATGCTGCTGCAGCGCGCCCCCATCTGCACCATCGATGCCTTCTGTCTGGACCTGCTGCGCAAGCACTTTCAGGCGCTGGATATCCCGCCGGACTTTTCCCCCGCAGACCCCGGCAGTGTGGAGCTTCTGCGGGCCTCTGCCCTGAGCGAGACGCTGGAAAATGCCTACCGCGACCCGGATTTCTGCGCCTTTGCCGACCTCTACGGCAAGGGCCGCACCGACCGTGCGGCGGGCGAGACGATCCTGCATGTCTACGATTTCCTGCGCGCCCTGCCCGATTACGACAAAAAGCTGGACGAATTTCTGGCTCCGTGGCAGGAGGAAAATGGCTTTGCTGCCACCTGCTGGTATGATCTGCTGCTGGCCGAAGCCGCCCGCAGTGCCAGGGCGGCAGGGGAACTGTTCCGCGCCGCGCTGGCTGACTGCCCGGGCGACCGGGAGCAGGAGCTGGCCGATGCCGAGGAAAAGAAAATGCCCTCTGCCCGGGAAAAGGCAAAGAATGCCGTGCTGGAAAAATATACCGATGCCCAGGAACGGCTGGACAAGGCTGCCGCCCTGCTGGGCAGGGTGGAACAGCTGGCTGTGGCGGGGGAGTGGACCCCGCTTTACGATCTGCTGACCCCCTATGTGCTGGGCATGGAGGAGCTGCCCGGCCTGAAAGGAATGAAAAAGCGGCTGAACGGCGAACACAAAAAAGTCATCCGCACACGCGCCGATGAAGGCGTGGCCCTGTTTGCGCAGATCCTTGAGCTGATCCCCTGCAGTGAGGAGGAGGCAGAGGCAGACCGCAGGGCCGCAGAGCCCCGCCTGCGGGCCCTGTTTGCGGCGGTGCGGGATTTCGATGCCCGGTTCTCGGCCAAAAAGCGGGACCGGAAATTGCTGGAGTTCAGTGACTTTGAGCATCAGGCCCTCCGCCTGCTCCGTGACCCGGACGGCACCCCCACCGCGCTGTGCGGGGTCATCCGGCAGAACTACGCCGCCGTGATGGTGGATGAATACCAAGATACCAACGCCCTGCAGGATGCCTTGTACCGGTGCCTTGCATCCCCGGCGGGGGACGACCTCTTCCTGGTGGGAGATCTGAAGCAGAGCATCTACCGCTTCCGGCAGGCAGACCCCAGCATCTTCCGGGAAAAACTGGACAGCTGGCCCGCCCTGCCCGGCGGCGCAGCGCGGCCCCGCCCGGCAGAGGGAGCCCCCGGCACCGATGCCATGCTGGCGCTGGATGCCAACTTCCGCTCGGCTCCGCAGGTGGTGGAAGGAATCAACTTCCTGTTTGAGCGGCTCATGTCCCCGGAACTCGGCGACACGGCCTACGGCGACGGCCAGCGGCTGGTCTGCGGGGCACCCGGGGAATACACGGGCAGCGTGGAGGCGCATTTCCTGCCCGATGATACCGCCGAAACGGACGCGGGCTGGATCGCCCGGCGCATCGAGGAGATGGTGCAAAGCGGCGAGCCGGTGCGGGACGGCAGTGCCACCCGCCCGGTGCAGTACGAGGACTGCTGCATCCTGCTGGCGGCGCGCATGGATTTTCCGGCCTATGTGGAAGCGTTGACCGCCCGGGGCATCCCGGTGTATGCGGATGCCCGCGAAAACCTGCTGGATGCCCCCCACATCCGGCCCCTCGTCGCCCTGCTGAAGGTCATTGACAACCCGGCGCAGGATATCTATCTTGCCGCCGCCATGCTGGGCCCGCTGTTCGGTTTCACCGATGACGACCTTGTCCGCCTGCGGGCCAGAGCCGAAGAGATTCAGAAGCAGCAGGGGGAAAACGCCCCCCAGCGCATCAGCCTCTACGGCGCGCTGCTGCTCACCGTGAACAGCGGGGAGGATACCCCTTTTACCGGAAAAGTCCGGGCGTTCTATGCTCGGCTGACCGAGCTGCGCCGGATGGCCCGCAGTGCCCCGGCAGAACAGCTGCTGGAGGAGATCTTTGCTTCCACCGGCTACCTTGCCGCACTGGGCGTGATGGAAAATGGTGCCCGCCGCCGGGAGGATGCCCGCCGGTTTGCTTCCTTCTGTGCCGGGGCCGGCTCCGGCGGCATCTCTGCGCTGGTGCGGGCCATTGACGCTGCGGCGCTGGCAGGCTCCACGGGGCAGGATACCGTGCCCGGCGGCTCCCGCCCCGGCTGTGTGACCGTGATGACCATCCACCGCTCCAAGGGCCTGCAGTTCCCGGTGGTGTTCGTGGCCGATACGGCCCGTCGCTTCAATGCCGCCGATACCCGCCAGCCGGTGCTCCTGCATCGGATGTATGGGGCGGGCCTGCGCCTGCGCCCCGAGGAGGGCGAGGGCGCGTACAAGACGGCGGCCTACACGGCGCTCTCTAATGTCCACGCCGCCGAGATGCGCAGTGAGCAGATGCGCCTGCTCTATGTGGCGCTGACCCGCGCGCAGGATAAGCTCATCCTGACCGTGCCGCTGGGCATCGGAAAGACCTCCAACCCCTTTACCAGAGCGGCGGCCTTCCTTGAAGCCGGGGCGGGGCAGACGCTCTGCCGACAGGCAAACAGCTTTGCCGACTGGCTCCGCGCGGCCCTGCTCGTCCACCCCAACGGCGGCCCTCTGCGCCGGCTGGCCGAGGATCTGGAACTGCCCTTTGCGGATACCGGGAGCACCATTACCCTGACAGTGCAGCAGGCGCTGCCCGAGGGCGTGGAGCCGCCCGACCCGGAACTGGAGGAAAGGCCGCTGGCCCAGGCTGACCCGGCCCTGACCGAGGCACTGCGGCAGGGCTTTGCCTGGCAGTACCCGGCGGCGGAGCTGGCCCAAGTGCCCGCCAAGGTCAGCGTGACCGGCATCGTCCACAAGGCAGAGCAGACCACGCTGGAGCGCCCGGGCTTTCTGGCAAAGGACGGCCTGACCGCTGCCGAGATGGGCACGGCCCTCCACGCCTTCCTGGAGCACGCCGATTTTGCGGCTCTTGCAGCGGCAAAACAGGCAGGAACGCTGGAAACGGCGATCCCCGCCGAGCGTGACCGGCAGGTGGAAGCAAAGCTCACCGCGTCCGAAATTGCGGAGAAGCTGGATGAAAAGCGCATCCGTCGCTTTGTGGAGAGCGAAGCCTTTGCGCGCATCTGTGCCGCAGATGAGGTGCTGCGGGAGCTGGACTTCATCACGGCCCTGCCTGCCGCCGAGGTGCTGGCCGCTCAGGGGACTGCCCCCGCCGACAGCGCTGCCGTGGCACAGGCAAAGGTGCTGGTGCAGGGCATCGCTGACCTGGTGCTGGTGTTCCCGGATCACCTGGAGCTGCTGGATTACAAGACGGACCGCCGAAAATCCGAGGCGGACTTCCTTGCCGCCTATCGCACCCAGCTTGACCTCTATGCCCTTGCCATCAGCAAGCGTTTTGCCCCGAAACCGGTGACCTATAAGGGCATCTACTCGCTGGAACTGGGGAAGCTGATTGAAGTCAAGTGATGCTCTGTCCAACCTCTCCGTCATTGCTGGCGTGCGTTAGCGCGACTGAGAGATTTGATCCATCTCAGAATATTTTTCCCTGAAATCGCGTAAAAGTGCTTGACAGGACTTTATGGGTGTGGTAAACTGTTCCGGTAAAGAAAGCAGCTACGGCCTGTGCCGCGCTCGCCTTGTGGGGTCGGAATCCCCGGGCTATACCCAAACACGGTTCGATTCTTTGAACGAACTGCGCTTTTGTGTGAAATTTCGCGCGGCTGTCCTGCAAATGGGCGGCCGCGTTTTCTATGCCAAATATTGCAACAAAATGGATTTTGTTTGGAGGTGCATTCATTATCGCTACCGCTGGAAAGTCGAAGGAACTGGAGA
>OIKA01000283.1_pt1 | contig 13627 bp, 10 predicted proteins | sample 1583621 | NCBI WGS metagenome assembly OIKA01 (sample SAMN02674606, study PRJEB24791) | human gut metagenome, SKBSTL068 | isolation source: stool | host: Homo sapiens | place: USA | reverse complement strand
ACACGACGCTCTTCCGATCTAGCCAGTCAGGCGAAAGGAGATACCGAAGCCATACGACCCGAGCAAGACAAGACCCTTAGGCATTCCATGCATCTGGGACAGGTTAATCCAACAATGTATTAAGCAGGTAATGGAGCCGGTATGTGAAGCTAAGTTCAGTGAGAACAGCTATGGCTTTAGACCGAACCATTCCGTAGAAAACGCTATTGCCAGAAGTTATAAACTGTTACAGCAAGCAAACCTGCACTATGTCATTGAATTCGATATTAAAGGATTTTTTGACAATGTGAACCATGCAAAGCTGATTCGGCAGATTTGGGCAATGGGGATTCACGATAAGGCGCTTATATTTGTGCTTCGGAGAATACTGACAGCACAGATAAAACTTGAGGACGGAACATTTATTACGCCTGATAAGGGAACACCACAGGGTGGAATCATTTCTCCACTCCTTGCAAACATCGTTCTTAACGAACTCGACCACTGGGTTGAAAGCCAATGGCAATGGAGTCCGATATGCAAAAGAAATGTCAGACCTGAAAACGGGTACAGACAGGCGAAAAAGTCCAACCTCAAAGAGATGTTCATTGTTCGATATGCGGACGACTTTCGGATTTACTGTAGAACGAAAGATACTGCTGAACGGACAATGCACGCAGTTATACAGTGGTTAAGAGAAAGGCTGAAACTGGAAATCTCAGAAAAGAAAACAAGGATTATCAATGTCAGAAATCATTACTCAGACTTCCTTGGGTTCAAGATGAAAGTTCACAGGAAAGGCAACAAGCTGGTGGTAATTTCATACATCGCTGATAAGAATTTTGACCACAAGCGCCAGAAGCTGAAAACACAGGCAAAACGGATTGTCCATCCCCGAAAAATCTATGGAGAACAGGGTGAAATCAGGCTCTATAACAGTATGGTCACAGGAATGCAGAATTATTACTGCATTGCCACCCATATCAACCATGATTGCGCAATACTAAATCGTGCAGTTATGACACTGCTCACAAATAGGCTTAGTACCCGTAACGGGAATCGATTGGTTAAAACCGGACGGGAATTGACTGAGTTTGAAAGAAGCCGATTTGGAAAATCCAAAATGATGCGATATGTTGCAGGCACAAATGAGCCAGTATATCCTATTGGCTACACGCAACACAAGAATCCTTTATTCCGTAAAAAAACATGGAATTACTACACTCCAGAGGGGCGGGAAGGCATTCACAATAACCTACGAATCAATATGGCCATTCTGCTCTCGCTTATGCGGAAGCCACCCTATGGCTATAGCGCGGAATATGCAGATAACAGAATATCACTATTCTCTGCTCAATGGGGAAAATGTGCTGTTACCGGTGAAGAATTCTCAAGTACACATGAGATTCACTGTCATCACAAACTGCCCCGGTATCTTGGAGGCGATGATTCCTATGGGAATCTTATTTTAGTGAAGGATTCTGTACACAAGTTGATTCATGCCATCAATGCAGATACAATCGCAAAATATTTGGAACTCCTACAGCTTGACAAGAGCCAGCTCAAAAAGGTAAATACGCTCCGTGAGTTGGCGTCTCTGCCGTTAATCTAATCTCTCACTAATCAACACAACACAGTATTTCTATGACAGGTTTGATTGTTTAGACAACGAAATCTACTAACCGATGGAACGCCGTGTGCGGTGAAAGTCGCATGCACGGTGTGAAGTGGGGGAAAAGCCTGAGATGATATCAGGGGCTTACCTATCACTATAAAACTCCGACTTCGTGTATATGCTCAACCAGGCAGGCGGAGACCGTCAGATTCTCGCCAAGCAGCTGGGCATTTCCACGCACCAGCTTAGCTATGTGACCCACTCCGGTGAGGGCGAGGGCCTGCTGTTCTATGGCTCCACGATCCTGCCTTTCGTGGATCACTTCCCGAAGAATACCGAGCTTTACCGCATTATGACCACCAAACCCCAGGAACTGAAAAAGAAGGAGGATGAATGATGATGAACCCCAACATTTTGAATCAAAACCCGTTGATGTTTTTTGACAGGGCGGTAAATGCCCAGCGCAGCCAGCTGCTTACGGTCATGGCCGATGCGGTAAGTGAGTGCCGCACGGCGGCAGATCAGGCAGCCGAACTGAATGAGACCGGTCAGGTGGGGCTGCTCCGTCTGGCAGAGATCTGGAGCACCATCCGTGCCAAGGAAGGTATGGGTGGTCTGGTTCTGGAAGGAACCGAAGCGAAAATCCTGTCCGATGTGGTGGCACAGTTTTATGCCTACCTGTCCGGCTGTATGTTCAACGATCCTGTGGGAATGGCCATTTATGCAGAGCTGCACTACATGATGTCCTCCCTCATGCTGGGAGAATGGTTTGAATAAGGAGCCGCGCCTGCGCTTTACTGATGAGGAACGGTCTGACCCTGCACTGGAAAAGCCGATCCGTAAAGCGGAGAAAGCTGCGGCCAGAGCAGATAAGGCGCAGGCCAATATCCCAAAGAAAAAGGTCAGGCAGACGGTCATTGACCCGGATACCGGAAAAAAGACCTCGAAGCTGACCTTTGAGGACAAGAAAAAGCCACCCTCCAAAGTTTCTCAAGGAGTCAGGGAAGCTCCCGTCCATCTGGTCGCGGGCAAGCTCCACAAAGAGATCCGAGAAACAGAGCAGGACAATGTGGGCGTGGAAAGCGCCCACAAGTCCGAGGAGGCGGTGGAGACCGGCGCTTATCTGGTGCGGGAGGGCTATCGCAGCCACAAGCTGAAGCCGTACCGCAAAGCAGCCCAGGCAGAGCATCAACTGGAAAAGGCAAATGTAAATGTTCTGTACCAGAAATCTTTGCAGGAAAATCCCCAGTTTGCCAGCAACCCTCTTTCCCGCTGGCAGCAAAAGCAGGCCATCAAAAAGCAGTATGCCGCCGCCAAACACGCCGGTCAGACTGCCGGAAATACCGCCCAGGCTGCGTCCAAAACCGGAAAAGCCGCAAGGACGGTAAAAGAAAAGGCACAGCAGGCAGGGGCATTCGTCATGCGCCACAAGAAGGGTTTCCTGATTGCAGGGGTTTTGTTCCTCATTACCTGTATGCTGATGAATACCATGTCCTCCTGCTCCATGATGGCGCAGAGCATCGGTTCCGTTCTCTCCGGCACCACCTATCCGTCGGATGACCCGGAAATGCTGGCGGTGGAGGCAGATTATGCAGCCAGAGAAGTCCAGTTGCAGGAGGAAATCGACAACATTGAAAGCAGCCACCCAGGGTATGACGAGTATCGCTATGACCTTGGTATGATCGGCCATGACCCTCATGAGCTGGCAGCATTTCTCTCTGCCGTCTTGCAAGGCTACACCCGGCAGAGCGCTCAGGCAGAGCTGGCGCGTGTGTTTGCAGCACAGTATCAGCTGACGCTTACTGAGGAAGTGGAGATTCGCTACCGCACGGAGACCTCAACCGACCCGGAGACCGGCGAGACCACCTCAGAAGAAGTTCCCTATGAGTATTACATTTTGAATGTGAAACTCGCCAGCAAGCCCATTTCCGCTGTGGTGTCGGAACTTCTGACCACGGAGCAGATGAAAATGTATCAGGTTTACCGGCAGACCATGGGCAATAAGCCGCTGTTGTTTGGCGGCGGCTCCCCTGATACCAGCGGCTCGGAAGATCTGTCCGGTGTGCAGTTCATTAACGGTACCCGCCCCGGCAATCCTCAGCTGGTGGAACTGGCCAAGCGTCAGGTGGGCAATGTGGGCGGTTATCCCTACTGGAGCTGGTACGGCTTTGACTCCCGTGTGGAATGGTGCGCCTGCTTCGTATCCTGGTGCTATAACCAGGCAGGAAAAAGTGAACCGCGCTTTGCAGGCTGTGAGTGGCAGGGCGTTCCGTGGTTCCAGTCTCATGGACAGTGGGGCGCAAGAGGCTATAACAATCTGGCTCCCGGAGATGCAATTTTCTTTGACTGGGATTTGGATGGGACAGCAGACCATGTAGGTATCGTGATCGGTACGGATGGCAGCCGTGTTTATACCGTGGAGGGAAATTCCGGCGATGCCTGCAAGATCAAAAGTTATGACCTGAATTATCAGAGTATCAAGGGCTACGGCCTGATGAACTGGTAACAGAGATTTTTTAGAAGGAGTGATAGACGATGGCAAAGAACAAAATTGAACGCATTGACCAGGAGATTACAAAGGTCCGCGAGAAGATCGCAGAGTATCAGGAAAAGCTCAAGGCGCTGGAAGCACAGAAAACCGAGGCAGAAAATCTGGAGATCGTCCAGATGGTGCGCGCCCTGCGTATGACCCCGACCCAGTTGAGCGCCATGCTGTCCGGTGGCACAGTTCCCGGAAGTTTGGCTGATGACAATAATGAACAGGAGGAAAACAGCTATGAGGAATAAACGATTGCTCCGAACACTTTCCGCCTTTTGCCTGACAATGGTTGTGGCATTTGGCTTTACGATCCCTGCTTTTGCACAGGGGTCAGAACAGGCTCCGGCGGCACCGGCAGAGGATTCCACCAATGACAGCAATGTGATTGTGGAAGAAACAGAACCAGCACCGGCACTTACACCGGAGGGGAATGCGGCACTGGTGGATGATTTTGGAGGCAATAAGCAGCTTATTACTGTTACCACCAAGGCTGGAAATTACTTTTACATCCTGATTGACAGGGCGAATGAGGACAAGGAGACTGCTGTTCACTTTCTGAATCAGGTGGACGATGCAGACCTTGCGGCGCTGATGGAAGATGGAAAAGCAAAAGAGGAGCCGCCTGCGGTATGCAGCTGCACGACAAAATGTGAAGCAGGGGCAGTCAATACGGCCTGTCCGGTCTGTGTAACTGATAAGAGTAAATGTACGGGAAAAGCACCGGAACCTCCGGCAGAAACACCGGAGCCGGAAAAAGAGAAGCCTGCCGGACTGAACCCGGCTGCGCTGATCCTTCTGCTGGCTCTGCTGGGCGGCGGTGGCGTATTTGCCTACTTGAAGCTCGTTAAGAATAAGCCTAAGACCAAGGGCAATGACAGTCTGGACGATTATGATTATGGTGAGGAAGATTCCGAGGAATGGGAAACCGAAGATGAGGAAGTCCTTGAGGATGGTTTTGAGGGTTCTGACCCTAATGAGGAACGCGATAGAGCAGATTGAACCATTTGAGCGTAGCGTATTTCAAATCATTGCGGGATAAGGGACAGAGGACAGGGAGAAATTCCTGTCCTCTGCTGCTCTACTCACTCTCTTACTGTAAATCCACACCCAAAATCAGCACATGGTCAAAGAAAGGAGGACCTCACAATGAACACCTGGAACTGGTTATTACACTTTCTGATTATTTTTGATCTGGTCGCCTTCGGAATTTACTTTGGAGGAGACATTCTTTTCACTGCTATAAGCAAAGTTCAAAAAAAGTCAAAGAAGAACGATGACTTGGATCTTTATGATTTTGAAATTGAGACCGCACCCCAAAAACGCTCTTTATGTGTGGACTCAATCCGAATGCTTTATTCTGGTGAGATAGATGAATTTGTGGAAAAGGAACTGTTGCCTGATGCAGCGGAGACCATGAACGCTTTATCTGAAGCTGAAAAAACAGCAGTTAGCCTGTTACTAAAAGCTTATATCGGTTTTTTGAGCGAAGAAGCAGCGGTAGATGAACAAAGTTTTCCCATGGTTAAGGAACTGTTGTCTTATACACAGGGCAGCAAAGAAGATGGTGAAAAAGATGCCATAGATTGTCTGATGGAAGATACGGTCAGCAGAACCCACAGACATCGAGAATATTACAACAATTATCAACGCTATCAACTGATGCAGGTGGATAAAGAGCGTGTGATTATGGCCTGCAATATCATAATCAATGATTTGATTGGCAGGTTGTACCGATATGATTATCGCTTTGGCTATGACATTACACTTGCCTCAGAACACAGCATTGCAAAAAAACTGTCTGATAATTGGCAGAATGAATGGGAGGTTGAAGATTATGAAGCTGGTGATTGCTGAAAAACCATCGGTTGCACAAAGTCTGGCTGCGGTAATCGGTGCAACTGCTCGTAAGGACGGGTATTTGGAGGGTAACGGTTGGCGTGTCAGCTGGTGCGTAGGCCATCTGGCCGGTCTTGCGGATGCAGACAGCTATGACCCCAAGTATGCCAAGTGGCGATATGATGACCTGCCTATTCTGCCGGAGCATTGGCAGATGGTGGTGGGAAAGGATAAGAAAAAGCAGTTTGATATTCTCAAAAAGCTGATGAACGCCCCGGATGTGACGGAGGTAGTAAATGCCTGTGATGCCGGACGCGAGGGCGAGCTGATCTTCCGCAGCGTCTATGAGCTGGCAGGCTGCCAAAAGCCGATGAAAAGGCTCTGGATTTCTTCGATGGAGGACTCCGCCATAAGGGAAGGCTTTGCAAACCTGCGCCCCGGTGCGGACTATGACGGACTTCGGGATGCTGCCCTCTGCCGTGCCAAGGCCGACTGGCTGGTGGGGATCAATGCCACAAGGCTTTTTTCCGTGCTGTACCACCGCACCCTCAACATCGGGCGCGTTATGTCCCCAACGCTGGCGCTCATTGTCCAGCGAGAAGCTGAGATCGACACCTTTAAGCCGGTTCCCTTTTATACCGTGGCGCTGGAGCTGCCCGGTCTTACCGTATCCGGGGAGCGCATGGCGGATAAGGCCGCTGCCGAGCAGCTGAAAGAAGCCTGCCAGGGTGCAGCTGTCACAATCAAAAAGGTGGAGTGCAAGGAAAAGTCCGAAAAGCCGCCTGCCCTCTATGACCTGACTACTCTGCAAAGAGATGCCAACCGCCTGCTTGGATTTACAGCCCAGCAGACCCTGGACTATCTGCAAAGCCTGTATGAAAAGAAGCTCTGCACCTATCCCCGTACTGACAGCCGCTATCTGACCGGTGATATGGCAGACAGCCTGCCGGTGCTGGTGAATCTGGTTGCCAATGCTATGCCGTTTCGCAAAGGGATCGCCATTACCTGTGATCCGCAGACGGTCATCAACGATAAGAAAGTAACCGACCACCACGCAGTAATCCCTACCAGAAATCTCAAGGATGCAGACCTTTCTGCCCTTCCTGCGGGAGAAAAAGCGGTGCTGGAGCTGGTGGCCCTGCGTCTGCTGTGCGCCGTAGCCCAGCCCCATATCTATTCGGAAACCGTTGTGATTGCAGCGTGTGCCGGTGGGGAGTTTACCGCCAAAGGAAAAACGGTGAAGCACCCCGGATGGAAAGCACTGGAGGACGCTTACCGTGCCAAAATGAAGGATGCAGAGCCGAAAAAAGAGGGCGCAGAGAAAGCCCTGCCGGAGCTGACCGAAGGACAGACCCTTTCGGTTTCTGCGGCAATCGTCAAAGAAGGCAAAAGCAGTCCGCCTCAGCACTTTACGGAGGACACCCTATTGTCCGCGATGGAGACTGCCGGAAAAGAGGATATGCCGGAGGATGCCGAGCGAAAAGGTCTGGGGACACCGGCCACCCGTGCCGGTATTTTGGAAAAGCTGGTATCTGCCGGTTTTCTGGAACGAAAAAAGAGCAGGAAAACGGTGCAGCTTCTCCCTTCCCACGATGCAGTTTCCCTGATCACCGTTCTGCCGGAACAGCTGCAATCGCCGCTTTTGACTGCCGAGTGGGAGTACCGCCTGGGCGAGATCGAGCGCGGGCAGCTTGCCCCGGAGGAGTTTCTGGACGGGATCAGCACCATGCTGAAAGATCTGGTGGGAACTTATCAGGTCATCAAGGGAACTGAGTACCTGTTCACTCCGCCCCGTGAGGTGGTGGGCAAATGCCCTCGCTGCGGCGGTGAAGTTGCAGAACTGCAAAAAGGCTTCTTCTGTCAGAATGATTCTTGCAAATTTGCAATCTGGAAAAATAACAAATGGTGGGCTGCCAAGAAAAAACAGCCGACCAAGGCTGTGGTGTCTGCACTGCTTAACGATGGCCGTGTCCGTGTGACGGGCCTATATTCGGAGAAAACCGGAAAGACCTACGATGCCGCTGTGGTTTTGGAGGACGATGGACAGTACGCCAACTTCAAGCTGGAATTTGACCAGCGGAAAGGAGGCAGCCGATGAAGCTCTCTTTAGTGGAACGGGAAACCATTCTCCTCTATAACCAGGCAGAACCAATGGCTGAGGTCTACACCCACGATCCCCGTCTGATGGAGAAGCTGGAACTGCTGGCAAAAAAGCACCCCGACCAGATCACCCGAAAGGACGCCCATAACTTTACCGTCCCCAAGCGGTGTGTATCAGTCAGGGAGCCATATAGCGCAGAACGCCGCAAAGCTGCCAGTGAGCGTGCGAAAGCCGCCGGATACCAGCCTCCTATGCGAAAGTCCGGCAGTTAAAGGCACATGACAGAGAATGTATTTGAAGCAGTCAAGCAGTCGGTCAGCACCAGAGATGCGGCAGCGTTTTATGGGATCGAGGTCAAACGAAATGGCATGGCCTGCTGTCCCTTTCACGATGATAAGAACCCCAGCATGAAGGTAGACCAGCGGTTCCACTGCTTTGGCTGCGGTGAAGATGGGGATGTGATCGACTTTACCGCAAAGCTCTTTGACCTCTCCCCAAAAGAAGCGGCGGAGAAACTGGCACAGGACTTTGGCCTGATCTATGACAGTCAGGCCCCTCCCCGCAGGAGATATGTCCGGCAGAAAACCGAGGCACAGCAGTTTCGTGAGGATCGGCAGCGGTGTTATCGCGTACTGTCCGATTACTACCATCTGCTGAAAAAATGGGGGATTGACCATTCTCCCCGGACACCGGAGGAAGAACCGCACCCCCGCTTTGTGGAAGCAATCCAGAAGAAAACCTATGTAGAGTACCTGCTGGACCTTTTTCTTTATGAAAGTGAAGAAGAACAAAAGGCATGGATTGCAGAACACACAGCAGAAATCACACACTTGGAAAGGAGATTGAAAATCATGGCTGAGAACAAACCCACCAACCGAGAACGGCTAAGGGAAATCACAGATGGCATCGAGCAGGGCATCAAAGAACTGTTTGAGAGTGAAAAGTATATGCGCTATCTGTCCGTCATGTCCCGCTTCCACCGCTATTCGGTAAACAACACCATGCTCATCTATATGCAGAAGCCGGACGCCACTTTGGTAGCCGGATACAATAAGTGGAAAGACCAGTTTGAGCGTCATGTAAAAAAGGGCGAGCATGGCATTACCATCATCGCCCCCACACCGTATAAGAAGAAAATCGAGGAGCAGAAGCTGGACCCGGATACCAAGGCTCCGATTCTGGATAAAGACGGAAAGATCGTCACAGAGGAAAAAGAAATCGAGATCCCCATGTTTCGCCCGGTCAAGGTCTTTGATGTGAGCCAGACCGACGGGAAACCTTTGCCGGAGCTTGCTTCCTCCCTTTCCGGCAATGTGCCAAATTATGAGGCATTCATGGAGGCTCTGCGCCGCAGTGCGCCGGTGCCGATCACTTTTGAAGCAATGGCCGCCGATACGGACGGCTATTTTTCTGCCGATCATCAGAAAATCGCCATTCGTCAGGGCATGAGTGAGGTGCAGACGGTTTCGGCCACAGTACACGAGATTGCCCACAGCAAGCTCCATGATCCTAAAAAATATGAAATGCTACCGTCATGGAAGGTTGTGCTGGAGAGTGAAGGTGGAACCAAGCATGATTTCAAGCTGGATTTTGCCACAGAAAGAGAAGCTGAACAGTTTGCTTCTGATATGGATTGGCGCTATGTGGACGAAAATCAGTTTGAATGGCGTCTTGCAGTTGAGGAAGATCCAACCGCAGAAAAACAGGCAATCAAAAATCGCCACACGGAGGAAGTGGAGGCTGAAAGCATCTCCTATGCGGTCTGCAAGTATTTTGGCATCGAGACCGGAGAAAACAGCTTCGGCTATATTGCAAGCTGGAGTCAGGGCAAGGAACTGAAAGAGCTGAGAGCCAGTTTGGAGACCATCAATAAGACCTCCGGCACTTTGATCTCTGACATTGAGCGCCACTATAAGGAAATCTGCAAAGAGCGTGGGATTGATCCCCATGCAAAGGCAGAGCCGGAAACCGCCCCGATAGAGCAGCCAACCGGCAATCTGACTTACTATGTGGCAGAGTGCATGGAGTTTCCAAACCTCGGAGAATACCACGATAACCTGTCTTTGGAGGAAGCAATCCGCATTTATCAGGAGATTCCGGCAGAGCGAATGAACGGGATCAAAGGAATTGGTTTTGAGCTGAAAGACGGAAGCGACTATGAAGGACCGTTTCCGATTTTGACCGGGCAGACCATTGACCTGGACACTATTCAGGCAATCGACTATTACCGTGACAATCCGCTGGTACAGAAAGCGGTAAAGGAACTGGCTGCGACCATGCCGGAAATGGAGGTACTGGGGGCGGATGCCAACCAGCAGGAGGCTTTGTTTCTGATCAACGATACTACCTATCTTCATATCCAACCTTGTGACAGCGGATGGGACTACACTCTTTACGATGCTGCGTCCATGAAAGAGCTGGATGGTGGTCAGCTGGATATGTCGGAGCTTTCCTGCATGAAGGCAGTTCTCCAGATTTGTGATGATAACGATCTGGACAGCACTTCGCTCAGACGCGCTCCCTTGTCTATGGTTGAGACCTTGCAGGAAGCGGCCTATCAGCAGATGCAGGCAGAGACCAGTCAGATGACTGCCTCTTCCCAGCTGCCGGAAGCGCAGGAGCAGGCACTGGATGAATACCCCATGCCGGATGAGCAGGTATCCACACCGGATATGCAGGAATACGGCTACTCCTATGATGGGATGCTCCCTGTTACCAGAGAACGGGCGCTGGAACTGGATGCCGCCGGTTTGACCGTCTATGTGCTGCATGAGGACAATACGGAGAGCATGGTGTTTGACCCGCAGGAAATCATGGATCATGGCGGTCTTTTCGGTGTGGACCATGAGGAATGGGAGAAAAGCCCTCAGTTCCACGAAAAGGTCATGGAGCGTCAGGAACATCAGCAGGAACGCGAACAGGCATTTCTCTCTCAGAACAGAGATTGCTTTGCCATCTATCAGGTAAGTAGTGACGATCCGCAGAATGTGCGCTTTATGAATCTGGACTGGTTAAAGTCCCATAACATTTCCATAGACCGCAGCAATTATGACCTCATTTACACAGCTCCTCTGAGGGAGTCTGGCACTGTGCCGGAGCAGCTGGAAAAACTCTATCAGCAATTCAATCTGGAAAAGCCCGTGGACTTTCACAGTCCCTCCATGAGCGTCAGCGACATCGTTGCGATCAGACAGGACGGTAAGGTATCCTGTCATTACTGTGACAGTGTTGGTTTTACCCAGATCCCCGGATTCCTGCCGGAAAATCCGCTGAAAAATGCGGAGATGGCCGTGGAGGACGATTACGGCATGATCGACGGTATCATCAACAATGGCGCAAAAGAGCCTACGGTGGCAGAGCTGGAACAGCAGGCCCGAAGCGGTCAGCCCATTTCCCTGATGGATCTGGCTGCCGCTGCCCATCGGGAGGAACGGGAAAAGAAAAAGTCCGTCATGGAGCAGCTGAAAAGCCAGCCCAAGGCAGAACACAAAAAGACAGCACCCAAAAAGAGTGCGGAAAGGGAGATTTGATATGGGAAACTTTACTTTTGAGGAAATGAACCTGATGTGCATTTACAATACCGGCAGCCGCACCGGATTGATCAACAGCCTGCGTGAGATGCGCGGCGAGCTATCACCGGAGGAAACGGAACTGAGGGAGCTGACCGACAGCGCCCTTACGAAGCTCTGTGCGATGACCGATGAGAAGTTTGCCGAACTGGAGCTGTACCCGGATTTTGACCAGTAAACAACATAACCGCAGGGATGGGGTGGCGATCTGCCACCCCGCCTTTTTACCCCAAAACTGAAAGGAGGACAGAACACTATGCCAACCAAAGCTGAACTATATGCACAGATGGCGGACAAGGTGGCAACACAGCTCACGGGGAGCTGGCAGGAATGGGCAGGGTTTCTCACCACTGCTTCCCGCCTTTACAAGTACCCGTTCCATGAGCAGCTGATGATCTACGCCCAGCGACCGGACGCCACCGCCTGTGCAGAGTACGATTTGTGGAATGAAAAGATGGGCCGGTATGTAAGGCGCGGTTCCAAGGGGATCGCGCTGGTGGACGATTCCGGGGACAGGCCCCGCCTGCGCTATGTCTTTGACATTTCCGACACCGGAACCCGTGAACATTCCCGCACTCCCTGGCTGTGGCAGCTGGAGGAGCGCCATTTGGATTCGGTGCAGGCCATGCTGGAGCGCACCTATGATGTTTCCGGTGATGACCTTGCCGGACAGCTCACTGAGGTAGCCGGAAAACTGGCTGAGGAATACTGGACGGAGCATCAGCAGGACTTCTTCTATATCGTTGACGGTTCCTTTTTGGAGGAATATGATGAGTATAACATCGGAGTGCAGTTCAAGGCAGCCGCCACCGTCAGCATCACTTACGCTTTGATGTCCCGCTGTGGACTGGAGCCGGAACGCTACTTCGACCACGAAGATTTCATGGCGATCTTTGATTTCAACACCCCGTCCACCATCGGGGCGCTGGGAACAGCGGTCAGCCAGATCAACCAGCAGGTGCTGCGGCAGATCGGCGTTACCGTCCGAAATGCAGAGCGCGAAGCCAACCAAGAAAGGAGCAAGCAAGATGAACAATCCCATGACCTATATCCAGAACGGAGACTATCTGATTCCCGACCTGAAGCTGAGCCAGCAGCCGGAGAAACCCCTGGGCAAGTACGGCAGGATGAGGAAAACCTACCTGAAAGAACACCGTCCCATCCTCTACAACCAGATGTTGCTGAGCGAGAAGCTGTACCCGCACCTTCTGGAGATCGACGAGACCGCCCAGAACAGACTGGAGCAGATGATGCCCCAGCTGGCGAAGGAAGCGGGAGCCACCGAGGAACTGAAAGCCAGCGATCCCATGAAGTGGGTGGGGCTGATGAACACCTGCAAAGCTCAGGCCGAGGAAATCCTGATGGCGGAGCTTATCAACAGCTGACCCTAAACCTGTTCCTCTCCGAAGCGGAACAGATCCAATCCATAGATGAAGCAGAGAATGTAGCGCATACATCCTCTGCTTTTTCTTTTGCCCAAAATGATATTGACCATGTGCTGCGTTTGGGCGGCAATACAGACCGCCAGAGGGAGCGTGTGGTTGCAGCCTTTGAAAAGCAGAAAACCACCGCTGAGATTGCCGAGATACTGAAAACGCTGTACCACGGCGGCAACGGCCTTGGCAGTGTGAGCGCATGGTATGCCGAGGATGGTATCCATCTTTCCCACGGGAAGTCTGTCCGTTATGACAGGTCTGCCCAGGTCATTTCCTGGGAGAGCGCCGCAGAGCGTATCGGGGAGCTTTTGGAGAGCGGCCAGTTTGCCTCCAATGTGGAGCTTGCAGAAGCGGCAGGCTATGAACGCTCCCTCCTTGCAGAAAAACTTTGGCATCTGTACCACGATTTCAGCGATAAAGCCAGAGATTCCGGGTATCTGTCCTGTCTGTCCGGTATTCAGAGAACCGGGTTCCCGGAAGAAACTGCATGGCTTGCCGAGCAGCTGAGTGACCCGGCTTTCCGCCAGACCCTCAAGGAAGAATACGCCGCCT
>OIKA01000270.1_pt1 | contig 14026 bp, 6 predicted proteins | sample 1583621 | NCBI WGS metagenome assembly OIKA01 (sample SAMN02674606, study PRJEB24791) | human gut metagenome, SKBSTL068 | isolation source: stool | host: Homo sapiens | place: USA | reverse complement strand
CTGGCACCAGATAAGTGGTATTTTGCTGCTCTATCAGATAAGAAAAAGGCAGATTAGAAGTATCGGCATGATTCACATGACGCCCCATAACCAAAGAAAATGCACCTACACGTGCGGGCCATAAAATATAAGAATCGGAAGTAGTCTTCGCCCCACGCTCCATAGCCCCCTGATGAATCGGACCTAACTTATACATATGGTTGCTTTGATTAGAGCCGGAACCCGCATTCATAAAAGAGAACATTCCGGCAATCAGCAAAGTAGACTTATGATGAGTCACCGTAAAGGGTCCGGCAAAAATGGCACATGCCTCACCGTTCTCTTCTTGACAATTACTGAAAAACAAAGAATCAGATGCAGAATAGTTATGTCCCAAATGACATGCCTGGCTGATAAAGCAACGGGTCAACATAGTTCCATCTTCCACATTGGAGCCGCTTGATATAATAAAATCATCGCATACCACTCCATAGCCGATATGAATAGGCGCTTGCTCATTACTGTTCAAGCTACCGTTTTTCAATCGTCCCGCCCCTTCTATCTTACAATAATCACCTATTCGTACATTCTTTATATATCCCGCATCAACAATGGTAACATGGTGGCCAATAGTACCTGTATCCGAAGCATTCTCTTCAGCATACCGGTCAATAATGGCTTTCATCCGGCAAATCAATTCAGGACGATGACGGTACAATGCCAGAATATAGGCCTGATGCGCTGACAGACGATCATGAATAGGCACTTCACGTCCACCCGTTTCATTCAATACAGCTACTTCAACGCCATTCCCAAACTTGCTCCGGCCATCTACCAGAATGATATCTACATTCTCTATAAATGCATAATCCCCAATGATATAGTTGGCTATATAGTTCTTTATATTCTCAATACAACAATTATCGCCCACCGTTACATTATGCAAGGTCGCATGATACAATCCGGAATGTTTACGCATGCCACCTGCCAACGTAAACTCATCCTCAAAGACCCCCAATCTGACCTTTCCGGAAAAACGGGTATGATAAATATAGTCCGTCTTAAAGTTCTCTACTACTTCAATTTCATCCCAATCAACCGCAGTGCATGATCTCTCTTTTAATTGTTGTATTTCTTCTTGTGTAAGTGAACGATAAGTTTTCATCTTCTATATGTATTTATTCTTCATCATAGGTTTGATAAAGAAAATCGTTATAAGGATACTTCTGTACGTGTAGCTCGCGCACCTTATTATATATAATAGTCTTCAATTCATCCATATTTATTTTCTCTCTGGCAGAAATGAAGATACAATTATCATTCAATTTTGCCATCCATGTCTTCATCAGTTCTTCCAATGTAATATTCTCCCTGGTTTTAGGAGTCAAATCATCCTCTGCTTTCTCTATATAGGTATAAGCATCTATCTTGTTAAAAACAATCATGGTAGGCTTTCCACCTGCCCCCAAATCAGCAATCGTTTTATCAACCACAGAAATTTGTTCCTCAAAATCCGGATGAGAAATATCCACCACATGAATCAGCAGATCAGCTTCACGCACTTCGTCCAAGGTTGATTTAAAGGAATCAACCAAATCCGTTGGTAATTTACGGATAAATCCTACGGTATCTGTAAGCAGAAATGGCAGATTCTCAATAATCACTTTGCGTACTGTGGTGTCCAATGTTGCAAAAAGTTTATTTTCAGCAAAGACCTCGCTTTTTGAAAGCAAATTCATTAAAGTAGATTTTCCCACATTGGTATACCCTACCAAAGCTACACGTATCATACGCCCACGGTTTTTACGTTGAGTGGACTTCTGTTTATCAATTTCAACCAACCGTTCTTTCAACAATGACATACGATTCAAAATGATACGACGGTCCATTTCCAACTGAGTTTCACCCGGGCCACGTAATCCCACAGAGCCTTTACCTCCACCAGCACCGGATCCACCTCCCTGACGCTCCAAGTGAGTCCACAAACGTTGCAGACGAGGCAGCATATACTTATATTGGGCCAGTTCCACTTGTGTTTTAGCATTTGCAGTTTGAGCCCGCATGGCAAAAATATCCAGAATCAGCGAAGTACGGTCCAAAATCTTCACTTTCAGTTCAGCTTCTATATTACGTATCTGCTTGGCAGAAAGTTCATCATCAAAAATCACCATTCCGACTTCACGCTCATTTTCCTCTTCCTGATGAATATATTCCTTGATTTCTTCCAGCTTTCCTTTACCGACATAAGTCACGGAATTGGCAGCAGGCAGTTTCTGAGTAAACCTTTTCACCACTGTTGCTCCGGCCGTTTCGGCCAAGAACTCCAACTCATCCAAATACTCCTTGGTCTTACGCTCATCTTGTGTCTGAGTAATCAAACCAACTAAGATGGCAGTTTCAACCTGTGCTTCAGAAATTACAAATTCTTTCATTTATCTATCAATCTAAATAAGTTCGCGACAAATATAACAAAAAAAGAGGATGAACGTTGAACGTCATCCTCTTTTTTATTACAGTTATTCCCTATAGTTGTGGTTGTGGAGCAGCCGGATTGTTATCAGTGTCACTGATTCCGGAATTGGTTTCCATTTCACATTGCGGAATCCGATAGATCAGGATCTGCGCTTCTGCTGCTGAATTATATTGTACAGACGGGTCATAATTCGTATTCTTACGAACCACCGGCTTTTTCAAGCGTAGGATATCGAACAGTGAGAAACCTTCTCCCCAAAGTTCCATACGACGCTGCAACCAAACCTCATCCTGAAAATCCTGTGCCGAATTAGCTTTACTTGTAAAGGAAGGATCCCGATATGTCCGTACAAAATTTTCCAATGTACTCTTTCCGCCACTCAGATTACCACCCATGGCTTCTGCCTCAGCCTTTATCAGATACATTTCTTCAACACGCATCAAAGGCCAGTCTGACGCATTGGTTGTGTTACCAAATATACTTTGATAAGCTCCGAACTTTGTATTTACATACGGAGTCAAACCAAAATATTCAACGATGGAAGTACCCTCAATCTGCTCATTATCAATCAATGAAGATTTATTATCCGGAGACAAGAACCATTGTTTACGGATATCTGTTTCGGGTATTAAATCATATAATGCAGAATTCACCTTTCTATATCCATCAGGCACTCCTGAAGTATAACCGTTCCCGGTAAAAGAGCACAAGTGCGAAGGCCAGTTGATAATACCTGTCTGGACAACATCATTATCAGGCGTAATCATCACTCCCCATAACCATGAACTTGCCGATGCTGAATTAAAGGTAGGAGTAGATACCTGGGCTAAAGTCTGAGGTGTACCGCCAGCAATGGCACGTTCTGCATCTTTAGCTGCATCCGCCCATTTTTGCATTAACAGATTAGCACGAGCACGCAATCCGTAAACTACTGCCTCATCAATCTGATCTTTGTTTGAGCCATTATCATACCCGGTCAATAAATCAGCAGCCGTATTCAAGTCACTCATAATCTGGTCATACACCTGCTGTACAGTTGCACGCGGATTATTCTGCATATCTTCATCAGTCATTGTTTCTGTAACAATAGGTACTGCCAGGCTATTTTCATGACCTGCATAAGTAAACTGATAAATTTGAACCAAGTTCAGATAGTCATAAGCACGAGCAGCTAAAGCTTGGCCACGATAAATCTTCAAAGAAGAATCTTCCGTATCTGCCGCTATCAATTTCAATACATTGTTTGCAGCTTTCAAGTGATTATAGAACGTTTTCCAAATCAATTCATCGCTTGAACTATCGTATACTCTGTCACTATAATTCTGAGATGTATTAAACCAGTTATATCCATTAACCAATGCAACCAAGTCCTGCCCTCCTGATTCCAATATCATAGATACCGCAGGAATACCATAGTCATTATGATAAGTAGTGGCATCATCTGAAATCGTACCAAAAGTATTTAATTTGGCTGCCATAGCGTTCACTTCAGCAGTTATCAAATTAGGTCTGCCATTGATTATATCTTCTTTCTGTTCTTCAGATATGTAATCTCCTTCAGGAAATTTATCCAAATCGCAAGATGCCATTAATAAAGCGACACTTGCAAATGCTATATATTTATTTGACAATTTCATATTCTTAAAAATGGGTTGCTAAATTAGAAATTTAAAGATATACCTCCGGAAATTGTGCGGATAGGTGAATATACATTGTCAGCAGCCACATAACCTTGACGTGGGTCCAACCCTTTGCGAGCTGTCAGCAAAGCCACATTATCTGCAACAAAGAATACACGGACACCGTCAATCTGCATTTTACGTGTCAGACTCTTCGGCAAAGTATAACCCAATGTAATATTCTGCAAGCTTAAATAGTCCGAACTAGTCAAGAAACGATCTGTTAACCTGTTCGTATATTGGTCATTAATATTCATACGAGGAACATCCGTATTTTTATTTTCAGGAGTCCATGCTTTTAACATATCTTTATGCAAAGCACTGCCTGTGGCTGCCACATCCATCAATCCTTGATAAGTATAGTCCAGAATACGTCCACCAAGCTGATATGCAAACGAAACAGAGAGATCAAAGCCATAGGCTGTAACACTTGTTCCAAAACCACCATAAACTTTAGGTAGAATATCACCTGATGCGAATCTGTTTTCAGAAGCGACAGAATAAGATTTCGTAACTGTATTACCATTCTCATCCGGAGTCACCAGCGCCCACAGACTCTCTCCTGTTTCAGAATCCACACCTACATATTTAGGTAAATAAAGCTGGTACATAGACTCATCTTCACGATAAATCCGGGCACCGTCAATCAATTGTCCATTCAGTTCTGGAGATAATTCCAAGACTTTATTCTTAAAATGTGTAAGATTAAAGTTTACATTCCAGGAAAAATTCTTGTTTTCAATTATATTGGAATACAAGTCCAATTCAACCCCACGGTTTACCATTGACCCCACATTCTCAGGAAAACGGGAATAACCCATTGAAGCTGCTACCGGTTTGAAATAAAGCATATCGGTTGTTTTACGTGAGAAGTACTCAACAGAACCACCTAACTTACCACCCCAAAAAGCGAAATCAAATCCAGTATTAAAGCTGTGTGAAGTTTCCCAAGTAATTTCCTTATTACCTTTATAATATAGAGAAGTTGAAAAATCGCCATTACTGTTTGCCAATGTATACTGGTCTTGATACGGATAGTAGTTACGGTACAAACCACCTTGGAACATCAAGTTATCATTACCTTGCAAACCATAGCTGATTTTAAATTTCAACATATCAATCCAAGACTGGTTTTCCAAGAATTTCTCTTTGCTTAATAACCATCCAGCTCCTACAGACCAGAAGTTACCCCAACGATTATCCGGGTGAAAACAAGAAGAAGCATCACGACGGAAAGAAGCTGAAACAAAATACCGTCCATCATAGTCATATTGTGCACGGAACAGCCATCCTTCTGTTGCATAATTACGAGAATATGAATTATTGCTCTGGTTCATAATACCATTGCCTAATTCAGGAACATTCGGATCATACAATTTCTCACGTTGTCCGTACAAATATTGATATTTATAGTCATAACTTTCATGTCCGGCCAAAATATCCACATTATGAACATCATTAAATGTTTTGTTGTATGTCAACAAATACTGCTGATTTACACTAAATGTACGCTCACTAGATACACTGATCAAACCTCCGACTCCGCTAGTTTCAGAATACTGTCCGTAGAAAGGGTTAACCATCTCTGTAGCACGCACATTATTTACATCAACACCTATATTCACTTTTGCCTTGATTCCATTCCAAATATCAATATCAGCAGACCATTTTCCACTAACCACATCACCCGAATATTTCATTTTATCCAGCATATAACTAGCCAACGGATTTGCATTAGGAATCGTATTACGGCTACCATTTGAATCTTGTCCTGGCTTTCCATAATCATAACGAAGGAAACCTCGATTATCTACCATAATATTACCCTGTGCATCACGAACATACATAGGATAAATGGCTCCCATAATATTTGATGCATAAAAGATGTTTGCATTTGATGTACCACCCTCAATATCCTGTTCACGGCTATCATAATGAGTAAATGATACATTTCCTCCCATCTTCAACCAAGGCTTCACTTGATAGTCAGCTTTCAAACGTGCAGAATAACGTTGGAAACCAGAGTTAGGAACAATTCCCTTATCATCCAAATAGCCGGCCGACATATAATAATTCATTTTTTCAGTCGCACCGCTGATACTTAAATTATACTCTTGACGCAGGTTATTTTCAAAAATTTCATCCGACCAATTATCCGGAGTATAATAATATGTACCATCAGAATAACCTAATGTCGCATTAGGATTCAATTTGCCATCCATACCGATCAGTTGCTGTCCTTGAGGAATGGAATACACCTGATATCCCAAATATGTAGAAGAAAGCATCGCTTGATTAGCGTACGCATTAGCTTTAGCCAAATCTCCGGCTGCCGCATATCCTTTCAAATCGGCATTATAAATAGAAGAATAGTTTAATTCATAGAATGTAGCCGGATCCGTAATTGTTTCATAATTAGGTACTCCACGTTTATTCACACCCCATTTAGCGTCAAAAGTAACACGGGCTTCCCCACTCTTACCACGCTTGGTAGTAATCAAGATTACACCATTGGCACCACGTGCACCATACAGAGCGTTAGAAGCAGCATCTTTCAACACTGTCATTGATTCTATATCAGAAGTACTGATAGCAGAAATTTCACCATCATACGGAACTCCATCTACCACATACAAAGGCTTGTTACTAGCCGATATAGATCCAATACCACGAATACGCACTTCAGCATCTTTACCCGGCTGACCATTATTACTTGTAGTTTGTACTCCGGCTACTTGACCCGCCAAAGCATTTGTCACATTTGAAGTTTGTCTCGTCGCTATTTTTTCATTTTTTATAGTAGCAGCCGAACCTGTAAATGCAGATTTTTTCGCTGTACCATAAGCCACCACCATTACCTCTTCAAGCTGCTCTGTATCAGACTTTAACACAACATTCAAGTTTGCTTTAACTGGCACTTCTTGTGTAGCCATTCCGATAAAGGAAACTACCAAAGTCTTTGCGGAACTAAAATATACAAAAAAACATCTAGTAATCAAATATTTAGCATTCTGCTCTCTTGTAGATATACAATATTACATCTATTATAACAAACTATAAATCAACTATATATTATAACATAAAAAAAATAATTTGATTTTATGTCTACTTTTATTCTACCTTAAATATAAAAAAGATGCCTAGTAATCTAAGCATCTTTTTTATTATAGACCTATTATTAGCTATTCGTTTTTATCAGTAATCTCACTATTGGCATTTAACTCCTTATCGGGGATTTGATAAATGAATAATTTACTACCTGCAGGGACTTCCTTTGGAGCAATCGCACTATGATTAATTGCATGTGTTCTATCCAAACTTTCATTACGACGTTTCATGTCAAATAAACGACGACCTTCACCCCACATTTCAATACGCTTTTGAAGTTCAATTTCTTGTAAAAGTGCATCACTTGTTGCGGATGTTTCATATTTTGGATTACGAGTTTTCATAATTGTAGTTAGCATTGTTTTGGCTTCACTTTCTTTTCCTGCCCTATATAATGCTTCTGCAGCTACAAAATACATTTCACCAGTACGCAAATAAATATAGTCAGAGCAAAAAGTATCACCTGTAGGAGTAAAACCAGGCGCGGTAGAACCTATATCAATAAATTTGCGCTGCACATATTGTCTTACTTTATAATGAGTATTTGTTTCTCCCAAATCAACTCCAAACCATTTTTTACGAATGTCATCATCTGAAATTTTTTCATACAAATCACTGGAAATCATTTTGTAATTTCCTAAATTACCACCGTATCCCGGGCCGTAAGGATCAACTTGACTCATGAATGAAGCGTAGAATGTATTTGTTTCACCATTAATATCAGCCCCCCATAACACTTCGCTCAAAGAAAGGTCATTAAAGCCGGAAAGTAATTCTTTTTCACTCATCAGTGAGCCACCTTCAATAGCCAATTTTGCGTATTTAGCAACTTCATTCCATTGATCGGGATAATCATTAACAAATGAAAGAATGTTTGCATAAATAGCAGCTGCTGCATATTCATTTAATTCATCTTTCTTGGCTATTCCTTTTCCTTTCAAATAATTATATCCTTTATCTATATCACTTAATATCTGTTCATAGACCTCACTTACAGGAACACGATTCAATTTGGTTTCAGATTCAGTATAAATAGGAATACCTAATTTATCTTTATTCCATTCATAAGGTTGCTGGTACATGTTTATTAACCAAAAATAGCAGTAAGCACGTATGGTGTAACTTTGTCCCAACATCTTCTCAACACTCTCATCACCGCTATCTGCTTGTTCTTTCAGACCGCTGATTACTTCATTTGCACCACTGATTACAGCATATAATTCTTGCCAATAAGTGGTCGTACGACGATAACTTGAAGCACGGTTGTCAAGCAGATAATCATATACGAAGAAGTGTGAGGTCATATATGCCATATCATCTCCCATCAAATCTGTAGCCAATTCAAATGCCTTTAATCCGAAATCATCATGACTTTGCTGTGCTTCCGGAGAAAACATATTTTTGTAATATCCTGTAATATATGCTTGAATAGCTGTAGGATCTTTATCAAGCAAATCTTTAATTTGGTCTTCTGATGCATTTTCTGAAGGTTCCTTGTCCAAAAAGTCATCGCTACAAGATCCCATTATAAACGCTGCAGCCAATATTGCTAAATATTTTGTATATTTCATAATTCTATTCTTTTAAAAGTTCAAATTAATGCCGAATGATAAAGTACGAATCGCAGAATAATTAGCAGCCGAATATCCATAAGCATATTGGCGTGGGTCCATACCTTTACGTTTAGAGAATAAAGCTACATTGTCGGCAGATACGTAAATACGTGCACTGCTTGCTGATATTGCTTTCATCCATTCTTTTGGAAAAGTATATCCTAATGAAATGTTACGGATGTTAAAGAATGATGCATTTATCAAGAAACGTGAAGATTGGCTATTACTATTTTGTGCACCATCCATTATAGGCACATTTGTATTTTTATTTTCCGGAGTCCAAGCATTCAAGATATCCTTGTGCCAGTTACTGCCAATATTGCTTCCCGCATGCATGAAAGAAGAATACATGCTGTCATATATCTTTCCACCAATTTGAAAGTTTGTAGCTATAGAAAGATCGATTCCTTTGTATGCAAAATCAGTTGAAAAACCTCCTTGGAAATCGGGCAAAGTAGAACCTAATTCATATTTGCTTGCCTGAGTATAGTCTTCGGTTACGGTCCTTCCAGTCACTTTGCCATTAGCATCTTTCTCATCCATATACCATTGTGCTGCTCCTGTTTCTGGATTAACACCTGCGTATTCATAGGTATAAAGATCATAAATAGACCCTCCTTCCATTAAGCGGAACAAAGAAGCAGTACCATGAATAATTCCATTCTCTCTTTTGTCTTCTGGAAGATTCAAAATCTTATTGCTATAATGTGTACCGTTAAAAGATAAATTCCATATAAAATCTTTTGTTTGAATTGGGGTGGCAGAAATAGTAAATTCAATCCCCTTATTCTGCATATCCAACAGGTTCATTGGAACGTAAGAAATTCCAGAAGAAATAGGATAAGGCATATTGTACAACATATCCGAAGTCTTCTTCAAGAAATATTCAGTTTCTAGTTTCAAACGGTTATTAAGAAAAGCAGCTTCCAAACCGATATTTAAATTTTTGCTTTTTTCCCAAGTCAAATCTTTATTTCCACGATAAGTTTCGACTACAGAGAAATCTCCGTTATTATTGGTTACAGAATATTGCTTCAGATATGGTTGATAGACTACATAACCATTTATATCAAGAATTCCATCATTACCTTGTGTTCCATAACTTGCTTTTAGTTTAAGATTAGACAACCATTCCACATCTTTCAAAAACTCTTCCTGTGTTAATCTCCAAGAACCTCCGACAGACCAAAAAGTACCACGGCGGTGATCAGGATGGAATTTGGAAGATTCATCTGAACGAATACTTGCAGATAGATAATATTTGTTATCAAAATCATAGTTTACACGACCAAAGAAACTTTCCATACTATGTTCTTGTGTATATGAATTCATATCACTCATAGTTATGGCATTGTTGAACTCAGGATTTCCAATAGTATAAAAATTGTATTTATGAGTATACTGATATTTCAGTGTATATGAATAAGATTCGTGACCAGCCATTATGTCAATATTATGATGACCAAATGCTTTACTATAGGTTAAAAGTTGATTTGCTGTAAACGATTCAATACGTTGATTATATTTATAAGTACGACCATTCACATTAGCAGCATCCCCATATAACTGATTCATGTGATCTGTACGGATTTGATTCATTAAATCATAACCAATGTTAGCAGTCGCTTTTAAACCATCAATAATATTAATGTTAATAGTACCACGGCCATTAAAATTGTCATTCAAAGTCTGATGCACATCCAACCCAGAATTAGCTGCAACATTTTGATTACTGAAACCGCCCATACGTGTACTGTATGTACCATCACCAAAATCATAAACAGTGTTGCCTTCTTCGTCATATATGCGATTTCCGTTTTCGTCATACGCATATACAGGATAAATAGGAGCGATTTGCTGAGTGAACATAAAAGCATTAGAGTAATTAGACAAACTAGCATTTTGTGACTGGCCTGCATTTTTTTCCGCTCTTGCGTAAGCCAAATTACCATTGATATCAATAAACTTATTTACAGTATGATTAATATTGGCACGTGCTGAAATACGTTCAAAGTCAGTATGTCTTAAGATTCCTTCATCTTTCAAATATCCCAATGATAAAAAATGAGTTGTCTTAGCGTTACCACCTTGCAGACTCAAATTATATTCCTGACGCATACCATTATGTAATGCGGCATCAGCCCAATCGTCATTATGGCGTAGAGCCGCAGAACTAACTACGCCATCTGCTGAAACCATGGCATTATTAGCTACACCGATGAATGGATTGTATCCAATGCTACCTATTAATTCTTCGGAAGCTTCTGCACCTGTAGATTGATTTTTTAAAGTATTCCAGGCTGTTAGTACGTATTCTCTTTGATCTTTCATGATATCATATTCTGGAACACCACGAGTATTTACTCCCCAGCGTGCATCAAGAGTAACTTTGGATTTATCTACCATACCTTTTTTAGTAGTAATCATCACAACACCATTTGCTGCACGTGAGCCATAAAGGGCTGCAGATGCAGCATCTTTTAATATAGACATACTTTCAATATCGGCAGGATTTAATGCATTAACCGACTCTTCGTCATAAGGCATACCATCAACTACGTATAAAGGAGCCGATGATGCGCTAAAAGAGCCAATACCACGGATTCTTATTTTAGCATTTTCTCCAGGCTGCCCACTGGTATTGATTACTTGTACACCTGCTGCTGCACCTTCCAAGGCTTTAGATACTGAAGAAACCTGCATTTTTGCTATTTTTTCTCCACTAACAGCAGTCGCTGATCCTGTAAAAGATGACTTTTTCGCAGTACCATAAGCAACAACCACTACATCGTCAAGCATCTCTGTATCAGATTTTAAAATGATGCTAACATTCTGTTTGATAGAAACCTCTTGACTAGCCATCCCGATAAAGGAAACTACCAAAGTCTTTGCGGAACTAATTGTTTATGTAAATAACTGACAATCAACACAAAAGTATTTCTTCGCTTTACCTGCTTTTCTGCTATATAAATTGTTTGAGAAGTATAAAAGAAATAATTTTCTACCTTTATTCTACTGAAATAAAGTGTTTACTTCATTTTTGTTTTAAATATATTTTGACTATATATTATAAAAGAACTGATATTCTCAATTTAAATGAAAATATCAGTTCTTTCCTTAGTACCAAATAACAATATTTGCTGTATATTAGTTATTTATATGCAGGATTCTGGTCTGCTATTGTTAACGCACCGTTCGCATCAATTTCATCTTGAGGTATGGGCATTTCTAATTTGTCTGAACCGGCAGGAATCAATCCGACTCTGCTCCAATCCAATGTTAAATTTGAACGGTCCATTGGTAAATCTCTGCGCTTAAGATCAAATAAACGGTGACCTTCAGCAAAAAGTTCACGACGACGTTCATTCTGTATCTCTGTTTTTAAAACATCACCTGTGCCTGAATATGCACTTATACCGCGTGCTTCCCTCACTTTATTCAAAGCAGCTAAGGCTTCATCTTCATGATTATTATCAGCGGCTAGTTCAGCTATAATTAAATACATTTCAGAACCACGCATCATATTATAATCACCTTCAGCAAAAGCTACTGTACCAGAGCCTTTTGTACCATCGCTATCGTCATTCTTCCGGCTGTTAATTTTGCATGTGACATAGCTGCCATTGCGTTTGTAATATTTGCCATCTATCTTTACAAATAAAGTTTTACGGATATCTGTATCATCAAAAATATCAATCAACTCTTTTGCAACACCTAGAGAACTGTACCCGTCTTTTACATAAGTAGAATCTTGGTCACAATAGTACCAAAATGCTGGCAACGATAAGAATGATTGCTTGTCAGTAGAGGTACATGTAAAATACCATATTGTTTCAGTGTTATTTTCACAGAACTTGTTTTTATAATCAGCTTTTGACATCAATGTAATTTCTGATAAAGCTTTGTTTGCATGTGACGTTCCATTAGTGTAATCGCCTAAGTCTAAATAAATTCTAGCAGCAATTCCATGAGCTGCCTGTTCTGTTATGTAACATTTTGAAGAAGAGGATGTACCTGTCAATAAAGTACAAGCCTTTTCAATATCATTCACCATTTGAACATAGCAATCTTTTACCGTAGAGCGAGGTATGTCTGTAGTTGAAGATGTTAAACGAAGAATAACTCCTGGATTATCAGGATATTTATTAACAGGTTTTGCATACATTCTAATCAAATAGTGATATGCATAGGTACGCAATGCCAAAGACTCTCCTTCAATACGATTACGTTCACTACTTTCCGGTAATGTTTCTAAATTATCTAAAATAGCATTACAGTTATCAATTAAGCTATAGCAACCAATCCAAGGATCCACAGAATAAGTACTGCTTGGAGTAATAGAGTATTGATAAGGTGAAACAAAACGATTATAGTTACCTGTACTGTTTACCATTGCATCATCAGCCATCACATCAGGCATAAAGAAAATATATTGATTGGTATAATGAGCGTAATGGCCATTAGTAAACCAGTCATAAGCACCAATTAACACCTGCTGTGCTCCTTCAGTACTAGTGAAAACACTTGCATCTGAATACTGGTCAGAAGGAGTTACATCCAAAAAATCATTGCAGCCGCTTAATGAAGCAGTCAACAGTATAGAAGCAAAAATATAGGATATTTTTTTCATATATATCTGGTTTATAAGTTAGAAAGTTAGATTAATTCCCGCAGTAAATGTTCTCGCCAATGGAACTGTACCGCCTCCATCAAGCAAACCATCAACACCACCTAATTCTACATCATAACTTTTGAATTTTTTATCCAAATTCCAAGTTATCAAGTTGTCTGCACTGACATAGATACGTACATTCTGTAATAGAATTTTTTTGATCAGTGATTTGGGTAGTGAATAACCTAAACTGATATTCTTTAACTTAATGAAATCTGCATTATGTAGATAACGACTTGATCTTCCATTAGAAGTATTGGAATTATTTGGAATAAATTTTGGATTGGAAGCATTTGTGTTTTCTGGTGTCCAACTATCTGCTTGTTCTGTTATCAACTGATATCCAGTCTTATTTCCATCATTTAATAAATTTTCCTCATATACATCATATATCTTACCTCCAAATCCGTAAGTAAACATGAATGAGAAATCTACACCTTTCCATGAAACAGTATTAGTCAAACCTCCGGTTGCTGAAGGAAGTGCAGAGATCGGAAGAGCA
>OIKA01000241.1_pt1 | contig 15077 bp, 10 predicted proteins | sample 1583621 | NCBI WGS metagenome assembly OIKA01 (sample SAMN02674606, study PRJEB24791) | human gut metagenome, SKBSTL068 | isolation source: stool | host: Homo sapiens | place: USA | reverse complement strand
GTATAGCATCCGGCATCCATCAACGCCTTCACGTTCGGCATATCCGCCTTTTCCACACTGTAGGCGCCCCATCCGTCCAAACCGATGACAAACACATGCTCCGCTTTCCATTCCGGAGCCTTCCGGCAACCCGACAACACCATTACGGCTATGCACATAGCCCATAAAGCAATCTTTTTCATACAATATCTATTTTGGGTTTATAATTACAAAATTAGCCATTTATTCCCTTTCGACAAGAAAATAAATGGCATTATCCACTTCTCTTTCCACCTAAAAAACAGCCATTCCGCATTAAAAACGACTTTATCTTATCAATGCCTTTATATTCCTTCTATTTTACCCGTTCAGAAATGCCTCGTTGCGATCTATCAGCGCGTTCACCGCCGCCACTGAAGCTGCGGAACGCAATCCGTCGGCAGGCGTGTGCAGACAGTAGTCCACCAAGCGATCCACCGTAGAGACCGCCACGTGCATCCGCGTGTCGCTGGAGGCATAATAGATGTATACCGTACCGTCGTCATCGGCTATCCATCCGTTCGAGAAAAGCACATTGGACACATCGCCCACCCTTTCCCCCGCCAGCGGAGCCAGCAGATAGCCGGCTGGTTCAGCTATGACGCGCCACGGTTCATCGGCTGCGGTCATATACAGATAGAGCACATAGCGCAGTCCGGCGGCACATCCGCGTACTCCGTGCGCCAGGTGCAGCCACCCTTGGGAGGTGCGGATGGGGTGCGGTCCCTCTCCGTTCTTCACCTCTTTGATCGTGTGATAATAACGGTGGTTTATTATCATTTCCTCCTTCACCTCCGCCCGGGTGATGTCGTCTATCAACGCCCATCCTATTCCTCCCCCATTTCCGGCATTAATAAAATCATCCTGCGGACGGGTGTAGAGGGCATATTTTCCATTCACAAATTCGGGATGCAACACCACATTGCGCTGTTGGCTCGCCGCTTTCAAGTCGGGCAACCGTTCCCAGTCCACCAGATTGCGCGTGCGTACGATTCCCGCCTTTGCCACCGCCGCCGACAGATCTCCCGCCGGTGCCTTGTCATCATGGCGTTCGCTGCAAAAGATACCATAAATCCATCCATCCTGGTGAGCGGTAAGACGCATATCATACACATTGGTTTCCGCCGGATCCACATCGGGCAATACCAGCGGACGTTTCCAAAAGTGGAAATTGTCCACCCCGTTAGGGCTTTCGGCTATGGCAAAGAACGACTTCCGGTCTGCTCCCTCCACACGCACCACCATCAGATACTTTCCGTTCCATTTCAGGGCACCACTGTTCATGGTAGCATTAAAGCCGATACGCTCCATACAACAAGGGTTGGTGGCAGGGTTGAAGTCATAGCGCCATTCCAGGGGAATATGCTGGCGTGTCAGTACCGGATAAACATAACGGCGGATGATACCGTTCGTTTCTTCCTGCATTTCATTAGGACGTTGCAACAACGCTTCATGGCGTTGGCGCAATGCTTCTATTTGTTTTTTGAAATATCCGTTCATATCTTATTTTCTTTTCATTGTTATCAATCCATCTTTTACAGTAAAAGAATGCTATCCAAGCATCTAGAATTATACTATTTTATCAAAAATCAATCATATTCTATACAGTGTTGTTATTGGTTCTCAGGATAAAGAGACATACGGTAAACCCGCTGGTAAATCGCATCTTCCAATTCCAACTCAAACACAACATCTTGTGTTTCAGGATCTACTTCTGTCACGCGTGCACCACGATTGCCATTGCTAAGCACATTGCTCATTCCCGGACAAATTAATCTGTTACCCGTTTGTTCCAAATATTGCACCCCGGAACGGGCCGGAGTAAAATACGCGGCACCACGCTCTTTTCCATACTGCCAAACTTGGCGAACCGTACGGTTCACTTCATCCACTTCATATTCTATGCCGCAAGTATAAATATTTTTCCTGTCTGTAAAATCCAGTTTGAAGTTACGCCCATAACCATTATTGAAATAAAGAATGTGTCCATTAGGTAATGGGACAGCTGTATGACATCCCCAAGGCCATTCAAAATCATCACAATTCTTCGTTCCGGCTATCACCTCAGGATCAGTAATAGGAGTCCCGTCGGCATGAAGAGGATTCAATAATAATTTCAAGTATTTATCTCTCCAATACCCATGAGGCGATATAATCCACTCAATACCTCCAGCTTTATTAAACTTAAAGATTCCTTGATAACGAGCTGTAGCCAGATAATCATCTCCCCACTCTACTATACCATTATTATGCGCCCAATTACTGGCACTTTGTGCAAAAGGGTCTGAGGTTAGATCATAATCGGTCATTCCATAGCGAGCCGAATCCAACATGTGCACCAAATCCCATTCTTGCAATATCTCCCCTTTTTCGGGATCCATCATAATAATAAAATCATTTATCCGTACATCTTTCCCATTGGCGATTTTAGCGGAAGTCTTGCTCACAGTCGCTAATATATTGCCTTGCTTATCTTGAGATATGGCATGATGCATAGTGTATCCCCTTTCCAGCATATCCCAATTATGAATTGTATTTCCCATCATATCCACCTCCACCATCCGATGATGGTTTCCGTCACCGGTCATATAATGTCCGTTCTGCATCCGGATCAATCCGCACCCGATTCCGATATATCGATGTTCATCCGACTTCTCCCAATCAAGAATCCAACGGATTTCTCCGTCAGCATCTATCATATAAGGAATAGATGTGTCTGTTTCATCCTGTCCGGGGGAGTTTACCAAATTCATGCCTGGCTCCATTCGGTCATATTGAGCCTTTACCACTCTGATTTCCTTAGGCAGCCTTCTGCTTTCCAATGTTTTCGTCTGAAGCTTTAGATTGGACCGAGCACGTTCATTTCCTTGCAAATCCGTATAAATTAAAGTGATCTGGTTATTATAATTGGGATAAAGTCCCAATACCGGAATATTCTGTTTTAATCCCACATCTTTAAATGTATATTCCACGTCAGGCGTATGCTTTCCCGGTTTGCTGTGCACAATCAGTTTAATGCGTCCCAATACAGGTAATTTTACAACTACACTGGCCGATAATGGATTGCAACCGGAAGGATTGACTGTAGAACTCAATATCAAGTTGTCAATCGAAGTACCTAAGGTAGGTATAACATAAGTGCTTCCATTGGCAAATGTCAAAGTCGTTTTCCAGTTTTCCGCATCCACATCTACACTTTGGATTAACTCTTGCGGAAAAATTATCTTATTGGACTCAAATAACAAAACACATTGTTCACGTTCTTGAGAAACAGATTTCAATAAATCATTTTCCTTCAACTGGTTTTGTATATCCTGCATAGCTTGGGTACAATCCTGTTCTTCATCACGACATGACAAAAATACAAATATCATAACCAACAAAGAGCATAAATAATATCCTTTCCTTTTCATTTGGCTTCATTGTTTTTATGGGAGTGTGTCAAAACTAAACCGGGCCTATCCCATCGTCAGTTGTAGGGGAAGGGTTTGCCTGCCCGAAGACACAAAGCAAACTGTTTTCGGGCGAGCGGACCTCGCCCCTGCGAACTAAACGATGGCATTATCCACGTTTTGACACACCTCTCATACTTTTTAATTATCAGTTCAATACAATCATCTCCATTCCGGCTTTTGCTCCAAATTCAAATTAGCGTCCACCTCTGCCTGAGGTATCGGGAAGTACAAGAATTTAGCTTCAAAATGGTCAAATCCTTGTGTATCCGAAATGCGGTCTGTCGGTTTATATCCTACCAATTCCTTTTCACCACTTTCATTTTCTTCGTAAAGCAATTCATAATGTTGAGAATCGGTCTTGCGTTCGTGCATGATAGCTTTCAACTTAGCAGGATCATTTCCGTACCAACGAACCATATCATCCCAACGTATATTCTCTCCGGCAAATTCCAGCAATTTCTGTTTCTGGAGTTCTGTCATTATAGCATCTTTTCCACTCAAGTTTTTCTCCGGCAGCCCGGCACGTACACGAATCCGGTTAATATCTTTCATTGCTCCGCTTTCATCATTGGTTTCCAGACAAGCCTCAGCGTGGAGCAACAAAACTTCTGCAAAGCGCATAATACGTAAATTGTTGATACGTCCGGCATCGTTAGAATACATCGTACATCCTGTGGGAACCCACCAAGCTGCAAACTTCTTCATCATGAAACGCCCTTGAACACCCTCGATAACCGGATAAGCAGGAGCATATCCTTGCTTGGCAATACCATATTTGCCATCGCCTTCGGGCAGTACCGTCCATTTAAACATATCATCAAATTCCACTTTACCACCATAGAATTTTTCATCCGGCTTCACATCACCGAAATCAGAATATTTAAAGAAGCACGTAGTGTACAAACGCTTATCCCATTTGGAATCAGATCCTTCCGGACGCTGTTCGGAAATGAATTCTTTTATCAAATAGGGAGAAGGCTGCATCTTATACCAACCACCGCCAATATTCTCACCTTTCAGTGTCGGGCCAAAATAATGAGCAAGGTTGTTTCCCATAAACGAGTCGTCACTAGTGCCATTGCCCCAAGCGTCACCCGAATTACCTTTGGCATCATAATTGATTTCCCAAATAGATTCAGCATTAAATTCCGTATCGTCACGGAAGTTGTCCTCATACTTTTGAGTCAAATCGTAACCATAACCATTCATTATAATTTCAAACTCATCCTTAGCGGCCTGATAATCCCCTTTCCAGATATAAGCTTTACCCAACATAGCAATAGCCGCACCTTGAGTTACACGACCGTTCTCATCGCTTGAACGAAGCTTAGGCAAACGAGACTTGGCTTCCTTAAAGTCTGAAATAGCCTGTTCCAGCACTTCATCACCGCTAGACAGTCCATGAGTTTCCGGATCTGCATCCTGCGGGAGAGTACGGATAACCGCATCACGATAATCAGTACGCAAACGGAAGTACCAGAATCCACGTAAGAAATAAGCCTCACCTATCATTTGCTCACGTTTGGTTTCGTCCATATCAACCGTAGCCGCACGATATATGAATTCGTTTGCCATCTGAATGCCTTCATAGATGTTTCCCCAGCTCAAATCCTTTGTATTCGTTGTGTTGACAAACGACAAATATTCCCAAATATAAGGTTCTTCTCCACGAGTGGGGTAAAGGTCGTCACCGCGCATCTGAAGATGCATGATGCCTTCCAACCCACCATAATATCCACTGGTCATACGGCGGAAAGGATTATAAACTGCGGACAAGCCTTTCATCACATTATCCTCGGATGTCCAAAAAGTGGTCGGAGTCTGACGGTTAGGATCAATCTCATTCAGAAAGTCATCACTACAAGAAGACAACAACATTGGAGCTACAGCCAATGCAGCTATGTATTTTATAAAATTCTTTTTCATATTCTGCAAATATTACTTATTCCTAATTAGAAATTTACTTGTAAACCAAAGGTGATAGTACGTGCCATCGGATAACGACCGTCATCACAACCACGGGTCATTACACCCGAACCACCTGATGTACCGGCACCATCGGCATCTACCATACCCAAGTCAGGAGTATATCCTTTATAATCGGTTATAGTGAAAAGGGTTTCCATAGCCGTATAAACACGCACATTCTGCAAACCGGCTTTAGATACCCATACTTTGGGCAACGTATAACCTAATTCCAAAGTCTTCAAGCGCAAGAATGAACCATTTTCCAACCAACGGTCCGTATAGCCCCAGTTTGTACCATTAGGATCGCTAGTACCAAACAAACAGCGAGGAATGTCAGAATGATTGTTTTCAGTCCAGCTGTTCATGCGTTCTGCATATTGGTTTCCCGTTGATTCATTATAAACCGTACTATAATACTGGGCATTGTAAATCTTGTTGCCAAAGTTTCCGTCAAAGAACATATTCAAATCCAAACCTTTCCATTCAGCACCCAGACTTACACCCAAGTTAACTTTCGGGAAAGCAGAGCCTACATCCTGACGGTCATTATTGTCAATCTTACCATCTCCGTTATAATCCACGAAACGCAAGTCACCCGGTTGTGCATTAGGCTGGATCTTATTACCGTTCTTATCCACATACGCATCAATTTCTTGTTGGCTTTGGAATACACCATCCGTCTTTATCAAATTGAAATAACCTATGGAATGACCGGTCTTGGCATAAGTAATCGTTCCTTTGGCATGAGGATTGAATCCCTGCCATTCATCACGACTTCCGTTTACTTCCGTCAGTTCATTCTTGATAAAGGTGGCATTGACACCTACATGATAATACAAATCGCCTACATTATTACGGTGATTCAATGAAATTTCAAATCCTTTGTTTTCTACTGTACCTGCATTTACTGTAGGATTCCCACTCAAGCCAAAACTCAAAGACTGCGGCATAGACAACAACATATCTTCTGTTTTCTGAATAAAATAATCAGCACTGACACTGAACTTATTGTTCAAGAAAGCAAAATCCAAACCCAAGTTCAAGGTCTTCGTCTTTTCCCAAGTCACATTCATGGGTGAAGTCCATTCCTTACCGGTAATGGCACCTTCCCAAAGTTCTGTGCCCATCATGTTATTCATACCTTTATAAACAACAGACTGGGTAGCATAATTGCCAATGCCGCTCAAATTACCCAGTACACCATAACTGGCACGAATTTTCAATTCATTCATGGTTTCCTTGATATTTTCAAAGAAATCTTCATTCATCACATTCCAACCCAAAGATACAGACGGGAATGTGCCCCAGCGGTTTCCATCTGCAAATTTGGAAGAACCGTCCCGACGAACAGAAGCAGACAGCATATAACGATCGGCATACGAATACATCACACGCCCAAACATAGAAATCATTGTATTGGCCCATGCGCTACCCGATGTATTTTGTGAAGAAACCGAACCGGCGTCAATCACAGAGAAACCTTCCGGGAAACCCTTACGTCCTGCACCAAAACCACGCGCATTGTTACGCTGGGCAGAATAACCCACCAAAGCAGAAACCGTATGATTGCCAAACGTATTATCATAATTGATTGTATTTTCAATCAACCAATCGTTCTCCCAGTCTGTACTTTCCGACAATTCCGCTTCATTCTTTTGTGAAGTAGAACTGAAATAATAAGGAGAACTATAGGCATAATTACGTCTTGTATATTTGTTTATACCTACATTGAATTTATATTTCAATCCTTTCAAGAACAAATCCACTTCGGCATAGCCATTCAATAAAATGTCTATCCCATGTCTTTGGTAATCATAGGCTTCTGTCCAACCTACAGGATTATCTCCTCTGGTCCATTCCGGAGCGACACCCCAAGTGCCATCTTCACCATATACATTCCACATAGGCACAGCTGTCAGAGCGGAGGTATATGAAACATCTTCGTACTTCTTTTTATAGAATTTCATCATCAACGTAGTCCCCATACGCAAATGATTATTGAAAAAAGAAAAAGTATTCTTAGCACGAATGTTCCATGCCTCATAACCGGTAGTATTCACAATACCATCCTGGTTAAGATAGCTTCCCGACAGATTATAGGTCGAAGTCTTGTTTCCTCCAGATACATTCAAGCTAACCTTGCTCACCATAGCCGAGTTATAAAGTTCTTTCTGCCAGTCTGTTCCAGCACCTCCATTCCAATTCAGCAACCCTTCTGCCGAACTATAACCGGTAGCCTTTGCCAAATCGCGAAGCTGATTACCATCCATTACATCAATGTATTTGACAACCATCTGAACGCCTGTATAGGCATCCACTGTTACACGGGCAGCAGTTTCCAAACGACCGCCTTTAGTAGTGACCAATACAACACCATTAGCAGCACGAGAACCATAAATAGCAGCAGCCGAAGCATCTTTCAACACTTCAATAGACTGAATGTCAGCGGGATCAACCATATTGATATCACCATACACACCGTCAATCACATAAAGCGGACTGGTGGCACTCAATGAACTGATACCACGGACATTAATATTCAAGCCTTCCCCCGGCTGACCGTTGGCAGCCGACACAGTAACACCGGCAACTCTTCCTTGCAAAGCAGCTGAAGCACTACGTGCAACATTTGCCTGTAACTCTTTACCGGAAACAGAAGCGACCGCACCTGTCAAATGGCTTTTCTTCACTGTACCGTAACCGATAACCACCACCTCGTCCAACAATTCACCTTCCGACAATTTCACATTAATCACACTGCGGCCATCAACCTTAACAGTTTGCTCCTGATAACCTACATAAGAGAAATTCAAAGACTGACCGGAAGCGGCCTTAATGGTATATTTGCCATCAAAATCGGTAATCACGCCATCCGTAGTTCCTACTACAACAACAGCCGCACCAATCAACGGATTATTCTCCGCATCCGTCACTGTTCCGGTAACAGTAATTTGCTGAGCATAGGCACATATACTAAGTATGCACAGCAACCATGTAAATGCAATTTGTTTCATAAATAATGTATTAGAGTTTAATTAAAAAATATTGCTGTAAAATTAACTAAAAATAGATTTCCAACACGTTATTGCTTTCGCAAACAACGGTAATGCCCCATGGATGGAAGAATAGCAGCTGAAATTAAGAATGTCTTTGTTTTCATAGTTATTTGAATTAAAAATTAACATTGCAAAGATGGCAATTCAAGCAAGCAGGAACAAATACAATTCAAGCATTAAACAATGAAATCTTATCAATATCAAAAAAAATTCTTCAAGACAATGGAAAACACATCTGAATTGAACGTGAAATATAAAATTTTTCCTACACAGTATTCTTCTAATTATCAACCAATTACTGTGAAAAAACATCCATAAAGGCTCTCAACCGGTAGGTAAGCGGCGGTATCGTTCATCAATGTACAACACAACAACCGCCACACACAAAATGACAAAACTTCAATAGATGTATTTTATCAACAGGATGCAACCGTGAAAACAGTCTTATGACTTTATTGCTTCACCTTGGTGAAGCAACCGTTTCACAGAGGTGGCAACGGCACTTCACTTGAGTGAAAAGGCACGTTCAGCCGAGTGGTGCAACAAATGATGCAGTCTTCTTGCATGGAAACTCCCATCCCCTTGCACGGATACTGCCGTACATATATAAAGATTACGTACCCGACATGGAAACCGATATCCGACGAACCGGCTTCTGCAAGGAAAAAACGAAAAAGTACTTCGTGGGGATACAGGAAATTCCGTCACCGCATATTACTGTTTATCAGCGCAATACAATGACGGAACAAAAAACTATTGCAGCGTAGAAATAAAAACAGAATCAACGTTACAAAGACGAACTACTCAACACAGTTCCGGTATAGGAAACCACGCTACGGGCCGGCAATGTCAAGGTATAGACACCATCGGCAGGTTGAACAGCTTCCACCAGCTCCCATTTACGGGTGTCATCGGTGACATAGCCTTGCAAAGCACCGGAAACCTGAGCGCTTTCAAGAGCCAACGAAATAACTACTTCATGATCCGCAGGGTTGATGGCTACAACCGTGTAACCGTTGTCACCATATTTATAGCCAGACACCATATAGCCTTGTTCGAAATCATATTGCGCCGAGATGCGCTTGCTTCCTACAGGGATGTAACGGGAGAAGTTGCCGAACACCTCGCAACGCTTGGTCACTTCATAGTCCACGCGGTTCTTTTCAATGTTAATCAGCCCCTCGGTAGTTCCGCCATCCGGTATAGCACCTGCCCACCACACAATAGCGCCGGTATTGGCCTCACACAAGAAACGATGGAACTTCTTCGCCCATTTCAAGCCACTGGTCATGGTAGCATCATAACTTTCCGTAGGATCGCTGATTTCGGTCAGCCACACGGGAATTCCCTTCGATTCGGCTTTGCTGAACGGTTCAATGGCAGGATCTTTCCCGGTCACAGGATCCACATAGCCGTGTCCGGCGGCAATAACGGGAAAGTTGGTGATTTTAGGATTCAGGTTCAGAATGTCGCGCACATAGTTTTTACTGCCCATGATAAAGCCCAGAATGGCAGACCACTGGGCATTCTCGCCAAAGATAATCCGGGTTTCGGGATGGGTCTGTCGCAACTTGGGACCTAAGTTATTCACAATGAACGGTCCCAGCGTAGTGGTACCGGGAAGCCAGAGGCATGAGTTCCAGCTTGCCGCATACTCGGGCTCGTTGGCAGGAGAGATGGCATAGACAGGCAGACCTGCCGCTGTGTAGGCATCACAGAAATTGGAAAGATAGTCGGCAAAGGCCTGGTAGCTGCCGCGTTTCAAAAAACCTTGCGAGGTACTGCCGTTGCTTTTCATATAAGCCGGAGCAGACCAAACGGAAAAGATGAGTTTGTCCACACCGTATTCCTGCTTCGCTTTTTTCATGATCCACAACTGTCCGTTGCGCTGTGCGATGCCTTCGGCAACACGATTCTCATCACGGTTGAAATCAATATCGAAAAAAGGATCGTCCAAAGACAGATTGATATCCTCGTCCATATTAAACGTGGTTTCATCGTAATGGGGGAATACCTCGCCCCTGAGGATACTGAGGCGAAGCCCGTCCTGTCCGAACATCACATCCATAATCTCCTGACGCTTGCGGTGGGCATAAAGATAGTCGGACCAGCCGGCCTGCGCCACACCAAAACCATCGATGGTTTGTTCTTCGTTGTTCCACTGAAGAACTACGTCGGCCCCCAAGGTACTACGTGCATCGGCCGGGATTTGTTCTGCCGGAAGAGCATCGGTAACATCGGTACAGGCACAGAGGCAAGCGGCGGAAGCCGCCACGGCAAAAAGGTAAGATAGCTTTTTCATGACACTTGTCTTTTTTAAGGTTAGTATTCAAAGTTTTACCAGGTTGTAACCCAAAGGCAAAGATGGAAATTTACCGACAGACAAACCAATACTATCCGAACATATACTTATGATATTTTATCAAAATAGAGACCGTCAATATGAGAAGCCTTGTTCTGGCTATCCGAATAAAGAAGAAAAAACTTACAAGCCGTTCGTAGTACCGCAAAAAGACACGGAACATTATTTCCAGGCATTCAAATCCTACAACATCCCCGAACTTTCAGAAAATCCGCTTTCTTTTAGTGCTGTCAAAATCAGGCAAGTCCATGAGAAAGTTCCGGCCGAACCTTTTAAATGATAGTCTTGTTCTTACGATAATTATCACGGAACTCTTTAGGAGTCACTCCTTTTTTCTTTTTAAAGATACGGTTGAAATTGGATAGATTATTAAAGCCACAATCATATCCTATTTCAGCTATTGACAAGGAAGAATCAACCAAAGCACGTGAAGCGGCCCCCAAGCGGATATCAGTAAGGAAATCGATAAAACTTTTGGAAGTATGCTGTTTGATAAAACGACAGAATGAGGCCTCGCTCATATTTACCATTTTAGCCACATCTGCAAGACGGATCACTTCCGAAAAATGAAAATGAACATAATCCAGCACCTTGTTCAACTTCTCGTTAGTATGCTCTTTGGAAACAGAGTTAATGGCAAACTGCCCGGTTGACAGCTCACGCATCCCTTTGTCCAATGATAATTCATGAAGAATAACAAGCAGTTTTATCAAGGAATAGAAACTATCGTTCTCGCAAGACAGCGTTTTCAACAACGGACGGACTTTCGCGATAGTCTCCCTGCTGAACACGATTCCTTTACGGGCACGGTGGAAAAGTTCCCGAATGCTGATCATCTGGTTCCTGTTCAGAATCTGGTCGGAAAGCAGATCGGAATGAAACTGAATGGTTATTTCATGGATATTCTGCGGCTTGTTGTTATAATCCCTCCAAGCATGTTCCAATTGAGGATTGGTGACCAGCACCAGTTCCTCTTCTTCTATTTCTTCTATGGAGTCTCCCACAATGCGTTGTGCGCCTTTTGCATTCTCAATATAGTTCAGTTCATATTCGGGATGTATATGTATAGGAAAATTAAAATTCGATTTCTGACGCTCTATCAAAATAAAGCAATCCTTGGCCGACAAAGGTGACACTTCTTTGAACAATTCTGTGTTTATCATATTTCTCTTTCACATTAGATCTGATCTTGTATAGCAAAGATAACATGAAATATGAAATCGGAAACAAAAAAGTGAACATATTTTTATACTAAACCTGCAAAAGTACCTTCTATAAAAACGTAGATAACACAATACACAAAAACGAGAACCGTGTTATCCACGTCATTTCCATGAGGTTGTTTCTATTTCAGACAAGCCTTCATTGCTTTAATGATCGCTGAGTCAAACCCTTCGTGATCCAATTCATTAATCCCCTTGATAGTCATACCACCGGGCGTACACACCTTATCTATTTCCACACTGGGATGAGTATCATTATTCAATATCAAGGAAGCGGCTCCTTTCACAGACTGGGCAACCATTTTCTGTGCATCTTTCGGATAAATCCCCAATTCAATACCTGCCTGCATAGCTGCCTGAATATATTTCAAGACATATGCGATACCACATGAAGTCAAAGCCGTAGTAGCAGCCATCTGACTTTCAGGAATAAGCATAGCCAATCCTAATTCATTAAAGATATCCAGCATCAGTTGTTCTTGTTCCTTACTGGCGTTACGACTGGATATCAAAGTCATACTTTCCAACTGAGAAATAGCAGTATTGGGAATCAAACGGAATATGGTCTGTTCCGGACCTACACTCTTTACCAGCTGTTCGAAAGTTACACCACCTGCAATAGAAACCAATACTTGCCGGGGAGTCAAATGAACCACACTCAACACTTGGTCTATCAACCACGGCTTTACAGCCAGAATAACGATATCGGCATCCTTTATCGCTTTCGGATTTTCCGTTGTCACATTAATCTCCGGATAATCCGCCTGTAGAGTTTCCAGACTTCCGCTGAACGGATCGGCTACTGTTACATCACTCGCTGGAATGATAGTGCCTTGGGCAAGGCCGCGAGCAATGGCCCCTCCCATATTTCCCGCACCAATAATTGCTACTTTCATATTATTAAAGATTAAGTCTATAGCTACAAAGATAAGGAAAAAAAGGAGAAGAACGTATTATGAAAAGCTAAAAATAAAATTACTTTGAAGAAGATGAAATCAAAAAGTCTCGCCGGAACCGAAATGTTTCCTGACGAGACCTTATTTTCTTTCGCTGATTATTATCCCTCTTGAATCTCCAGCTTATACCAACACTTTACGAAAGCGTTCAATAAATTCATCAGCCTCAGCCATAGTCAGACACAAAGGCGGGAGCAGACGGATTACATTCGTACCACTGACTCCGGTAAATACTTTCTGTTCGAACAGCAGACGCTGACGCAGTTCCTTAATCGGTTCGTCAAATTCCATACCGATCATCAAACCTTCGCCACGCACCTCTTTAATCTGTGGGAATTGTTTCAATTCTTTCAGCAGATGAGCACCTACCTTGGCAGCATTCTCTACCAGGTTCTCACCTTTCATAACATCCAGCACCGCGATAGCAGCAGCACAAGCCAGGTGGTTACCACCAAAAGTGGTTCCCAATTGTCCATATACGGGTTTGAATTTCGGACTGATCAGGACACCAGCCATCGGAAAGCCATTGCCAATCCCCTTTGCAACCGTAATCATATCGGGACGGATACCTGCATGTTGGTGAGCAAAAAATTTACCGCTACGCCCGTAGCCGGATTGTATTTCATCCAAAACAAGTACTGCATCCACTTCTTCGCAAGCCTTACTCAGTTCTTTCAAGAATTTCACTTCCGGAACCTGAATACCGCCTACTCCTTGAATACCTTCAATAATCACCGCACAGACATCTCCTTTTGCCAATTCCGCTTTAGCTGCTTCTATATCGTTCAAAGGCAGATAAGTCACATGCCCATTGTCATTGATTGGGGCTATAATTTTCGGATTGTGGGTTACCTCCACTGCCAGTGAAGTACGTCCATGAAATGCTTTGCAAAAAGAAAGCACACGTTTGCGACCATTGTAAAAAGAAGCCAGTTTCAACGCATTTTCATTAGCTTCGGCCCCACTGTTTATCAAAAACAATTGATAATCATCATAACCCGAAAGTTTCCCTAAACGGTCTGCCACTTCCTGCTGTAGCTTGTTAACCACCGAATTGGAATAAAATCCCAACTGTGCAACCTGCTTGCTTATCATTTCCACATAATACGGATGTGCGTGACCGATAGAAATAACCGCATGACCACCATACAAATCAAGGTATTCCGTACCTTGATCATCCCATACATGACAACCTTTTCCCTTGACAATGTTTATGTCAAAAAGAGGATATACATCAAATAATTTCATAAACTCTTCTTTATTAAAAAGCAGACGGTTTCAACCTCAGCCCTACGGTTTCTTCCAGATTGAACATGAGATTCATATTATGGACCGCTTGTCCGCTTGCCCCCTTCAACAAATTGTCAATGCAAGAGATAACCAGCAGTTTATCGCCATGCTTCTCCAAATGAATCAAACACTTGTTGGTGTTCACCACCTGCTTCAAATCTATATTTTTGTCTACAATATGAACGAAAGAATCCTCGGCATAATAGTCTTGATACATCTTCACCAGTTCTTCCAGTTCCACCTTGCATTTGACTACCAGAGTAGCAAAGATACCACGCGGGAAATCACCCCGGTAAGGAATAAAATCTATTTCAGCATTAAAGCTGTTTTGCAACTGTTTCAATGATTGCTTGATTTCGGGAACATGCTGATGAGAAAACGGTTTATAGATGCTCATATTATTATTACGCCAGCTGAAATGGCTGGTAGCACCCGGTTTCACCCCTGCCCCTGTACTTCCGGTAATGGCATTTACCATTACATCCTCGTTCAGTAACAGATGTTTGGCTAACGGCAATAAACCCAATTGAATACAAGTGGCAAAACATCCCGGATTGGCCACGTGCTTGCTATGGCAGATAGCACGACGGTTCAGTTCCGGCAAACCATAGATGAAGTCATGGTCATCACTCTTGATACGGTAGTCCATACTGAGGTCTATGATTTTCAAATCCTCGGGTACATTGTGACTATCCATAAACTTCTTTGTATCTCCATGAGCCGTTCCAACTGGTGTCCGGGTACGGTGA
>OIKA01000240.1_pt1 | contig 15103 bp, 11 predicted proteins | sample 1583621 | NCBI WGS metagenome assembly OIKA01 (sample SAMN02674606, study PRJEB24791) | human gut metagenome, SKBSTL068 | isolation source: stool | host: Homo sapiens | place: USA | reverse complement strand
TCTGCCACGGCTGCACCGGCAAGGGCAACGATCAGGTGCGTTTTGAGCTGACCCTGAAGGCCCTCTGCCCCGATATGGCGATCATCGCTCCTTGGCGTGAGTGGGACATCGAGAGCCGTGACGAGGAGATCGACTACGCCGAGGCACACAACATCCCTCTGAAGATCAACCGTGAGACCAACTACTCCAAGGATAAGAACCTGTGGCACCTGAGCCACGAGGGCCTCGATCTGGAGAACCCCGCCAACGAGCCGCAGTACAACAAGCCCGGCTTCCTCGAGCTGGGCGTTTCCCCCGAGCAGGCACCCGACACCCCGACCTACATCACCCTCCACTTCGAGAAGGGTATCCCCACCGCCGTTGACGGCAAGGAGATGGGCGCAGTCGAGCTGGTCGAGTATCTGAATAAGGTGGGCGGCGAGAACGGCATCGGCCTGCTGGACATCGTCGAGAACCGTCTGGTGGGCATGAAGAGCCGCGGCGTCTATGAAACTCCCGGCGGCGCGATCCTGTATAAGGCCATCAATGTTCTGGAGACCATCACGCTGGACAAGGAGAGCGCACACTTCAAGGCTCAGCTGGCCCAGAAGTACGCCGACATCGTCTACAACGGCCAGTGGTTCACCCCGCTGCGTGAGGCGCTGGATGCCTTCGCCGACAGCCTTGAGAAGACCGTCACCGGCGATGTCAAGCTGAAGCTCTACAAGGGCAACATGATCAACGCCGGCGTCACCTCTCCGTACACCCTGTACGACGAGCAGACTGCTTCCTTCGGCGTGGATAAGGACTATGACCAGTCCGATGCTACCGGCTTCATCAACCTCTTCGGCCTGTCCATCAAGGAGCGCGCAAAGCTGTCCAAGAACTGGCCTGAGATCAAGTAAGGAACTGCTTATCCTCCCCTTTGGCGTGTTTTTTACACTTTCACGCTGAAGGCTCAATCACCGGCATATTGCTGGCGGCACCGCCGCGGGAGCTTTTTCCCCTGCGGCGGCTTTGCCGTTTTTAAGGAACAACCTCTCCGACAGCGCTGACGCGCTGCCACCTCTCCTATCGAGGAGAGGCTTTGCAGCCCGGCCTTGTCGAGCGTAAGCGAGACCGAGAGGTTTATGAAAGGGACTTTAACAATGGCAGAACAACTTTGGAAGGGCCGTTTCTCCAAGGCGGTCGATTCCCGCGTCAACGACTTCAACTCTTCCATCCGCTTCGACCAGCGGATGATCGCACAGGATATGCGGGGCAGCGGCGTCCACGCCGCCATGCTGGCCAAGCAGGGCATCATCTCGGAAAAAGACTGTGAGGACATCCTGAGCGGTCTGGCCTCCATCGCCGATGATCTGGCCTCCGGCGCTCTCACCATCGACCCCAACGCCGAGGACGTTCATACCTTTGTGGAGCAGACTCTGACCGCCCGCATCGGCGACGCAGGCAAGCGTCTCCACACCGGCCGCAGCCGGAACGATCAGGTGGCGCTGGACATCCGCCTGACCCTGCGGGACTACAGCCATACATTGCAGGCCTACATCGTCGAGCTGGTAAAGGTCATCTGCAAGAAGGCTGCCGAGAACACCACCGCCGTCATGCCCGGCTACACCCACCTGCAGCGCGCCCAGCCCATTACCTTCGGCCACGCGCTGATGGCCTACGCATGGATGCTGCTGCGGGATCTGCAGCGCTTCGAGGACGCCACCGCCCGGATGGACGCCCAGTGCCCGCTGGGCAGCGGCGCTCTGGCGGGCACCACCTATCCGCTGGACCGCGCCTTTACCGCCGAGAAGCTGGGATTTGCAGCACCCTGCCCCAACAGCCTCGATGGCGTGTCCGACCGTGACTTCTGCATCGAGCTGGCCAGCGCCATCTCCCTGTGCATGATGCACCTGTCCCGCCTGAGCGAGGAGATCATCCTGTGGTGCAGCTGGGAGTTCAAATTCATCGAGCTGGACGACGCCTTTACCACCGGCTCGTCCATCATGCCCCAGAAGAAAAACCCTGACGTCACCGAGCTGATCCGCGGCAAGACGGGCCGGGTCTACGGCGACCTGAACACCCTTCTGGTCATGATGAAGGGCATCCCCCTCGCCTACAACAAGGATATGCAGGAGGACAAGGAGGCCATCTTTGACGCGGTGGATACGCTGGAACTCTGCCTCAAGACGGTCACCCCGATGCTGGACACCATGAAGACCCTGCCCGCCAATATGCGCCGCGCCGCCGCCAAGGGCTTCATCAACGCCACCGATTGCGCCGACTATCTGACCAAGAAGGGGATGCCTTTCCGCGACGCCTACAAGCTCACCGGCTGCATGGTCTCCGACTGCATCCAGAAGGACAAGGTGCTGGAGGAGCTGAGCCTTGAGGAGTTCAAGGGCTACAGCGCTCTGTTCGAAAACGACGTCTACGACGCCATCGACCTCATCAAGTGCTGCGAGGGCCGCACCAGCTACGGCGGCCCCAGCGAGGCCAGCGTCAGAAAGCAGATCGAGCTGGCTTCGGCCCAGCTCGGCGCATGGGAGGCAGAAAACGCATGAGCGTGAAAGTTTTTATCGACGGTTCTTCGGGCACGACGGGCCTGCGCATCGCCGACCGTCTGGCCGCCCGGCCTGACATCGAGCTGCTGAGCATCTCGGCGGAGGGACGCAAGGATGTGAACGAACGGGCGAAGGTCATCAACTCCGCCGACCTCGCCTTCCTCTGCCTGCCGGATGCGGCGTCCAAAGAGGTCATGCCGCTTCTCCGCCCCGACGTCAAGGTGCTGGACACCTCCACGGCCTTCCGCACCGATGCAGCGTGGGACTACGGCTTCCCGGAGCTGAAGGGCCAGAAGGAAAAGATCAGAAATTCCTGCCGCGTGGCGGTGCCCGGCTGCTATGCCAGCGGCTTTATCAGCATCGCGCGGCCTCTGGTGGAGCTGGGGCTGGCCCCGGCGGACTATCCCTTCAGCTGCACCGGCATCTCGGGCTACTCCGGCGGCGGCAAGAAGATGATCGCCGAGTACGAGAGCGCCGACCGTCCGGCCCACAGCAAGCTGGACGCACCCAAGAGTTACGGCCTCGGCCTTGCCCACAAGCATCTGCCCGAGATGCAGAAGATCAGCGGCCTCGCCCACACCCCCGCCTTTGTGCCGGTGGTGTGCGACTACTACAGCGGGATGCAGGTGCTGGTGCCCTTCGACCTCAAGCTGGCTGGCACCAGCGCGGAGGCCGTGGCCGCAGGCATCGCGGAATATTATAAGGAGGGCGCGACCATTTCCGTCCACGCCCTCAACGAAGCTCTGCCCGAGAATGGTCTGTACTCCAACGCCCTGTCCGGCAGCGACCGGATGGAGCTGTACATGACCGTCAACGCAGCGGGAGACCAGATGATGCTGGTGTCCCTGTTCGACAATCTGGGCAAAGGCTCCTCCGGTGCAGCCATCCAGTGCATGAATCTGATGCTGGGGATGGACGAGACGGAGGGGCTGGAATAAAAACGGGCTTGCCCTCTCCGTCACGGCTTTCGCCGTGCCACGCCCGGGTTGCGGCACCCAGCATTCGCTTCGTGCTTTGAAAAGCACTTGCGTCTTGCTGGCCGCGGCCCCAACAACGACTCCCTGTTTCCGCCACTGGCGGCGGTCGTCGTTGCTGCTCCCAAAGGGAGAGGCTTTTGGCTCCCCCTTTGGGGGAGCTGGCGCGTGAGCGCCTGAGAGGGCAAGGATGCTTTATAGGGGGATTTTCAGATGCAGTATAAAGAAGTTGAGGGCGGCATCTGCGCGCCCAAGGGTTTTGCAGCGGCCGGTGTCCATTGCGGCATCCGGGCGAATCACAGTGAAAAATACGATCTGGCACTCATCAAGGCCGACGTCCGCTGCGCCGCAGCCGGTGTCTACACCACCAACAAGGTCTGCGGCGCACCCATCAAGGTGGATCGCGCCCACCTGACCGACGGCTATGCACAGGCCATCGTGGTCAACAGCGGCAACGCCAACACCTGTGCCGCCAACGGTGTGGCGCTGGCCGAGGAGTGCTGTGAGCTGGTGGGCAAGGCGCTGGGCATCGCCGCAGAGGACGTCCTGCCCTCCTCCACCGGCGTCATCGGCCAGCCCATGGTCATTGACCCCTTTGCCCGGGGAATCCCTGCCGCTGCGGCGAAGCTGGCGGCTGACGCACAGGGCAGCACCGACGCGGCAACAGCCATCATGACCACCGACACCCACAAGAAGGAGTATGCCATCCAGTTCGAGCTGGGCGGCAAGACCTGCACGGTGGGCGCGATCGGCAAGGGCAGCGGGATGATCGCCCCCAACATGGCGACCATGCTGGCCTTCTACACCACCGACGCCGCCGTCTGCCCCACCCTTCTGGAGAAGGCCCTCAAGACGGTGGTGCCCGGCACTTACAACCAGATGAGCGTCGATCTGGACACCTCCACCAACGACACCCTCATTATCATGGCCTCCGGCCTCGCGGGCAACCCGGAGATCACCGAGGAGAACGCCGATTACAACGCCTTTGTGGCGGCGCTGACCGCCATCGCCGAGCATATGTGCGCCGAGCACGCCGGTGACGGCGAGGGTGCGACCCACCTCATCACCTGCGAAGTCACCCACGCCCCCGACCTCAAGACGGCCCGTGCCGTCAGCCGCAGCGTGGTCTGCTCCAACCTCTTCAAGGCCGCAGTCTTTGGCCGCGACGCCAACTGGGGCCGCATCCTCTGCGCCATCGGCTACACGCCCGGCGACTTCTCCATCGACAAGGTCTGCGTCTGGCTGTCCAGCGCCGCCGGTGAGGTCTACGTCTGCGAGAACGCCGCCTACCACCCCTACAGCGAGGAGGAGGCCGCAAAAGTTCTGGCTGAGCATGACATCCTCGTGAAGGTGGATATGGGCACCGGCGACGCCTCGGCCAAGGCATGGGGCTGCGACCTGACCTACGACTACGTCAAGATCAACGGCGATTACCGCACCTGAGAAGGAGGACCGCAATGAAAAACGAAGAAATGGCCCTCCTGTTCTCGGAGGCGACCCCCTATATCCAGAAATACCACGGCAAGACCATGGTCATCAAGTACGGCGGCAACGCCATGATCAACGAGACGCTGAAGAACGCCGTCATGAACGACCTCGTCACCCTCACCCTGCTGGGCGTCCGGGTGGTGCTGGTGCACGGCGGCGGCCCGGCCATCAACGAGATGCTCAGGAAGGTGGGCGTCGAGAGCCACTTTGCAGGCGGTCTGCGCGTCACCGACGACGCAACGATGGAGATCGTCCAGCAGGTGCTGGCCGGCAAGGTGAACAAGGACCTCGTGGCAAAGCTGCGGGGCCGCGGCGTGGGCCTCTGCGGCATGGACGGCCAGATGCTTCGCTGCACCGAGCTGGACCCCCAGCTGGGCCATGTGGGCGAGATCATCCATGTGGACCCCACCCTGATCTCCAGCCTGCTGGACAGCGGCTATATCCCCGTCATCGCAACGGTGGGCATGGATGACCTCGGGCAGGCCTACAACGTCAACGCCGACACGGCTGCTGCCCAGATCGCCATCGCCCTCAAGGCCGAGAAACTCGTCTCCATGACTGACATCGCGGGCCTGCTGCGGGACAAGGAGGACGAGTCCACCCTCATCCCCGAGGTGGAGGTCTCCGAGATCGAGGGCTACAAGTCCGCCGGCATCATCGCGGGCGGCATGATCCCGAAGATCGGCGGCATGGCTGACGCCATCTATCAGGGCGTCCACGAGGCTGTCATCATCGATGGCCGTGTGCCCCACTCCATCCTGCTGGAGCTGTTCTCCGACCGCGGCTCCGGCACCCGCTTCTACCGCCGCAGCCATCACGAATAAGGGTTGCTCAAAACCGAGAAGCGCTTTATAATAAGAGAAACGGGCTTGCCCTCTCAGGCCGCTTCGCGTCCAGCTCTCCCAAGGGGAGAGCCTTTGCGAAAAGATGAAGCTCACAGCAAGACTGGAAGCCTCTCCCTTTGGGAGAGGTGGCATCGCGTCAGCGATGACGGAGAGGGCAAGGATGCTACCAAGGAGGAAGAACGCTATGGATTCCGAAAAAGTCATCAAGCGGGACGGCGAATACGTCCTGCACACCTACGGACGCAACCCCATCGTCCTCGAGAAGGGCCACGGCCTCTACGCCGAAGGCCCTGAGGGACAGAAGTATCTCGACTTCACCAGCGGCATCGGCGTCAACAGTCTGGGCTACTGCGACATGACGTGGGCCGAGGCCGTCTCCGAGCAGGCCCATAAGCTGCAGCACGCCTCCAACCTCTACTATACCGCCCCCTGCGGCAAGCTGGCCAAAAAGCTCTGCAAGCGCACCGGGATGAGCAAGGTGTTCTTCGGCAATTCGGGCGCAGAGGCCAACGAAGGTGCCATCAAGGCCGCCCGCAAGTACAGCTTCGACAAGTACGGCGCCGACCGCTACAATGTCATCACGCTGGTCAACAGCTTCCACGGCCGCACCATCGCCACCCTGACCGCCACCGGACAGGGCGTGTTCCACAACTACTTCGGCCCCTTCAACGAGGGCTTCCAGTATGTCAAGGCGGGCGACATCAGCGCCCTGACCGAGATGGTGGACCGTCACACCTGTGCCGTCATGCTGGAGCTGGTGCAGGGCGAGGGCGGCGTCGTGGCCCTCGACCCGGAATATGTGCAGGCCGTCCGCGCCCTCTGCGACGAAAAGGATCTCGTCCTCATCGTGGACGAGGTGCAGACCGGCGTGGGCCGCACCGGCACCTTCCTGTGCTGTGAGCACTACGGCCTCAAGCCCGACATCGTCACGCTGGCCAAGGGTCTGGGCGGCGGCCTGCCCATCGGCGCGGTGCTGATGAATGAGAAAGTCGCTGCCGGGATGGGGCCGGGCACCCACGGCTCCACCTTCGGCGGAAACCCGGTGGTCTGCGCCGGTGCCAATGTGGTCGTGGACCGGATGGACGCCAGCTTCCTTGCCAACGTCAACGAGCGGGCCGTCCAGCTGCGCACCGGCCTGGAAAAGCTGCCCCGGGTCAAGAGCCTGTCGGGCATCGGCCTGATGGTCGGCATCGAGTTCCTCGAGGGCATCAAGGCCGCTGACGTGCTGGCCGCCTGCCGCGCGAAGGGTCTGCTGGTGCTGACGGCCAAGACCCGTCTCCGCCTGCTGCCGCCCCTGAGCCTCACTGCCCACGATGTGGAGATGGCGCTGGACATTCTGGGCAGCGTGCTGGCCGGGATGGACCCCAGCAAAACGGAGGGGCAGGCATGAAGCATCTGCTGAAAATGAGCGACCTGACCCCAGCCGAGGTGGCCCACATCCTCGATGTGGCCGACGAGCTGAAGGCCCAACAAAAGGCCGGAGGCACGGAGCCTCTGCTGAAGGGCAAGAGCGTCGCGCTGATGTTTTCGAAAAACTCCACCCGCACCCGCACCAGCTTTGAGGTGGGCGTCTACCAGCTGGGAGGCCTCGGCAACTACATGAACGCCGCCACCGAGCTGCAGTCCGGCCGGGGCGAGCCGCTGAAGGACACCGCCCGGGTGCTGGGCCGGTATTACGACTGTGTGGTCTGGCGCACCTACCGCCAGCGCGACCTTGAGGAGTTCGCAGAGTACGCGGGCGTGCCGGTCATCAACGGCCTCACCGACTATGCCCACCCCTGTCAGGTGCTGGCCGACCTCATGACCATCCGGGAGAGCCGCGGCCCGCTGGCGGGGCAGAAGCTCTGCTTCGTCGGCGATGGCAGCAATATGGCCAACAGCCTTATCGTGGGTGGTCTGCTGGCCGGCATGAAGGTGGACTGCGTCTGCCCCCACGGCTACCGCCCGGCGGTAGATGTGCTGATGTTCGCCCACAGGTATGGCAGTGCCTTCCGTCTGCTGGAAGACCCCGCCGAGGGTGTCCGGGACGCCGACGCGGTGGTGACGGCCATCTGGAACACCGCCGCCCCCGGGACCACCGAGAGCGAAAGCCGCCTGCGGGATTTCGCGGGCTTCCAGCTCACCAGCACCCTTCTGAAGGCAGCAAAGCCGGACTGCATGGTGCTCCACTGCCTGCCCGCCCACCGGGGCGAGGAGATCTCCACCGCCGTCTTCGAGGCCCACGCGGACGAGATCTTTACCGAGGCGGAAAATCGGCTGCACGTCCAGAAGGCCGTGCTGGCCGTGCTGCTGGCAGGGAAATAAAAAATACAAGAAGGAGCTGCTGCACCGGGAAAAGACCCGTGCAGCAGTTCCTTTTTTGTTTTATGCAGCAGGAGGGTACCCTTATCCCCTTAAGATCTCGCCGCTGACCGGCAGGACATCGTAATCACCTGCCGCCGCAATGGCTCTCGCTTCGTCCAGTGCAGGCCGTATCTTCATAGCAGCTTCCCCTTTCTGCGTCAAACAAAAAACTCCCCCGGCTCTTTTGCTGAGGGAGTGGAAAAGAAAAACGCCCCCGACAGAAGAGAACCTCTTCTGTCAAGGACGAATAAAGTGTGGCCTTTTATCCGCGGTGCCACCCTGACTTCATGGGAACGACCCCATGCACTTGGCGGGATGCCAACACATCCCCGGCAACTGACGTATGCCCTACGTTGCAGAATACTGTGCGGCAGATGCGCCGCAGTTCCCTGCGCCCTCAGCGGTCCATTTCGGGAAAAGCGACGAAACGCCGCGTCTTCCTTGACGAACGGTTTCCGGCCTGCTTCTCAGCTGCGCAGGCTCTCTGTACGGGCATAGTTCGCCGTTATCTCCGCTTCAACGGTTTAGTGTATTGAATTTGGCTATATTAAACCACGGATTTTTCGTTTGTCAATACCTGTTTGCAAATTTTTCAAAATCAGCCTATGTCCACAGTGGGTTCAGCGCTTCCGGCGGCTGTTCGTGCTGGAAAACTTCACCGCCTTTGCCGGCCTGCGGCGGCTGTGCAACGCACTGTAGTAGCCAAAGGCAGTGCCGCATAAGCCGCCCACAATGTGCATGAAGTTTGCTACATTGTCGTGCACAAAAATGATATCGTACACCTGCTGACCAAAGTACAGCGCTGCAACCAGCAGCATGGTGACCGGGATGCCGCCGGAGAAGCCCGCCAGCGACGAAAGCATGATAAGCATGAACACGATGCCGGACGCGCCCAGCAGCCCCGAACGTGGGAACAGCACGCATTGCAGCACGCCGGTGACCAGAGCGGTGAACACCATGCCGCACAAAAGCGGCTTGCTGCCGTACTTTTCTTCCATTGGCGGGCCAACAACGAGCAGCAGCAGCATGTTATTCAGAAAGTGGTCCCAGCTGGCATGGCCCAGCACATGGCCGAACAGCCGGATGTAGAACAGCGGATCCTTCAGCGAGGAGCGGTAGACACAGAACAGATGCATCGTCGTCCACCCATCCGTCCACTGGTCGAGGAACAGCACCAGAAGTGACAGCAGGAAAAATGTGAGGATCACCGGGGAGTTGTACTGCAGTTCCAGTTTGAGTTTTACTTTTTTCATCCTCTTGTCTCCACCCAGTATTCGCCCATGCTCTGGCCGGGCTGGTTCGTCACTTCATCCTTGAGGTAATCGCCAAGGCCGCAGCTTTCCGGTTGCCATGCAAGGGCTGCTTCCACCGTGGGGTACTCCACCTCGGCGTACCAGAACTCGGTGGGCTGGCCTTCGTCCACATGGTTCACTTCCAGCACAGAACCGTCCGGCAGGGTGTAGCTGCGGCGCAGCTTCGGGATGAGAGGTTTAGCGATAATCTTGTATTCCAGATCATCAAACAGTTCTTTGTCGATGCTGCGCTCGATCTCCTCGCGGGCAAGGCCGCCCCCGGATTTGAAGCAGAGGATGTAGTCCGTTCTGCCGCCGGTGAGGGCTTCTTCCCGGATGCGCACAGTGGGCCGCACGCTGATATAGCCCTGCCGCATGGCAAATTCCTCCCTGAGGGGCAGCCCCTCCGGCCAGCCCTTCACCATCCATTTGCGTTCGATTTCCATAATGCATCCCTCTTTCATGCGGTTTTTTGGCATTTCTTATTTATAATAACATGATTTTGTGCTATTATAAAGGGTAGATTTTTACTCCTTCAGTCTGCTTCGCAGCCAGCTCCCTCAGTGAGGGAGCCTACCCGCACGGTAAGCGTGTCGAGCGAACGCGGGACGAAGGGAGTTCGTCCATGATAAGGAGAACCATATGAAAGAACGCGCTTACCCTGTGTATACCGTCAACAAACACGCCGAGGGCCTGCTGGTGGGCGGGCACCCCTGGGTGTATGAGAACGACATCCTCCATTCCCCGGAAAATGAGCCGGAAAACGGCACGCTGGCCGATGTGGTCAGCACCAAGGGTTCCTACCTTGGCACCGGCTTTGTCTCGCTCAAAAGCAAGATCCGCGTGCGGCTGATCTCCCGCAATGCCAACGACACCTTTGATGCTACGTTCTGGCGCCGCCGGGTGGAATATGCATGGAACTACCGCAAAACCGTGTTGGAGCCCGCCGACCTTTCCGCCTGCCGCGTCATTTTTGGCGAAGCCGACCAGTTCCCCGGCCTGACTGTGGACCGGTTCAGCAACATCCTCGTCACGCAGACCCTGAGCGTGGGCATGGAAAAGCTCAAGCCCGTCCTCTTCCCCATTCTGGCAGAAGTCCTGCGCGCCGACGGCCAGACCATCGACGGCATCTACGAGCGCAACGATGAGGCTCTGCGCGCAAAGGAAGGTCTTGAGCAGAACAAAGGCTGGTTTGAGCTGCCCGGTGAGACTCATCCGGCAAGCACCCAGACCGAGATCTGCGAGAACGGCGTCTACTACCACGTCGATTTCGAGAACGGCCAGAAGACTGGTTTCTTCCTCGACCAGAAGTACAACCGCCGGGCCGTGGCACGCCTCGCCGCCGGACACACCGTGCTGGACTGCTTCACCCACACCGGCAGCTTCGCCCTCAACGCCGCCAGCGGCGGCGCGGCCCGGGTCACGGCGGCAGACATCAGCGCCGATGCCATCGCCATGGCCCAGCGGAACGCCGCACGCAACGGCCTGACCAACATGGACTTCCTCTGCGAGGACACCTTCGAGCTTCTGCCCCGCCTCGAGAAGGAGGGCCACCCCTACGACTTCATCATCCTCGACCCGCCTGCCTTCACCAAGGCACGCCGCACCGTGGAAAACGCCATGCGCGGCTACAAGGAGATCAACTACCGGGCCATGAAGCTCCTGCCCCGGGGCGGCTACCTCGCCACGGCCAGCTGCTCCCACTTCGCCACCGAGGAGCTGTTCATCAAGATGCTCCGCTCCGCCGCCAAGGACGCCCACCGCCAGCTGCGCCAGATCGAAGTCCGCCAGCAGGCCCCCGACCACCCCATCCTCTGGGGCGTGCCGGAGACGAATTATCTGAAGTTTTTCCTGTTTCAGGTGATCTAAAGAGCACTTTCCCGGTAGGACCTCTCAGGCGCTCCGCGCCAGCTCCCCTTAAAAGGGGAGCCATTGGCAGGCCGGGCAACTCTGAGCGGAACACCGGAAGTGTGATATAACGCAAAAGGGCGGGCCTTGCTTACGAGGGCAGCGGCTTCTGGACAAGCGCTTCTTGTCAGGCTGTCGTGAATCCAGACAGCAGGGCACTACTATTCCCGAAACCGTGAGCTTTCTTCGCCTAGCGTAAACCTGACCGGCACGCCAGTGGCTCTCCCTCTGGGAGAGCTGGCGCGAAGCGCCTGAGAGGGCAAGGACGCTGACGGAGAATCATAAGCGCGGCGATAGTATCGCTCTGACGGAGGGCCTGCTTATCGCTGCGCGGCGGCTCTCGGGAGGACGGGCTTGCCCTCTCCGTCATTGCTTCGCAATGCCACCTCTCCCATAGGGAGAGGCTTTCGCCCGCGGGCAGGCGGAATGTGTTCGTTCGTGTTCCTTTTCGTCGAAAAGTATGCTATACTGGTCTTGCGGTTCACCCCGTAATCCTTTACGGGAGGGGGTGAAACAATGGACTATCTTATTACACTTTTAGTATCTGTCGCAGCAGATGTTGTGTCTCACTTCATTTGCAAATGGCTTGACAAGTACGACGAGAACCGCAAAGCCTAAAAAGGAAAGCCCCCTTGGAGTTGCAGCTCCGAGGGGGCTTTTCCATTGGGGGTGAAGCCAATGGACTATCTTTACACTTTCTGTTTTTATTATATGCGATTCCCCGCAAAAGTCAAGCGCTGCGCGGAAAGTTTACAGAGCTGACCGGCACGCCAGTGGCTCTCCCTCTGGGAGAGCTAGCGCGAAGCGCCTGAGAGGGCAAGGATGCTGACGGAGAATCATAAGCGCGGCGATAGTATCGCTCTGACGGAGGGCCTGCTTATCGCTGCGCGGCGGCTCTCGGGAGACGGGCTTGCCCTCTCCGTCATCGCTTGCGCGATGCCACCTCTCCCATAGGGAGAGGCTTTATATCAGGCGTCTGCGTCCTCGAAGCCCACCATGAGACCGCCCAGCTCGGCGTAGTAGCTGCACAGGCCGCCGCACTCGGTCACGCGCACCTGCGCCCCCTCAAAGACCGCCTTTACCATATGCATCAGACGCTCGGCGGCGGCGGGGTTGCCGCAGTGGGCGATGACCACCTTGCCGTGGGCGTAGCCGTGGCCCTTCAGCTCCAGCACGAGGCGCTCCAGTGCGCCGTGCTCGCCCCGGGTCTTGCACAAAACGTCCAGCTCGCCCACATCGCTGGCCTTGCCGATGACCCGGATGTTGAGCATCCGCGCCACAGCGGCCACGGCGGGCTTCACCCGGCCATTGCGGGCCAGATTCGCCAGCGATTCCAGCGAGAAGAGCAGGTGGGTGTGGCGGCGGTAGCGCAGCATCTCCTCGCAGACGTCGTCAAACGCCATCCCCTCGGCCAGCAGGTCGCGGATGTGCTCGGCCAGCAGCACCAGCTCCGGCCCTGCGGAGAGGCTGTCCAGCACAAAGACCTTTGCCTCCGGGTGCTCGGCCTGATACTCCTCGGCGGCCAGCTGGGCGGCGTTGCAGCTGCCCGACAGGGTGCCGGTGATGGTGATGGCGTAGACCTCGTCCGCGCCCTCGTAGGCCCCCAGCCAGTCGCTGATGTTGGGGCAGGAGGTACTGGTCTTGCCCTTGTAGGTCCGCAGGGTGGTCGCCATCTCCACGGCGTCCAGCGTGCCATCGTCGAGATATTCCCGCTCGTCGGTCACGATCTTGAGGGGGACGGCGGCAAAATCTACACCGTCCAGCTGATACAGGCTGGCAGAAGAGTCCACAACGATTCGTTTCATCTCATCTATCTCCATTCCGGCGGATGCCCGCCGCATTTTTTACGTTCGATGAGTCCACTATATCAGTTTTTCAAAACCCTGTCAAGTGATTTGCAAAATTCTTTACAAGTCCTTCATAAACGGTTGACCCGGAGGTGAAAATGCGCTATACTACCAGCATGGATCAGGAAATGAAACGACGTGTCACGGCCTGCGCCGCCGGCTTCAGCCTCCCGCGCTATCGGGAGCTGCCCGCCGTGGGCCTCTATCTCGACCAGACCGTACAGCTGGTCAACAGCTGCTTCCGGGGCTTCCCCGGGGTGGAGCTTACCCCCTCGATGGTGAGCAATTATGTCAAGAAAGGAGTCATCTCCCACCCCGTCAAAAAGAAGTATTCCCGCGAGCAGCTGGCCGCTCTCCTCTACATCGTGCTGTCCAAGAACGTCCTCTCGCTGGAAAACATCGAGATGCTGTTCCGGATGCAGCGCGCCCGCTGCACCGCCGCCGAGGCCTACGACTCCTTCTGCGACGAGGTGGAGAACTGCCTGCCCTTCATCTTCGGGGCCAGCTCCTCCATCCGCGACCTCGACCCCGACGCCGACGACGAAAAGCGGCTGCTGCGGGGCACCATCGTCGCGGCGGTGAATAAAATGTACCTCGACTGCTGCTTCGTCGCCATGCGGCAGGAGCAGGCCCTCTGGCCGGGGATACTGGGGGATTTAGAATAAAGACCCGAAACTTTACCGCGAGCGAAAGCCTCTCCCCTTGGGAGAGGTGGCTGCGAAGCAGACGGAGAGGGCAAGCCCACCTCCCGAGTGCCGCCATGCAGCGATAAGCAGGCCCTTTGTCAGAGCGATACTATCGCTGCGCCTGCGCTTCATCGGCAGCGTCCTTACCCTCTCAGGCGCTCCGCGCCAGCTCTCCCAAAGGGAGAGCCTTTGCATCCCGTAAGGCAGCAAAAAAGCACCCACCCTCCCGTTTCACGGGAAAGGATGGGTGCTTCTGTTTTATCCAGTCCTTAGACCTTATGCATCCTGCAGCTCCCCACGGCTGGCGGCCTTGAGGTAGGCGAAGATGAAGCCGTCGAGGTCGCCGTCCATGACCGCCTGAATGTTGCCGGTCTCGTAGTCCGTGCGCGTATCCTTGACGAGCTGGTAGGGCATGAAGACATAGGAGCGGATCTGGCTTCCCCATTCGATCTTGAGCTGCGTGCCCTTGATGTCGGAGATCTTGTCGAGATGCTCGCGCTCTTTGATTTCAATGAGCTTGGAGCGGAGCATGCGCATGCAGGTTTCCTTGTTCTGGAACTGGTCACGCTGCGTCTGGCAGGAGACGACGATGCCGGTCGGCTTGTGGATCAGACGCACAGCGGAGGATGTTTTGTTGATGTGCTGACCGCCGGCGCCGGACGAACGGTAGACCTGCATTTCGATATCCTCCGGACGAATGTCGACGTCCTTGGTGTCGTCGGCAATTTCCGGAATGACCTCAACGGCGGCAAAGGACGTCTGGCGGCGTGCATTTGCGTCAAACGGGGAGACGCGGACCAGCCGGTGGACGCCGTTTTCACTCTTGAGAAGCCCATAGGCATTCGTACCCTCAACGAGAATGCTGGCAGATTTGATGCCCGCCTCGTCGCCGTCGAGATAGTCGAGAATTTTGTAGCTCAAGCCGTGACCTTCGACCCAGTGGGTGTACATGCGGTAGAGCATCTGCGCCCAGTCCTGCGCCTCGGTGCCGCCGGCGCCAGCCTGGAACGAGACAATGGCGTTGTTGCCGTCGTATTCGCCGGAAAGCAGTGTCTCCAGACGTTCACGCTCCATCTCTTCTTCAAGCGCCGTGTAGCCCTCTTTCAGCTCTTCGAGCATCGAGTCGTCGTTTTCCTCGATTGCCATCTCGCAGATGGTCATCAGGTCTTCCCAGTGGCTGCACATTTTCTCG
>OIKA01000226.1_pt1 | contig 16029 bp, 12 predicted proteins | sample 1583621 | NCBI WGS metagenome assembly OIKA01 (sample SAMN02674606, study PRJEB24791) | human gut metagenome, SKBSTL068 | isolation source: stool | host: Homo sapiens | place: USA | reverse complement strand
CGGAGTCCGCTGCCATCAGGGTGCGGTAGGTATCCTCCGAGAAGTCCTGATGGCCTGGGGTATCCAGAATGTTCACGCACTTGCCTGCATAGTTGAACTGCAGGACAGAGGAAGTGACAGAAATACCGCGCTGCTTCTCGATATCCATCCAGTCGGACACAGCGTGCTTGGCGCTCTGCTTGCCCTTGACGGAGCCGGCCTGATTGATGGCTCCACCGTACAGCAGCAGCTTTTCGGTCAGGGTCGTTTTGCCGGCATCGGGGTGGCTGATGATCGCAAACGTCCGGCGGCGCTCGATCTCTTCACGATTTGTCATATATTGATTTCTCCTGAATCAGAATGGCTCTTTATTCGGTCAATCTCACGTTACATTGGTGATTCTCCGTAAACTGGCTTGCCCTCTCAGTCTGCTTCGCAGCCAGCTCTCCCAAAGGGAGAGCCGGTTGCTGCTCCAGGTACAGGCCCTGCAGATCTGCAGCACTTCTCCTTCCAGATGCGTTGGCTCCCCCTTCGGGGGAGCTGGCAAAGCCGACAGGCTTTGGCTGAGAGGGCAAGGATGCCAAAATTACACACAACTTATATTTTACCAGCAATTCCACCTAGATGCAAGAGTTTTTGTTATTTTTTCAGGAGGAAGCAGGGCAAGGGGGCGGTATCGGCCCAATTGGCGAAACTGCAGACAAGGGCGGTGCACTGTTTCAGGGGCCGGGAGCGCATCCACTGGAGGATCTCGGTCTTTTCGTCGGAGCCGATGACCTTGCCGCTGTACAGGATGGCGCTGAGCACCCCGCCGGGCCGCAGGGCCTCGAGGGCGGCCTCCAGCGCCGGGATGCTGCTTTGGGCGTGGGAGAACACCCCGTGGTCGGCACCGGGCAGCCAGCCGAAGTTGAACATCACGGCATCGACGGTGCCGGGCTGTACATATTGTAAGAGGTTGGCGTGGCTGTCGCAGTGAAGCTCTGCCGCAAGGCCCTTCCGTGCAAGGTTCTGCCGGGTGGAGGCAATGGCTTCGGGCTGGATGTCAAAGCCCAGCACCCGGCCCCCTTCGCCCACAAGGCGGCAGAGAAAGGCCGTGTCGCCCCCGTTGCCGCAGGTGGCATCGATGCAGAGCTTGGGGTCAGCCAGCCGCGCGGCGAGGAAGTCCTGCACAAGCTTCACGGCCGTCAGGTCGGGGGTGCGGCGGCGGCACAGGCCGCTGCCCTCTGCCGCAAAGCCGAACTTTGCCCAGAAGGCCAGCTCCCCCGCATCGGCAGGCAAAGGAGCCGTGAACACCGTGGCGCTCTCTTTGTCATAGCCGCCCAGGCTGCGCAATACCTCTTTTAACAGGTAGGAACCGTAGCCCTTGCGCCGCCATTCCGGCACAATGGTCAGGGCAGTGATGTCCGCGCCCTGCTCCGTGGGCCGGGCCTGGCAGGTGCCAATGATGGTTTTCTCTTTATACAGGGCATAACCACCCGGAATCTTTTCCAATTTCATAATTTGCTCCTTTTCGCGGGCTTGCCCTCTCAGTCTGCTTTCGCAGACAGCTCTCCCAAAGGGAGAGCCTATTGTGGCTCCGAATAAGGCCCCTGCAAATCAGCGATTGCTTGCCTGTCAGATGTGTTGGCTCCCCCTTCGGGGGAGCTGGCATCGCGCAGCGATGACTGAGAGGGTCGTTCTTAAAATACCAAGCCCCCGCGCCGCTGTCAAGGCTTCCCGCTGCGACCTTATTTCACATATTCTTCACCCGGTCAGCGATTCCTTTTCACAATTACCGGATACAATAGAAACAGTTCCAAGGAGGTGCGGCAGAAGCGCCCCCTCCGAACCATTCCCTTTGAGAAAGGAAGTAACCAGTATGGATAACGAGAACAAGTGGGAATACGATTATTCCTCTGAACATAGCCAGACCGGCGAGACCGGCTACCCCAACGTCGGCTCCTCCGGCATGAACACCGCCAACACGGCAGGTACCTACGGCGAGGCCGCACAGGCTGCCCCCCAGGCCGAGCCGAACAGCGGCAGCGATGGCGGCGCGGTGCCGCCTCCGGAAGGCCCCCGGTATCAGGCCGCACAGGGAAGCCCCAAGCAGCCTCCCAAAAAGCGCCGCCGGAAAAACGGCAATATCGCCCGCAGTGCAGTTGCGCTGGTGCTGGCCGCAGCCATGGGCTTTGTCGGCGGCTTTGTGGGGGCCCGGGTGGGCAACACAGGCGGCAAGGTGGTCATCCAGCAGGTGGCACCTTCCTCCACGTCCAGCAGTGATTCCGGCTCTGCCTCCGCAGTGAACACTGCTTCCGGCATGACCACCGCTCAGGTCTCTGAGATGGTCAGCCCCAGCGTTGTGGTCATCACCACCGAACAGGTGGTCTACTCCCAGTGGTCCTGGTACGGCCAGAACCAGGTGGAGAGCGGTGCTGGCAGTGGTGTCGTGATCAGCTCCGACGGCTATATCCTGACCTGTGCGCACGTTGTGTCCGGCGCGTCCAACATCACCGTGACCATCGGCGATACCGATTACCCCGCCACCGTGGTGGGCGAGGACGACACCAGCGACGTGGCTGTCCTCAAGATCGATGCCACCGACCTGACCCCCGCCACCGTTGGCAACAGCGACAGCCTTGCCGTAGGCGAGAGCGTGCTGGCCGTGGGCAACCCGCTGGGTGAGCTGGGCGGCACCGTGACCAGTGGCATCGTCAGCGCCCTGAACCGCAGCGTGACCATCCAGGGCACCAGCTCCACCAACACCATGTCCCTGATCCAGATGGATGCCTCTGTCAGCCCCGGCAACTCCGGCGGCGGCCTGTTCAACATGAACGGTGAGCTCATCGGTCTGGTCAACGCAAAGTCCTCCTCCAGCGATGCGGAGGGTCTGGGCTTTGCCATCCCCATCAACGATGCCATCAAGGTGGCACAGGATCTGCTGGAGAACGGCTATGTCTCCGGCCGCCCCTACATGGGCATCACCTATCTGGCTGTGACCGATGCCCAGACCGCCGCACAGCTCAACGTCACTGCCTACGGCGTTTACGTTGTGGATGTTGTGCAGGGCGGCCCCGCCGACAAGGCCGGTCTGAAGACCGGTGACCGCATCGTGAGCATCGACGGCACCGAGATCGCCCAGAAGGACGACCTTGGCACCCTGATCCAGCAGCATGCCGCCGGTGATACCCTTTCCATCACCGTGGCCCGGGAAGGCCAGATGCAGACCGTCAGCCTGACCCTGGGCGAAAAGAACGCCCAGACCCAGCAGGCACAGAAAAACTCCTGATTCTCCCCAATCTTTTTCCTGATCCATAAATCAAAAATCCCCTGACCGGCGTTGAACTGGTCAGGGGATTTTCAATTGCAGGTTGTCGAAAGTTATGGTATACTAAACTCGCTGTCAGAGATGACAGCAAAGGCGCTGTGTCCACAACGCAGGCGGCTGCTCCTTACCGGCCCAAACGCCGGGTAAGGCATTTTTCTTGAGAAGTTGCCACTCCCCGGACGCTTACGGGCAGAAAGGGGGTGAGAGCCATGAGTTTTTCGGATGTTGCAGTGTTTCTGACGCTGATCGGCGGAACCATCTTCGTAACGTTTCAGATTACATGGAAAATCGCCACAAGCGATAAAAAACGCAAGAAAAAATGACCGCCTCACAGTTCCCCAACTTGAACGGTCATTTTTCTTGATCACCAGGTAAGGAGCTAGTCGTTTGCGGGCCAGCGCCTTTTCTATTTGTAGTATAGTCAATTTTTAACGGTTTGTCAAGCAACGGCAGACCGTATTTTTATACCTGCCCGAACACGGTGGCGCTCAGGGGCAGGAGGACGGTCTGGCCGGTGCAGATGCGGCTGCTGCCCCGCCACAGGCTGGAGGAGATGCCGTCGCTCAGCAGCTTCCAGCTGCCGCCGGGCAGGGTGACGACCTGCGCCGTCTCGGTGGGGTTATAGTAGACGCACAGGGCGCTCCACGCTGCGCCGTCGCCCCACTGGGCGGGGAGCCGCCAGCCCACAAGAGGCTGTTCCAGCGGGAAGAACTCGATGGCGGCAGGGCTGGCCTGGTCCAGCGCGCCCAGCCGGGGGAACGCCGCCCGCAGGCCAATGAGCCCGCGGTAGTAATCCACAAGGCTGTGGAACTGTTCGGCCCGGTGCCAGTCCAGCCGGTTGAGGGCCGGGCTGGAGTGGTAGCTGTTGCCCTGTCCCTTCTTGGTGCGGGCAAACTCCTCGCCCGCCTGCCAGAAAGGCAGGCCCATGCTGGTCAGGTAGATGCCCGCTGCCAGCCGGTTCTGGGCCAGCGCGGTCTTGTCCACAGCGGCAAACTCCGGGCGGGCGTAGCGCACCATCAGGAGCTTATCCCACAGGGTGAAGTTGTCGTGGGCCGAGACATAGCTGATGATCTGCCTCGGGGCGTGAGGCGGCAGCTTCTCACTGCGGCACCACGCCGCCACCGAAGCACCGATATCCCAGAAACTCCCGGGCTTGCCCTCCACATAGCCCGGCTCCCGGGCATCGAAGCAGCCACCCTTGATGGCATCCCGGGTGTTGTCGCAAAAGATGCCGATGCGCTCGTTCAGCATGTTCAGGTTGTTCTTGTTGGCCTCGTACCGGTGCAGGGCGCTGCAGCCGCCCTGCCACGGCTCACCGTACATCAGAATATCCCGCCCGCCGGGCAGCTTGTCCAGTTCAGCCCGGAGGAGGTTCATGGTCTCCACGTCATACAGGCCCATCAGGTCAAACCGGAAGCCGTCGATGTGATATTCCCGTGCCCAGTAGAGCACCGAATCAATGAGATAGCGCCGGGCCATGGGCCGCTCGGAGGCAAACTCGTTGCCGCAGCCGCTGCCGTTGGAGAGGGAACCGTCGTCGTTCTGGCGGAAGTAGTAGAGGGGCACCACCCGGTTCAGCACATTATCGGAACGATACATGTGGTTATACACCACGTCCATTACAACGCCGATGCCCGCCGCATGGAGGGCCGCGATCATCTGCTTGCACTCCCGCACCCGCACCTCACCCCGGGTGGGGTCGGTGGAGTAGCTGCCCTCGGGCACATTGAAGTTGGTGGGGTCGTAGCCCCAGTTATACTGCCGGGTCAGGGGGCGGCTCTCATCCACGCTGCCAAAATCGAAGATTGGCATGAGCTGGACATAGCTCACCCCCAGCCGTTTGAGGTAATTCAGGCAGGTGGGGTGGATGCCGTCGCTGCTCAGGGTCGTGCCCTGCTGGGTAAAGGCCAGAAATTTGCCCCGCCAGGCTGTGTGCACACCGCTGGCCGGGTCCTGCGAGAAATCCCGGACGCTGACCTCCCAAACGCTGCGGCGGGCCGGTGGGATCACCGGCCGCACATCCCGCTCCCAGCCCTGCGGGTCTACCCGGGCCGGGTCAAAGATCATGCTGCGCACCCCGTTCACCCCAGCCGAGCGGGCGTAGGGGTCCGTTGCATTGCAGGTGCCAAACGGGGTGGTAAGGGTGAAATCGTAGTATTTTCCGTGCTGGTCGCCGGGCAGATAGATGCTCCACACACCCTTGTCCTGCTGCTGCAGGGGCAGGGTGCCCACACAGGCCCCGCCGGTGCCCCGGCGGTACAGGTTCACTGCTGCCTGTTTTGCCGTGGGAGCCCACAGGCGCAGGTGTGTCCCGGCGGGGGTATACTCCACCCCCAGCGGGCCGTAGTATTCCGTCTGGCGGGCAAAGGCTTCGCTCTCAAACAGCGTCTTCCATTCAGCAGGTGTTCTTGGCTCCATAGCAATTCATCCTTTCATTTGACAATAGTGTAACGAACTTTGTCCTTTATTTCAACCCTTTCCTTGCAAAACGTACCAGACTCCACTATACTGAAAGAAAAAGCACTGCACGGAGGGAAGTTTTATGGCATACACCGATGATTGGGAAAGTCTGATGAACGGCGTGTTCGGCCCGGGGGGCAGATTCAAGGCCGCCCCCGGCACTTCTGCACCCAAAACAGGCGGCAGCGCCGCCCTGCCTGACCTGAACGCGGCGCTTCTGGAACAGCAGAAACGGCTGGACGAGCTGTTGAAGCAGCAAAACGCCCAGCTCAAAACCCAGAGCGATGCCACCGCCGCCGCGCTGGAAAGCAGCCGCCAGATGCTGCGGGACATGGAGGACGAAGGCCTGCTGGCCAGGGGCACCACCGACGTGAAGCCGGAGCACCTGGGCAGCTTTGAAGGCCTTGCCGCCGAGGTCAAGCAGACGGTGCTGGGGCAGGATGCTTTTGTGGACAGCGTGGTGCGGGCCATGCGCCGCCCCTTTGTGCTGGGCACCGAAGCCCCCGCCGCCCGCAACGTCATCCTGCTCACAGGCGGGGCAGGCACAGGCAGGCATTTTGCACTGGAAGAAACTGCCCGCTGCATGGCGGCCCGGGGCCTTTTGCAGAGCGACAGGATCGCCACGCTGGATCTGGCCCTTTACCCCAATTCCGGAGCCGAGAAGCTCTTCCTGCAGGACCTCTACGCCGCCCTGCACGCACCCGGGGAGATCCTTGCCTTTGAGCACTACGAGAGCTGTTATCCCGGCTTTCTGAAGACCCTGTCTGATCTGGCCGTCAAGGGCAGTGCCCCCCTGTCCAGCCGGTATCTCGTGAACAAAGAGGGCATCCTTGTGGATGCAGGCACGGCGCTGGCCCCGGGAGCCGTCAGCCGCATCGACCCCTGCGGCAAATACCTCATCTTCTACTCCCACAAGGGCCGGGAGGCACTGGCTGACAAATTCGGTGCGGCGCTGGTGTCGGCACTGGGGGATGTCTGCGAGACGGCCTCCTACACCCGGGAGGATCTGGCCGCCCTTGCCGCACAGCAGCTCAACGCGCTGGCCCAGAAGATCCGCACCCGGCTGGGGCTGACCCTTTCCGCCGGGGCCGACGTGCGGGACTATGTCGCGGCCCAGTGCACCGCACAGAAGGGTGCCGCCGGGCTGGCCGAATGCTGTGACCGCATCTTCCGCGCCCTGAGTGAATACTGTCTGCGAACCGATGAAACCCTTACCGGCACCGTGACCCTGACCGCCGGGCCGGAAGGGGTGCGGTTCCGCCTGAACGACGGCGCAGACCAGCCCCTGTTCGACCTGCTGCCTGCCGCCTACACCGGCGCGCTGGATGCCATCCGCGCCGAGATCAACGAGCTGGTGGGCCTTGCCCCGGTCAAGGAATATGTGTTCGGTCTGGCCGACAACCTGCAGGTGCAGCAGCGCCGCGCCGCCGCCGGGCTCAAGACTGCCAGCCTTTCGATGCACATGATCTTCACGGGCAACCCCGGCACCGGCAAGACCACCATTGCCCGGCTGGTGGCACGGTACCTGAAAGCCATCGGTGCCCTCAAGGGCGGCCAGTTGGTGGAGGTGACCCGCGCCGATCTGGTGGGCCGCTACACCGGCCACACCGCCCCCCTGACCAACAGCGTCATCGAGAGCGCCCTGGGCGGTGTGCTCTTCATTGACGAGGCATACAGCCTTTACCGCGGCGAGCAGGACAGCTTCGGGCTGGAAGCCATCGACACGCTGGTGAAGGGGATGGAGGATCACCGGGATGAGCTGGTGGTCATTCTGGCAGGTTACACCAGGGAGATGGAGACCTTCCTCACCGCCAACAGCGGCCTTGCCAGCCGCTTTCCCAACCGGATCGAGTTCCCGGACTACACCGCCGTGGAGCTGCTGCAGATCACCCAGGTCCTTGCCAAAAACAAGGGCTACACCCTGGCCGAAGCCTGCACCGAACCCCTGCTGGGCTATTATGCCCGCTGGCAGGAATCCGATGCCCGCACCGCCGGCAATGGCCGCCTTGCCCGCAACACACTGGAAAAGGCCATCTTCCACCAGAGCCGCCGCCTTGTCGCCGAGCCCGCCGCCGCCCTGGATCTGATCCTGCCCAGTGATCTGGAATTGAAGGAACCGTAAACACGCAAAAAAGGACTGCGAAAGCAGTCCTTTTTTGTTATTGATGCTGTTCTGCCAGCCGGGCGGTCATCTCCCGCATTCCCTGCCGCACTTCGGGCGGGGCGACCACTTCTATCTTGCCGCCAAAGCCGCAGACCCAGCCATAGAACTGGTCACTGACGCAGATGGGGACATCGAAATGGAAGCAGCCATTCTCCTCGGGCAGGAACATGGGCGTTGCGCCAAAGCGCTCCCGCATGGCACCTTCCAGATCCGCGGTGCACCGCAGGGTAACGCGATGCTCCGGCCCGCCGTACATTCCAAAGTGCTTGCGCAGATAGGCAGGCAGGTCAAGATCCGCAAACTGCTCCTGACCCCGCCGGGGCGCATCCAGCACCCGGACCCCGCTCATCTTGTCCACCCGATAATGGCGGATGCCCTTTTCGTCGGCAAAGGCAATGAGGTAGTAGCACCCGTTCTCCCAGGCCAGCTGCCACGGGCTGACGGTCCTTTTCTCTTTCTCGCGGCTGTCGGCTTTTCTGTAGAGGAACTCCACCATTTTACCGTTGTTGATGGCCTCGTGCAGGGCATCGATGCTGTACAGCAGGCTCTTGCTGTCGGTCTTGGGGCGGCCCTCCACATAGACCTGACGCTGCAGCTGGCTGCCCTCGTAGTTGGAGCAGAGCTTTTCCAGCTTGTGGATCAGCCGCCTGCTCGTGGTGCCGGATACCACCCGGCTTGCCTGCACGGCATCCACCAGCAGCTTGAGCTCCGCCAGATCAAAGGTGCGGCTGGCAAGGAAATACCCGCCGCCCCGGCCCCGGCGCAGCTTGATGTCATAGCCCAGCGCACCCAGTGCCTCAATATCGCTGTACACGCTCTTGCGCTCACAGCGGATGCCCTGCGCCTCCAGCAGCTCCACCAGCTGCGGCACGTTCAGCAGGTGGTTTTCATCGGTCTGCTGCTCAAAAATGCGCAATAGCGCCAGCAGCTTGGATTTCTGGCCTTCCTGTTTGGGCATTCGGTACACCTCATTTTTTCGTGTTGTGCCAAACCTCTCAGTCTCGCTTCCAGCTCCCCAGCAGGGGAGCCAGGAAAAACAGCAGTGCTGTGTGCTGAAAAGGTTACGGCGCTTTCTTATCAAACGCCGCGCGGCGCTGGGTGGACAGGCGGAACATCTCCTCCAGCTTTTCCCGGTCATCGGCCACAAGGGCGTTGCGCATCTCGTTCAGCGCCCCGCTGAACTGGTCGATCTCGGAGATGAGGTTTTCCTTGTTCCAGAGGAACAGCTCCGCCCACATCTTATCGTTGATGCGTGCAATGCGGGTCAGGTCCCGGAAGGAATCGCCGGTGTACTCGCACAGCGAGGTATTGTCGTTGGCGCACATCAGGCTGACGGCGATGGCATGGCAGAGCTGGCTGACATAGCCGATCATCCTGTCATGCTCCTGCACGGTCAGGGTGCAGATATGCTTGAAGCCCAGCACCTCGGCCAGCTCCCTGGCCCACTGAATGGCCTCCGGGGTGTTCTTTTCCGTGGGGGTCACAATGAAGTTGGCCGGGGCAAAATTCACCTCGGCGGCGTGCTCCACGCTGGAGGTCTCACGGCCCGCCATGGGGTGGCTGGCAATGAACTCCACGCCCGGCCTGCACATGGCCTGGATCGGCTCCACCAGACCAGTCTTTACGCCCGACACATCGGTAAAGATGCAGCCCTCCTTCAGCAGGTGGCCGTAGGTCCGGAACCACTCGAGCAGGGCCGTGGGGTACAAACCGAAGATGATATGATCGGCCTGACGCACCAGATCCTCAAAATCGTGGGTCTTGCCGCTGGCGATATAGCCGTGGTCGAGGGCATACTGCAGATGGCCCTCGCTGCGGTTGATGCCGTCCACATGGAACCCGGCCCTGCTCAGCTCCAGGGCGTACTTGCCGCCCAGCAGGCCCAGGCCCACAATGAGATAACGCTTTGATTTATCCAACATGTTCCACCTCCGCGCCCAAAGGCTTGATGGCTTCCAGAAAATCCGGCCAGCTCTTGGCAACGGCCTCGGCCCCGCTGATGGGCAGGGTCAGCCCGGCGGCCAGCGCCAGCACCGCAAGGCTCATCACCACGCGGTGGTCGTTGTGGCCGGAAAGCGGCTGCTCCGGGGCATGGAGCGCGCCGGCACAGCCATGGATGGTAATGGTGCCGCCCTCGCTCTCCAGCTGCCCGCCGCAGGCCCGCAGCTCGGTCTCCATGGCCTCGATGCGGTCACTCTCCTTGATGCGGAGACGCTCGGCGTTGCGGATGACCGTGGTGCCCTCACACAGCAGGCCCAGCACCATCAGCACGGGGCCCAGGTCGGGGCAGTCGGCAAGGTCGATGTCCGTTCCGTGGAGCGGGGCCTTTTCAAACACCACGCCCTGCCCGGTGCGGGTGAATCTTGCACCGCACCGCCGGAGGATCTCCAGAATGGCCGCATCGCCCTGCAAGGTCTCCTCAGACAGGCCGGTGATGGCCACCCCGCCGGTCACAGCGCCCAGCACAGCAGGAAAAGCCGCCTGGCTGTAATCGCCCTCCACGATGTAATCACCGGGAAGATAGTGCTGCCCGCCGGGAATTTCCAGCGTGTTTTCATCCAGCCAGCGGCTCTCCACGCCAAAGGCGTGCTGCACCGCGCGGGTCATATCGATGTAGCTCCGGCTCTCCACGGGCGGGATGAGGTGCAGGGCGCTGGTGCCGCCCAGCAGGGGCAGGGCAAACAGCAGCCCGCTGATGAACTGGCTGGACACGTTGCCCGCCAGCTCGTATTCGCCCGGGGTCAGGGCACCTTCCACAGTCAGGCGGTCCACGCCCTGCTCAAAACGCAGGCCCTGCTGCTGATACAGCGTTTTGTAGACCGACTGGGGCCGCTCCATCAGCCGCCCACGGCCTGTAAAAGTCACTTCCTGCCCGGTCAGGCTGGCCAGTGGGATGAGGAAGCGCAGGGTACTGCCGCTCTCACAGCAGTCCACGGGGGCATCAACCGGCAGAAAGCGGCCCAGCCCCTCCACCACCGCGTCATTTTCACCGGTGGTGACACGGGCGCACAGTCGGCCAGCCGCGCCCAGCGTGGCGGAGATATCCTTGCTGAAGGCAAGATGATGGAGATGGGAGGTCCCCTTTGCCAGCGCCGCGCAGAGCACCGCCCGGTGAGCCATGCTTTTGCTGGGCGGCGCGGCGATCCTGCCCGCCACTGCGCGGGCGCGTTTTACCACCACATCCATCTTACATATCCCGGCCAATGGCCCATGCGACCTGACGGCACTTTGCCATGGCCTGTGCAAAGGCATCCGGGGTCAGGCACTGTGCGCCATCGCTCCATGCGTGGCGGGGATCATAGTGGACTTCCACCTCCAGACCGTCGGCACCGGCGGCCACAGCGGCGATCATCATCGGCTCAACCAGATTGGCCTTGCCGGTGGCGTGGCTGGGGTCCACGATGATGGGCAGATGGGTCTTTTCGTGGATGATAGGCACAGCGGAGAGGTCGAGGGTGTTGCGGGTGTACTTCTCAAAGGTGCGGATGCCCCGCTCGCAGAGAATGACCTGCTCGTTGCCACCGGCCATGATATACTCTGCGGACATGATCCACTCCTCGATGGTGTTGCACAGGCCGCGCTTGAGCAGAACAGGCTTGTGCATCTTGCCCACGGCCTTGAGCAGCTGGAAATTCTGCATGTTGCGGGCACCGATCTGCACCACGTCCACATATTCCTCAAACTCCGGGATCCGGTCCTCGCTCATCAGCTCGGACACGATGGGCATTCCGGTGGCCTCCCGTGCCTTGACCATATCGAGGATGCCCTCGGTCTCCAGACCCTGGAAGGAGTAGGGAGAGGTGCGGGGCTTATAAGCGCCGCCGCGGAACAGGCTTGCACCGCCCGCCTTTACGCCGTTGGCAATGCGCAGTGCCTGCTCCTCGCCCTCGATGCTGCAGGGGCCTGCCATCACGGCGATCTTCTCGCCCCTGCCGATCTTCACGCCGCCGCAGTCGATGATGGAATCGGCGGGGTGGAACAGGCGGTTGGCCCGCTTATAGGGGGCGGACACGCGGGTGACGTTGTCGATCCAGGGGTTGGCCAGCACGTCGCGCTCATCGATCTTGGTGGTATCGCCCACCAGACCGAACACATTGTAATCCTTGCCGGTGATCAGGGTCACATCCAGGCCCTGCTTCTCGAATTTGTCTACGATCTTTTCCAGCTCTTCCTTGGGGGTGCCTTTTTTGGTCGAAATGATCATCTCTTTTGATTCCTTTCCCTTTTTCTGAACCTCTCAGTCTCGCTTCGCTCGACAGCTCCCCTAATAGGGGAGCCCTTGGCAAAACCGGGAACTTCTCCTGAATGCCAAAGCCTCTCCTACTAGGAGAGGTGGCAATGCGTCAGCATTGACGGAGAGGTTGTTCATTTACTGCACCAGGTGCGTCTGCGCGCCGCCATCCAGCCGGAGCAGCTGCACAAGGTAGGCGCAGGCATGGAGATATCCGCTGACCCCCTCGCCTGCAAAGCGGCCCTGACAGCCAAAGGAGACCACATCCACGCTGCGGAAGGGCTCCTTGCCGCTGGGGTCGGCCAGCATCACTTCCACGGCGGGCACGCCGCACACCTGCAGCGCTTCCAGAATGGCCACGCTGTAATAGGCGTAGCCGCCTGGGTTGAGGACGATGCCATCGGCCCTGCCTGCCGCCGACTGGATCTCATCGATGAGGTCACCCTCGTGGTTGGACTGAAAAAAGTCCACCTGAACATCCATCTGGGCACAACCCGCCTCGATATAATCCAGCAGTGTATTAAAATCGATCTGCCCCTCCATGCCCGGCTCCGTGAACTGGGTCAGGTTGAGGTTGGGACCGTTAATGACTAAAAATTTCATCCAGCGCCTCCATTGCCGCCGTCACGGCATCCGCAGGGGTGGTCTTGTTGGGGATCACAGCATCCGCTGCCGCCAGATAGAGCGGGCGGCGCTGGGCTTCCATGGTTTTCAGGGCCTCAGGGCTGGTGGAAAGGGGCCTTCCGCCGCCCACCAGCAGATCTTCCAGCGGCCGGTCGATAAAGAGCACGATGCCGTTGGCGTGGAGCGCCCGGAGGTTTGCCGGGTCTTTGACCACGCCGCCGCCGCAGGAGATGACCTGCCGGTTCTCCCTGGCAAAGCGGGCGGTCTGCGCGGCCTCCAGCTTCCGGAAGCCTGCCTCCCCCTCAGCGGCAAAGATGTCCGGGATGCTCCGGCCGTCGGCTTTGACGATCTCCTCGTCCAGATCCACGAACCGCTTGCCCAGCCGTTCCGCCAGAGCGCGGCCCAGGGTGGATTTGCCCGAGGAGGGCATCCCGATGAGGGCAATGTTCAGCTGTTCCCGCCGCAGCTCGCTGGTCACACGGGCGATCTCGGCACCGGCATCCTCAAACTTGCGGTCGAGGAAAAATTCTGCCGCGTACACTGCCTGCGCCACCAGCATTTCCAGGCCGCCGACGGCAACGGGCACCCCCAGCTCCTCGGCCCGGAGGATGAGCTCGGTCTTATCGGGATTATAGATGACATCGATCACGGCTTCCAGCCCGGGCATGGAGGTGATATCCAGGGCGCTCACGCCCACATTGGGGTACATGCCCACCGGCGTGGTGTTGATGATGATCTGCGCCCCGGTGGTCAGGGCCTGAGCATAAGTCAGCTCTCCCTTTTCGGGGTCGGGATGGCGGCTGACGGTATAGATCTGTTTCGCGCCCCGGTCATGGGCCACGGCCCAGGTGGTGTTGTGGGTGCCGCCGGTGCCCAGAATGAGCACGGTCCTGTCCTTGAACTCCACCCCGTGTGCATCGCACAGGTAGGAGAAGCCGGGGTAATCGGTGTTGTAGCCGTAGAGCAGGCCGTTCCTGTTGACGATGGTGTTCACGGCGTTGATGGCCTTGGCGTGGGGGTCGATGTAGGAGCAGTACTCCATGACCACCAGCTTATAGGGGATGGTGACATTGATGGCCCTGAACTGCCGCCGGGTCAGAAAGGCCCGGACTTCCTCTTCCGTGGGCAGGGGGCACAGGTCGTACCGGTAACCGCAGAGCATCTCGTGGATGACCTTGGAGTAGGAGTGGCCCAGCCGCCCGCCGATGAGTCCGTATTCCATTTACAGCACCTCCTTGCGGTAGCCGGTGGGGTCCTCCATCCAGGCCATGCCGTATTTTGCGGTGAGCAGGTCGCCCACGGCCAGCGCGGCGGCGCAGGTCTGCACAATGGCGGCCCGGGGCACGATGCAGGGGTCGTGGCGGCCCTGAATGGACAGCTCCGCGTCCTTCTTTGCCATATAATCCACCGTGTCCTGCGTTTTGTAGATGCTGGGGGTAGGCTTGACCGCCGTGCGGAACACCACGGGCATTCCGTTGGAGATGCCGCCGTTCAGGCCCGCATTGTGGTTGGTGGCGGTGACGATGCGCTCCCCCTGCATCCGGAAGGCATCGTTGGCCTCCGAGCCCTTCTGGTCCGCAAAGCCGAAGCCGGAACCGAACTCGATGCCCTTGACCGCCGGGATGGAGAAGGCCAGGTGAGCGAGCTTGCTCTCCACGCTGTCGAAATAGGGTTCACCCACGCCTGCGGGCAGGCCCAGAATGGCGGTCTCCAGCACGCCGCCCACACTGTCGCCCTCGGCACCGGCGGCACGGATGGCAGCTTTCATGGGTTCCTCCACACTGCCGTCCAGCAGGGCAAAGCCCTCGGACTTGTTCAGCAGTGCCTCGGCCTGCGCCGCCAGCGCGGCGGGATCATCCAGCGCAAAGGGGGCATCGCTGATCCCGGCACACCGCCCGATGTGCGTCACGATCTCGATCCCGGCCCGGTTCAGGGCTCCCAGCACCAGAGCGCCGCCCGCCACCAGCGCGGCGGTGACGCGGCCCGAAAAGTGGCCGCCGCCCCGGGCATCCTGATAGCCGTGGTACTTGGCGTAGGCGGTGTAATCCGCGTGGCCGGGCCGCAGCAGGTCAGCCGTTTTGGCATAATCGCCGCTGCGGGTGTTCTGGTTTTCGATCATCAGGGCAATGGCGGTGCCAGTGGTGCGGCCGTTGACCACGCCGGACAAAAACTGCACCGCATCCCCCTCCACACGGGGGGTGGAAAGGCCGTCGCCCCGGGCACGGCGCTTGTCCATGCAGGCAGCAAGAAAGGCTTCCTCCACGGGCACGCCCGCCGCCATGCCGTCCAGCACCGCACCGACAGCCCTGCCGTGGCTCTCGCCAAAAATGGTCAGCGAAAGGTCGCTGCCAAAGGTATTTTTCATGGCTTACTCCTCCACACCCAGCAGGGGGCGCAGGCCCTCCACGGGGATGGTCTCGGCCCGCCAGCAGCCCAGACCCGGCACCTTGATCACCGTGATCTGGCCGCCCTGAGCCTTTTTATCGTGCAGCATCTCGGCCAGCACCTTTTCCTTGTTATAGGTGGTGCGGGTGGGCAGGTGCAGGCGGCGGCCTTCGCGCGAAAGGGTGTCCACCGGAAGCGACTCGACCAGCTCGATGCCGCTTTCGGGGTCTTCGCCGAACTCCGGAAATTCGACAACCTGCACCAGGTCGCGGTCCACCTCGATCGTATAGGTGAAGCGGTCGCCGATCTGAATCGAGTCGGGCTCCACGCGCGCCCGGATCGTCGGGGGCTGTGCACGCAGAGCCGTCGCCGCAGCGAGGGCGGCGCCGAGCAGCAGCGTCAGTCGGATCGCGTGTTTCATCGCTGTTTGAAGAGTTTGATGAGTTCGACGACATAGTCCGCGTCGGTGGCTACCTCGGCCGTGTCGATGCGGTGGTGGCGCAGTGTGTCGGCGATTCGTCCGGCGTTCTGCTGCCAATGCGCGGCATAGTGGTCGCGCACGGCCCGCGACGAGGTGTCGACCCAGACCTTACGTCCGCTCTCGGCGTCTTTCATCTCGACGATTCCCACGTCCGGCAACTCCGTTTCGCGCGGGTCGTAGACGCGTATGCCCACCAGGTCGTGCTTGCCGCCGGCGATCTTCAGCGCGTCGTCCAGCGCCGCCCTGTCCTTCGAGGAGTCCATGAAATCCGAGAGGATGAAGGTCGTGCAGCGTTTCTTGTTGACGTTGGTCAGGAACCGCACCGGCTCCGAGAGCTTCGTCCCCGCCGATTCGGGCCGGAATCCCACCAGCTCGCGGATGATCATCAGGATGTGGCT
>OIKA01000171.1_pt1 | contig 22595 bp, 19 predicted proteins | sample 1583621 | NCBI WGS metagenome assembly OIKA01 (sample SAMN02674606, study PRJEB24791) | human gut metagenome, SKBSTL068 | isolation source: stool | host: Homo sapiens | place: USA | reverse complement strand
AATCGAGTTCCTCAAGCTCATGGCTCAGCAGCCGGACAGAATCGTCATCTGGGACAAAACCTTCTAAACTTAATGGCAAAACCAGTTGATAAGTTTCGTTGAATTCGGTATAATTTTTTTGGTATTTTATTTTACTAGTCATAATTTATTATACCATGAATGGCAGGTTCTTCGGAGCCTGCTTTTTCATTTTTGGCACAAACTTTTTGGCACAAAAAGGAGCTGCTGCTCCATAGATGATTACTCATCTATTTTGCAACAGCCCCTTTACAGGTTTGCTCAGTTCTTTTCGATATACACGCTGGTGGAGGGGAACGCAAAATCCACACCGTCGGCCTGCATGATGTCCATAATGTTCAGGTTCAGGTCGTTCTGCATCTGCAAAAATTCCGTGTAGGCGTTGGTCAGCAGGTAGGCGGAGACCAGAATGTTGATGCTGGAATCGCCAAAGTTTGCAAGATGTACGATGTTGGTATCCTTGTTGGTGTAAGGGCTTGCGTCCAGCATGGTCTGCAAGTCTTTCATCAGCTGTTCCAGCTTCGGGCGGGTGGTGCCATAGGTGACACCCAGATTGAACTTGTAGGGCCGCATGGTGCGCAGGGCGGCGTTCTGCACGGTGGAAGAGCAGATCTTACTGTTCGTCACCACATTGATGGTTTTATCCAGCGAGCGGATGCGGGTGGAACGGAAGTTGATGTCGATCACTTCGCCTTCCACATCGCCCACAGTGATCCAGTCGCCCACCGAGAAGGGCTTGTCCAGCAGAATCACGATGCCGGAAAACAGGTTGCTGGCGCTTTCCTGTGCGGCCAGCGAGATGGTCAGACCAACCAGACCGGCACCGGCGACAATGCTGCCGATGGGAAAGCCCACTTCTTGTGCCAACGCTGCCACGCACAGCACGATCACCAGCACCTTGTAGGCGGTGTCCAGCAAAGAGCAGAGTGTTTTGTTGGAGCGGATCTCCGGGCTGCAGGAAGCCAGCAGCAGGTCGGCCAGATCCGATGCCGCATACAGGCCTTCGCAGACCAGCAGGGTCATGACAAGGCGGAAGCAGACCAACAGCAGCTTGGCAATGCCGGGAATGGCCCAGGGCAGGGAAGCTGCCGCCAGATATACGCCAACCGCAGTGCACATGCGCTGGATGGGTACCGCAAAGCTGCGCAGCAGGATGGGAGTGCCGTTAAAGTGCCACTTGCGGGCCAGCAGTGCCGGAATGCCCTTTTTGCTCAGCCAGCGGCGTACCAGCCATGCGGCAAGCAGAATGAGCAGCGCGCACCCTGCGCGCGCTGCCAGTGCAAACCAGCCCTCCAGCAGCACAGAGCCAAACTCAAACGAAAGATCACGAATAGAAAAGATCATGATAACCTCCTGAATTTTATACGACCCATCTATGATACCATACCGCACCCACCCGGGCAAGAGCTTACAGAGAAGGGAGCTTGAAAGAATTACTTTGACATTTTTTGCACAAATTTTAAGATGCCCTCTTGACAAGCTGGGCCTGCCACGCTATACTTTGTGCCAGAAAGTTCGTTTCAGGGCGGGGTGAGATTCCCCACTGGCGGTAAAGTCCGCGACCACCCGCAAGGGTGCTGACCCGGTGCAACTCCGGGACCAACGGTATAGTCCGGATGCAAGAAACGGCAGGCAAATCGTTGTCTACGCGCCCTGTTGCAGTGTTTGCTGCGGCAGGGCGCGTTTTTGATTGTCTTCCCGGTTCCGAACCACGCGAAAGGGGCTTTCCAATCTTTGATTTGGGGCCAGAACGCCCCGGGAGGATATTACCATGAAGAAAAACACGACCCGCAACCTGACCGTTGCCGCCATGCTCAGCGCGGTGGCCTTTATCCTGATGTTCATCGAGTTCCCGCTCCCGATGCTCATCCCGTCCTTCGTCAAGATGGACTTCTCCGACCTGCCCGCTCTGCTGGGTGCCTTTGCCCTTGGCCCGGTGTACGGTGTGATCATCAGCTTTATGAAGAACCTGCTCCATGTGGTCATCAAGGGTACCTCTACCGCGCTGGTGGGTGAGCTGTGCAACTTCATGCTGGGTGCGGTGTTCTCCGCACTGGCCGGTTACCTCTACAAGCACCACAAGAGCCGCAAGAACGCCATCATCGGCGCAGTGGCCGGTGCCGTGGCCATGGCCCTGTTCAGTGTGCCGTCCAACTACTTCATCACCTACCCGGCTTACGTCAAGTTCTACCACATGCCGCTGGAAGCCATCCTGGGCATGTATCAGGCAATCCTGCCCTCTGCAAACAGCCTGATCAAGTGCCTGGTCATCTTCAATATGCCCTTCACTCTGGTCAAGGGCCTGCTGGATGCCCTGATCTGCATGTTGATCTATAAGCCGCTCTCTCCCATCCTGCATGGCCGGAAGTGAGTGACAGAACAAAAAAGAAAGGACGCGAGAGCGTCCTTTCTTTTTTGCTTTTATCGATTCGATTTAAGACAGTGCGCCCTTTTCCAGCCACTTGCCCCGGGCAAGGCGGATGAGGAACAGCAGGCCCCGGATGCTTAATTCGCAGCACATGGCACCCCAAACGCCCATCAGGCCCAGCCGGGGAGCCAGCAGGAACGCCAGCGTCAGCCGGATGCACCACATGCTGAATATGTTCAGCACAAAACAGGAGGTGCTGTCGCCCGCACCCTGCATGGCACCGCTGGCCACGATGGAGGCACCGAACATGGGCTCGGCCCAGGCTTCGATGCGCAAAACCTGAGCACCCAGAGCGATGACAGCCGCATCGGTGGTGAAAAGGCTCATCAGGGTGGGGGCAAAGATCCACAGACCAACGCCGGAAAGGGCCATGACCCCCATGCCAAGGCCGGTGCACAGCCAGGCAAACCGCTTGGCCATATCCTTCCGGTTGGCACCCACGGCCTGGCCGATGAGGGTGACGGCTGCGCTCTGGATGCCGTAGCCTGCCATGTAGCACAGGCCCTCGGCATTGACAGCCAGGCTGTTGGCGGCAATGGCCACGGTACCCAGGCCGGCCACAATGCGCACCACCACCACCTGCGCCAGAGAGATGGCGGCGCGCTCTCCTGCCAGAGGGCCGCCGACCCACAGCAGGTTCCGCAGGCAGGAGCGGGTGATCTTCCAGGGGGCAGGCTTCCGGATGCAGAGGGGGCCTTCCCGCAGCAGCAGGATGGCCAAAGCCAGCAGGCCGCCCACCACGGTGGCCAGGGCGGTGCCCAGGGCTGCGCCGGGCACACCCAGCCCGGCACCCCAGACGGTGATGCCCCACAGCGTCCGGGTGGGGTTGATGAGGAAGAAGTTGAAGATGGCATCCAGCACACAGACCAGCACGCTGATGAGGCTGGCGATCAGGGCGTTGCCTGCTGCACGGAGGATGGAGGTGTACATGCCCATGGCCATGGTGAAGGGCAGTGCCGCTGACCAGATGGCAAAGTAGGCTGTGGCGTTTGCCCGCAGGGAGGGGTCAGCTCCCAGCCACCCCGGCAGAAAGGGGCTGATGCCCAGGCCGAAGAGAGCGGCACCCACGCCCAAGATCACATTGAAAAGCATGGCCTGCCGCAGCACGCTGCGGGCATCATCCTGCCGGTCGGCCCCCAGATACTGGGCGATCTGGATGGAGAGGGCAGTGTACAGGCCCACCAGAACGCCGTGGAGCAGCCAGGTGCTGGAGCTGACGATGCCGATGGAAGCGGTAGCTTCTGCACCGATGTGGCCCACCATGGCAGCATCGATGTATCCCATGGCAGTGACCACCAGCTGCTCCAGAATGGAGGGGATGCTCAGCGCCAGAGCCACCTGGGCCGTCTGGCGGGAGGGGATGGTCTCACCCTGCCGCATCCGGGCCGAAAGCTGTTCAAGTGAAAGTTTCATGTCTTCTCCTTTTTCTCCGATTTTCCTGTGAGACAAAAAAATACCCTCGAAAGGGCGTTTGTCCTCCCATTATAGACAGGGGGGCGAAAAATGTCAACCCATCAGCCCATGGGGTAGCCATTGCCCCGGAGATTGATTTTTTGGCCCGGCCGTGATACACTTCATTTGTATCCAGCCGTGAAAGAACAGGAACGGCCTCTGCCGCTCCGGGAAAGAGGAAAAAACTATGCTTCAACTACTTTCTGGCAACCCGCGCACCGTGGATGCGCTGGGCTTTCTGCTTGCATTTGCGCTGACCGCGCTGATGGACTCGGTGTTCCACGATAAGCTCCCCCACGACCATGGCCGTGCGTTTGCCGTGAATGGCGAACTCTCCAAGGGCAAGGCCCGGGGCTCCGGCCTCATCTTTGTGCTCTGCATCGCACTGGTCACGCTGGCCGTGGTGCCCTTTAAAGCAGAGTATGTCATCTACACCGTCCTGCTCATTGCGTCCATGCTCTCCGGCTATTTTGACGATGCCGCCGAGACTGCATGGAACGAGTACAAAAAGGGCCTGATTGATCTGGTCATCGCCGTTGTGGCGGGCGTGACCTACCTGAACTTCAACGGCACGGAGGTCAACTTCCTGAGCTGGAGCTTCAGCCTGCCCTATGCCGTCTACCTCATCCTCATCATCGTCCTGATCTGGGCCAGCATCAATGTGGTCAACTGCACCGATGGCGTGGACGGCCTTTCCGCCAGCCTTGCCGTGGTCAGCATCGGCACCTTCCTGCTGGCCTACTGGGAGGAACTGGGCGATTACGCCACCGCAGGCATCGTGTTCATTGGTGCCCTGCTGGCTTACCTGTGGCAGAACGCCAAGCCTTCCACCCTGCTGATGGGTGACGCGGGCAGCCGCGCCATGGGTTTCTTCCTGGCCGTTCTGGCCCTCAAGAGCAGCCACCCCTTCGCCTTCCTGCTGGCCGCGCTGGTGTTCATCGTGGACGGCAGCCTGGGCATCCTGAAGATCAGCTTCAAGCGGTTTTTGCACATCTCCATCCTCAAGAACACCCTGACCCCGCTGCACGACCATGTGCGCAAGCGTCTGGGCTGGAGTGATGAGCAGGTCGTGGCCCGCTGGCTCATCCTGCAGGCTGTGGCATCCGCCTGGCTGCTGCTGTTGGTGCGGTAAAACACAAAAGGAAATGCAGCGCCCGCACAGGAAAGCTCCTGCGCGGGCGTTTTGCTGTTCTGGTCCGGGAGGAAAGTTCCAGCTTTCGGTACAGCGTTTCCAGACAGGCTGGGTCACGAATTTCCTGCATGAGTTCACCTCATTTCTTTTGTTTCATTGTGCCATGTGTCACAAACAAATGCAAGCAAAACCCTTATAATAGGGACGAAAGTGGAGGAAAAACCAATGGATTCTATTTTTGATCTCGATCATCTGTACCGCACCTATTTTAAGATGGCGCTGCCCTCGGTGTTCGGCCTGATGGTGAGCGTGGTGTATAACCTTGCCGATACCTTTTTCATTGCGCAGTCCAACGACACGGCGCTGATTGCGGGTGTTTCGCTCTGTGCGCCGATGTTCACGGCCCTCATGGCCTTCGGCAACATCTACGGCCAGGGCGGCAGCTCACTCATTTCCCGCCTGCTGGGACAGGACGACCGTGAGGGCACCGGCCGGGTCAGCTCGTTCTGCTTCTATGTGGCCCTGACCACGGGCGTGGTGTTGGCAGCCCTGATGATGCTGTTCCGCGTCCCGCTGCTGGGCATTCTGGGTGCGACTGCTGAGACGATGCCGCACGCACAGGCCTATTACACCGTGCTGGCCATTGGTGCCCCGGCCACGGTGCTGAACTTTATCCATTCCAACCTCGTCCGCTGTGAGGGTATGGCCACCCAGTCCATGATCGGCAGCATCGGCGGCACGGTTATCAATATCATCCTCGATCCCATCCTCATCACCACAGTGGGCTGGGGCGCAAGGGGCGCGGCCATTGCCACCATTGTGGGCTACCTGTGCAGCGACCTGTACTTCCTGTGGCTGCTCCACAAAAAGAGCCGCTGCCTGTCTGTCAAGCTGTCCCAGTGCCACGTCACGGGCAGGGAACTGCAGCAGATTTTGGGCGTGGGTGTTACTGCCGCGCTGAGCAACCTGATGCAGAGCCTGACTGTCATTGTGATGAACCAGTTCCTCTTGCCCTACGGCAACGATAAAATTGCCGCCATGGGCATTGCCAGCAAGGTGAGCATGATCGCCCAGCTGGTTCTGGTTGGCTTCTCGTTCGGCGGCATCCCACTGTTCGGTTACCTGTACGGCGCAAAAAAGCGGGACGTGATGCGCAAGCTCATCCGCTTCTGTCTGACCTTCCTCGTCTCCATTGCCGTGGTGCTGTCCCTCATCCTCTGCCTGAATTCCGGGGCGCTGATGCAGATCTTCGTGCAGGATGCCGGGATGATCGCCACTGGTGCGCAGATGCTCCGCTGGCAGGTCTACACCGCAGCCTTTGGCGGCGTGGTGCTCCTGCTCACGGTGCTGTTCCAGGCAACTGGTAAAATCATACCGTCCTTCCTGCTCTCCATCAGCCGTCAGGGCGTGGTGTTTCTGTTGGCACTGGTGGTCTGCGTACATCTGTTCCAGTATCAGGGCGTGCTGATGGCTCAGGCTGTGGCCGACATCCTGAGCGCTGCGCTGGCCCTTGGCCTGCTGGCGGCCAGCCGCGATATCATTGCAAAACAGTAAACACAAAAACGCCCGGAGGGCCGCTGAAAACTGCGGTTCTCCGGGCATTTTTAGTATTCGATGCCTTTGCGCGCCTTGATGCCCTTTTGGTAGGGGTGGCGGCAGCATTTCATCTCGGTGGAGTAGTCGGCGGCATCCAGCATCCACTGTGGGGCCTTGTGGGCGGTCAGCACGCATTCCTGTGCGGCGGGACGCTCCAGAACGGCCCGCCGGAGCAGGTCTTTGTCCACCATGTCCAGCTCCCAGGCCGAACCGGCTTCATCTAAAATAAGCAGGTCGGCAGGCTCGGCCAGTGCGGCGGTCAGGTTTTCGTTCTGCACGGCCCGGGCAGCGGCCTTTTCCGCTTCGTTCATCTGGAACACGAACTTCTGCCCGCCCTTGCCCCGGAAAATTTTTGCCCCCAGCTGGGCCAGCAGAGGGATCTCGCCGCTCTGCCCGCCCTTGAGGAACTGCACGATGACAACCCGTTTGCCGCTGCCCAGTGCGCGGAGGGCAAGGCCCATGGCGGCGGTGGTCTTCCCCTTGCCGTCGCCCCAGTAAAGATGCAGCAGGCCCTGTTCCATCATCCGTTCTCCTTTGTGTACTGCACGGTCTCCACCAGGTGCAGGATGTGCTGCTCCGGCCAGTCCCGGGCATCCAGCACATAGCCGCCCGCGTTGGGGCCGCACCAGTCGTGAAAGCTGCGGCGGGGCACGCCAAACCGCTCCAGTGCGGCCATCTGGGTGCCGCCATGGGCCACGATGACCAACCGCTCCTGCCCTTCGGCAAGGGCCTTGTCAATGAGGTCGGCCAGCGTTTTGCACACCCTGTTGCAGAAATCGCTCCTGCGCTCCCCGTCCGGGTGGGCGGCGTGCTCGTTTTCCTGCACCCATGCCAGATACTCTGGGTCCTGCTCCACTTGCACGAAGGTCTGGCCCTCGAATCGGCCGAAGTTCATCTCCTTCAGCCCGTCCACCGGAATGAGCTTTGCCCCGGGAAAGAACACCCGCGCCGTCTGGGCGGTGCGCTGCAGCGGGGTGACATAGACCACCTCCGGTGCAAAATCTGCCTGCCGCAGCTGGGCGATGCCCGCGGCGGAAAGGGGGATGTCCCGCTGGCCCTGATATCGTTTTTGCGCGTTGTACTCCGTCTGGCCGTGACGCAGCAGATAAATGAGCATAATCGTTCTCCTTTTTGGTTTGTTCTGCACCATTATAGCCTATTTTGCGGTTATTTTCCAGCCATGCTCTTGCAATTCTTCCGCATTTCAGATATAATGAGTGGGTATGAAATTTCAGGGGAGAGAAGTGTCAATGGAGATCCGGGACCGGAAAGCAGCGCAGCGCCGGGCGGGCATCATGGCCCGCAGGGGCCTGCCGCAGGCAGAGAGAGCGGCGGCCAATGCAGCTATCTGTGCCCGCCTTCTGGCCATGCCCTGCTTCCAAAAGGCAGAGAATCTGCTGCTCTACGCCGCTTTTGGCGGGGAGGTGGATCTTGCTGGGCTGGCAGAGCAGGCGGCCCGGCTGGGCAAAACGGTGGCCTATCCGGTCTGTGGGGAAAACTTTACCCTGACCGCCGCCGTGCCGGGGCCGGACGGCTGGGAGGTGGGGGCTTACGGCATCCGCACACCGGTTCTGGAACGGGCGGCGCTCATCCGGCCGGAGGCGCTTGATCTGGTGCTGGTGCCCTGCACTGCCTTTGATGCGGTCTGCCGCCGGGTGGGCATGGGCAAGGGCTACTATGACCGCTATCTGCCCAGGTGCCGGAACGCCGTGGCGCTGGGCGTGGCCTTTGAGGCCCAGCGGGTGCCGGAAGCGGCTGCAGATGAACAGGACTGGCGGCTGGATGGATTTGTAACAGAGAGGAAAGTATATCGTGGAACTGATGAATTTGAGCTGTGAAGGTTTTCTGGAGGAGCTGGCCAGCAAGGCGGCGGCTCCGGGCGGCGGCGGCGCTTCGGCGCTGGTGGGCGCGGCCGGTGTGGCGCTGGGCAGCATGGTGGGCAGCCTGACCGTGGGTAAAAAGAAATATGCTGCCGTGGAAGCGGACATCATTGCCCTGAATGTCCGGGCCGAGGCCCTGCGCAAGCGGCTGGAAGCGCTGGTACAGGCCGACGCGGAGGCCTTTCTGCCTGTTGCGGCGGCCTACAAGCTGCCGAAGGAGACCCCGGAACAGCAGGTCCACAAGGCCGCGGTGCTGGAAAAGGCACTGGACAGAGCCTGCGCCGTGCCGCTGGAGGTGATGACTGCCTGCGGTGAGGGCATCGCACTGGCCGCAGAGTACGCCGAAAAGGGCAGCGTGCTGGCCCGTTCCGATGCCGGATGCGCGGCGCTGTTCTGCAAGGCAGCCATGCAGGCGGCGGGGCTGAACGTGAAGGTCAACACCCGCCTGATGGCAGACAAAGCCCATGCGGATGCGCTGGAGGCCAGAGCGGAACAGCTGCTGGCCGAGTTTGTGCCGCAGGCTGACAGGGTCTATCAGACTGTATCAAATGAGTGAGGGGAGAAGAAAATGGCTCAGATCTTGAAGGGCGCGCCCGTGGTGGCCGCCATGAACGAAGCAAACGCCGCGCGCTGTGCCGCGCTGAAGGAAAAGGGCATCGTGCCCACGCTGGCTGTGGTACGGGTCGGCGCGCGGGAGAATGACATTTCTTATGAAAAGGGAATCGTCACCCGGTGCGGTAAGGTTGGCGTGGAGGTGCGGCAGTTCCATCTGGCGGAAGATGTTACGCAGGAGGAACTGCTGGATGTGATCCGGCAGATCAATGGGGATGCATCGGTTCACGGGTGCCTGATCTTCCGGCCCCTGCCAAAGCGGTTCGATGACCGCAGGGTCCAGGAGGCGCTTGCCCCGGAAAAGGACGTGGACGGTATCACGGACGGCTCGATGGCTGGTGTGTTCACCAATATGCCCATCGGTTATCCGCCCTGCACGGCGCAGGCCTGCCTTGAGATCCTGAAATACTACAACGTGCCGCTGTCCGGCAAACGGGCCGTGGTGGTGGGCCGCAGCCTGGTGGTGGGCAAGCCCGCTGCCATGATGCTGGACCGGGAGAACGCCACCGTGACCCTCTGCAATTCCCGCACCCGGGACCTGCCCGCCCTCTGCCGGGAGGCCGATGTGCTGGTGGTCGCCATGGGAAGGCGGGGAGCCATCGGGGCCGATTGCCTGCGGGAAGGTCAGGTCGTGGTGGATGTGGGCATCCACGTCAACGAAGAGGGCAAGCTCTGCGGCGATGTGCGCTTTGATGAGGCAGAACCCATCGTGGAGGCTGTCACCCCGGTGCCCGGCGGTGTGGGCACAGTGACCACCTCTGTGCTGGTGGGCCATGTGGTGGATGCCGCATCCGCACAGTAAAACAGAAAACAACAGGTGGTGCCGGAAGTTTCCGGCACCGCCTGTTGTTCTCATACGGTTGCAAGCACGGCAAGGATGCTCTGCCAGCGGGGATTCTGCACCTGCTGCGCGGCACGGCGGGGCGCGGAAGGCGAAACCGTGCGGGCAGGACGCTGGATGCAGTCAGCCGGCTGCGCAAAGGGGGAGGCGAGTTCGGCCTGCCAGCGGGCGGCCAGTGCCATGGCTTCAGGGCTGGATTGCAGGGTGCGGCGCTCCGTTCCGGCCAGAAAATCGCCCAGCCAACAGAGAATGGCCGCAATGGGCAGGCAGTCGGCGGCACGGGTGGACCAGTAGTTCCACTCGCCGCCCCGGCCCACAAAGCTCTCCACGGTGATCATGGCACCTTCCCGGGCAGATTGAGGCAGGCAGGAGCGGGAGGTGCCTGCCGCGCGGCGCAGCTCCCGCAGAATGATCTCAGTACGGCCCGCGTCCAGGGTGTCATCCCGGATGCAGGCGGAAAAGTCCGCACTGTCCAGCAGGTTTTCGGCCCGGGTGGGGAATTGCCCTGTCATCTCGCCGGATGCGTTGTGGCAGAGCTGCCAGCCCTTGCGGAACAGCTGGAAGTTCAGGTTGCGGCGGCCCATGGTGGAGTAAAACACCCGGGCGCGGCCATTGGGAGACTGCCGCAGCTCCAGATAGGCATCAGCGCCGCCCAGGTCCTGTACCTTGACGGTCAGGAGCAGGGAAGAATTGTTTTTTTGTGCGGACATGGCACGGTGCATCTCTTCAAAATAGCGGCTGGCATCCATAGCGGGTCTCCTCTCTGGTTTTGGATGATGTGTTGGAAACCATCCATCGGTTGTTCTCTGCCTGCATTATAACATATACGACAACAAAATACAACTATAAGTTTGACAAAAACCAAAATATTTTGGAAATTCGGGGATGCGGACAAACGGATTGGTTGTAAATGAAAAAGGCTTCTCCCGTCGGAGAAGCCTTTTGTGGTGGCAGGATTCAATCGCCCAGCTCCCGGATCTCATTCTGGATGAGCCGCCCGGCGGCGCGTGCCAGCTGATCCATGCCCCGGATGCGGGCGAGATTTTTGCCGTAGATGCGTTCTGCATCGTGGCTGGAGCTGTCCTCGCCCATGAACACGGCAGAGACGCGCAGACCCTTGCGCCGCAGGGTGCGCACCTCAGCAGCGGCATCGTCCACACCGTAGGAGCCGCCGTAATCACAACCCAGCGGTTGTTCCGGGCTGGGCGGTACGCGGCGGCTGTCGTTGGGGGAAGCATCCGTCAGCAGGATGAGCAGATGCCGGGGCGCGGGGCCGGGGTCAAAGCTGACCAGATCGCCTGCCGCCCGCAGGGCAAGGCCGTCGCGGTTCCATCCCGATGCAAAATACTGGTCGATCCCCTGCAGGCTTTTGTCCGCAAAGCCCTTGAGCACCCGCAGAACCGTATAGCCCCGCAGGCTGCAGAAGCTGCTGACCCGCACCGGGATGCCGCAGGCGGCAAGGCTCTGGGCCAGGATCGTGCCCTGCGCCGCAATGACCTCCTGACAGTGGAGCCGGGAAGCCGAAGCGTCCAGCAGCAGGTCCACGGTGAAGGAGGGCTGATTCTCCTCTTCGGAACAGCGGAACACCCGGCTGTCGTTCAGAAGGGGAGCGCGCCAGACCCGCTCCGGGTCCAGAGCGCCGCTGCGGGCGATCCGGGCATTGGGCTGCTGGTGGACCAGAATGCAGTTGCGGATCTGCTCGGTGAGCCGGAGCACCACACTGCGGTGAAGCGCCCGGTTTTTGGCGTAGTAGGCACGGTTGCGGTCGGCCTGCAGCTGAGCCTGCTCGGCCAGGTGCTTTGCCTCCGGTGTGGGGGCCTGTTCCGGGCTGGGCACGCCGGAGGCAAACCAGAGGCGGCACCCGAGGTGCGCCCCGGTGCAGAGCGCCTGCTCGGCCTTGCGCAGACGCTCGGGCGGGTAGAGGGAACGGCCAAAGCAGCTTTCAATGTAGGCGCGGTCCTCGGCGGCATTCTGCCGCAGGGTGATGTGGGCCAGCCGCTTGTCTGCCGTGGGGCCGGAGCCGCCCGCCTCCACAGAACCGGAGTGCTCCACGGTCAGACGGTCGGTCTTGATCATCTGGGTGGGCAGCGTCTTGGTGGCAAGAGAGGCCAGCAGCCCCTCCAGATGCAGATGAAGCCCCACTTTGTGCCGGATCCTGCCGTCAAACAGGGCAAACCTTGCAAACAGGCTCAGCAGCTCACCCTTGAGCTGGCTGGGCTGGGGCGGTTGGGAGGGAGAAAGTGCCTCTGCCAGCCGGCTCTCGTAGGGGGTCATCACAGGCGGATGCCTGCCCTGTACGGTGCGCCAGCGGTCAGCCTGCATGGTGTAGACCAGCTGATTCTTTGCCATCCACTCCTGCCGCGAAAGCTTGTACTGGATGCCGAAGAAATAGTCCGCGTGGGCCCGGCGCAGCTCGGAAAGGACCGGGCGGCGGGGCAGCTCCAGCAGATAGACCGCGCTTTCGAGGTAGAGCCATGTCAGATCGTCCAGCTGACTCTCCCGGAGATCGCCGTCCCATGTGGCAAAAAGATCGCGGAGCAGGTCGTCGCCATAGTATTTGTGCACCAGCCCCACGACACAGTTCATATAAAAATCGATCGTGCCGTCGGTGTTGCGTGCCAGGAAAAGCGGCTCAAAGCCGTAGGCTCCCGCCGCCGCCCACCCCTGATTGGCGGCCCGCCGCTCCTCGGCGGTATAACTCCGGGCATCCATCAGCGGAACAGCTTTTCAGCCGTCAGGCTGGCCGGGATGCGGGCGGCGATCACGTCCCGGATCAGCCCCTGCTCGTAGGAATCAAAGGCCTTGTTGGTGATGCCCATGTCCAGCGCAGGCCCCGCGGCCACGCCCCGGCGCATCAGGCGCAGAGCGTCCAGCATTCCGCGCAGATCCAGCGCTTTGGTGGAAATTTCGGCGCTGTCGCATTTCTTTTGCAGGTCGAGGAAGAGCAGAGCAAACTGGTGCACATATTTGTCCGTCAGGTCGGCAAACTGGGCCCGCAGCAGCTTTTCAAGGTTTTCCTCCGTGATGGTGGGCATCTGGATGACTGCAAAGCGGGAAGTCAGGGCCTCGTTCAGCTCCCGGGTGCCCGCGTAGCCATAGTTCATGGTGGCGATGAAGCGGGTCTCTTCGGCCAGCGGGATGCGCTCGTAGCCGGGCACATCAATGGCGCGGCGGAAGTCCAGCACGGCGTGGAGGACGGCCAGGGCTTCGTTTTTGGCCATGTTGATCTCGTCCAGCACGCCGAAGCCGCCGCACTGGGCACAGCGGTAGACCGGCCCGGGCCGGAAGGTGACCGCCCCATCCACAAAGGTGTCCATGCCGATGAGGGAGGCTGCATCCATGTTCACATGGAACGAGATGTCCCATGCGGGGCGGCCAAAAGCGGCGGCCAGATTTTCAGCCAGCACATTTTTGCCGGTGGCCTTGCCGCCGGCCAGCAGCAGGTTTTCGCCGCAGAGCAGGGCCGCCAGTGCCTGCTCCCAGACCTCCCGGCCATAATAGGTAAAGCCGGAAGCCGGGATGCGGGGGCGCAGGGCCTCGGGCAGAGCGTGGGCGGCGCGGTATTCTTCCACAGCGCGCAGCAGGTCGGGGCTGATGCCCTCCTGCCGTAATGTTTCCATCAGATCAGACATCCAAGACATCTCCTTGCGGTTGGCTTTGCCAAACCGATTTTTCAGCCTTATCATAGCACAACCGCTCCGGTTTGTGTAGGGGGCGCGGGGGCATTTTTTGCCGGATTTTTGCCCGGGAAATGCCGCAGGGCGGAACGGATCTGTGCGCTGCCGTGCAGACGAAGGAGTTTTTCGTGCCCGGGGATCGTGCGGCAGCGGATATTTTGTGGAAAGCTGTCGAAAAGGCAGGTGTTCCGCGTTGTGGGTATCCACTTTTGGCTCAGAATGGTAAAAATTCCGGAAATTCGATTGACAAATCTGAATATTTATCGTATAACCTATATATGGGAACAATTCCGGAGGGAATGCGGAACTCGTGCCCCTGCCCGTTCCTGTCGGAGGAACCATGGTCTGGTTCTGGTGCCGGTGCACTTGGTTTGGTGCAGACGGTAAGTATAGATTGATTTGAAAGAGAGGAATCCCCGATATGATGAACAATGAGATCAAAATGCCCGCTAACTTTGCTGCGATCGATGAGAACGAAATGGTGTACCTGCAGGGTGGCGCAACCACCGAGGCTACCGCTTGGGACGTGTTCCTGAACGTTGGCAAGCTGTTCAACTACATCGCCCGCGTGTTCTCCGCAGGCAGCTCCATCGTCAACAACATCAATGTTATCGTGACCACCTTCCAGACCCTGAGCACCTTCAGCCTGACCGCTAAGAACTAAGGTTTGGGCCAAAACCGAATCAGCATTCACAGGGCATCCGCTCCGGCAGGCGCGGGTGCTCTTTTTTGTTGCGCAGGGCGGGAAGGCATTCGCCCCCAAATGCAGGAAAGCAGCCGTTTTTCTGCAAAGCGGGCGGATTGTCCATTGACAAGGCTCAAGAGGGTGTCGTATACTAACGGTGCCTTGCAAGAAACCCCGCATCCGCGGAATAAAAGAGGAGAGAGAATATGAAAAATAACAACAGCAGCATCAAGCCCGTTGTCGCTGTCGGTATCGGCGCGGCATTGTTCTTTGTTCTGGGGCGTTTTGTGGCCATTCCCAGCCCGGTGCCCAACACCAACATCAGCCTGCAGTACGCCGTTCTGGCCCTGCTGGCTGCCATGTACGGCCCCGTGGCCGGCGGCCTGATCGGCTTCATCGGCCACACCCTCATCGACCTGTCCTGGGGCGGCAGCCCCTGGTGGAGCTGGGTCATCGCCTCCGCCTTTGTGGGCGTTGTGGTGGGCCTGTTCTCCAAGAAGCTGAACCTGCAGGAAGGCGAGTTCAGCAAGAAGCAGGTGGCTTTCTTTGCGCTGGCCAATATCGTGGCCCATCTGCTGGCCTGGATCCTGGTGGCCCCCGTGCTGGATATTGCCATCTACGCCGAGCCCGTCAAGAAGGTGTTTGCACAGGGTGCATTTGCCGCCGTGTCCAACAGTATCACCGCTGTGGTGGTGGGCGGCCTGCTGGTGCTGGCTTACACCAGAACCATCGCCAAGAAGGGCTCTCTGGATCAGGAGTGATCCCCGCATGAAACCCGGCCTTTCCATCTGCGCCGTCCGGCCCGTTGGAAAGGCTTTTTTGATGAACAGCTGAGGTATCATACCCATGGCAGAACGTAAACCCATCATCTCATTCCGCAACTTTTCCTTCCAGTACCGCGCCCAGAAGCGCCCCACCCTGACCGATATCGATCTGGAGATCTACCCGGGGGAGCGGGTGCTCATTGCGGGCCCCTCCGGCAGCGGCAAGAGCACGCTGGCGGGGTGCATCAACGGGCTGAACCCGTTTTCCAACCCCGGCGCGTGCACCGGCACCCTGACCGTGGACGGTGTGGATGCGCCTCACAGCAGCCTCTTTGAGCTTTCGGCCCATGTGGGCACGGTGCTGCAGGACCCGGACGGCCAGTTCATCGGGCTGACCGTGGGCGAGGACATTGCCTTTGCACTGGAAAACAGCTGCACCCCGCAGGATGAGATGCACGCCATCACCCGCCATGCCGCCGAGCTGGTGGGCATCGAGAACCATCTCGGCTATGCACCGCACGAGCTTTCGGGCGGGCAGAAGCAGCGGGTGAGCCTGGCGGGCGTGATGGTGGATCAGGTCAAGATCCTGCTCTTCGATGAGCCGCTGGCCAACCTCGACCCCGCCACCGGCAAGCAGGCCATTGAGCTGATCGACGAGATCCAGAAAAAGACGGATACCACGGTGCTCATCATCGAGCATCGGCTGGAGGATGTGCTCTGGCGGAACGTGGACCGCATCGTGCTGGTGAACGGCGGCACCATTCTGGCAGACCTGCGCCCGGACGAGCTGCTCTCGGGCAGCCTGCTGGCGGAAAACGGCATCCGGGAGCCGCTGTATGTCACGGCTCTGCGCTATGCCGGGGTGGATATCACTCCGGACAAGCACCCCGCCCATGTGGACAGTCTTGTGCTGGACGATACCGACACCCAGAAGCTCCGGGACTGGTTCACGGCCCGGCCCCGGCCCGCCGCGCAGCCGGAACGGGAGCCGCTGCTGGAGGTAAAGGGCCTGAGCTTTGGTTATCAGAAGGGCCAGCAGACCCTGCGGGATGTCAGCTTTTCGATCGGCAAGGGGGAAATGGTGAGCATCGTGGGCCGGAACGGCGCGGGCAAATCCACCCTCTCCAAGCTCATCTGCGGCTTCGAGACCCCGGATGCGGGCGAGATCTTCCTGAACGGCAAGCCGCTGGCTGAGGAGAACATCCGCCGCCGCGCCCGGCACATCGGCTATGTGATGCAGAACCCCAACCAGATGATCTCCAAGACCATGATCTACGATGAGGTGGCTCTGGGTCTGCAGCGCTCCGGCCTGACCGAGGAACAGATCCGGGAAAAGGTGGAGGCGACCCTCAAGGTCTGCGGCCTGTATCCTTTCCGGAACTGGCCAATCTCGGCACTGAGCTTCGGCCAGAAAAAGCGGGTGACCATTGCCAGCGTGCTGGTGCTTGACCCGGAGCTCATCCTTCTGGATGAGCCCACCGCCGGGCAGGATTTCCGGCACTATACCGACATCATGGAGTTCCTGCGGGGCCTGAATGCCCGGGGTGTGACGGTGGTGATGATCACCCACGACATGCACCTAATGCTGGAATACACCCGCCGCGCGCTGGTGTTCTGCGACGGACGGCTCATTGCCGACCGCACCGCGGCCGCCGTTCTGTGTGACCCTGCGCTGGTGGAACAGGCGGCCCTGAAGGAGACCAGCCTGTACACGCTGGCCAACCGCTGCGGCATTGCGCCCGCACAGGAATTTGTAGAGAGATTTATTGAGCAGGACCGGGAGGTGAGAGAGGGTGGCCGCTAAGACTGTTTTGAATTATCTCCCCCGGGAGAGCGTCGTCCACAAGATGACCGGAACCACCAAGCTGGCGTTCTTCCTGCTGTTCACCTTTGCCAGCATGATCACCTACAACACCTGGGTGCTGCTGGGCCTGTTGGTGGTCAGCCTGCTGGCCTTCAGGCTGAGCCGGATCAAATTCCGGGAAGTCCGGTTTATGATGACTTTCATGCTGGTGTTCCTGCTGCTGAACAACCTGTTCATCTTCCTGTTCGATCCCAATCAGGGGACCACCCTGTACGGCACCCGCACGGTGCTCTGCCACCTGTTCTGGCGGTATGACCTGACAGCGGAACAGCTGTTCTACATGATCAACATCAGCCTGAAATATTTTGTGGCCCTGCCGGTGGCCATCCTCTTCATCTCTGCCACCGACCCCAGCGAGTTTGCTGCCAGCCTGAACAGCATCGGCATCTCGTATAAGGTCGGCTATTCGGTGGCCATTGCCCTGCGCTATATCCCCGATATCCAGCGCGACTACCACAGCATCAGCCAGGCCCAGCAGGCCCGCGGCGTGGAGCTGGGCAAAAAGGAGCCTTTCTTCAAGCGGATGAAGAACTCTGTCAATATCCTGCTGCCGCTCATTCTGACCAGTCTGAACCGCATCGACACCATTTCCAATGCGATGGAGCTGCGCGGCTTCGGCAAGAACAGCAAGCGCACCTGGTATACCCAGCGCCCCTTTGCCCGGCGGGACTTCATTGCCCTGGGCGTGGGCGTGGTTCTGCTGCTCATCAGCCTGACCGTGACCATCCGCTTTGGAAGGTTCTATAACCCGTTCCTCTGAACAAAAAGGCATCCCCGCACTTCCTGTTTCGGCAGGCCGTGCGGGGATGTTTTACTTTTACAGACCGTTGGTTCAATGATGCCGCAAGAAAGAGGGGGCTGTGTTACGCCGCGTCCACGAACTCCTCCGGATCTTCCACGGCATCGGTGATGGTCTCCTCCGCGTCATCGGAGAAGTCGGCAGGCTGCTCCGGGTGGAGCAGAGCGTTGAGCAGGTCACGGAAGTCGATCAGGCTGTCGTCCACCTGCTGATTCCGGGCCAGCAGGTCCTGCACCATGTCGGGCTTGTCGGTGATGAGGTCGTCCACGCCCAGCTCCAGCATGTGGGTGGCGACCTTTTCGCGGTCGATGGTCCAGGCAGACACAGTCTTGCCCCGCAGATGGACGGCGTTGACCATGCCGGAGGTGATAAAGGTGGTCTCCACGCTGAAAAAGTCGGCATCGGGCAGGTCGTAGTAGTTGCCTACGCCCAGAGCCAGAATGTAGCCGGTGGGGTACTCAGGGGCCAGCGCCTTGACCTTGTGCAGGGTCTCGTAGCTCTGGGAGGTGATGACGCAGTTGGAGCTGTCGAAGCCGTATTCCTGCAGCAGGCGTACGGTCTCAGCCTCCAGAGCAGGGGTGGCGGCGCTGGGCTTGATCTCCACGTTCAGGCCGATGCGGCCCCGGCAGAGCTGCAGCACCTGTTCCAGGGTGGGGATCCGGGTGTCGGCAAAGCGGCTGCTGAACCAGCGGCCTGCGTCCAGCTGTGCCACCTCGGCGTAGGTCAGATCATAGACTTTTGCGTTTTTGCCGGTGCAGCGTTTCAGGTTTGAATCGTGGGTCACCACGACCACGCCGTCGCTGGTCATCTGCACATCCAGCTCGATGCGGTCACCGCCCTTGAGGATAGCCGACCGGAAGGCGGGAAGGGTGTTTTCGGGGGCCACGGTGCAGTCGCCCCGGTGGAAGGTGACCAGCGGGGTCACGCCGCCCACGGCGGTGAGCAGGGCATCGTCCTGAGGCAGAGCGTAGAGGTAGACTGCCATCAGCCCGGTGGCCAGCGTGACCCCGGCCACCGCAGCAGTGAGCAGGGGCCAGCCGCCAAAGCGGTGCGGTTTGCCTTCCGGCAGCTCTTCCGGCGGGCAGTCACGGAAGCAATCGTAGAGGAATGCGATGATGGTGCACTGGGCCGTGGTGACCTTGCAATCCAGCAAAAAGCCGAAGAAGGGGATCTCCAACAGATACAGCGCACGGGCGAGCAGCAGCATAGCGCGGGTGCTCCGCAGTCCGATCAGCGCCGCCACACTGTAAACCAGCAGGGAAGCTCCGAAAAAGACCAGAACAGATCGGACCAGCGCACTGAGGTTCCACCGCAGCAGCACACCGGTCAGCCGGGGCAGCTGTGTTTTGACATGGGCAGCGCTCTCTTGAACGGCTTCCCACAGGCTTTTGCGTTCCAGCGTAAAGAGGGGGAACACCAGGACCCAGAACAGGGTGAACAGGAACGCCGCACCCAGAATGAGAAGAAAAAGCACCAGATAGAGCGGCTTTGCCCGGACAAGCCCAAGGATGTACTCCGGCACGGCCAGCTGAGAGATATAGTTGTAAGTCACGAATACATCTGTAAAGGGGATGAGCAGGGCGCAGTAAAGCAGGATGGGCCAGTTTTTGGGGAGCAGGACGTGGCGGATATCCCCCAGCGACCGGATGAACAGGGAAACAGGACGCAGTGTTTCACCCCGGCAGGCCAGCGCAAACCCGTGCAGGAGGATGGAAAAGCCGTACAGGTTCCAGAACGCCGCCAGAAGGACGATGAGCACGATCCCGCCTAAAATGGTCGGTGAAGTAAAGATCTGATGTGCATTGTTGTTGGTCAGATAGTTCACCGGCGAGCAGCGCAGTGTCAGCGACCAGATGCCATTCATGGCAGGCAGAAACAAAAGATAGGTCAGGGCTTTGTACACCAGCACGGCTGTCAGAACGGCAGCGGAGGCCCGGTGCAGCAGGATCAGGGCATGGTTCCGGGTGTCCTTGTAGGCCCGGCGTGCCCGCGTGAGGGAGCGGAAGAGCTGCTTCAATTTGGATTCCACCTCGGTACTGGGATATGGTTCCGTCATTTTACAGTAGTATATCACAAAGTCGGGAAAAATGGAAACGACACGGATCGACAGTTTGTTCCAGAGGGCACAGGCGCTTTTCAGCGGAGCAAAAGCGTGTTACAATAGGGGCAGAGTAAAACAGACAGGGGAGGAACACCCAATGCAGATCATGGATCAATTCGGTGCAGCACCGGGGGCAGAGAGCGTCCGGATGCCCGATGGCACCGAGCGGACACTGGCGGCAGAGCACGCCGCGGCCATTCTGGTCAACGAACAGCCAGCCTTCCGGGTGGTCTGCACGCCGGAGCTGCTGCCGCAGCTGGCGCTGGGCCGCTTGCTGACCGAGGGCTGGATCACCTCTGCTGACGAGGTGGAGCGGGTGGCCGTCTGCGCACAGGGCCTCAAGATAAGCGTTCAGCTGCGCCACCCGCTGGCGGCAGCGGAACAGGCCGGGCAGGAGGTGCCCAGCTGCTGCACCGATAACCTGACGCTGGCCAGCCCGGTGCAGCTGCCGCCGCTGGCCCCGGTGCCCCGGCGGGAGATCCCCGCCGCATGGGTGGATGCGCTGGCCGATGCCATGGGGCAGGGCCTGCCGCTTTATCGTGCCACCCATGCCGTGCACAGCTGTCTGCTGCTGCGTGCGGGCAAGATCTTGTACCGGTGCGAGGATCTGGGCCGCCACAACGCGCTGGACAAGGCCGTGGGCTGCGCCCTGACAGAGGGTGTGCCGCTGGCGGAGTGTGTGCTTTTTACCAGCGGCCGGGTGCCGGTGGATATGGTGCGCAAGGCCATCCGGGCCGGTGTGCCCGCGCTGGTGAGCAAGAGTATGCCCACGGTACAGTCGCTGGAGCTGGCAGAGGAATATGGATTGAAACTGTTTATCCGGCAAAAGAAATGATTTCACCAAGAGGCAAGAGCTTTTGAGAGAAATTGTAGGGCTTTATTTGTGCGTATACGTTGACTAACCGGTGGAAAAGATGTTATTCTTATAACGAAGAAACCGTTCCGCACTGTTGCAGCAGGTGGAACGGCTGTTTTCGTGCCCGGGAGTTCCGGGCACAGCTGAATCAAACAGGCAGGTGATACAATTGAAGCAGGCAAATCATGCGCCGCAGTCCTTGTGGCGCAGGCGGCTGCCCGGCTATGCGGCCATGGGTGCGGCAACGCTTGCCATGGCGCTTGGCCTTGGCGGGCTGATGCACAGCCGCACCACGGTGGCCGGAACGGCCCTGCCGCTGGCAGATGCCGACGCTGCCACCTATGGTGTGAGCGCGGTGTACCAGCTGGATGACACCACGTATTATGTGGTGGGCAGCAAGCAGGGCTTCCAGAGCGAGGTGCAGGCCGGTGTGACGCTGGACCGCGACGGCAATGTGCTGGATGTGAAGATCCTGGCGCAGGCCGAGACCGACAGCCTGGGTGCCCAGTGTGAGAACCCGGAGTTCACGGCCCAGTACCAGGGCGCAGCTCCCTTCACGCTGGCAGGCAAGCGCTACACTGTGACCGACCCGGCCACCGGCACGGCTTTTGCTGCCGCAGGCAGCGCCGAGACCGACGCTGCCCCCGCTGAGGCCTTCGACCCCGCCGCATGGCGTGCGGGTGATACCTCCCCGGAGGCCGAGGCTACCCGGAAGATGTATGAAGCCGGGCTGACCCTCTCGGCCCTGAACGGCCAGCCGATGGACGACGCGCTCATCCCCCCGATGGACAACAGTTCTGAGGCTGTGGCACGGCGCAAGCTGTACGCGGCGTGCCTGAGCAAGAGCGCGCAGGACGGCGAGAAACAGGCAGTGCCTTATGCAGACTGGTCCGCTGAAAAGCAGGCCGAGTACAAGCTGCAGGCCGCTGATCTGACCACCCAGGGCAGTGCGGCCGACACGGTCAGCGCTGACATGACCCAGGTAGATGCGCTTTCCGGTGCAACCATTACGTCCACGGCGGTCACGGACATCGTCAACAATTCTTATTTCTATGTAACCGAGGTGCTCTGCGCAGAGTGACCTCACGGAGGAATGGAAACCTATGGCAAAAACTGATTTTCTGACGGCTGACATGACCCGCCGTCAATTTATGAAGATCTCGGGCAAGAGCCTTGCAGGACTCACCCTTTCCGCATCTATGCTGTCCCTCTTTGGCTGCTCTCAGAAGCAGGTGGACGCCGGTGCTGTGGCGACCTGGGCACTGCCCCAGGGTCTGCTGGTGGTCAATGCTGACCTGTGCACCGGCTGCCAGCGGTGCGAGATCAACTGCACCCTGACCAACGACGGCGTGTGCTCTTCCTACATCAGCCGTGTCAAGATCCAGCGCCGCCTGAATCTGGACGGCGACGGCAACGGTCTGCTGTCCGGCACCGACAACTGCTTTGTCTACTTCCCGGACACCTGCCGCCAGTGTGAGGACCCCGCCTGCGGCAATGCCTGCCCGCAGAAGGCCATCACCACCGACGACCGCGGTATCCGCGTAGTGGATACCGACAAGTGCATCGGCTGCGGTGCCTGCGTGGAGGCCTGCCCCTGGCACATGCCCACCGTCAACCCCGAGACCGGCAAGTCCTCCAAGTGCATCGCCTGCGGTGCCTGCGTGGCGGGCTGCCCGTCCGGCGCTCTGTCCATCGTGGACTGGGATGCCGTTACCAGCGCAGCACAGGCTGCTTACAAGGACCTGTAAGGAGGAACAACAATGGCTGAAACCTATGGCTGGGCAGGCAAGATCCTGCGCGTCAACCTGACCACCGGTGAGATCACCACCCAGGACGACGCAAAATACCATAAATATATCGGCGGTATGGGCATGGCCTACCGCATCATGT
>OIKA01000128.1_pt1 | contig 28129 bp, 28 predicted proteins | sample 1583621 | NCBI WGS metagenome assembly OIKA01 (sample SAMN02674606, study PRJEB24791) | human gut metagenome, SKBSTL068 | isolation source: stool | host: Homo sapiens | place: USA | reverse complement strand
GGTGGTAATCCTGCGCCTGCCACTCGTGGATCATCTTCATCCAGTCGGGGTGCTTTTTCTCTTCCACCAGCGGCAGCATGGCGTTCAGCACATAGGCGGCATCGCCCACGATGGACAGGTCCACGTCCACGTTTTTGCCCAGCTCGCTGGCGTCGATGTCGATCTGGATGATGGTCGCGTTCTTGGCGAAGGTCTTGGGGTTCAGGGCCACACGGTCCGAGAAGCGGGTGCCCACCGCGATGAGGACGTCACAGTCCGCCACGGCCCGGTTCGAGGTGTAGCAGCCGTGCATACCCACCATGCCGATGTTCATCGGGTCGCCGTAGGGCACGACGCCTGCGGCCATCAGAGTATGGGTGGCGGGGATCTCCGCTTTTTTCAGCAGATCCCGCAGGGGCTGGCAGCTGGCCGCCGAGCGGACGCCGCCGCCGAAGTAGACCAGAGGCCGCTGGGCACCGTTGATGATGTCTGCCGCCCACTTGACCTGCTGCTCGTCGAATGTGACCACCGTGCGGATGGGTTCGGGCTTTTTCGGGGTGAACTCGCACACCGCAGCGGTGATGTCCTTCGGGATGTCCACCAACACCGGGCCTTTGCGGCCGCTCTGAGCGATGCGGAAGGCCGCGCGCATGGTGTCTGCGAGGTCTTCGACCCGGCGCACCGTGAAGTTGTGCTTGGTGATGGGCATCGTAATGCCCTCGATATAGGCCTCCTGAAAGCTGTCACTGCCCAGACCATCCGTGGTCACGTTGCCGGTGAAGGCCACCATCGGCACCGAGTCCATGTAAGCGGTGGCGATGCCAGTGACGAGGTTCGTTGCGCCCGGGCCGCTGGTGGCCAGCACCACGCCGGTGCGGCCCGTTGCGCGGGCGTAGCCGTCCGCTGCGTGGGACGCGCCCTGCTCGTGGGCCGTCAGCACATGGGTGATGCGGTCGGTATTTCTGTACAGCTCGTCGTAGAGGTTCAGCACTGCGCCGCCGGGGTAGCCGAAGATGGTGTCCACCCCCTGCTCACAGAGCACCTCCACAAAGATTTGAGAACCGTTCAACTGCATGGTGAGTTTCTCCTGTTCCGTTCCAATTTCCACTTTACACACTTTTTCCCAACACGCTCAGAAGCTGTTTCCGTGAGCAGGGTGCGCCGGACGACGAGGAAGCTTGCCCGTGCAGCGCTTAGAGGAAAACGGCTTCTCCGGGGACAGCACCTGATAAATAAAAGGTCTCTGTCCCCTTATCCAAGAGACAAAGACCCGGAATGAATCCAAAAGCTCTCTGCGGTACCACTCTCGTTGACGCAACTGCGCCCTCTCACGGACTTCCATCAAAGCCCTGCACGCTAACGGCTGCCACCGGCGCTGCTTAGCAGACGTCCCATAAATCGTCCTTCAGCAGGCTGCTCCGGGAGGATTTCGCGCATGGTCTGCCTGCTGCCTTGCATCCCCCGGCAGCTCTCTGAAAAGCAGGTATCCTGCGTTACTTTTTCCCATCTGTGCATTTGTTGGGTCAATTATACTATAAATCGGGCCGTTGTCAATCGACGATTTGTAACGTGAATCATGGCAAAGATGAAGATAATTAAACACCATCTTGCGCAGGGACTTACATCGCTGTATACTTTGGGAGTACGCGCTTAATATTTAACCTCTCCGTCAGCGCTGGCGCGCTGCCACCTCCCCTACCGAGGGGAGGCCTTGGCATTCCGTAAAGCCTCATCTCTTCGCCAGAGGCTCCCCTACAAGGGGAGCTGGCGCAAAGCGCCTGAGAGGTTGTACGAAGACAGGCCTGTCCGTAAACCGCAGCTGTGACGGAGAGTTTTTCCCAAAAGAGAGTATAAAGGAACAAGATTATGAATCTTAACGAATGGAACGCCCGTCTCCACGGGCTGGTCATCTTCCGCGCACTGCTGGACGATGACGTCATCGCAAAGCTCGTAGACCTCACCGACCGGATGGCGGCAGCCCCCCGGAGCACAGGGGCAGTATGCGGTGCTGCAGCCTCCTTTGAATCCGCCCTCTTCGAGCACACCACCAACTTCGGCGAATATCTCTCCGCCGCCGTCCTCGAAGCCGAAACGGTCTGCGTCCGGCAGGCAGCGGTGAGCAAGGTGCCGCCCGTCCTTCAGAAGGCGCTGGACGGTGAGCTGGACTTTTTGCAGCAGCTGTGCGGCCTGACGCTGGACGGTCTGCTGGAAGCTGCCGACGCCGCCGACCCGCTGCCCTTCCTGCCCCGGTGGGAGACGAAGGACATCGACCTCCGCGCCGCCTATGCCCAGCGGATGAGCGAGGTAGGCAAAAAGGGCTATGGGATGTTCGCCAAGCACCACGTCTTTACCGTTGAGAACGGACAACTGGTGCCGGTGCGCTACCCCGACCCCCAGCGCCTCGACGAGCTGCCGGGCTATGAGCAGGAGCGGGAGAAGGTCATCGCCAACACCCGCGCCCTGTTGGCCGGAATGCCCGCCAACAATGTGCTGCTCTACGGCGACGCCGGTACCGGAAAGTCCAGCACCGTCAAGGCCATCGCCAACGAGTTTGCCGCCGACGGCCTGCGGCTGGTGGAGGTCAAGAAGAATCAGCTCTACCAGATCCCCGACCTGATGGACAAGCTGGCCGCGAACCCGCTGAAGTTCGTCCTCTTCATCGACGACCTGAGCTTCACGGCCAACGACGATAACTTCGCGGCCCTGAAAGCCATCCTCGAGGGCAGCGTAGGCGGACGGGCCAAGAACATCGCCGTCTACGCCACCTCCAACCGCCGCCACCTCATTAAGGAGACGCTCTCCGACCGCTCGGGTGACGACATTCACGAGGCCGACACCCGTCAGGAGCTGATGAGCCTCTCGGCCCGCTTCGGCCTCACCGTCACCTTCCAGCGGCCCGAAAAAGCCCGCTTCGAAGTCATCCTCACCGAGCTTGCCAAGCAGCACGGCATCGAGATGCCCCACGACCAGCTGCTGACCAAGGCCGAGGCCTTCGCCATCCGGGCCGGAGGTCGCAGCCCCCGCGTCGCCAAGCAGTTCATCGAGCAGTGCGCCGCCGGTGTGCAGAAATAAAGCTGCTGTCCTCTCTCAAATTTTGGAGAGTTCATTCATGGAATCCCTTTGGACGCACTCCCTGTACAGCTTCCGGAGCACACCCTCCGCATTTTGAAGGAAATCGGCGGTCTCGTACTGCGCGAAGACCCATCCCTTGTCCGAAACAAGGATCTTTCCTCCCTCGAAGCGCACCGCGAAATCCCGGAACGCAAAGCCAAGGTCGTTGTCCGCCTCGTTGATGGAGGTGTCGGCGAGCGCTTGTCTCAGGTTCAGACAGAGCCGGTATTCCTCTTGCGAGCGAAGCCAGAGTTCCGGCGTTTCTGCACTGTGTTCCAGCTGGAACCGACTGGTGAGGCCCTTTACAAAGCAGCTCTCCCGTGCCGCAATGGGCCGGTTCAGCCGCTTCCATTCCCGGATCTCGAAGCGATAATAAAGGTTCTGCTCTGTCCCCTTCCGTGCCCGAAGCTCCGTGATGTCGCCCCGGCAGACCGGGCTGCACTTCGTGACCTCGCCGTAGTACTGGACGCCTGCCTGTGGGCCGAATACATATTGGGACTGGTAAAGGGCGACAATGCGAACCGAAAAGGCTTCGTCTCCCAGCTGCTCCGCCGGGATATAATAGAACCGATGCCTCCGGCATATATCCAGCTGCTGCGGGCTGCGCACCGTCCCGACCAGCACATCCCGCACCGCCCAGTCCACTGCGTTCAGCTTTGCTTCCAGTCGCTCCGAATGTAGGCCCATCCGCTGCCGCCTCCTCTCGTGAGCGCTCTTATCAAACAGCGCCCACATCCGACATCCCCTCGATTTGTTCCATTATAGCATATCCTCCCTCTCCTTTTGGAGGATTCCATGCCCGCAGTTCAATTTTATCACCCTGCACAAAATTCCGCGATAAAATTTTACGTCTTCACTCTTTCAGGGCAGCATCGTCTGACCTTAACAAAAAAACGCAGCGGCATTCCATTCCATGCCGCTGCGTTTTCCATTCAAGAAATTCTGATAACAACTCTGATTATCTCCAAAAAGCCCGGAAATACGGGCATTTCACGGGATATAAGAACTGAATTTACTACCGATTTACTACTTTCGGATTGAGCTTTGACACGCTTCTGCTTCCCGTGAAGCCCAGCGCCCAAATAGTGACACATCGAAAATTGAATACGACACCGCAGACAGCGGCGTTCTCTTTTCCCCTTTGGGGAGATCAGGACGCCGCTTTTTTGCGCCCAAAAACAGAAAGGAGGCGACCGCCTATGTACTTTACTTCCGGCAGCGACCGGGCCTTTGAACAGCTCATGCAGACGAGGCCGGGCGCAGATCATTTTGACAACGGCGAGGCCGGAGCGCCGGAGGACTGCGGCACCTGCCGTTTCTACCGCCCGCACTGGAAGTACCAGTTTTGTGTGTATGAGGAATGTCCCTACCAGCCGGGCAAGCTCACCGCCCTTGACGGCGCGGTGAAATTTCAAGTGAAAGGAGTGGACGACGAGATGGCAGTTTTTCGAGTGGAGAAAAACCGGGGCTATACGGTGATGTCCAACCACCACCTGCGGAACAAGGATTTGTCCCTGAAAGCCAAGGGCTTGCTGTCGCAAATGCTGTCCTTGCCGGAGGATTGGGATTTTACGCTGAAAGGCTTGTCCCTTATCAACCGGGAGCAGATTGACGCGATCCGGGCGGCTGTCCGGGAGTTGGAACAGGCGGGTTATATCGTGCGTTCCCGTGAGCGTGACAGCCAAGGCCGCCTGCGCGGGGCTGATTACATCATTTACGAACAGCCCCAGCCTGTGCCGGATTCACCTACATTGGAAAATCCAACATTGGATAATCCAACGCAGGAAAAGCCTACGCAGGAAAAACCAACGCAATTAAATAAAGATAGATCAAGTAAAGAGAAATCAATTACGGATGGATCAAATACCGATTCCATTCTTATCCTTTCCCCTCCCTCTCCTTTGGGGGAAGAAGCGGCTGCGCCGCCGGAACGGAAAGGAACGGGAGCGAAATCACAGAGCGCCGTAGAGATTTATCGGGAGATCATCAAGGACAACATCGAGTATGAACACCTTTGCCAGTACGCCAAGGGGATTGACCGGGATATGCTGGACGAGATCGTGGACTTGCTGGTGGAAACCGTATGCAGCGCCCGAAAGACCATCCGCATTGCCGGGGACGATTACCCCGCCGAGCTGGTGAAATCCAAGCTGATGAAGCTGAACAGCTCTCACATTGAGTTTGTCTTTGACTGTATCAGCAAAAACACCACGGAAATACGGAACATCAAAAAATACCTGCTGGCGGTTCTGTTCAACGCCCCAAGCACCATCAACGGCTATTACACGGCGCTGGTGGCCCATGACATGAACACAGGCAGTTGGGGAACCCCGTAATGATTTTGTGACGACGAGAAAGGAGGACGGCCCTATGAAACAGGGTGCTTTGATTTTTGACGAGCAGACAGACCGCTACGACATCCGCTTTGACCTTGCGGACTATTACGGCGGCCTGCACTGCGGAGAAACTTTTGATGTGATGGTGGGCGGCAGATGGAGGCCGACCCGCATTGAGATGGCCGAGAACTGGTATCTGGTGGGAATCCATGCCGACGACCTCTCCGGCCTGCGGGTGCGAATTTAAGCCATCCGCCTGCCTGCTGACTTTCCAAAGGAGGGATAGCAGTTGCAGGAAGAAGTAGACCAGAAAACCATAGCGTTAGCGGTTAAGACGGGCAAGCTCACCGCCCAAGTGCTGCAAGCGGCCATCCGAAAATATCTGGCCGCCCGGCAGAAAGGGACGGGCAAGGCCCATCACGGCCAGCAGAGCTTACGGCAGCTCAAAAAGGACGGTTCCACCCTGTCCAACATTGAGATCACCGACGCCAACATTGGACTGTTTAAGCCCTGCGCCAAGAAATACGACATTGATTTTACCCTGCGGAAAGACCGCACCACCCATCCGCCCCGGTATATCGTGATCTTCAAATCCAAGCAGGCGGAAAATCTGGAACAGGCGTTTAAGGAGTTTACGGCCAAGAAGCTCCAACAGCAGGAACGCCCCTCCATCCGAAAGACCCTTGCCGTCCTGAAAGAAAAGGCAGCGGCCAGAAGCAGCCAGCAGGCCAAGGAGAAAATCAAGGAAAGGGGGCTGTCACGATGAAGCCGGAAATGAAAAAACTGATAATCGCCAACCTGCCCTACCTGCTGTTTGTGTACCTGTTCGGCAAGCTGGGGCAGGCGTACCGGCTGGCGGAGGGCATCGACCTTTCCCAAAAGCTCCTGCACTTTGCGGACGGCTGCGCGGCGGCCTTTGAAAGTGCCGCCCCCAGCTTCCACCCCATTGACCTGCTGATCGGCGTCGCCGGTGCTGCGGCGCTGCGGCTCATGGTGTACTGCAAAGGCAAGAACGCCAAGAAATACCGCAAAGGCGTGGAGTACGGCAGCGCCCGATGGGGCGGCCCCAAGGATATAGCCCCCTATATCGACCCCAATTTTGACAACAACATTCTGCTGACACAGACGGAACGGCTCACCATGAACAACAGGCCGAAAGACCCCAAAACCGCACGAAACAAGAATGTCCTTGTAATCGGCGGTTCCGGCTCCGGCAAGACCCGGTTCTTCGTGAAGCCAAACCTGATGCAATGTGTGTCCAAGGACTATCCGACCTCGTTTGTGATAACCGATCCCAAGGGCAGCTTGATCGGTGAAGTGGGCCAGCTCCTTATCCGCAGCGGCTACCGCGTGAAAGTGCTGAACACCATCAATTTTTCCAAGAGCATGAAATACAACCCGTTTCGGTATCTGCACTCGGAAAAAGACGTGTTGAAGCTGGTAAATACCTTGATCTGCAACACTAAGGGAGAGGGCGAAAAAAGCGCAGAAGATTTTTGGGTGAAATCGGAACGGCTGTTCTACACGGCCCTGATCGGCTATATCTGGCAGGAAGCGCCGGAGGAAGAAATGAACTTCACGACGCTGCTTGAAATGATAAATGCCAGCGAAGCCCGTGAGGACGACCCGGAATTTCAATCGCCGGTGGATTTGATGTTTGAGCGATTGGAGGAACGCGATCCAGACCACTTTGCCGTCCGCCAGTATAAAAAATTCCTGCTTTCGGCGGGCAAGACCCGTTCCTCAATCCTTATCAGCGCAGGCGCAAGAATGGCCCCTTTTGACATCCGGGAAGTCCGGGAGCTGATGGAGGACGACGAACTGGAACTTGACACCATCGGGGACGAGAAAACGGCGCTGTTCCTGATTATGTCGGACACGGACACCACCTTTAATTTCATTCTGGCAATGGTACAGAGCCAGCTTATCAACCTGCTTTGTGACCGGGCCGATGATAAATACGGCGGGCGGCTGCCGGTTCACGTCCGCATGATACTGGACGAGTTTGCGAACATCGGCCAGATACCCAACTTTGACAAGCTGATCGCCACCATCCGAAGCCGTGAAATCTCGGCTTCTATTATTTTGCAAAGCCAGTCACAGTTAAAGGCCATCTACAAGGACGCTGCGGAAATCATTTCCGACAACTGCGACTGTACGCTTTTCCTTAGTGGGCGGGGCAAGAACGCCAAGGAAATCTCTGACGTGCTGGGCAAAGAAACCATCGACAGCTACAACCAGAGCGAAAACCGGGGCGCACAGACCTCTCACGGATTGAATTATCAGAAGTTAGGAAAGGATATGCCATACTTGTTAATGAAGAGTTCAGCTGCCTTGAATTTGACATGAACAGGGACACGATCAGCTGGATTCGGAGAAAAATCGAATACAGGAGGTCGCTTATGGAACACTTACCGAAGAAAACCAGTGAAAACAGCATCGGCTATACGCTGGTCGGTGATTATTACATCCCAGACTTACAGCTGCCGGAAGAAAGCGGCCCCATTGGGATTTGGGGCCGTATGCACAAAGCCTATCTGGAGCAATGCCATCCAGTCCAGTATAATGATCTGCTCTTGACCGGCAAACTCTGGACATACTTGGCTGATCTGAACGAGCAGGCACAAAATCGGCTGAATTGTATCATTGCCCAGATGAAAAAAACCGAGGGGATTACGGAGGAATTGAAAGCCCGTGACCAGCTGGCGTGGGTTGGAGCTATGAACAGCATCCGAAACCGTGCGGAGGAAATTGTCCGTCACGAACTAATCTATGATGCAAAGGAGGTGCTGTGAGATGGTGTTAGATGATTTATATTGTGGTAATATCTACCCCGCAGAACAGGTAGTTCCCCACAAAAAAGAATACCGCGAGCTACATAGACACACCGGAGAGCTGCTTACCGAGTTAGAGGAAAAACTTTCTAAAGAGCAGATGGAGCTGGTCAACCAGTTTCACACTCATGTGGTTGATGTTCACTGTATGGAGTTAGAAGCACACTTTCAGTATGGGTTCTCTTTGGGAATGATGCTTATGAAAGAAGTACATACACTGTTGGATGAGTATCCCCGAAAAAATTAGACTTTAGAAAATGGAGGCGTTTAATGTATCTTGTTAGATTTGTCAGAAACGATGAGTCGATCGATGAATTGTACTATTATTTACAGGAAGAAGACGCTTTATATCACATAAGATTATTCAATAATGATGATTCTGGGCTTTATAAAAGAGTGGAGGTTGTTGAATGTATTGGATCATATGAACGATTAGTTCACAGAATTTCACTATAAAAGAAAAAGGAAAAGTAACAATATAGTTGTTCCTTTTCCTTTTCTTAAATTAATTTAGGACAGTAAAATATAAAGTTTGGTCAAATCTTCTTTCGGGGCTAAGACGCTGTATGTAGCCTGGTTCAATAATTTCATTAACAACATTTTTAGGCAAAATTGGACGAACAATTCTATCCGATGTTACGTACTGGCGCCATTTTGAACCGCCAATTGCAAACTCTTTATCCGTTTGATTTCCAAAAGCCATTTGACGATAAATATCTACTACACGGATTTTTCCAGATTTACTGAGTTCCCAAATGCATCTTGCCAAACGTGCAGTTGCACGCATTGGTCGACTCATCGTAGTTGCTTCAGCCCCAGAACCATCAATGAACAAGCGTGAAAAAGCATAGTCACTCCATACAACAATATCAAACGCTTGATCGGCTAAGAGCGGAGACTTTCCTTGTGTTTTCCAGATGGTTTGCATAAGTAGTGGTTTTTGATGATGATAATACTCTTTTTGAAACGCATCGATACTACGACACAGCATTGGCATTTTGTGAGTCATTTCATAATCATTATCCCACATTTGTATTGAGGAGCAGGATTCTTCGAAAATTTCCCTTATGTGGTAGGCATGCTCTTTAACAGAGTCAAACATACCTAATGCACAATAAGATGTGGTGGCAGAACGAATGACAAGTTCACATCCCCACTTTTCTTCTGGTTGACGGCTGGTTTGATCTGTTGGTAAGACGGTAAGTTTTACTTCTAAGGGAGATAGATAATTTCCGTTAGTGTCCTTCACAACCAAATCAATCCCATCAATAGCATCAAAGGAGTATTGCTGGTAAGGCTCGAAAACAGATTCAAAATTGAAGTGCAAATCGCCAGGGTTCTTGTTGCCACAGTTAAATACTTGCTGAATAGGTATTTCATCCGCAACAACACATAATCTTCCGTTAATATAATCTAATCGAATATAAATAGCCGGAATGTTATTGGCCAGCATATAACAAGCTGTTGCGGTTGGGTAGCTTGAATTAAAACAGTTTTTCCCCCAGTGATCGTCAACAGTACGATTTGAATGTTTAATTCCAAATAGTCCAGATGCCATATTTTCCCTCCTGACTTTTTGTAAAAAGACGTCAAATACTTGACGTCAAGATGTAATTTAATTATAATAAAAGAATAGTCGACATCTCGGTATTATTAATTTTTAATTATACCATAATTCGGCTGTAAACGAAAGGGGTCACCATGAGAACAGTAGATTTATTTTCCGGATGTGGTGGATTGTCGCTCGGGTTTCAAAAGCAAGGATTTGATATTTTAGCTGCTTTTGAATGGTGGGATGCAGCAGTAAAATGCTATGAGGCAAATTTTTCACACCCAGTTTTCCAAATTGACTTATCTGATGTATCAAAAGCCGTTGAAGCAATAAAACCTTTTGCCCCAGACATAATTATTGGCGGGCCGCCATGTCAGGATTTTTCTCATGCAGGAAAAAGAATTGAAGCAGGTAGGGCAAGTTTAACAGATAGCTTCGCTGAAATAGTGTCTGTGATTAGGCCTAAATGCTTTGTTATGGAAAATGTAGATCGTGCAAGAAATAGCAATGCCTATTCTAGTGCTCGAAATATTTTTAAAAATGCAGGTTATGGCCTTACAGAAATTGTGCTTGATGCAAGTCGGTGTGGTACTCCTCAAAAGCGGAAACGATTCATCTGTTTTGGTATGCAAAACCAGCCTGATGGATTTGCACAAACCCTTTTTGACAAGAGGATTTCACAAAAGCCGATGACGTTGCGGGATTATTTCGGCAATACTTTGGGATTTGAATTTTATTATAGGCATCCACGAAATTATAATAGGCGAGCAGTTTTTTCAATTGATGAACCCGCACCAACAATGCGAGGAGTAAACCGACCTGTTCCTAAAGGTTATCCAGGACATCCGAATGATGCTTGTCCTGTAAATGAATCGCTTCATGTGCTTTCTACACAAGAGAGGGCGTGGATTCAGACCTTCCCCAAAGATTATATTTGGATTGGCAGCAAAACTGATGTTGAACAAATGATCGGAAATGCTGTGCCTGTTAATTTGGCAAGTTTTGTTGCTGAAACAGTAAAGTTGGCTGTGGAGGAAGACAGTCGTGATTGAAATAGATCAATTCAAATGTTGGTTGAAAGAAAATACCAGCTATTCAAATGCTGTTATTAGTGACACAGTATCACGAATTAAGCGTGCAGATGGAATTCTTGCTTGGCAGGATGATGATATATATTTGTTCTATTTGGAGAGAAAAGCTGAGTACAAGGCCTTATCTGTGTCGGTGCGTTCCCAAATTAAAAGGGCGGTAAAATTATATAGTGATTATCGAACACAAACCTATAATTTCTGAAAACTTGAAACTCCTAGTTTCCTAAGGAATCATATCGTAAAGAGGAGGACAGCTTATGGTAACAATCATTACTGGCACAACAAAAAAGCCAATAGCTAGTGAGTCATTGAAATCCTTTTTTCAAGTTCATACAGAACTTGAAGGCTATCTTTATATAGGATATCCGATTATCGGCACAGTAGATGGAGCTTATCCAATTGATGGGTTATGGATTTCTCCTAATAAAGGTCTCGTAGTCTTCAATTTAATCGAAGGCAAAGATGTTGAAAATTACCAAGATGAGCAGGATGACTGTGCTAATAAAATCGAAGCCAAACTTAAAGGCTATAGGCAATTAATGCAAAAAAGAACATTGTGTGTTGTTCCCAATGTTGTTACCTATGCTCCTGCCTTGAGGAAAAACGACACAGAAGATGAATTCTATCCGCTATGTATAAACGATAAAGAGCTTGAAGAATATATTGACACCCTAACATGGGAAAATGATAGCTATTACGAAAAATTGGTTTCTGTTCTGCAAGCAATCTCTAGTATACGAAAAGGAAAAAAACGCAGAGAAACTACAAATCCAGAGTCCAGAGGTGCAAAGTTAAGAAATTTAGAAGACTCGATAGCAAATCTGGACAATCAGCAAAGTCGAGCCGTTATTGAAACTGTAGATGGCGTACAACGAATTCGTGGTTTAGCCGGATCTGGAAAGACAATTGTATTGGCTCTAAAAGCAGCATATCTACATGCTCAACATCCAGATTGGAAAATTGCCGTTACATTTAATACTCGTTCTTTAAAGGGACAGTTGCGGCAGTTAATAAACACATTTTATATTGAGCAAACAAGTGAGGAACCTGATTGGGAAAATATTAATATAATACATGCTTGGGGCGCACCTGGTGGCGGTGAAAGAAATGGTATGTATTATATGTTTTGTGGGATAAACAATGTTGAATACTATGATTTTATGGCCGCAAGAAACAAGTTTGGCTCAAGCGATCCTTTTGGAGAGGCTTGTAATAAAGCGTTATCTGATGCACAAAAGTTTTTGCCACAATACGATGCTATTCTTGTAGATGAAGCTCAGGATTTTTCACCTTCTTTTTTAAGGCTTTGTTACGAGATGCTTCAGCCACCTAAGCGATTAGTGTATGCTTATGATGAACTTCAAAATCTCCGGTCTCAATCGTTGCCGTCGCCTGAAGAAATTTTTGGTTTGGCCGAAGACGGAACGCCCAAAGTAAGATTCAAACCATTTGAAGAAGGACAGCCTCAGCAAGATATCATTTTAGAGAAATGTTATAGAAATTCTCGACCGGCGTTGGTCACAGCACATGCTTTAGGATTTGGTATATATCGTAACCCACCTGCGCCAAAAGAATCCGGGATAGTACAAATGTTTGATCAAAGCAGTTTGTGGCATGATATAGGATATGAGGTAGCTGACGGAGCTCTTGAGGATGGAGAAAGAGTCGTTTTAAGGAGAACGAACCAAAGTAGCCCAGCTTTTTTGGAAAATCATTCTGACATTGATGATTTGATTGTGTTCAAAAGTTTTAAAACACAAGAAGAACAAGATGCTTGGGTTGCTATGGAGATTAAGAAAAACATCAACGAAGACGAGTTGCGGCCCGATGATATTATTGTAATAAATCCAGATCCGTTAACAACTAAACGAGTGGTTGCACCTATTCGCTCACTTTTGTTTCAGCAAGGAATACAATCACATACTGCTGGAGTAGATACTGCCCCCGATGTTTTCTTTTCTGAAAATAATGATTCAGTAGCATTTACAGGCATATATAGAGCCAAAGGCAATGAGGCTGCTATGGTTTATATTGTAAATGCGCAATCGTGCTTTGATTCATATTTCGATTTAGCAAAACTGCGTAATCAGCTTTTTACAGCTATTACTCGAAGCAAAGCATGGGTCAGAGTATTAGGTGTTGGACCTCAGATGGATGGACTTATTGCTGAGTATCAACAAGTAAAACAGCATAATTTCACCTTGGACTTTATTTATCCGACTAAACCACAGCGGGATCATATGAATATTGTTAACCGCGATATGAGTGATGCCGAAAAAGTTAAAATTAAAAAGAGCAAAGGGAATATTGCCAGTCTAATTGAAGAACTGGAAAGTGGCAGTGTTTTTCTTGAGGATTTGGGCGAAGATAAAGTTGAGCGTCTTCTTGCCCTCCTTAAAGGCAAGGAGGAATAGTGGGTGCTAAACGCAAAGGATGTTCTCAAGCAAATTCAGCAGCTAACTATTGACATGATTGAGTCTGGACTTTGTGATGCACAAAATTTTCCTTCCTCAACGCAGAGTACAGGCGGAATTACTGAAATTGGAATTAGCTCAGCCGAAAATTCTATATTTTTAAAAAATATTTCGTATGCTGAAATGTACGCAGAGCTTTTAAGTAGGAAACACTACAATCTGAAAATGATAGATGGTGCATTAATTACATTGCTATACCGCTTTCAAAATGAAAATTTGATTGCACACCGTTTATCATTTTTCCCTGCCCCCAATCTGGAAGTGTTTCAGAATGAACCTGAGCTTTATATGCAAGATGAGCTATATCTTGAATTTCTGGACAAAAGAATAGTTACAGTGCCATTAAGGTTTGATTTTGACTCTGGTGATGCATTTGTACCGGTAGAGCATCCCATGTCACATTTGACTCTTGGTCAATACGAAAACTGCCGGATACCCGTTTCATCAGCTATATCCCCATATCAATTTATTTCGTTTGTCATGAAAAATTTTTATCGCACGGCACAAACTGTAAGTTCTTGCGAACTAACATCGTTTCCAGATAAATTTCCATTGACGATTCTGCCTGAAGAGAAAACTCTTGTTCATGTTTGCACGCCCGTGTGATTGGAAAACTAATAAGCATATTCGATATGCTGCCATCTTTTACAACAAAACCGACTGCTATCTTTATGGCAGTCGGTTTTGTTGTAAAAACGAAGTTATCTTCTCTTTTTGCTTTTTATTCGATGGGGTGATTGTAGTCGGGCTTTTCCCCTCATATTGTTGGGGTTTTTCAGCAGTTTGGACAGGCTCAATATCCGCATAAACGCTGAGAAATCCTCGGAAGCAATCTTGTCAAATGGAATTTGCATCTGGTCGCAAAACTCGTGGATCACCCGTTCCTCATTGCTGCCCAACTGCATGGCACGGTCAAATTTTTCCTTGACCTCTGTGAAAGATGGCTGCGGATCGGCGGTAGTGCGGTCGGTGACATGGGCCTGACGAATATCCTGGACGATGCTGTCCAGATCATCATGAATCGTGTGGCTGAAAAAGTCGCTCTCCTGCACCTGTCCCAGCTCCAGCGTGCGGACATAAAGGTCGTTATCCCCTGGTGCATGGCTGCGGATCACTTCCTGCCGGGTGGCCTCCAGCACCAGATTCATCTGGGCGATCCGCATATCAGCAATCCGGTCAACGAAAATCTCAATATCCGTCATCAGCCGCTGGAAGTTCTCATGTGTGGCAATCTCACACAGCAGCCGGTTGTTGATTTTTCCGCTGCTCAATAATGTAACCATATCATCACTCAAATGCAGGGCCTGAAGCTCTGTGTTTGGGTGATTTTTATTTTCTGACAACCCCATCAGGTAATCGGTGGACACCCCATAAAATTCCGCCAGCGTAGCGATGGCAAAGGGACTGATGTCCTTATAGTCGTCGCTCTCATATTTGCTGAGAGCAGATTTGGAAAGCCCTGTCTGCTCGGCCAGCTGTTCCAGGGTTAGGTGCTTATCCACCACCCGCAAATCCTTTAATCGCTCCGGGATAGACAGTTTTGTGTGCATCCACAATCCCCCTCTCATCAGGAAAATCCTTTCGTTTATGACCATTATACCATGATTCCATAAGCGTGGAAATATGCTGATTTCAAGCCATTTTCCATCGTTTTGGACATACGGGAGAGGGCCTGTTTTTTCGGTAAAATGAGTTTTGTCAGGAGACACAGAACCTTGAAAATTGAATGACCGGTCTGCGTGGGATATGCTCCCTGGGGATGTAGCGCCAAGACTTCCGGCATCTGACCGGAACGAGCGTACCAACGGGAGCGATACGCTGCTGTGAGATTCGGCAGAGGAACGACACCAGAATAGCCCGGCAACTAACACAAAAGAACATCATTCTTTTTAGGAGGTTGATTTTATGAAGTTAAGTATGAAGGAAAAGAAAGTGTTGTATGCCTTTGCCTGTCCCAATCACCACAACACGGTGACACGGCTGAAATGGCTGACCGCCCTGACCGTTGACCCGCAAGCCAAGCACCGGATGCTGGAGCTGGCCCGGAAGATGGAAACGGAGATGGCAGAACGCTGGTACACCGACTTTTATCATCAGCTCCGTGCGGAGATGGATGAGTATTACCGTGCCAAGCGCCGCCTGCGTTTGGTAAAGGAAAACACCGAGTATGAGGAGGATCTGTATGACGAAGCTGTCTAAGTATGAGAAAGAAACCATCATCAACTGGAACGAAGCAGAGGACACCGCCAGTATCTACACCTTCAACGCCGATCTAAAGCGCAGGCTGGCCGAGTTTAGCCGCAAGTATCCCCAGCTGTGCCGGTTGGAGCGCAGCACCACTGAGGGCAGCGTGACCTATGTGATGGACAAGTCCCGCCTGTCTATCCGTCTGGTGCCGCCGTACAGCGAGGAGCGGTTGGCGGCTGCCAGAGAATACGCCAAACAGCACGGATTTCAGGTCTTGCAGACGGACAAGAAGAGCGCCTGAAATCGGGGCAATTCACAGGAAGATAACGGATCTGCACCCGGTATTTTGCGGTGAATTGGTATCGTGATACCCCAGTATCCCCCATGCCGGGAAATGCGACAAAAGGAGCATTCAAAGCCGGAGGAGCTGACAATAACCGTACAAATGGTGAAAGTCAGCTTCTCCGGGCAGGAGTACAGAGGGCGGCAAGCCCTTTGTGCCTGGGTGCAGGGACGGCAGCGCACTGCTGGGGTCAAGGGGCAACGCCCATTGGCGGGTTGAGGGCAGCCAGCCCCATCGGGTCAAGGGTGAAACGCCTTGCCCAGGGAGAGTTGATGCCTTGCGTCAATTCGTACTGGGTATTACCTGACGCAGAAATCCGCAGGTTTGGCGGCTTCGCCGCTGCTCCCCCTTCGGGAAAAATCAGCAGAGATTGGAGGGATGGAATTTGAAACTGACACGGCACAACGGACGATCCGGCAAGCATGGCACCTATAATCCTCGGCACAATGACCGCCGGTTTGATGTGGAGAACAGCGAACACATTGATGCCCAGCGAGCCAAGAAAAATGTGTACTGGGACTGCTACCGTGGATTCACTACCCCGGAACTTCGGGAGAACCCGGAACAGCCGGATTTCAGCTTTGAAGAAATTGAGCGGATGTATTACTACGAGCATTACTCTGACCATGTGGATGGCCAGAACGCCCGGAACGAGAAAACTCGGCACACCGAGCGCAACCGCACGGTGGAAGATCTTTTGAAAAACAACAAGACCTGCCCAGAGGAAAGTATCTACCAGATTGGCACCATGGAAGAATCCGTTCCACCGGGTACGCTGGCACTCATCGTCAGCGAATTTTACGAGGAGTTTGAACGGCGCTTTGGTTCTCATATCCACATTCTGGACTGGGCGCTGCATCTGGATGAGGGTACGCCCCACATCCATGAACGCCATGTGTTTGACTGTAAAAACCGGTATGGGGAGCTGTGTCCCCAGCAGGAAAAGGCATTGGAAGAACTGGGATTTGAATTGCCTGATCCTAGTAAGCCCAAGGGCAAACACAACAACCGGAAACAGACCTTTGATGCAGTATGCCGGACGCTGCTCTTTGACATCAGCCGCAAACATGGGGTGCATCTGGAGCAGGAGCCGTCCTATGGTGGGCGGGCGTATCTGGAGAAGCAGGACTACATTCTGATGAAGCAAAAGGAGCAGCTGGCCGTCCAGGAACAGAAGCTGGAGGAGCTGACCCTGAAAATCGAGGATGTGGAAACGCTGGTGGAGGCAGTTTCGGATATTGCCTATGACAAGGCGGTGGAGGTTGTCGCCGATACTGTCCGGCAGGAAACCCATAAGGAGGACATCCGGTTGGTGGAGGAAACAAAAAACTGGGTACTCTCGCCGGAACGGAAAGCGCCGCGAAAAGAGCGTGAGTATGCCGCCGCCCGGCTGGATGGGGTGATCTCCAAAATCAAAAACGCCATGCAGTCTGCGCTGACAAAAATCCAGAAGAAGCTGATGCATCCGGAGGTCAAGCAGGCTGGTAAACAGCAGATTCAGGAAAAAGCCAAGGAATCCATTCTTGCTTTCCTGAAAAAAGCCAAGCAGGATAGCGCACAGAGAGAATCCAACCGGAAAAAGCAGCAGGAAAAACAGGATATGGAGCTTTAAGGCATCTGATTTTGCGAATAAATCAGATGCTTTTCTCTTGAGGAGGTGAGAAACATTGAACAGCGAATCGCAGAGTTTAGTGCCTGCAACCCAGCAGGCCGAAAGCGTGGAATTGACCATTGATGAAGTGAGGGAAAGCCTTTCCACGACAGAAAAAGGACAACCGGCCAACACCATTGGAAATTGCCGCACGGTGTTTTGCCAAGATCCGCTTTTGCGGGGCGCAATCCGGCTGAATCTGCTGACCGACCGTGTGGACATTGTGCGGGATCTGGGCTGGCGCAGAAGCACCAGTGCCTTAACCGATACCGATGTCAAATATCTGCTCCTGTACTTTGAGCAGAACTATGGCCTGACCAGTGAAAAGAAACTGATGGCGGCTCTCTCCATTGTGGCAAACGAAAACTGCTATCACCCTATCCAGAATGTGCTGAACAGCCTGGAGTGGGACGGCATACCCCGGATACGCTCCTGTCTGCATCATTTTCTGGGGGCAGACGAGAGCGACTATGTGGAAGAAATGCTCAAGCACTTCCTGCTGGGAGCCATCCGCCGGGTGTTCCATCCAGGCTCCAAGTATGAGGAGCTGCTCTGTCTGGTGGGCGGTCAGGGAGCCGGAAAGTCCACCTTCTTTCGCTTCCTGGCTATACAGGATGAGTGGTTCTCCGACGATCTGAAAAAGCTGGATGATGACAAGGTGTTTGCCAAGCTGCAAGGCCACTGGATCATCGAGATGTCGGAGATGCTGGCCACCAGTAACGCCAAGAGCATCGAGGAGATCCGCTCCTTTATCAGCCGCCAAAAGGAAACCTACCGCACGCCCTATGAATCCCAGCCCAAAGACCGGCTGCGGCAGTGTGTGTTCGGCGGTTCCTCCAACACGCTGGATTTCCTCCCCCTTGACCGGGCCGGAAATCGTCGGTTCCTGCCAGTGATGATTGACCCGGAGAAAGCGGAGGTTCACATTCTGGAGGATGAAACTGCTTCCAGGGAATATCTGTTGCAGGTGTGGGCGGAGGCTATGACCATTTACCATAGCGGCAAGTATTCCATGAAATTTTCAAAAGAGATTCAGAAACAGCTTGTGGAGGTTCAAAAGGACTTTATGCCGGAGGATACCGAAGCCGGTCAGATTCAGGGATTTCTGGAACACTACACCGGCAATGTGGTCTGCTCCAAGCAGCTGTTCAAGGAAGCGTTGGGACACGCTTTTGAGGAGCCGAAGCGGTGGCAGCTGCACAACATCAACGAGATCATGAACACTGTGGTGACGGGTTGGAAGCCCTTCTCTAACCCCCGGATGTTTGCTGGATACGGGCGGCAGCGTGGCTGGGAACGGGAGAGTTCCGGCAACGAACTGCCCGACAACGAAGGTGGGTTTGTGGAGCTGAGCGAGGAAGAAGTTCGTCAATTAGAGCTGCCAAAGGAGTGGATTGCCTGATTTACGGTGCTTGTTATCCAGTTGGTTGTCGGCTGATTGCTGACTTTGTTGCCGCAAAAATGGAGGTGTGGATACGGTAAATGCCCATCAAGCAAGGCCTTTTTGGGGGTATATGTTCTCTGGCAACGAAAGCAACGAGATTTCACAAGAAAATTTGAAAAGTAAGAAACGATGGCCAGACGATAGGTTACAGGTCTTTCGGAGTCCGTTGCCGGACTTCGTTGCTGTTTCCTTTGTCTGGCCTTTCTGATCTATGGAGGTAGCCTATGGAGAAAACCCAAAAGCAAGAAAACAAGCAGAGTAAAAAAGTAAAGTTTATCGTGGTACGGGAGTTTTCCGGTGATAAAACCATGCAGGAAGCCTTTGAACAGCTCATTGAACGGCAGACCTGCGAACACTTTGAAGAATGGCTGGAACGCAAGGCAAGCTGAGGGAATTGGTTGAAGAAAAAACAGGGACATGATATAATATACATATCGTGTCCCTGTTCATAGAAGGAGATTGCTATGAGCAGGAAAAAACAAGTCAATCAGAAAATCACAGCCCTCTATTGCCGCATTTCTCTGGACGATGGCGGCGATAACGAGAGTATGAGTATCAGCAATCAGAAACTTATGCTCAAGGAATTTGCCGAGAAAAATGGGATGTTCCAGTATGAGTATTATGTGGACGATGGTTACACAGGCCGTAATTTCAATCGCCCAGCTTTTCAGCGTATGATTGCCGATATTGAGGCCGGTAAAATCGGTTGTGTCATTACCAAAGACCTGTCCAGACTGGGAAGAAATTATATCGAAGCCGGTAGCTATATTGAAATCTTCTTCCCTAAACACAATGTCCGCTATATCGCCATTACGGATGGCGTGGACAGTTTGACCCGTCAGGAAATGGACATCACGCCGTTCAAGAATATCCTGAACGATATGTATAGCCGGGATATTTCCAAGAAAGTGCTGGCGGGGCGTATGACCCGTTCCCGACAGGGAAAGTTCTGTGGAGGACAGCCTCCCTTGGGGCTAATGCGTGACCCGGAGGATCGGGGTCATTTGATCCTTGACCCGGAAACTGCTCCAGTGATTCGCAAAATCTATGACCTGGCACTGGATGGCTGGGGCTGTATGCGGATTGCCAAGCAGCTGATGGAGGACAAGGTTCCCATCACCAGAGTAAAAGGAAATACCTCCTGCGATGTCAACTACTATGCGTGGGGCGGCGCAAGAATCAGCCATATCCTGCGTAACCCCTTTTATAAGGGCGCTCATCTGGTTTGCCGGACACACCAGAAAGGGATTCGCTCCAACACCTATGACATCATTCCCCGTGAGGACTGGGAAATCATTGAGGACTGTCATGAGGCGATTGTGACGCCGGAGGAATGGGAACAGGTGCAGGCAATCGTGGATCGCAGACCGCCTATTATGAAAGGCAATGCCTGCCCCTTCTACAACTTGTTCCACGGTATTATCTACTGTGCCACCTGTGGGAAATCCATGCAGGTGCGGTATGAAAAGGTCGGCAGAACTGGCAAAAACCGCTTTACCGGCGAGATGCGGGAACCGATTGACAAGGCGTATTATATCTGCCAGACCTACAACCGGCTGGGTAAAAACGCCTGCACCAGTCACAAGATCGAAGCCAGGGATTTGTATAATCTTGTCCTGAAGGACATTCAGGAACTGGCAGCGATGGCGTTCAAAGATGCAGATGCCTTTTATCAGCGGTTGAGCAGCCGGATGGAGCGCCGGTATATGGCGGATGCTTCCGAGATGCAGAAAGAGCGTGAACGCCTGGAAGCCAGGAACCGGGAAATTGACGATATGTTCCTGAGTCTTTACACGGACAAGGCCAAGGGTGTGCTCTCTGAGCAGCGGTTTATGAAGTTGACCACCGCTATGGAGCAGGAGCAGGAAGAAAATCAGAGCCGGTTGCAGGAACTGATGCGAATGCTTCAGCAGTCTGATGCTCAGGAAAGCGAAGTCCGTACCTTTATCCGGGAAATTCGGCAGTATGCCACCATTCAGGAACTGGATGAAACGGTGCTGAACCGGCTAATCAACCGTATCCTGGTAGGTGAAGTTGAGAAAGTTGATGGGCAGAAGGTGCAGGAAGTCAGGATTGTTTATAATTTTGTGGGGGAAATAACTATCTAACTAATAAGCAATAGTAAATGTGAAAGGTATGTGTCGATGAGATTCTATTTGGACCATAATATTTATATTTACTCGCTAAATGATGAGTCAATAGGCCAAGCGGTTGAAACATTAAAATCTGATTCTGTTCAATTTTTGTATAGCCCAGCGCATATTGAGGAGGTGTATACTGCATTTGTTAAGAATGGAAGTAAATATCAGCAAAATATACAGCGTATCTTTGAACAAATTTCAAAATTCACTGATGATATGGAATGTCTGCCATCTGACACACAAATAATAATAAAAAGGGAAAAGCCATCAGATTGCTATAAACGAGTTGCTGGAATTGATACAACTCAACGAATGGAATCTGATGGTAAATATAAGTATCAAATAGATAAAGGGCATTATCAAGAACTTTGCAAACAAGATAAACATTTTCAATCCATATCTACTCTCACATATGATAAAATTTGGGATCATAAGGAAATTATCAATTGTCTTGAGGAACTTAATAGAAATATGCCTCAAATTATTAACCGTCACAATTTTAACGTTGACACTATTAGTCTTGCAATGTTAGGCATAAATAAGATTCTGCCTGAGGATTTGCAAATACAGCGTGGCATGTATGATGAGCTGAAAAAATCACATAAAGCCTTAGAATTTGTGGTGGAAATACTATTTCGCGTGCTTAATATCAGCGGTTACAATGCTGATAAAGAAGAAGCAACAACTATTTCTGGAATTCACGATGTGACGCATGCTATATATGCGACAAAAGCTGATAAATTATTTAGTTCTGATAAAAAATTTGTAAATAAATGCGCCGCAATTTATTACTTCCTTGGTGTTAAAACACAAGTCGTACTTTGTCCGCAAAAGGAAATTGCTAAAATTTTACTTGAATCAAAATAGATTTATACATGAGAGTAATTCGGTAATCCCGACATTGCTTTTAATGAGATTTTATCATAACTAAGCAGATTATAAATTGTTATTGCAAGAAATAACCTTCCTTTTTACCAAGGAGGGTTATTTTTTTGCCCATTTTTGAATTCATCACTTGACATTGTGGCAAAGAGTTGATGTCACAGGACGAAATCGCAACGATGGACGGAGGCAAGTGTATTTTGCAGGTGCGCGGTGTCAGGCCGTTTTTCAGTGAGAAATACGACATTACCCGTCACCCCCGCTATAAATACCTTTCCGACGCCGACAAGAAGAACTATTTTGATGTGGACAGCTACCTGTCGTCCCTGCGCCGGAAAAGGCGGCGCGTGATAACGGAGGACGAACCCTTTGACCTCTACGACATTGAGCTGTCGGAGGAAGATTTTTCCGCAGAATAAAGCGGCCATAGAGAAAGGAGCGTGACCGATGGGACACTCGGACGAATGGACATTTGCGGATTATTTCAAGTATGAGAAAGAAATCTACCGGGCAATCATCTCCGCTGCGGTGCTGTGCCAGTGGATCGCAGAACATGATACCCCGCCCACGGACGGGGAAGCCGAAGAACTTGCAAGGGAAATAGACCGCAGACTGTGTGAAGCATGGGGCGAAATTTTTTCGCTGGCTGTGCTGGAATGGCGGGACGGCCAGTAACTCCGGGCCGTCTGCGGATTGTGAGGCTGCCGCTGTGAACGGCGGCTTTTTTTGCACCCAAACACCATCACAATCTGAATTTATGGAGGTATATTTATGGAATTTTTCAATAGTGCAGTTGATACTTTGCAGACCATCGTTGTGGGCCTCGGCGGCGCGCTTTGCGTATGGGGCGGCGTCAATCTTTTGGAGGGATACGGGGCGGACAACCCTGCAAGCAAGTCACAGGGAATCAAGCAGCTTGTCGCCGGAGGTGGCGTTGCCCTCATTGGCATGACCCTTGTTCCGCTGCTGTCCGGGCTGCTGGGATAACCCCATGTGTGTTAGAAAACCCTCCGCGTCCTCTCTGATCTGGGAGGGCGCGGGAAAGGAGGTGTCCCCACATGATCGGTGATTTAATCGGGGAATGGATCAAAGGAATCCTGATCGACGGTATCATGGGCAACCTGTCCGGCCTGTTTAACACGGTCAATACCAAAGTCGGGGAAATCGCGTCGGATGTGGGCAGTACCCCGCAGGACTGGAACGGCGGCATTTTCTCCATGCTGCAAAACCTGTCCGAAACGGTGATCGTCCCCATTGCGGCGGCCATTCTCGCCCTTGTGATGTGCTATGAGCTGATCGACATGATTGTGGAAAAGAACAATATGCACGACTTCGACAGCTCCATGTTCTTCCGCTGGATTTTCAAAAGCGCCTTTGCCATCCTCATTGTGACGAACACATGGAATATCGTCATGGGCGTGTTTGACGCCACCCAGCAGGTCGTCAACCAGAGCGCCGGGGTGATTATCGGAGATACCAGCATTGATTTTGACACGCTGCTCCCTGATCTGGAAAGCCGCCTTGAAGCAATGGACATCGGGCCGCTTCTGGGCCTGTGGTTCCAGACCCTTGTTGTGGGGCTGACGATGAACATTCTTTCCATCTGCATTTTCCTTGTGACCTATGGAAGAATGATTGAAATTTACGCCGTGACCGCATTGGGGCCGATCCCCCTTGCCACGCTGGGCAATGCAGAGTGGCGCGGCATGGGCCAGAACTACTTGAAATCCCTGCTTGCGCTGGGCTTCCAAGCCTTTTTAATCATGGTGGTTGTCGGGATTTATGCGGTGCTGATCCAGCAGATCGGAACCGCCGACGACATATCCGGCGCGATCTGGGGCTGTATGGGCTATACCGTTTTGCTTTGCTTCTGTCTGTTCAAGACCGGCAGCATATCGAAAGCCGTATTTACCGCACATTAACAGACAGGAGGAATACCAGCTATCGAGGAAACACAAAAGAAAACCTACAACATCCTTTACGCCGACCCGCCGTGGCGATATGAGTGCAAGCGGACAGGGGCGGCGGAACATCACTATCCCACCATGAGCATTGACGAGCTGTGCGCCCTGCCGGTGGAAACGCTGGCGGAAAAAGACTGCCTCTTATTTTTGTGGGCAACTTTCCCCCAGCTCCCGGAGGCGCTGCGTCTGATTAAGGCGTGGGGCTTCACCTTTAAGACCGTGGCCTTTATCTGGCTGAAATTGAACCGCAAAAGCCCCACATGGTTTTACGGGCTGGGCTACTGGACGAGAGGAAACGCGGAAATCTGCCTGCTTGCCAAGCGGGGCCATCCCAAGCGTTACTCCAAAAGCGTCCATCAGTTTATCATTTCCCCGGTGGAGGAACACAGCAAGAAACCAGACATTACCCGCGAGAAAATCATAGAGCTTGCGGGCGACCTGCCCCGCGCAGAACTGTTTGCCAGACAGAAAATCCCCGGCTGGGATGCGTGGGGCAACGAAGTGGACAGCGATTTTTCCCTGTCCGTACCAGAAACGAGGTGACTTTTTATGGCTTATGTAACTGTCCCCAAGGATTTAACCAAGGTCAAATCCAAGGTAGTATTCGGGCTGACGAAACGCCAGCTCATTTGTTTTGGCGGTGCGCTGCTGGTAGGCGTCCCGCTTTTCTTTTTGATCCGGGGCCGCGTCCCGACCAGCGCGGCGGCGCTCATTATGGTGTTTGCCATGCTGCCGGGCTTTCTGCTGGCGCTTTACGAAAAACACGGCCAGCCCCTTGAAGTGGTGGTGCGCCAGATCGTAGAGTGCTGCTTCATCCAGCCCAAGGAACGGCCCTACCAGACCAACAACGCTTATACCGCCCTTGTGCGGCAATCCCAAATGGAAAAGGAGGTCAACGCCATTGTCCAAAAAGCAAAAGAACGAAACGAGCGCAAAAGCGCCGGTCAAGCTCACCCGCGCCGAAAAGAAAGAGATTCAGGCCGTCATCCGAAAGTATAAGGGCGACGGCAAGCCCCATTCGGCACAGGCCAGTATTCCCTATGAGGCCATGTATCAGGACGGCGTATGCCGGGTAACGCCCCGCACCTTTTCCAAGTGCATTGAGTTTACGGACATCAGCTACCAACTGGCGCAGGCGGACACCAAGACCGCCATCTTTGAAAACCTGTGCGACCTCTACAACTATCTGGACGCCTCCATTCATGTGCAGTTTTCCTTTATCAACCGCAAGATCGACCCCAAGCAGTACGCCAAGAGCTTTGAAATCCGGGCGCAGGGGGACGACTTTGACGACATCCGCAGCGAGTATTCCGGCGTTTTGCAAGACCAGCTTGTGAACGGGAACAACGGCCTGATGAAGCGGAAATTTATGACCTATACCATCGAGGCAGACAGCCTGAAAATGGCCCGCGCCAGACTGCGCCGGATCGAAACCGACCTTTTGGGCTATTTCAAGAGCATGGGGGCCTCCGCGTGGGGACTGGACGCCAAGGAACGGCTGGAAGTCATGCACAGCATTTTCCACCCGGACGGGGAACCGTTCTCCTTTGACTGGAAGTGGCTTGCCCCGTCGGGGCTTTCCACCAAGGACTTTATCGCCCCGTCCTCGTTCCGCTTCGGCAATGCCCGGATGTTCGGGCTGGGCGGCAAATACGGGGCGGTGAGCTTTCTGCAAATCCTCTCCCCGGAGCTGTCGGATGAAATGCTGGCCGACTTCCTCAACACGGAAAACGGCATTGTGGTGAACCTCCATGTGCAGGCCATCGACCAGAGCGATGCCATTAAGACGGTCAAGCGCAAGATCACCGACCTTGACGCTATGAAGATTCAGGAACAGAAACGGGCGGTAAGAAGTGGCTACGATATGGACATTCTTCCCAGCGACCTTGCCACCTACGGGCAGGACGCCAAGGAGCTGCTAAAGACCTTGCAGAGCCGGAATGAACGGATGTTCCAGCTTACCTTTTTGGTGCTGAACACCGCAGACACCCGGCAAAAGCTGGAAAACGATGTGTTCTGGGCTGCCGGGATCGCCCAGAAGTACAACTGTTCCCTTGTGCGGCTGGACTACCAGCAGGAACAGGGGCTTATGAGCAGCCTGCCGCTGGGGGCCAGCCACATCCAGATTGAACGCTCCCTGACGACTTCCAGCGTGGCCGTGTTCGTCCCCTTTGTGACACAGGAGCTTTTTCAGGGCGGCGATGCCATGTATTACGGGATCAACGCCAAGACCGGCAACATGATTATGCTCGACCGCAAACGGGCGAGGTGTCCCAACGGGCTAAAGCTGGGGACACCGGGAAGCGGCAAAAGTATGAGCTGTAAATCCGAGATTGTGAGCGTATTCCTCTGCACCCCGGATGATGTGTATATCTGTGATCCAGAGGCCGAGTATTACCCCCTTGTGAAGCGGCTGCATGGGCAGGTGGTGAAGCTGTCGCCTACCAGCAAAAACTATGTGAACCCGCTGGACATCAACCTGAACTACTCCGAGGATGAAAACCCGCTGGCCTTGAAATCCGACTTTGTGCTGTCGTTCTGTGAGCTTGTCATGGGCGGCAAGAACGGGCTGGAAGCCATTGAAAAAACGGTGATCGACCGGGCAGTACAGGTGATCTACCGGCCTTATCTGGCAGACCCCAAGCCGGAAAATATGCCCATCCTTGCAGACCTGCACAAAGCCCTGTTAGACCAGCATATCCCGGAGGCCGACCGGGTGGCGCAGGCCCTTGACCTGTATGTGTCCGGCAGCTTAAATGTGTTCAACCACAGAACCAACATCGACATCCAGAACCGCATTGTGGCCTTTGACATCAAGGAGCTGGGCAAGCAGCTAAAGAAAATCGGTATGCTCATTGTCCAAGACCAGATTTGGGGTCGCGTCACCCAAAACCGCAGCAAGGGCAAGGCGACATGGTATTTCTGTGATGAGTTCCACCTGCTTTTGCGTGAGGAACAGACGGCGGCCTTTTCCTGTGAGATTTGGAAGCGATTTCGTAAGTGGGGCGGGATTCCCACAGGTGCGACGCAGAATGTGAAAGACCTGCTTTCCTCCCCGGAAATTGAGAACATTTTGGAAAACAGCGACTTTATCTGCCTGCTCAATCAGGCCAGCGGCGACCGCAAAATCCTTGCGGAACGGCTGAACATTTCGCCCCAGCAATTACGGTATGTGGACAATTCCGAACCCGGCGAGGGACTTCTCATTTACGAAAATGTGATCCTGCCCTTTAAGAACCCCATCCCGAAAAACACCCAGCTCTACCAGATCATGACGACCCGGTTAGGCGAGGGGGCGACGGTATGAGCACCTTAACACATTTCAGCCTGTTTTCCGGGATCGGCGGGATTGACCTTGCGGCGGAAGCCGCAGGGTTTACCACCGTATGCCAGTGCGAATGGGCGGATTTCCCGATGGAAGTTTTGAAAAAGCACTGGCCGCAGGTACCAAAATTTAAGGACATTACCACAGTGACAAAGGAGGCATTTTTTGAAAAAACAGGACGAGAAACCACCACGCTTATTTCCGGGGGATTCCCCTGCCAGCCCTTTTCCAGCGCCGGGAAACAAAGAGGATTTGAGGACGAACGGTATTTATGGCCCGAAATGCTCCGCGTTATCCGGGAACTGCACCCCTCTTGGGTGCTTGGAGAAAATGTTGCTGGCTTCATCCATCTGGGGCTCGACAAGACGGTTTTTGACTTGGAGCAGGCAGGCTACGCCGTTAGGGTTTTCGTACTTCCTGCTGTCGCCGTCGGCGCATGGCATGAGCGCAAAAGAACTTTCATCATCGGCCATGCTGCTTCCCACGCCCCTTGCCAGCGACACGGGGGATGTGGGGAAAACTGTCGATGTGCGGATGACCCCGACCGGGAGCTTCCGAAAATACAACCCCAGCGGAACCGTATGGACGGCGCGGCTGTCATGGGCGGTTTACAAACTGCTGGGCAGCCCGCCGGGGGATGTGAAACTGAATCCCGACTGGGTGGAATGGCTGATGGGATTCCCCCGGAGATGGACGGACATTCCATGTGGGCCAAAGAACCGGCGCAAATCCCGTACTTAATCAGCGACCCGCCGGCGAATGTGGCAAAGCGGTTAAAGACTTTGGGAAACGCAGTTGTTCCCCCGCAGGTGTAC